>Ga0193752_1000012_pt1 | contig 376781 bp, 273 predicted proteins | sample H1c1metaG_FD_144924 | JGI IMG/M metagenome (GOLD analysis project Ga0193752, IMG submission 144924) | Soil microbial communities from a riparian zone of the East river system, Colorado, United States - H1c1 | ecosystem: Environmental > Terrestrial > Soil > Riparian zone | place: USA: East... | reverse complement strand
GCTAATATTGTCTGATCCCTTCAGGATCATTGTTGTTTGTCTCCAACAAACCTTTTGTGGTTATTGCTGATTGCCTATTGATTTTTTGTTCCATGGGTTACACCCATGGCTAATATTGTCTGATCCCTTCAGGATCATTGTTGTTTATCTCCAACAAACCTTTTGTGGTTATTGCTGATTGCCTATTGTTTATTTTCCTCAGCCTTAGCCTTATTATTACATTCATTTCTAAGACCTAAGTGACTAAAGGCCAATACCATACATAGTTTATCTGCGACTTGGCACGAGTTTCGTAGTTTTGAAGAAGAATTATCTTCGCATATCAAAATTTACTCACACCCGTCCGGAAGTTTCGTAACATATGGGGTATTGGATAGCACCATGGATATTGTTATTAATCTGCCGGTTTGCTCCAGGGAATCAGGATCCTGTTTTCAATACCAGGTTTCAAGAAACTGAGGTAACCTTTGCTTGTGATTTGATTGTTGGTGCCGGAAATGACACATCTGTTTGTGTTCCGGGAGGGCAAATCAATCTTCACGGTTCAGTGACAGGCACCACCGTTTTCCATGTCTGGACACCTTCTTCCGGGCTTAATGATCCTTTCATTCTAACTCCGACAGCGGATATATCTGCGCCGGTGACGTTTACATTAAGTGCATACGGAATTGATCCGGCAAATCAAAACCTGATTTTCAATAGTGATTTCGAATTGGGTAATGTTGGTTTTACAAGTGATTACACTTACATCTCTGACGTCACCGGCATACAGGATGAGCTTTATCCCGATAGTTTATATACCATTATTGATGATCCCAATCTCGTAAACGACAAATGGCCAATTTGTATGGATCACAGTAGCGGCGCAGGTGTCAATATGATGCTCATCAATGGAGCGAATGGTAATCCTGCGAATGATACAGCATGGTGCCAGGTGATCACTATTTTTCCGGACAGGTATTATTCTTTTACATGTTGGATCGCTTCAATGGATTCAATTGCACCTCCTGTTTTATTTGCCAGTTTCAATGGACAAAATTTTCCGCTGAATAATGCAGATTCCACTCTTTGTTCATGGCAACAGAATTTTCCAACGAATTGGTATTCAGATACAGCAACGATGGTGGAAATATGCATCATCAATATGGATAACTGGCAGGGACAGGATGGTACGGATTATGCTCTTGATGACATTTCCCTGATTGAACTTTGCGAAGTTCAGGATTCCGTTCACATCTCGGTGATTGATGATACACCAACACCTCCTTTATTTGACGGCCCCGATGTAATATGTAAAAGCGACACAGGCACCTATTCGGCAAGTTTTCCTTCCGGTGGGAGTAATATTATTTCGTATACATGGTCAGTGCCATCTTCAGGTACATTGCTTAATGGCCAGGGAACGGACTCCATCGATGTGCTTTGGAATGGCTCAGGAAATACAGTTGTTTGTCTTACAATCGAAACTCTTTGTCATAACATTACAAGTTGCTATGATGTGCTTGTAGATGATTTGTCACCATTCGCCGCCATCACCGGCCCTCTTTTTCTGTGTAATGATGAATTTGCCTTTTATTCAGTCCCAATGCATCCTTCAGTGGATGAATATAACTGGAACATTACTTCAAACGTCAATATCATCAGCGGGCAAGGCACTAATTTACTCCAGATCCAATGGGATGATCAGCCCCAGGCAGTTCTATGCATTGAAATGGTAAATGAATGTGGCACGACGATCAGCTGTCTTACGATCACGCAGTTTGATGGATTCGTGACGTTAATAGATACAGCATTATGTGAAGGCAATACAATCATCATCAACGGCACGGAATACGGAAATGGGATTTGGTCCGGGACTGAATTTTTTACAAGTGTATCAGGTTGCGATAGTGTTGTTGAAATCAAGGTTACAGAAGCACATGCATACAATCTCATGCTGACACGTGGTATTTGTGAAGGAGATTCTATATTTCTCCAGGGTATGTTCCAGGATCAGCCGGGCATTTATTTTGATACATTCCTGACTGCTTCAGGTTGTGATAGCTTTTTGATCACGGAAGTTATTTTTGCTCCTATTGATACAAATTGGATCACGACGACAACATGTGATCCTGCATTGGCAGGTACTACTATAACAACTTATGATGTGGGGAATTGTGACAGCACAGTTGTGAGCGAAGTAGTATTATTGGATTCAGACACGATCACGGTTAATCTATTCTCATGCATTTTAGCCGATACAATACAAACTATCCAGCTGCTTTCGAATCATGCAGGTTGCGATAGTCTTGTGATCACAAATACTTTTCCTCTTCCATCTGAAACCACATTATTTTATTCAACGACCTGTGATCCTTCCGGTGCAGGAATCACAACGCAGAATTTAACCAATATCCATGGATGTGATAGCCTGGTAATAAGTACAGTAACTTATGCACTTTCAGACACAACTTTGTTGACAACACTTACGTGCACATATGCGGATACAGGAATAACTTCAACACTTTACATTAATTCCATGGGGTGTGATAGTCTCGTGATGATCACCATGATATATGCTGGATCTGATACGACCTATCTTTTTGATAATACCTGTATTCCGTCTGATGCAGGACTTTTCATCACTCATCTGACCAATCAAATAGGTTGTGATAGTACCATCTCAACTTTCGTTTCTTTGCTTCCTTCAGATACAATCTCTTTGACGACTACGACATGTGAGCCTTCGGAAACCGGAGTAAGTTCTCAATTATTGACAAATAGATTTGGATGTGACAGTCTGATTGTAACTACAACAATGCTTGACCCTGCAAGCATTTGTGAATTGCTGGCAACATTTACACTTCAACAAGCTGCTTGTTTTGGGGACACGGCATGGTTAAGTATAGACATTACGTCAGGATTGGGGCCTTTTGAACTGATTTTATTATATGATGATAATCCCATAGTACGAAACTTCCCTGGGTTGGGTTCCTATCAGTATCCGATTGAGATGAATAGACAAATTCCTGTGAACATCAGGTTGAATTCATCGAATGGCCTTTCCATATTTGACAGTCTCGATTTAGAGCTTCCTGATCCATTGGATATTATAGCTGAAACGGATATCTATTATAATGGGTATTGTGTGCCATGCTACGGTGATAGTCTCGGTGAAGCATGGGTAAAAATAAATGATCATGGAACGCCTCCTTTGACCTTTGCATGGTCAAATGGAATTGATTCCACTCATCAATTGAATCTGCCTGCCGGAACTTATGTAGTCACAGTTACGGACAGTCATGGTTGTGAATCTTCCTCTTCTGTGATCATCACAGAGCCTCCTTTGATGGACTATGATTTCAACGTGCAGGATATTTATTGTACCAATCAACCATGGGGAAGTGTAGATCTAACAACTATTGAAGGTGGAGTATTTCCATGGACCACCTCGCTTAATGGTGATTCGTTCCAAATGGAATATATATACGAGGGATTATCACCCGGGAGTCATAGTCTTTTGATTATGGATCAAAATGGATGCTTAAGAGAAGAACAATTTATTTTATCAGAACCTGCAGTCTGGTCATTGCACCTGGGATCTGATACAATGATTGCTTTTGGTGAAACCTTTGAAATATCACCTAAGGTTTACGGCCTGCCAAATGGTGCATTACAGTATGCATGGTCTGATCTTCAATGTGATGATTGTGCAACAAGGGTGATTGAGGCGAGTATTGATGATGTATATTCAGTTACTGCGACTGATGAAAACGGGTGCACAAGTGTGGATGAGATGAAAATTCATGTGTTTTACAATCATGATATATACATTCCGAATATTTTCTCTCCGGATGGAGATGGAATAAATGATCAGATCCTTATCAGCTCGGGAAAATCAATTAAAGAAATAGAAGAGCTATCTGTTTTTGACCGATGGGGGAACCTTGTATTCCAGAAGCTTCATTTTCAAACGAATGATCCATCTGTATCGTGGAATGGAATGTTGAATGGAAAAGCACTAAGCCAGGGAGTGTATGCTTATAAGGTCATTGTAGTGTATGAAGATACCGGCCCGGAAACCCAGTTTGGAGATATTACACTCATCAGGTAATCATCTGTTCTGATACTTCTAATTATCTTAGTCCAATCAAGTCACACCTCCTAACCCACTTATGACTTATGTTACAATGGACAGTATCAGGCATTCTCTTACTGTTATGTTTTGTATCACAAGAAAAAGTGGCCACTCTTATTTTAGAGAATACCCAAATTGAATATACTTCATCGTGTGATCTGATTGTCGATGCTGGTCCGGATACGAATGTGTGTTATCCGGCAGGCCTGGTAGGCCTCCTTGGGTCGATTGAAGGAGATGCAGTTTTCTTACAATGGTCTCCGGCCAATGGCCTCAACAATGCTTTCATCCTGAATCCAGTTGCAAATATTTCAGGACCCATCACTTACACGCTGACCGGATATGCTGTAGATTCTAACAATCCAAATCTTATCGCAAATGGTGATTTCCAATTGGGTAATACAGGTTTCTCAACAGATTACAATTATGTAGCTGATATTCCTGCAGTCCAGAACGAAATGGTACCGGCAGGTACGTATACGGTGATCAATAATCCTAACCTGGTGCATACCGGGTTCACTGCTTGTGGGGATCATACTGGTGGAGGTAATATGATGGTGCTCAATGGAGCTCCTTCTTTTCAGAATGTCTGGTGTCAGACCATCCCGGTCACACCAAATACCTGGTATAATGTATCTGCCTGGGTTGCCTCGGTCAGTCCATCCTCACCTGCGCATTTGAGATTTTCTATCAATGGGACCCAGGTAGGTGCTGTAGTCAATGCAACTCCAATCCCATGTCAATGGATACCCTTCAATGCCAACTGGAATTCAGGGAATAATACATCTGCGGTCATTTGCATCCTCAATCTCAACACAGCGTCAGGTGGAAATGATTTTGCCATTGATGATATTTCGATGGTGGGTCTTTGTGCAGTCGAAGACGAAGTCAATATTACGCTCTACCAGGAGATAGCACCGGAACCTGAAATTGATGGCCCTGCATTTCTTTGTGCAGGAGAAACAGGAACGTATACTGCTGATTTCCCGGCTGACCCTGAAATATTTTTTTATCACTGGATAGTGCCATTGGGAGGAACATTGATTAATGGACAGGGTACAACGCAAGTGACAATACGTTGGGATGATCCACAGGTTGAGAACTTATGCCTGATGATTGAAACAAGATGTGATATGAATGAAGGTTGCCTGGAAGTAATTGTTGGAGATGTTCCTGATTTGCCACTCATCTCCGGGCCTTCATCTCTTTGCTCAGGTGAGATAGCTACACTCTATACACAGGAGATAGATCCGGATGATGTTTACGATTGGACGATACCTCCCGGTGTTTCCCTGATCAGTGGAAGCGGTACGAATGAAATTGAAATTCAGGGATCAGTTACAGGAGAGGTTGAAATCTGTCTTGAGGTAACGAATGTTTGTGGTTCAACGGTCAATTGCACATTCCTTACGTTGCTTCCGGATCGCGTGGCCAACTTCGATACTGTGCTTTGCTTAGGTACAACGATCATGATCAATGGACATACATATGGTGATGGTGTCTGGACAGGAACAGAACATCTCACGGCGATGAATGGATGTGATAGTACCTTGCAAATAGAGATCACTGAGGCTGCGTCGCTTCAATTTATGTTTACGAAATATTTATGTCCGGGTGATTCTATATTTCTGCAGGGAGCATTTCAAACGCAGGCAGGAATTTACATGGATTCATTTACTACTATTTCTAATTGTGATAGCCTGGTCCTCACCGAGGTTATTATTTCACCATTTGATACTACCTGGATTTTTTCTTCTACTTGCGATCCCGCAAGTGCCGGTACTACTATAATGACCTTTAATCAGGGCAATTGTGATAGTACGGTGGTTAACCAGGTTTTGTTGTTGAATTCTGATACGACTTTGATTTCGCTCTTCTCATGTTCAATAGCTGACACAGGTCAGACATTGCTGTTGTTTACGAATCAGGTTGGATGTGACAGCCTGGTCATTAGAAATACGTTGCTGTTGCGTTCGGATACAACATTGCTTTTTTCAAATTCTTGTGATCCCGCAGATGAGGGTGTCACTATGCAGACCTTAACCAATGTCGATGGCTGTGATAGCCTGGTGATCAGTACAGTTTCCTTTCTCTTGTCAGATACAACACTGATTACATCTTTGACATGCACATACTCGGATACGGGAACTACATCAACACTTTATCTTAATTCAATAGGCTGCGACAGTCTCGTCATCCTCACGATGATGTATGGGGGATCGGATACAACTTATATTTCAGGTACTACATGTATTCCCTCAAATGCCGGATTACTATTGATTTATCTGACCAATCAATCCGGGTGTGATAGTGTCATCTCCATCTTCGTTTCTTTGCTACAAGCTGATACAACCTTTATAACTACTACAAGTTGTGAGCCTCAGGACACCGGAGTAGTTACCCAGTTCTTAACAAATAGTGTTGGATGCGACAGCCTTATAGTTACAACAGCGACATTGGTACCGGTTGACTTATGCCAGATCCGGGCCAATGTTTCAGTTCGGCAACCGTCCTGTTTTGGTGATAGTGCAATCGTGACTATCGATATACTGACTGGTCTGGGGCCTTTCCATTTGTTATGGTCACATTTGAACGAAACGGGTAGTTACGACTTTCCTTCTGCAGGCATTTATTCTTTTCCATTGGATGTTCAGGGAGAATCTTATTTCCTGCTGAAATCAGCGAATGGATTAGAAATCCTGGATACGTTACTTGTAGATGTAATCTTACCATTCAACATTGAAACTGAAAATGTAAGCGATTATCATGGTTTTGGTGTTCCCTGTTATGGCGATAGTATAGGAGAAGCAAGGGTAAATCTATTGACTGGCGGAATTCCACCACTTTCTTACATGTGGTCGAATGGAGAAAATACATCCGATCTGTCCAGTTTAGAAGCCGGTGTTTATTTCATCACAGTTACAGATAGTCACGGTTGTGAAGCAAATTCTTCAGTTACGATTACAGAACCAGCGTTGATACAATACGGCATTGCGATTGATGACATCTTGTGTTTTGGAGAACAGACGGGAGGTGTTACATTATCAAATGTGCAGGGAGGTGTATTGCCCATTATCACTTCACTGGATGGTAAAGCATTCGAGGCAGATCTTTCGTATCATAATTTAATTTCAGGAAATCATGTGCTTTTGATAAAAGATCAGAATAGCTGTACAAGTGAAGAACAATTTATACTTGCTGAGCCAGGAGATTGGTTTTTGGATTTAGGATCCGATACGACGATCGCATTTGGTACGAGCTTTGAAATTACTCCAGTTGTTTTTGGTCAACCAAATGGTGTTCTGCAATTTGCATGGTCCGATCAGCAATGCGAAAATTGTATCGCGCGTACAATAGAGATCAAATCAACATCAACATTTAAAGTAACGGCAACAGATGAAAACGGATGTACAAGCCAGGATGATATGACCGTTCATGTTTCCATCAACCGGGATATATTCATTCCGAATATTTTCTCACCTGATGGGGATGGGATCAATGATCTTTTCATCATAAGTTCAGGAACGGCAGTTAAAGAAATCGGAGAGTTCTCAGTTTTTGATCGTTGGGGAAGCCTGGTTTTCAGGAAATTCCATTTTCAAACGAATGATCCATCCGCTTCATGGGATGGCAAGCTGCACGGGAACCCATTAAATACGGGTGTTTATGCGTATAAGCTGATTGTGGTATTCGCAGATACGGGTCCTGAAACCCGGCATGGAGATATTACACTGATCCGGTAATGGTTAGGGAAAAAATTATAAATTTGTGGCCCCTCTGAAGAGAGGTACCCTGATAAAAATTGCCAGAGTGGCGGAATTGGTAGACGCACTGGATTCAAAATCCAGCGTTCGCAAGGATGTGCGGGTTCGACTCCCGCCTCTGGTACGGAAGAGTGTGGGTTTGAGTTTGAATATTTTCACACTCCAACTCACACCCACACTCACACTCTTAAGCCTAAGTGGTGGAATTGGTAGACACGCACGTTTCAGGGGCGTGTGTTCGTAAGGACATGGGGGTTCGAGTCCCCCCTTGGGCACAAACGATTTTGGATTTAAAATTTAAGATTGAAGATTTTTTAACTTCTGAATTCTGAATTCAAAATTCCATATTCAAAATTTCTGACATTCTCTTTCACTGCAATCTGTGAGAGTGAGAGAAGTGAGAAAGTGAGAGAAACTACTAAAATAAATATTTGTTATTCAACTTCTAAATTCAGAATTCAATATTCATAAGGTCCTCTCTCCACGGTTTAAATGATTAATATGTTAAGAGGAGTCGTTGTTTTGATTTTCACCTGCACATTTATGTTTACTTCCTGCAACCATAAATGTGATGATCCTGCTCCAATAAATCAATCCGCATTGGACAGTTCATTTGTTGAAATATTTTCTGATCAGGGGCTTTTGTTTACGACCCGCTTTCATCCATGCAATGTATTAGGCTCCACAAGTACCTGGATAAATCATCCTGATACAAGTTTATACCAGCCAATAGTCTCATTACCGTATCCATTCGATTTGAGTTCAGACTTTCTTTTCTATATATATTTTAAAAGCACCACTTTATCAATTCATAAGGACCCGGAGGTCAGTGATTTATTTTTATTGTTAGAACAAGTTTTGGAAAGCGGTTTTAATAAATCACCGCATCTTGGAGATATAATATTCTACATAAGACATAATGGCAAAAGGTATGCGAATTCATGGGATCCAGAATCAGTAGGCCTGGCCAGCCCACCTTATATTAGAGATAGAACGGGTTTAAAAATAAATGTGGTTGAGTATGAACTGGTGCAAAATGATTGCAGAACATCAGGCCCATTTCCTGCAATTCGACTTGTAACAAATGTTGAAGGTTATCTTGTGACCAGTAATATGATTGATTCTTTGTGGATAGAAGGTAAAATGGATTTCCTGATATCTACTAGTGTATTTTAGCAATTATGTTTAGAATATTTGTTCTTTTGGTTCTAATCTGCACATTCGTGATTGCTTCCTGCAATCACAAACCTGAAGATTCTACCCCAATGAATTCATCAGAATTAGATACCTCATTTGAATTGGATTTAAGGTATGATATAGAAGAATTCAGGAAGTGCTTTTTTATAACATGTATGCAATTTGGGTACGAAGGAGATGCTTGTATGGATTCAATTATTAATGAGGACGTAAGCCAACATAGTGACTTTCCTCTTGGCTTTGCTGGTTATAGAGCTGTAGACTCTTTAGCACGTGAGGTACAAAAAGAAATTGTGGCAGACTCCATAATGTTAATGACCAGAAGAGACTACGAAATGGGTAAAAAGAGAGTATTTCAAATTTGCCTGAAGCATTTTACAAGTACCAAAATTGATTCAGTTGCCAGGGCAGTACTTTCAAAATATAGATAATGAAATTGTGAAGGAGCTGACTATTCACTTCTCACTATTGACTACTCACTAATTTTTGGTTTTCTTCTCCCAAATATTCTCCCGAAAAACCTCTTCTCAAACGCCCAGAAGAATTTGAATTGGCCAAAAATAAAACCATATACAAGCAGGAAAAGATTATATACCGGAAGAATCAATATCCAGTAAAGTATTGAAAAGATTGTGCTGTGCCCGTTTTGAAATAACCAACCGGTGATCACCGGCTTAATAAACATCACCGTAAATCCTGTACAGGCAAACACAACAAGAATAATGATAACCTGGAAGGCGGATTTAACCCCCCATCGCGTTTGTAACTTATCTATCCAGGAAGGAGCTGGCATGTGATTGTTTTTAAAATTCAGTTAATTGATCCAGTCAGCTACAAAGAGATTGGTATCATGCGTCCCTTTATTATTCCGGTTAGATGAAAACGCAATCTTTTTTCCATCCGGGCTGAACATCGGGAATGAGTCAAATACTTTGTCAAAGGTCACCTGCTCTAAACCATTTCCATCCAGGCCGATGATGTAAAGATTGAAATTGAATCCTTTGGCTCCTGCATGATTTGAAGAAAAAATAATTTTATCACCTGATGGTAAAAAGTATGGCGCCCAATTCGCTTTTCCAAGATGCGTCAATTGTCGAAGATCACTGCCGTCAGCATTGCAAACAAACAATTCCATCTGCGTAGGCTGTACAAGATGCTGAGCCAATAAAGATTTATAAGTAGCTACATCTTCCGGTGTAGTGGGTCGTGAAGCGCGAAAAATAATTTTCTTTCCATCCGGCGAAAAGAATGCACCACCATCATATCCCAGATCATGTGTGATCTGCTTCACATGGTTCCCATCGATATCCATCGTGTACAATTCAGGATCTCCGGTTCGAAGGCTCGTGAAAACAATCATATCCTCCTTTGGTGAAACTGTTGCTTCTGCATCGTAGCCGGGAGAATTAGTCAGTTTCTTTTTAATAGTTCCTTTCAGGTCAGCTACATAAATTTCAAAAGATGGATAAATCGGCCAGACATATTTCCCACCCACCATTCGTTCAGGTGCTTTAGGACAGGCCGGGTCAGCTTCATGAGTGCTTGCATATAAGATGGTTGTATCCCCGGGCATAAAATATGAGCAGGTAGTCCGCCCTTTTCCTGTAGAAATCAGTTGAGGAGCCTTGCTGGTATCTAACGCCTGGGTGACATCGATCATGAATATCTGGTCGCATGAAGCATTCCATGTCGTACGGGTTGCCTGGAAGGTGAGCTTTTTACTGTCAAAGCTCCAGTATGCCTCTGCATTATCTCCTCCGTAAGTAAGCTGACGGACATTGGCGAGATGTTTTTCCTGGTCGTACCTGAGCGTATCCTGTGGTGTAGAGGAGGCAGTGCTTTCTGTTGTGGCTTCAGTCCTGGGCTTGCAGGAAATGAGTCCGGCAAAGCATAGACAGGCTATGAAAAGAGATTGGTTCATCCGTTGTACATTAGACCCGCAAATATAGGCTGGTGATGGCCTTGGCGTTATACCTCTTCAGATGGAATTCATACCTAACAGCCGCTTCCTGGGATACGGCATCATTCTCTTCAGCATTTCGCTCGTCCTTTCGTGCAACACCCTGAAATGGGACAGTACCGCGACTGATGACCAGCAGATGCTTTCAGACATTACCTTCCTGGCTTCCGACAAGCTGAAAGGAAGGACATTTGGCTCTAAAGGCGAAACCGCTGCCGGCAATTATATAGCCGGTCGTTTCAAAGAGCTTGGGTTGCAGCCAAAAGGTGATCAGGATACCTGGTTTCAATCCCTGACCGTGAAGAATCCAAATCCACATACAGTAGAATTTGCAAAAAATACTGACCCGGGTAGCCTGAGTGGCCGGAATGTGATAGGATATCTTGATCATGGCGCACCCTTGACAGTCATCTTTGGAGCTCATCTTGATCATCTCGGTATGGGTTCATTTGGTTCGCTGGGTGATGGTAAGCCGGCAATCCACAATGGCGCTGATGACAATGCAAGCGGAATTGCCATGTTGTTGGAATTAGCCGATCGGTTAAAAGGACATCAAGGCCTCAATTATTTATTCATTGCATTTACCGGTGAAGAAAATGGTTTATGGGGTTCTAATTATTTCACGAAGAATCCAACGATTGACCTTAGCAACGTAACTGCTATGATCAATTTTGATATGGTAGGCCGCCTGAATCCTGAAAATAAAATGGCTATCAATGGAGTAGGTACTTCTCCGGGATGGCCTGAAATGATCAAGACAGCTAATACATTTGGTTTTAGTATTACATCAGGTGAATCAGGCATTGGGCCTTCTGACCATTCATCATTTTATGTCATGGATATGCCCGTGTTGCATTTTTTCACAGGTTCGCATGAAGATTACCACAAGCCTACTGATGATGTGGAAAAAATCAATTCAGCTGGTATGGTGCGAATTGCGGATATGGTCATTGCATTGATTTCTGAGATCAGCAATAAAGAGAAAATGCCATTTGCTAAAACTAAAGATGCTGATCCATCTTCCACACCAAACCTGGAAGTAACACTGGGTGTATTACCTGATTATTTATATGATGGAGTTGGTTTGCGATTGGATGGTGTACGTGAAGGAAAACCTGCAGAGAAAGCAGGGATGAAAAAAGGAGATGTCATCATAAAGATGGCTGACAAGGAGATAAAAGATATTTATGCTTATATGGACGTGCTTGGTACTTTTCACAAAGGTGACAAGACAAGTGTGACCGCTTTGCGCGATGGAAAAGAAATTGTGTTTGAAATTATTTTTTGAAAAACTATTGCAAAAACTTAAATAATTGGAAACGGATAAAACAATCGGGGCGATCACATGGATGGATCTGACGATTCCTGGTGCTGATGAGGTTAGAGATTTTTATAAAGATGTCATTGGTTGGAAAAGCATGGATGTGTCGATGGGGGAGTACAATGATTATTGCATGATCTCACCGGATGATAATGTAGTCAGGTCAGGTGTATGTCATGAACAGGGAGTAAATGCAGGGCTTCCGTCTGCATGGATCATGTATGTCAATGTAGCTGACCTGGATGCAAGCATGGAAGCTGTAAAGAGAGGAGGAGGAGAAATTGTTAATGGTCCCAGGAAGATGGGAGAGAAAGCAAGGTATTGTGTTATTAAAGATCCTGCGGGCGCCTACCTTGGATTGTTTGATCATGGAGAATGAAGGGCAATAAGCAATAGACAATAAGCAATGGGCAATAAGCAATAGGCAAGAATTGCACCCATAACCTTATTACTTCATAAGCCCATAATTTTTTGCTAGCTTAGATGATCTAATTTCATTTCCGATGAAAACGATCATCATCCTGTTGTGCTCCACACTCTTCATTCCGGGTTTATTTTCTCAGACATTCCATCCTTCCGAAATAAACTTTTATAAGGATGGAAATCATAATAGTGCAGAGGAGATTACCGCAAGTCATGGAGTTCTTCAAAAAAATTTGAATCAATTCCAGTTCCGTTCTGAAGAAGATGTACTGGATAGTCTGCATACATGGTCATGGGATACTCTTTCTGTTCAATGGCAACTCACCAGGAGGACATTTTATACTTCAAATGAAAGTAATCATATCATTTCGGAGTTGAACCTGGTACAGGATGGAGCTCAGTGGATAAACGAAGGCCTTTATACTTATAGCTATGATGGTAACAACAATTACTTAGGTTATCAATATCAGGTTTGGAATGGTATAGATTGGGAAAATAGCGAACAAATGTTGTACACTTATGACGACCATAACAATCAAACCAGCATTGTTGCGCAGGTCTGGGATGGAGCCAATTGGATCAACCAATTAGCAAGGTTTTATACGTACGATATCAATGACAACCAGATTGACATAGTATATGTACGCTGGACAGGAACAGAATGGGAAAATGTTTTTCACCATATTTTTACGTACGATGTAGATAACAGGTTGGTCCATCGTTTAATTCAGAACTGGACTACAGGCTGGGTGGATAATCAACAACTCTTCTATACATATGATGCTAATTATGATCTTGTAAAGGATAGCCTTCAACGTTGGGTTGTAGATCATTGGGAAGATTATTACCGCAATTTCTATACTTACGATGTTCATCATGATCGCACGCTATATCTTCGGCAGGCGAATATCGGTGGAGGAATTTGGGTGGATGAACAAAGGTTCTTTTATACTTACGACCAGAACGGTGATATCCTCAACCAATTATATCAGACATTTACAAATGGTGAATGGCTCAATGTTTACCAATTTCTTGTCACTTATGATTCGCAGCGGCACCTGAGCTCAGAAGTTTTCCAGCTTTGGGATAGCACCTGGGTCAACCAAGATTCATTCCAATACTATTATACGTTGGCTACCGGAACTAAGGACTTCGGGCCTGATCCTTTTGGAATATTTGTTTATCCTAATCCTGCCACATCATATCTTGAAATTGAATTGGCGGATCTTGCATCTGATGAGATTTCCGTTGAAATCTTTTCTGGTAACGGAGTCTTACAATTGAAGTCATTGATCAATCCAAATGAGAAGAAAAGATTAGATATAAGCCGTCTTTCTCCGGGAGAATATCACGTCATGATTCGAACAACGAAAGGAGTGATAGTGAAGAATTTTGTAAAGTGGTAGTTCTGATTTCGTTCGCATCGACTCCGCTCAGCAACCGAGAGATTTTACAATATTATGTTTCGGCTCCGCTCAACTTGAATCATCTTCATTGAGCGGAGCCGAAATGATTTTAGTGGAATTCGCACGGTCGCTGTGCTTCGACCGTCAATGCTAAACCTTATGCTACAGTTCAGCAACCGCGGAGTCGAAGCGAACGAGAATTACACAGAGAAATTAGCTCTCCTCACTTCATCAAAGAACTTTGGCTTCAGGCCTTTGAATGCATCCCAGATGATGGAAGCATCTGAAGGATATGTAGCAGGAGGAATACGGACTCTTAATTCATTGTCAAGGGCTCTTTCGTCTCCGAAGAAATTCCTGGCCGTATGATTAAATAAATCCTCTACTTCAAGTGGTTGGGAATAGACCCTTGCACCTGTGTGAACATTTGTGATATCCATCCTGGCACGGATCAGTGCTTTTTTGCTTTGAAGGGTTTCCACCACAGTAGCATTTACAGTGATATGTTTATCTCTTTTGATGTCATTACCGAGTGAGTCCTTTTTCACATTTCCCTTGTCATCCAGGACATACTCCCAGCCATCCACGATATTCTTGCTGTAAGGATGTTGGATTTCTTTCCATTCATCATGCGTGGTAGCAATATCTGTTATTCGAAGGAGCACCTTATAATCAATCTTCATGTCTTCATCGATTTCGGTATAGTAGCGGTCCCAGCTGCCACCCATGTTGGCGAAATCAGCAGAGAGGATTTCTTCTTCAAAACCTGCAGGCATGATGACATTGCTGTTGTTTTCGATTTGCAGCAATATTTTATTTATACCGAGGTTCCACATCTCATCGCGTAACTCTGGTCGGTAATATTTATCTGTGATCGTGCATATGTGATCTATCAGGTTGAATGCCTGGCGTGCCTCTTTCTTATTTCCTTTTCGTGCAGCCACGACCATGTCTTCCAATCTTTTCTCGTAGAGATTGACAGCAGTGATTTTGGCTTCAGAAAGGATCTGGTCGGTGTGGACGAAAGTAAATTTTGCATGATAGCCTGATACGCTTATTAACGGAAGAAGTGGTTCGATCAATTCTTGCCGATGGTCTATATCGCGGGCTATGTCCATGATATCTTCCCAGTCTTCGGCTTTGTCAGATACCTTCAGGAATTCGATAGTGGCCATGTCGCGTTTGGTGATTTTTTCAAAGCCTTTTTCAAGGGCTATGACTAAATCGTCTTTTTTCTTATTGCCTGAAAGTTTTTTGGTGGCCATGCGGACCAGGCCATCATAATCACCGCGTTCAAGCATCTTGTCGGCAGAAGCGCATGCGCTAAGCAATGCAATAGAGATCGTAAGGAGTAGTAGATTTTTCATGATCGTTCGTGTTTTATTACTTCTATGACGAAGTATGAGGGATGGTCGTTTCTTAAAAAGTCTTAAGATAATTTATGGGTTCGTTAAACTCCGTCAAAGATGATAGAAGTAGGCAATAACCGGATGAGATTTTTTAATGAAATGAAACATCCCTTAACCAGAATGTCTGTTTTCATGACACATTTCGTGCATTATAAGACAAAAAATGTGTCTTAAAACCATATCCGGGAGATTGACTATCAGCACGTTAGGACCTCGTGGCACGAGTACTGGTGGCACCAGTACTCGTGCCACGAGGTCCAAGAAGAGTAACCTCGCCGATAATGACTAGATTTAAAACATTATTTTTTGAAGATGAAAATCCTTGTTCTCATTCCAAAATGGACAAAATGATCTGATGATGAAATTTAAACTGACATTTTTATTTTGCCTTTTTTTTATTCAATGGGCGATTACCCAATCCACAGATAAGAAAATTCACTTCGGTTTTTCCCTTACTCCTCAAATAGGTATGGCTCAATTCAAATCTGAATTGGTTGCGGAGAATCAATCTGGGATCAGTTACATATTGGGTGGTGATCTGTTGATCGATCTTAGTCCAAAAACACAATTCATAACTGGATTGATGTTGCATCACGTAAAATTAAAATACAGAGATTATTCGCCACTATTCCCTGATGATGTGGACGAGTTTGGAAATGCACTCATCTATAAATCCTATTGGGATTTCAACTATGGTGACTTATTTATTGGAATTCCTGTGAATCTTAAAATAAAACTGAACAGTTCTGAAAAAGCAAACCATTTCTTTCTTAATGGAGGGTGTAAGGTTCAGCATTTACTTTTGAATTCCGGGTATGTGATACTCAACGAAAGTGGACATTTGCAGGAAAAGCGTGATCCTGATCAATATTATTTTGGTTTTCAAAAAACATGGTTGCTCCCCAATGTCGGGTTTGGATACGAGTTTACTTTAGGGAAAGGCAAATTTTCAATCCAGCCTGACTATGAATTTTCCCTTTCAAAAATATTCAGGAAGAAATATTCTATTGATGCAAATGGGTACGTCCGTTTCCTGGGTCTCAGGCTGGCATATTATTAATGCCAACATAGAGTAGGATTTCAAGTCCCCTGGTTGCTGAGCTGAAGCAAAAGAATGAGTAATGCCGATCGAAGTATAGGGGTGGGGCAACAAAAAACCCCGCTTGTGGCGGGGTTCTTTGTCTTTAGAATTCTAAAAGAAATAACTTACTGCTGGTTTATGCTTTTCTGACATTTACTGCATTTAGTCCTTTTCTTCCTTCGATGAGATCAAAGCTGACGTTATCGTTCTCTTTGACTTTTTCGGTGAGTCCACTGACGTGTACGAAATACTCCTTTCCAGAAGACTCGTCCTTAATAAATCCGAATCCTTTGGATTCATTAAAGAATTTGACAATTCCTTTATTCATTGTATTAAAATTGATTAATTAGCCCGCAAAGATACATATTTCTGATAATCATGCAGGTTATGTACTTTTTTTTCAACTTTTTGATAACCATACCATCGCTGCCCTCCAATCACCAGATCACCTTGCGTGACGGTGTTTAAACTCAGGTTTGTGTATAAAAGTTCGACCCACTGGCAATTTCCTGCCTTCTTGAGCATTGAATTTCCCAGCATAGTAGGGCTTTGGGGTCCCTTTGCTGGTACTTTTCCGAACATATTGCCTGAATTCTCCAGGATACCCCGCTCCTGAAAAACATGATACCGTCCCATAATTTATTTTTTTGGAGGAGAAGGTATTTCCAGTGTCAGGCCCACAATCCTTCCATTTTCAACCCTTGTAATCCGGATAATGAGCTTTGATCAAGCCTGATTTGAGTTAAAGGGATCGACATAAGGATAAAACAGGTTCTCCTAATGCCCGGTGACATTTGAGTGTCTCTAACCTCGAACCTGCACCACCCACCTGTGTTCGAGGTCAGAGACACTCGAACGTCAGCAGTCTCACTCCTCTCACTGAATGGCAGTATCTTTAGAATCCTAATGAAATTCAATCCAAAAGCATTTAGTCAAAAACCTATACCATGGCTCCGGTTATGGGTAGGAGGATTGCTTTTGATTTATGTTTTTATTTATATCGTTCCTCCTGGTTTGGTACCCCACTCCGAACACGAGCACTTAGGACAAATAGGTACGACGATTGAAAAAGATCCATGTCATATCACCATTTACCACCCCAATGTCGAAGGTGGCTGTCATCATAAATATCATTTTACAAACGATCCGGGTGATTGTCTCCGATGTCACGTTTCGATCGTTCGTCAAATCGTTCCTGAACCGATTCAAGTCTGGGATGTAGCTTATTATATACCCTTATTCCAAATTAATTGCCCAACCGGAGAAGTCATTCAATTTCCAATTCTCCATGATGACAGGGGCCCTCCTTCATCATCTATCATTTAATTCTTATATCCACTTAGGATAAAGCGTGTTGTAGAATGTTAAATCAGCCAAAAGCTGCTTTATATCCATTCCACATTTCCATTCATTAAAATATCCACATTTAATTTTAAAGCCATGAAAAAAACAGCATTTCTGATCGTCGGGATGATTGCATTTATTTCGACACTATCTTTTGGAGCAGTACATTTTGTACTGGTAAAAACAACTTTGTCAGGAAAAATAACCGACAAAAAAACAGGTGAGTCACTTCCCGGCGTTAGCGTGTATTTGCCTGATTTAAAAACAGGAGCGATCAGCGACATCGACGGTATATATAAAATAGAAAACCTTCCATTTGCAAAAGTGCTCGTGCAGGTATCTTACCTGGGTTACAAATTGATCGCAGAAAATATTAATCTCGAAGAAATTGGCACTAAAGATTTCGAAATGGAAGAATCGGTGAACGAACTTCATGAGATCGTTATCACCGGATTGTCCGCTTCTTCTGAAAAGAACAGAACCCCAACACCGATTTCCACAATTCCTGCAATCCGGCTGTTACAAAATTCATCTACAAATATTATTGATGCTATAGCAAAACAACCCGGCGTATCGCAGGTCACAACCGGTTCAGGAATTTCTAAACCTGTGATCCGTGGATTGGGTTATAACCGGGTAGTAACCGTGAATGACGGCATCCGCCAGGAAGGACAGCAGTGGGGCGATGAACATGGGATAGAAATTGATGAATTCGCCGTCAGCAAAGTGGAGATATTAAAGGGACCTGCAAGCTTATCTTATGGATCTGATGCCATGGCCGGAGTGATTAATTTACTCTCAGCACCTACATTGCCAGAAGGAAGTATTAAGGGAAATCTTTTAGGGAATTATCAAACCAACAATGGTTTGATTGGTTATTCTGCTAATCTGGCCGGAAATAAAAGCGGATTCATTTGGGATCTTCGTTTCAGCAATAAAACAGCGCATGCATACCAGAATACATATGATGGCTATGTTTTTAATTCCGGATTTCGCGAAAATACGCTGGGTGGGATAGTAGGTTTCAACAAGTCCTGGGGCTATTCTCACCTGCATTTTAGCGCTTACAATCTGAATCCCGGAATTGTCGAAGGCGAACGGGATAGTGCTACCGGAAAATTTATTAAGCTCATTGCACTAAATGATTCGACCGAAGCAGGAACCATTGCGACGATCGATGATGATAAATCTTATACGCCTTTCACACCGTTTCAACAAATCCACCATTACAAAGCCGTGCTGAATAACAGTTTTATCATCGGTGATGGCAGTTTAAAAGCTACCCTTGGTTTTCAGCAAAATCAACGCCAGGAATTTGCGGATATTCTCGCACCGGATCAATATGGACTTTATTTCCTGCTCAATACTATCAATTATGATGTGCGGTACTTATTGCCTGAGATGAACAATCTTTCTATTTCCTTTGGAGCCAATGGCATGAACCAGGTTTCGCAGAATAAAGGGACAGAATACTTAATTCCTGAATACAATTTATTTGATGTGGGCGTTTTTGTTATGGCAAAAAAAACAATCAATAATCTTGATATTAGTGCAGGCTTGCGTTATGATTCGCGCAGTGAAAAAGGCGATGATTTGTATTTGAATGCAGAAGGTATAAAAGTGGAGGTCGACGAACCCGATGCCTATCATCAATTCAAAGCATTTGATTCTAATTACTCAGGTGTATCCGGAAGTGTCGGGGCTACATTTCAGTTTTCAGAAAATGTATACACCAAGCTGAATGTATCAAGAGGTTTCCGTGCTCCTAACATTGCAGAGATCTCAGCAAATGGAGTGCATGAAGGAACTATCAATTTTATTATCGGCGTTCCCACATTGAAAGCCGAGAATAGCATGCAATTTGATTATGCACTCGGTTTGAACTCAGAACATATCACAGCCGAACTGGATCTTTTCAGTAACCAGATCAATAATTTTATTTTCCTTGGTAAACTTGAAAGCGTCAATGGAGGAGATTCATTGTCAAATGGATTCAGCACTTTTAAATATACATCAGGGAATGCCAGCTTATCTGGAGGTGAATTTTCAATTGACATTCATCCCCATCCGCTGGATTGGTTGCATTTTGAAAATTCTTTTTCTTATGTGCTTGCCAGGCAAAAAAATCAGCCTGATTCAACGAAATATTTACCATTTACTCCGGCACCAAAGATTGATTCTGAACTTAAAGCTACAGCCGGAAAGATTGGTAAATTATTTGCCAACTCCTATATTATGTTTGAAGTTGAGAATTATTTTAAACAGGATAAATTCTACGGTGCTTTTGGAACTGAAACCGAGACGCCCGGTTATTCTCTGCTTAACCTGGGAGTAGGTACAGATGTACTATCCGGAAAGACAACCTTGTTTTCTGTGTATTTCAATGCTAATAATTTAACTGATGTAGCTTATCAAAGTCATTTAAGCCGGTTGAAATATGGAGCCGTAAACAATGTAACAGGTAGAAGTGGTGTTTATAATATGGGCAGAAACTTCAGTATCAAATTACTTGTTCCTATCAGTTTTTAGAAACATGACTCACCATTAAAAGTGAATATTGTAAAGTAATAAAAAGGGGCAATTCTTCAGATGAAGAGTTGCCCTTATTTATTACCACTAACCTTCGAGTGTCTCTGACCTCGAACCTGGACTATCCATCTGTGTTCGAGGTCAGAGACACTCGAATGTCTTCACACTTAATTATTCAATGCTCCCTGTTCGAGCCAATTCAATATCAGCATGATCGTACACGGATCAAGCTTGCCATCAGGAGGCATCGGAAGGGATAGCGAATTCAACTGGCTGTAGAAGATGCTGTAATTGGGTTTTACCGTATTAATATACCCGCTGCCCGGTTTTGAAAGTGAAGCGTAAGCTACTGCATCCTCAAGATTTAGGTTGGCTGCCGGACCGCTCCCGGAATGACATAACAGAGTACTGCAATGCGTATTCAAAACAGGTAGTATATCCGCACTAAAAGAAACCGTTTCAGGAATGGAAGAACAACTGCTATCCGTCAAATGATCATACGTACAAAAAGGAAAAGTAATACCGTACACAATCAGCACCATGTACGGTATTACTTTTTTATAAGAGAATGATTTGTATCGTGTCAAATGGTTGATTACTCGTATTCAAACATATCTCCAATGCTGGTTTCCAACTGTGATACCCACAACCATGAATTTTCTTCAGGTGTCCTGATATTTAAGTTGCCGGCAACATTGAGGTCCACAAGATCGAGGATATTAGCATAGTTTGCTTCAAGATGAACAACAGCTTGCTGGTCAGGGACCACGCTGAAATTCTCGTCAGGCATAGTGATGGTTACCCTGTGTGCATTTGTTCCGATCCTGAAATCGAACGGAATTAAATTTAATCCTGTGAGTGCATCCGTTGTGTCAACGGATCCCTGGAAATTAAGGAATACAAATCCATCCGGTTGAGGGGTTGCTCCAAACCACATCGAAGGATTATACAATGTGAGATCTGATGGATTCGGTACAGATGCATTTACTGCATCAGGTAACCCTACATCAAAGCGAACGGTTTTGTAATCGCCGGCAGGAACATCACCTATCTCATATTCTTCTACACCTTGTTTCACCAGGAGGATAGATGAAGGGCCATCCACCACACTGCCATCTGTTTTGATCAGTTTCACATTAGATATATACAGCTGGGCTGTGGTCACAGATATCTGTCTTCCTTCTTCAGTGGCCAACACTTCACCATAATTCTCTACTTCATTTGCATCAATTAAAGTATGGATGTGGAAGGCAAGCGAACCGGGCTTAGTCACCGGATCATCATCTTTACATCCATTGAAAGTAATCGTCAGGGTCATCAGACCTGCTATAGCCAATAGGGCGGGAATCAACTTCATCGTTTTCATATTTTTATTTAGCGTTACGTTCATTTAGTACAAAGAGCTGTTTCAGGTTGCAATTACCGGAAGATTTGATGTAAACTGATAAAACAACCAAATTGTTGGTTTCAGAGCGCAATATTATATTATTTGACAATGAATAGACCTCAGAACCTGCCGAATGGGGTATTTGAATCGCTGGTTGGGAACATAATATGGCATAACCGTTCACTGAATAGGGTAAAATGATTTCCTGCGGTAGTCGATTTGATTTTATTAGAATTCTGCCGGAGGTGTCATCTTAATGACAAAATGCGTTTTTGTTGTAATGTTTATGCATGATTTTTAAATAGAATAAGATGATGACACCAATTTTCTTTTTATGGTTTTTGTGTTAAGTTAAAACTGATTGACAAACATTTTTTCAGGCTAGATCAAAGAAAATTAATGTTGATGAGGTTTCTTTATTAACACCTTGTTATATGATTCTAAGGAGATTCTAATTTTCATCATCAGTTTTTGCATCGAATCAAATTACCTTTGCATTTTAAAGCTTCATTATGAAATCTAACATACTACTACTTCTTATTCTCCTCATATCCATTTTTTCACTTTCAGCTCAACAGGATACTATGAGAGGGGAGTCCTTGAAAAATGTCATAGTAAAAGGATATCATTCCAATGATATCACCACTAAACTATCTGACGTGCATGGTACATATATTGTAGGAGGAAGGAAAACAGAAGTACTACAGGTTCAGGATATGCCTGCAAATCTGGCAGAGAAAACAGCGCGGCAAATCTTCGCAAAAATTCCAGGTGCTTTTGTCTATGACATGGATGGTTCAGGCAATCAGGTCAATATTGCTACTCGCGGACTCGACCCACATCGCAGCTGGGAATTTAATGTACGCCAGGATGGGGTCATGATCAACTCGGATATATTCGGATATCCTGCAAGCCATTATAGCCCTCCTATGGAAGCGATCAAGACGATTGAAATCATACGGGGTACAGGTGCATTGCAGTATGGTGCAGAGTTCGGTGGCCTTATCAATTATATCACCAAGGAACCTGACACCACAAAGGCTATCACATTTGAATCTGTGAATTCAGTTGGATCATTTGGCCTGTTTAGTTCTTACAATGCAATAGGTGGTAAGATCGGAAAACTGACTTACCAGGCGTATGCACAACACCGGTTTTCTGATGGCTATCGTGATAATGCAGAGTCCAAAGCGCAGGCTCAGTTTATTAATCTGAAATATCAATTTAATGAGAAAGCCTCGTTGAAACTGCAGATGGGTCGTAGTCAGTATTTATATCAAATACCTGGTCCACTTTCAGATAGTATGTTCTATGAAAATCCAAGACAGGCTACAAGGAGCAGAAATTATTTTAGCCCTGATATTTATGTGCCATCTCTCACATTCGACTGGAAGCTTAACGATCGCACTTCACTTCAATGGGTAGCATCAGGCTTATTTGGAAACCGGAGCAGTGTGGAATTTGAAGGGTTTTCAGATAAAAAAGATGTGATCGATCCGGTTACAGCACAATTCAAAAACCGGGCTGTAAATATTGATAACTTTCATTCCCGTTCTACAGAAATCAGGTTGTTGCATCAATATAATGTCGGAAATTTTCCATCTGTAGTGAATGCATCAGTCAGATATTTTAATAACGATATGCGCAGAAGACAGCAGGGAAAAGGAACTACCGGAAGTGATTATGACCTCTCGATTACAGGTGATTTTGGAAGAGATCTGCATTACAAGAGTCAGACTGTCTCCCTCGCTGTTGAAAATATGATCTATTTGTCTGACGCACTTACTGTATCACCCGGATTTAGGTTTGAGACTGGTGCTTCTGACATGTCAGGTTATCTTTCTTATTTAGATCCGACAGATGTTCCAAATCATATCAGGCATACCATTCCTGCATTTGGAATAAACACACAATACCGGATCAATCCTCATCTTCGGTTTTATGCTGGCATTTCACAGGCTTACAGACCTGTTGTTCTCAAAGACATTATTCCCACATCCGGTCTTGAAAGAGTCAATAAAGATCTCAACGACGCTACCGGGTACAATGCAGAAGCAGGTTTCAATGGTGGTATCAAAGATTGGATGAAATACGAGGTTACGTATTTCAGAGTTATCTATAAAAACAGATTGGGCAGCTATGTACTCACTGATGATAATGGACCCTATATCTACCGGACTAATATTGGAGATAGTGAAACTAATGGTGTAGAGTTGTTTGCTGAATTTGTTCCTGTCCAATCCAATGGATTCTATGTTTCCATGTTTACTTCTTCTTCCTGGATGAGTTCTGTTTACAAAAACGCTTCAATCTCTATAAGTCCTACTGAGAATCGTGACATCAGTGGCAATAAAGTAGAAAGTGCTCCTGAATGGATCAGTCGCGAAGGCTTGAATGTAGGATACAAAGCCATAAGGGTGACTTTGCAATACAGTTATGTGGATGAAACTTTTGCTGATCCGGCTAACACAGTTACACCTACAGCTAACGGATCAAAAGGAATCATACCCGCATATGGCATTTTCGATCTCAATATGGCATTCCGGTTTTCAAATCGCTTTGTCTTACGTGCGGGGATCAATAATCTGGCGGACAAGCAATATTTTACAAAACGTCCTTTATTCTATCCCGGTCCCGGAGTCTGGAGCTCAGACGGACGAGGCTTCATGATGTCATTGAGTGCCAAATTCTGATTTCATTCGTAGTAAGGGTAGTGAAATAGTAACCCTTCAGCTGTGTTGTGATTTGGTGGCAGGATACTAGAGTTTTACAAATCCTTTTACTTCGTAATGGTCATTGTCCATCAGGATAACCAATGTATAATAACCGGAACTAAAATTATTTACATCAATTGTATTTGATTTGCCATGATATAGTTGATGACCAATCGTATTAAAGATCCGGATGAAATTGATTTCTCCGGGTGTGCCGGTAATATGAATAAAGTCTGACACCGGATTGGGAGTGATCAGTACTTCTCTTGCTTTATCTTCATGTATAGCAGTAGGGAGCAACCAACAGGCATTTATTTGCGGATCATCGTAGATCAAAGTATCATTCCTGAACATGCACATGATATCAGATCCATCTGTATCAAAAACGCATTGGTTATTATTATAAAAAAAACCATTAATATTTCCAATTCCTTCAACCCATTCAGTATATCCAAAGCCAAATGGAGGTTCATCATCATATTCACAATGGAGTCGCAAATATTTCCTTTCTTCTCCGGTTAAGAGTACAAATGTATCTATGCTATCAACGATAAGGTTGGTCCCGAAATAATATACTGGAAATGTATCATTGATTATTAAGTTGAAATTATATAATTCAATTTCCTGAGGGTTTTGCCACAAATAAATAATGTTATTTTCTGCTCGGATAAAGTCTCCTGTTTTCTTCCAATTTTCAGAAAGCTCCTCATCTGTTTGTAATACTTCGTAATATGTTTTACCTGCAAATAAACTCGGATGAGAATCAACCGTATACTTTAAGCTCATGCTGTAATCCCCCCAACCACCATAGTGATTTTCAGTCCAAACAAATGTTGAATCCAGAAAACCAATTTCCTGACCAGTCATTTTATTATTCATCAAAGCAAAAATGAAGATTAATATCAGTTTAGTATAAATCTTAATCATTTTCCATAGCTGTTAAGATATCCCTTTTATCCTACATCCATTTTTCAATACCGCGTAGTTTCGTAAATTGACTCAGTATAATTCAAACAAACATGATACAATGTCCCTGCTAAAAGCACTTTGGAAAGTCCATTCGCAATTTCTTTAAAAAAGATTGCTGTAAATGATCTTTATAGGGTCCTCTTTGTTTATGTTTTTCTGGCAACTCACCCCCTTCCCCTCTCTTACGAAATGATAATACATACGAAAATGATCTCTCTAAAGAGAGGTGTGATTTGATTTGTATGTGAAATCTTACCGCCCCTCTCTTGGCGAAGTTATTTCTGCCGATGTATACTCCTAATAAGAGATGGGAAGGGGTGAGTTCCCAGAAAGTCATAACGCGAAAATCCATTGATGAGGACGCGATAAATAGCGTCTTAACGCCAGACTTCATATCTTTACAGTTCTATTAATTTATTCATCATGCATGCTAATTTATCAAAATTCATTGCAATTGTGTTGTTCTTTAGTATTTCGTCAAAGAGCATGGCACATGTGGACGTTGATTATCCTGCAGGAGGAGAAACACTGACATCAGGTGAGCATGTGACTATACGATGGCGTATTACTATTCCACACAATACCCTTAACTGGGATGTATATTATTCACCGGATGGTGGGACTACATGGGAAACGATCCAGCTTGATTTGCCCGCAGGTGATTTAAGTTATACGTGGGAAGTTCCTGAAGGAGCTACTGCTCAGGCAAGAGTGAGAGTATTCCAGGACAACAGCAGTACAGATTACCAGGATGAAAGTGAAGTATTCACCATACAAGAGCTTTCGGCAACATCCCATCCTCAATCAGGTGATTTCAATGTAGAAGTATATCCAAATCCTGCATGGGAAATAATAAATGTTGATTTTGGATTGAACCCAACCAGGCCGGTTCAACTTTCCTTTTTGGATGCAACGGGGAAAACATTATGGTTAAATGATAATTTATCACTGCACAATCTTATCCCGGTAAGCTTATATTCATCAGGCATATATTTTATCCGGATCAAGAATAATGAAGGAAGTTACCTGCGACAGGTTGTGATTAAATGAAATATCATGCAATCTGAATGATAAACCAAGGCAGTTTTGAGTTTGCTACCTATTAACAGTTACCATTTCTTAAAACCTGTATCTTTAGTGTCTAAAAAATAATAAACATGAATAAAACATATTGCTGGAAATGTGTAATCGTGCTGACGTCTATGTTGAGCCTTGCACAAATTGTCCTGGGATAATCAAAGGATAAACAATGAAATGATAAAAAGTTGTGGGAAGCATTTTCCACAACTTTTTTTTATGCCATTTTGCCTGACATCAGCGGTTTATTATTCTGTACTTTTGTTGGGAATTTGAATTAAATCGAATTCACTCCATATAACTGACCGACCCATGCTAAGAGATATCGCAGCCGAACACCTGAAACAATATACCACCAAAAGCCCGGAGGATGCGTTTATGCAGGAGGTGCTGTCCGACTTTTGGATTTGTTGTGTCAGCAGGGAAGCCAGCTTGCTGGGTCGCAAAGAAGTTTTAAGCGGAAAAGCAAAATTCGGTATCCTCGGTGATGGAAAAGAAGTACCCCAGGTGGCTCTTGCAAGGTTTTTTCAAAAAGGAGATTGGAGATCAGGCTATTATCGCGATCAGACCTGGATGTTCGCATCAGGTATTTCTACTGTCGAAGATTTTTTTGCACAACTATATGCAGATACTGAAAATGATCCTTTCTCCGGAGGGCGCCAGATGAATTGTCATTGGGCTACAACTATGATTGATAAGGACGGCAATTTGTTGCCACAGGATGACCGGTATAATGTTTCTGCAGATGTTTCTTCGACGGGCGGACAAATGGCGCGAGCCGTAGGTATTGCTCAGGCTTCGACATTGTACAGGCATCGTCCTGATCTTGGCAAAGATTTACAGATGAGCAATGAAGGCAATGAAGTTTGTTTTGTCACGATAGGAGATGCAAGCACATCCGAAGGTGTTTTCTGGGAATCTATAAATGCAGCAGCAGTAATAAAAGCTCCTATGGCAATTTCCATCTGGGATGATGGATATGGCATATCCGTTCCAACTGCTTTACAAACTACCAAGCAAAGCATATCACGGTTGCTGGAAGGATTCCATATCGATGAGAATGGTGAAGGTATTTATCTCTACACATGTAAAGCATGGGACTATCCCGGTCTCTGCGAAATGTATGAAAGAGGCATTCAGAAAGTAAGGAAAAATCATCTGCCGGCAGTATTTCATATCCAGGAAGTAACACAACCACTAGGTCATTCCACATCAGGAAGCCATGAGCGATATAAATCTGCTGATCGGTTGAAGTGGGAAACAGAAACCGACTGTATCCTCAAAATGGCAGAATGGATAGTGGATGCAGGCATAGCGACACAACAATCAATCGATGAGCTGCGTCAAAATGCAATCACCTATGCCCGCGAATGCAAACAACGTGCATGGGAAGCTTTTATCTCACCGGTAAGAGTGAAAAGAAAACAGCTTATTGAAATCATCAATTCACTTCCAAATGAAATCCTGGAAACAGAAAAGATGAATAAATTGACGGCAAAGCTCAATGGCGGACTTGAAATACTCTTTTCTGAAGTGGTTGCCTTGGCCGGTCAAATAAAACATTTGTTAGCCGCGGAAGCTGAATTCTCAGATGCAAATCTTGATACATTCATTACTGAATGCCATGACATAGGCAAGGATGCATTTAATACACATCTCTATGCAGAAGGACCGGGTAGCTGTCTTGAAGTTCCTGTCGTCCCACCGTCATTTGACGTACGTGGTGAAATGATGAATGGCTACCAGGTGCTGAATCATTATTTTGATCAGCTCCTGGCAAAAGATCCAAGAGTCGTTGCATTCGGTGAAGATGTGGGTTACATCGGTGACGTTAACCAGGGGTTTGCAGGATTGCAGGAAAAATATGGAAAAGACAGAGTATGGGATACCGGTATCCGCGAATGGACCATCATGGGACAGGCGATCGGACTTGCACTCAGAGGATTCAGACCAATCGCAGAAATTCAATACCTGGATTATCTCATCTACGGATTGACACCACTATCGGATGATCTTGCTTCATTGCGCTATCGCACGAATGGAAAACAAACTGCACCTGCGATCATCCGTACCAGGGGACATAGGCTTGAAGGTATCTGGCACGCAGGTTCCCCAATGGGTATGTTGCTTAGCACACTCAGAGGGATGCATATTTGTGTGCCACGCAATATGGTACAGGCTGCAGGCATGTACAACACGTTGCTGCAAGGGAATGAGCCAGGTCTTGTCATAGAATGTCTTAACGGGTACAGGCTGAAAGAAAAATGTCCGGACAATCTTGATTCTTTTACAGTTCCATTCGGTAGTCCTGAAGTGCTTGTTGAAGGCACGGATATAACACTCGTTACATATGGTTCGTGTGTAAGGATTGCACTGGAAGCAATTGAAATTTTAAATGCCTACGACATCTCCGTTGAATTGATTGATGTGCAGACATTGCTTCCATTTGATCTTGAACATGTGATAACGCATTCGCTTCGAAAGACAAATAATGTGCTCTTCATGGATGAGGATATTCCCGGAGGAGCTACTGCTTATATGATGCAAAATGTACTCCAGGTACAGGATGGATATCGATTCCTCGACAGTAAACCTATGTGTCTTACAGCAAAACCTCATCGTCCTGCATATGGGTCTGATGGTGATTATTTCTCGAAGCCGAATGCAGAAGAAGTGGTTTCTGTGATTCTCGGTATGGTGAGAGCGTGAGAGATAAAATAATCAGTATACAGTAAAAAAGTAATCGGTATTCAGTCTGCCAATGCAACTCATTTTCGTGAGGCGTGAGACGTGAAGCGTGAGTGTTGGATATTCAGAATTGGATATAAATGCGTCTTGAGTCCTGCGTCCGATATTCAAACTTTGTATTTCTCATAAAACCTCCCTACTTTCATCTTTGAGGTGAAATACATCATAGCCTGCTTCTTCATTTTCAATTTTATTTGTGCTCCTTGCTGGGCACAGTACCCTTATGTCCAGGTTATAGCGGGAGAAAAAGGATTTGGACATTCAAATATTTCTGTGCTGTTCGAAGATCACCAGGGTGTCATTTGGGTGGGAACGGAATTAGGTTTGCTTCGGTTTGATGGGCTTCAAACCACAACCTATCTCCCGCAAAAAGATGATCCGAATTCGATTTCAAATGAATACATCTATGACATGTTTGAAAACTCCAAGCATGTATTGTGGGTGGCGACAAGAAAAGGGCTTAATAGCATCGATCCATCGCGGAAAATAATTACCCGCTATTTCCTGGATACAGAGGATAGTACTTCCATACCGAATAACAGGGTTTTCCAATTGGTGCCTGATTCAGATTCCACATTTTTCATCATCAGTGATCATAGTGGGCTTGCATTATTTAATTCTAATACAGGCAAGACACTTCGACTCAATCCTGAAGTTCATTCCGTACGTTTTCCAATGTTCAACGGCCATGGTACAGTTACCCGGTGCTTCAAAACCCCTGACGGAAAAGTTTTCGCCGCCACGACTTCAAAATTATGTCAGTATGACAGGATAAATAATATCTTAACTGATATTCAGGATACCGTTACGGGCATCTTCAATGTAGGTTACTTTGGTAATTATTATCCTTTGAAAGAAGGTGTAGTATGGATGAGTGACTTCAATGGAACTATGTACAAATGGATCCCTGAAGTAAGTCTGCAGTCATTTGATTATCCCGAACTGAAAAATGAATTCAGAGCCGGGCGATTCTGGATCATGGAATACAACCATGATCATTTGCTCTTATCCACAGGTAAAAATTATTGGCTCATGGATAAAGAATGCGGCCAATTGCAGCCATTGAAATTCAGGGATGATCAAACCGAATTGCTGGAACAACATTCGATTAACACATGTCTTGAAACTTCAAAAGGCATAGTCATCATGGGTTCACTTTCGGGGAAATTATACCTGGTCGATCCGCTTTTACAGCTATTCAAATATAAAAACCTGATAAATGAACAAACGGATGCCGAATATCAAACTTCGCTGAGCGATTTTATTGAAGACAAGGAATATGATACCCGGTATATAAGCGTGTTGCAAGGCACATATTTCTTTGCAGAAAATATGACTACCCATCAGGTGAAAGAAATACCAAAGCCAAGAGAAAGTAATATTTCAAATAAATGGAAGCTGGATCAAAAAGGAAGGTTGTGGCTTTGTGACGGATCAACCATTAAACAAGTAAGCCGGATAGATCAAACGCTCACAAGTTATTCTCCATCCGAACCTGTGCACAATATGTTTAATATGGAAGAAATCAGGCCTGGTGAGTTTATGATCGGGACACTCATAGAAGGTCTTTTAAGTTTCAAGCCTGACCAGGATGTTTTTGATATAATACCTGAAACGAAAGGTTGGAATAAGGCACAAATCTATAGCCTTAAGCTTGATCGCCAGCATTCTTCATTATGGATAGGAACAGTGAGTAAGGGATTGTACAGGTATGATATCGCGGCTGACACATTTTATCATTACCAGTATGATTCACATAATCCTACATCCCCGGGAGGTGACTTTGTAAAAGATATCACGGTGGATTCCATGGGTTATGCTTGGTTTGCCACGGATCCGGGTGGGTTGAGCAGGTTTGATTATCATGCGGATCCGGATAGCGCGTTTATTAATTTTACAATGTCGGATGGACTGCCAACGCATTATATATCGGGCCTGGAAACGGATAGGGATGGAAATATCTGGATGCTCAGCCTGAATGGTATAGCAAGTTTACATCCCAAAGATTTTTCTATCAGCTTGTACGGGAAGACAGACGGACTGCCAAAGACAAAATTTATAAATACCAGTATTTCTATTTCAGCCAATAATGAAGTTTTTATCGGAACAAGCAAGGGGTATATTTATTTTAATCCGGATAGCTTGTCTACTAATCACACTCCACCCGGACTGGATATCAGGGATGTGCTGGTTTTGAATAAATCCAGATTGACCCGGAAGACAGGTAATAAGTTTGCCCCGCTTACCTTGAATTACAAAGAGAATTACCTTACGATACAGTTTTCTGTTGTCAACTATACTGAACCTGAGAATAACACTGTACAATATATTCTCGAAGGTTTTGATGATGAATGGAATGTTCGTTCAGGAATCCATGAAGTGAGTTATACAAAAGTTCCACCCGGGGATTATACATTCAGGATCAGGGCTGCCAATAATGACGGGGTCTGGAATCCGGAAGAAAGTGCAATGGCGATCATCATACGACCTCCCTTCTGGCAGCGAACATGGTTTTATTTCCTGATTGGCGCATTTGTATCAGGCCTTGTTTTTGCTTTTTATTCGTATAAATTAAAACAAACATTAAAGCAAAAATTATTAATCGCAGAAAAAGAATGGCTGAAGAATGAAACCGAACAGCAATTGACACAATTGGAAATGAAGGCACTGCGGGCGCAGATGAACCCTCATTTTATTTTTAATTGTCTCAATTCTATCAACCGGTTTATAGTCGTCAATGACAATGAAAGTGCTTCGGAATATCTCACCAAGTTTTCAAGATTGATCAGGCAGGTACTGGACAATTCAAGAGGGGAGAAAGTCGGGCTTGCCACGGAAATAGAAACATTAAAACTGTATATTGAAATGGAATTCCTCCGTTTTGGTAATAAATTTGAATATAATATTACCTTACAAGAGGAATTAGATCCGGCGGCGTTTGTGGTTCAGCCTATGCTTATTCAGCCTTATGTTGAAAATGCAATTTGGCACGGCCTGATGCACAGAAAGGAAAAAGGAATACTCCGGATCAATTTTTCCAGGTTGGATAACTCGCTGCTGGTAGTGATTGAGGACAATGGGGTGGGCAGGGTAATGGCCAAAAAAATAAAAGAAAGCCAGGTGATCACCCGGAAATCACATGGGATGCAGGTAACTGCAGAAAGAATGTCTCTCCTTAGTAAACGCATGAAAGTGCCTGTAGAGGCCATCGTAGATGATCTTTATGATGATGACCTGCAATCCATCGGTACAAGAGTGAGTATTACTTTACCCCTCGAACCAAAATAACAAGAACACGCACCCCGCAAACCGAACTATTTATGAAGGCCGTAATCCTTGATGATGAACAATATTGTTCTGAGACATTATTCCTTTTGTTGACAAGGCATTGTCCACAGGTTACTCACATTGATGTTTATAATGAACCTGAGATAGCCCTTCATGCGTTGCGGGAGCAGGCACCGGATATTTTGTTTTTGGATATTGAGATGCCTTACATGTCGGGATTTGATTTTATACATGCATTAGGGCCTACGAGATCTTCTGTCATTTTTACGACAGCATACGATACGTATGCGGTGCAGGCTTTTAAAGTAAATGCAGTGGATTACCTCCTCAAGCCGATTGACAAAGGAGAATTGATCGGAGCGGTCAATAAAGTTTTGCAAAAACCTCAGCCTTTTGATCAGCAGATACTCACCGGGTTGATCCGATCCGCTATCGAACAACAGCAAACACCCAGGAAGATTACCATTCACACAGTAGACGGAATACATCTCCTTGCGCTTGATGATATTATTTATTGTAAATCAGAAGGCAGCTACAGTTATGTGTACCTCAAAGAGCAATCATCTTTAATGGTTTCAAAGAACCTCTCTGAAATGGAAGACCTTATCAAGTCTGCAAGGTTTTTCAGGATCCACAAATCACATCTTATCAACCGTGACCATATCGTCAAAGTCAACAAAGCCGAAGGCGGTGATATCACCATGAGCAATCATGAAAAAGTACCCATCTCACGTCAAAAGAGAGTGGAGTTTTTTGATTGGTTATCGAAGTGATTTGGTGATGAGTTTATAGGTTTATTGGGTTTGTCAGGTTTATTTGCCTATTGCCTATTGCTTTTTAGCAATTTCCTACTCCTATCGTCTATTGCTTTTTGTAAATTGCCTATTGGCCCCTGCCCCCTATTTACTGCTCCCTACCATTTATAAACCCATTTCCACCATTCCTAAACTAACCCAATGCTCTTCAGGGAGTCAATTCTACATTTACCATCACTTAATCAAATGGAATGAAAGTGGTGATCGTAGATGATGAATGGTTTGGGCTAGACATAACCTACCGTTTATTGACTCAGATCAGGATGGATCTTGAGGTGGTTGCTTTTTTCCAGGATCCTAAGGAAGCATTGGAAAAAATACCTGCATTGAATCCTGATCTCATCATCCTGGATTACGAAATGCCGTACATGAGCGGCTTCGAATTGTATGAAAGACTAAAGGAAATGAACTCCAATTTCCTGATCGTGTCAGCGCACGGAGATACATACGTACGGAAACAGGGGTGGGCAAAAAATGTAAGTATTCTCATTAAGCCATTTTGCAAATCCGACATGTCCGCACTCCTGAATGAAATGAGTTTCACCCATGAATGAAAATGATTCTGTAAGTATCAAAAGCAAAGAAAAATGAATCCATCACGCATTGCCAATACAGCCTTCGATACTGATTTTTTGATGAGATCCGCACTTGATCGCATCCGCCAGCTGGAAGCAGAAGTGAAAAGACTTCAGCAACAATCTCCTGCTGCAGAAAAGTTTGTCTGGATATATCAGTCACAGAAATTGGTAAAGATTCCACTCATGGATGTCCTCTACATCCGGTCTGAAAGCAATTATAGTCGCATCTTTTTAAAAAGCGGACTACAGTATTATATGAGTAAGACACTCAAGACATGGGCAAACGAAATATCCGATTCCGATTTTCTCCGGTGCCATCGATCATTCCTGGTCAATAAAAATGAAATCATTGAAATCAAAAGAAATGTTAACCAGATCGTCTTGCGAAATGGTGAGATCATTCCTACATCTCGGCGCCACCAGAAGAATGATGTAAATGCATTAGTGATCCATGACCGCACCATTGAGAAACTCTCATCTTCCAAACCTCAATGTTCGATACATCGATTAAGTCCAAAAAGTCCGTCATATGGTAATTGAAAAGTTAAGCATGCTCCCGATAATGCTCTGGATTCAATTCATCAAAAACACTTTCTTAAATTCTATTGAAATGAAAAATGTAATTCTACTTATTGTCTCCCTCACATGGATCATCACGGGTACAAATGCACAAGTTAGCATCAGCACCGGTCCTTCTATTCCTGATCCCAGCGCGATGCTCGATATTCAATCGACATTAAAAGGTGTTTTGGTTCCCCGCATGACGCAAGTTGAACGTACGGCAATCATGACTCCTGCAACATCATTGTTGATATATCAGACGGATGGCTTGCGCGGGTATTATTATTACAATGGATCCGGATGGTCCCAATTGGGCATTGCAACTGACGCCTGGAAAATTGATGGAAATAGTGGTACATCAGATGCTATCAACTTTCTGGGCACAACAGACAATCAACCTCTGAACTTTCGTATCAATAATATTCCCGCAGGAAAGATCACTGCAGATGTTGCATGCTTTGGTTATCAATCCGGACTAAACAATATCATGCCCGGAAATACCATGATGGGTACACATACGCTGATGAGTAATGTAACCGGAATTTATAACGTGGCAATTGGACAGGATGCCTTAAAAAACAACACAGATGGTGGCGGGAATGTTGCCATAGGTGTTTCGGCGCTGGCTAACAATACATATGGATACATGAATACGGTGACAGGTATGGAATCAGGTATCAGTAATACTACGGGTGCTGAGAATACTGCATATGGATCCCTGTCACTCAGAACCAATACGACAGGGTCAGAAAATGTGGCGATAGGGAGATATGCTGCATATGGAAATACAATCGGTTCACGCAATACCGAATTGGGTTATGGCGCAGGCCAATCTAATCAGATTGCAAATGAAGAAACGCATATTGGATATGAAGCAGGAAATCAAACAACCGCTAACTTAAATCTGCTCAATGTTCCTGAACCAAATACATTTGTGGGTTTTAAAGCAGGTCGCCAGAATAGTACAGGCTCAGGAAATGTCTTCATGGGATCCAAAGCTGGTTTTTCAAACACCACAGGGCATCGAAATGTAGCCGTAGGATTTAATGCACTCACTCATAATATTTCCGGGGCAGCCAATTGTGCCTTAGGTTCTCAGGCGTTGGAATTTAATACTTCAGGAACAGCCAATATCGGGATCGGCAACTATGTGCTCAATGCTAATACGACAGGTACCAACAATATTGCATTGGGCTGGATGGCGATGCAGGATAATGTAAATGGGTTTAATAATATTGGGATTGGACATTATGCGCTTCACAATAATATAGATGGCAGTGGAAATATTGCAATAGGTAATGATGCTTTAACATCACTTACTTCCGGGATAGGGAATATTGCTATCGGTGAGCTCGCCATGGCTGCGAATAGTGCAGGACTCAGGAATACGGCTGTAGGGCATCAGACTTTATGGGTTAATCATGATGGCTCCGATAACACAGGATTGGGTTATCGAACCCTTCAGAATGTCACAGCAGGCTCAAACACTGCCATCGGAAGCCAAAGCTTAAAAGAAAATACTACCGGCCATCATAATTCATCTTTGGGTAGCTCTGCGTTATTGGATAATATATCTGGTTCCTATAACAACGCTTTTGGTGTGGAAGCACTTGGAAATAATAATTCAGGAATGGATAATAGCGCAATGGGTTCATATGCATTAAATGCCAATACTACCGGAGTGGAAAATTCAGCGTTTGGAAATCATGCACTTACGGATAATCTGAACGGCAATGATAATACTGCGGCCGGTTTTCGCGCGATGGAGTCCAATACAGGAGGAGATCAAAATTGCGCGTTCGGAGTCAGGTCCTTGCGTGCTAATGTGAGTGGAAATGAGAATATTGCCATTGGTTATTTAAGTCTTTCTTCCTCAACTTCCGGAAGTGTAAATGTTGCCATTGGTTCTCAGGCATTGAAAAACAATACTGCCTCCGGCAACCTGGCGGTAGGAACAAGTGCTTTACAGGCAAATACAACCGGAACAGAAAACTCGGCTGTTGGAAATTTCGCATTGGGTGTTAATACAATAGGAATTAAGAATTCCTCCTATGGACATCAATCTATGTTTTCCAATACTTCAGGAAATGAAAATACAGCAATAGGTGATGGTGCTCTTTATCTCAATAAATCGGGATCCTATAATGTAGGCCTTGGTTCGGGAACTCTTTATCTGAATGAAACCGGAGATTTTAATACAGCTGTAGGAAGAAATGTACTCAGTAATACTACTGGTGATAATAATACCGGCCTTGGAGCTAATATCGGAGATATAAACGTATCAGGTTCCAATAATACACTTGTGGGATATGATGCTGAGACTTCTTTATCCAATCTTACATATGCATGCGCTTTTGGATCAGGTGCCAGAGTATCCACCAGCTATAGCATGGTGCTTGGAGGAACAGGAAATAAGCAGGTCAAAGTAGGGATTGGAACAGCTACACCGGACACAGATTTCGATATCAAGCAGGATTCTATAACCGGTGAAACGCGTGGTATCAAACTGGAACGACAAGATAATTCTGATGACTGGAGGATATTTATAGGTGGTTCTTCTGATCTCGGTGTTGCATTTAACAATGGCACAATAGGTTCATTTAATCATGTGTCCGGTGCTTATGTAGCCACATCTGATCTGCGTTTGAAAAAAGACATCACTCCGATCGAAAATGTACTTCCAAAAATCATGCAGCTTGAACCGAAGATGTACAATTTCATCGGAAGAGAAGGGGATAAGAAGTGCATAGGTTTTATCGCGCAGGAAGTAGAGCCCTTATTTCCTGAAATCGTACACGAGCGCGAAGATGGCTACAAAGGATTAGCGTATGATAATTTTTCAGTGATCGCCATCCAGGCTATCAGAGAACAACAAGTAATCATCAACCACCAACAGGTGATGATTGATCAGCTCCTTCAACGGGTACAATCCCTCGAGCAAAAGTAAGACCGCAAGACAGTAAGAGGTAAGACGGTAAGACGTAAGACAGTAAGAGGTAAGACAGTTAGAGGTAAGACAGTTAGAGGTAAGACGTAAGACAGTAAGAGGTAAGACAGTAAGAATTCATTAATTAATTTTTACTGACTACATTTTTTACAGAATACAGAATTCCCGAATACTGATTACTGAATACTGATTACGTTTTGTCCTACGGTCTTACTGTCTTACCTCTTACTGTCATACACTCTTACACCTTGCCATTCCTAAACCAATGCACGCAGTTCGTAAACTGAACAAAAGTCTCAGGTCATACCGCTGGTACTTTTGACATGTTATAAAGAATAGCCTAAAAACGAATTCAGCGAACAACCCACATAAATCCAAAAAATAAAACTAAACGGTATGAAAAATTTAATCCTGCTTTCCACATGCTTATTCATGTTGTGTTCTCTGGCACAGGCACAGGTGAGCATTAGCCCGGTTGCATCAATGCCTGATGCCAGCGCGATGCTCGATGTTCAATCTGCAACCAAAGGATTATTACTTCCTCGTATGACGAAAGCGCAGCGTGATGCTATCGCAAGCCCTGCTACCTCGCTTATGATTTACCAGACGGACAATACACCAGGCTTCTATTATTTCAATGGTTCATCATGGAGTGATATGAAGGAAAGCAGTGGATGGAGCATCAATGGGAATGCAGGAACAAATGGCACCAACTTCCTGGGTACTACGGACAATCAACCATTGATATTTAAAATCAATAATATCGTTGCAGGTAAATTATCTGCAGACGGAATAGCCCTGGGAAATCAGGCTGGTCTGAATGATCCAATGCCCGGAAATACAACCATAGGTTCAAATGCTTTCATGAGCAATACATCCGGCATATACAATGTAGCTATCGGTAATGCAGCCCTCCAGGACAATATCGACGGTGGAGGAAATATAGCAGTTGGAAATTCAGCAATGGCGAATAATATATCAGGCTTTATGAATACCGTAGTCGGAATGGAGAGCGGTCTCAACAATACTACAGGAGGAGAAAATACATCTTTAGGTTCTCTGTCGCTTCGTGCCAACACCACAGGGTCTCAGAATGTAGCATTAGGAAGATATGCACTGAATAGTAATACTACAGCGAGCCGAAATCTCTCCATAGGATATAAATCAGGGCAAAATATTCAGACAGCAAACGAAGAAACCTATATAGGTTACCAGTCAGGGAATCACACCACGTCCAATATGTATATGACCGAAGCTGAACCAAATACATTTATTGGGTATCAGGCCGGCTTTACAAATACTTCAGGTTCCGGCAATACTTTTGGAGGATACACATCAGGATACAGCAATACAATAGCCAGGGGCAATACAGGATATGGTTTCAGAGCGCTCCATGACAATACGACGGGTGAATCAAACACAGCTATTGGAAGTAATTCTTTGAATAAAAATACTACCGGTATATACAATGTAGCTATCGGTGCATCGTCAATGACTGACAATACGGATGGAACTGCCAATGTAGCCATTGGAACTTCTGCATTAAGATATAATACGACAGGCTCCGGTAACATTGCCATTGGTCAGCAAGCCATGCTGGAGAGTGCTACAGGAAACGACAATATAGCGATCGGATATTCGGTGCTTGGCCAGAATACATCCGGTAGTGATAATATCGGGATCGGTGAAAATGTATTATATTTTAATACTACAGGAACGAGCAATATTGCAATAGGTAATGTCGCAATGATCAATAACAACACCGGTCACGCAAATGTAGCCATCGGAACCGATGCACTCCGGTTCAATGAAGACGGTGCATACAATATTGGTATTGGCGATTTTGCATGTAAGGCGAATGGAAGTGGCCAAAGTAATACTGCCATTGGGTATTCCGCACTTACTTCAAATACCGGAAATTATAATACAGCCATAGGCCGTTTAGCATTGCGTGATAACACCACCGGTCTCAACAACGTGGCGCTTGGAAGTGATGCACTGACTTTCAATATTTCTGCATCGAATAATACTGCACTGGGTAAGCAGGCTATGCAATTCAATACTACCGGAAATGAAAATGTGGCTGCCGGATCTTCAGCTATGAACTCCAACGTGAACGGTTCAAAAAACGTGGCCATCGGTTACAGATCCATGTTTTCCAATACAAATGGTACTTTAAATACTGCCGTCGGACATACCGCTATGGAGGAAAACCTGGGTGGATCTTATAATACAGCAGTAGGCCTTGCATCTCTTCATGACAACAATACAGGTTCAAACAATACAGCGGTCGGGTATTCCAGTCTTCATGATAATACCTCCGGAATCAGCAATGCTGCCTTTGGATACAATGCCCTCGAATCAAATCTTACAGGGGCCATCAATACAGCAATAGGATTTAATTCGATGAATTCCAATACAACAGGTACAAGAAATACTGCGGTTGGAGCCGGAAGTCTCACAGCCAATATTTCTGGTGCTGATCTGGTAGCGATAGGATCAAATGCATTGCTTAGAAATACATCAGGCAGCAATAATGTCGGCATTGGTTCGAATTCCATCAATAAAAATACCACCGGGACAAATAATATCGCTATAGGGAGTCTCGCAATGGATGCGAATACAACAGGAGATTTTAATCTGGCTCTGGGAAATTCAACATTGACAGATGCATCGACGGCAAGTGATAATATTGCCATAGGTTATTTTGCACAAAACAAAACAACATCAGGTGAAGGAAATATCGCCATAGGAAATCGTTCACTTGATTTGAATACAACTGGACAACAAAATGTATGTATAGGACATTCCTCAATGACCACTAACACGATTGGTTCGTCAAATGTTGGACTGGGATTTGAAACACTTTATTCAAATACATCAGGAGGTGCTAACATAGCTGTTGGCTGGAAATCTCTTCATCAAAATGGAATCGGTCAGCAAAATGTTGCAGTGGGGTGGTCAGCTTTATATACAAATACATCCGGTGAGCACAATATTGCTCTTGGTTCCGGCACCCTGGGTCAAAACACATCAGGTGAAAGCAACACGTCAATAGGTGACAATAGCATGTATCAAAATACGACCGGTGATTATAATGTAGCTATCGGTCAGGGTGCCGGTGACGGAAATACTACCGGAGGTGATAATACATGCATAGGTGCCAGTGCAAATGTTACATCAGGGAATCTGACTGGCTCGACTGCGATTGGCTATGGAGCTGCGGTAAGTGCAAGTCATTGTATGGCCCTTGGAGGCATAAATAGTTTCAGCAGAGTAAATGTTGGCATAGGTGTTACAGCTCCAAGCGCTGACCTTCATTTAAAGCAGGATGCGGATGATGATTTGCGTGGAATCGAATTGGAACGGAATAATGATTCAGAAGACTGGAGGATTTATACAGGTTCAAATGTGAATGCAGATCTGGGCTTTGCCAAAAACAATGTGCTTAAAGGTCATATTGACGGATCTACAGGAGATTACATGATGGGTTCTGATATCAGGTTGAAAAAAGATATCCAGGTTCTGCCTGATATGCTTGATAAAGTGATGCAGCTGGAACCAAAAACATATCAGTATATCTATAGTGATGATACGAAGAGATCATTCGGTTTTATCGCCCAGGATGTGGAAGTGTTATTTCCGGATTTTGTAAGGGAGAGAGAAGATGGCTTTAAAAGCCTGGCATACGATAATTTTTCTGTCGTGGCTATCAAAGCGATCAAAGAGCAGCAAACGATCATCAATGCACAGCAGGCAAGATTGGATCAGCAACAAGCAATTATTGATCAGTTATTATTGAGGGTGCAGGCCCTTGAAAATTAGACAAGGGTAGAGGTTTCAATAGCCGGTTTGGTCCTGGGAAAAGTTTAAAGACTTTGCCCTGAGGGCAAACCGGCTTCTCAGGCTTTATGCCTTACCCAACTTCATTTTGGGCTAATAGCCGACAACGAGATTAAATCACAAGGCCTCTGCCTTCACCTTTTCCTATATATTTGAGGCCTAAATAGAACCGATTGTCCGACAAGCTCGTCATCATTCCCACTTACAAAGAGAAAGAGAATATAGGATCTATGATCGATGCCATCATGGCATTAGAGGGCAATTTCCATCTCCTGGTGATAGATGATGGTTCCCCGGACGGGACGGCGGACATCGTGCGGGAAAAGCAGGATGACAACGGGCCGAGGATCTTTCTGATCGAACGGGAGAAAAAGCTGGGCCTCGGTACTGCCTATATCTATGGATTCAAATGGGGGCTTGAGCGCGATTACCAGTATTTGTTTGAGATGGATGCTGATTTTTCACATCCTCCGGTTGATTTACTCAGGCTTTACAAAGTCTGCGCCGATGAAGGAGTAGATGTTGCCATAGGTTCGAGATATGTTGAGGGTGGGGGTGTGGTCAACTGGCCTAAAAACAGGTTGGTTTTATCGAAAGGAGCTTCATTTTATACCCGGTTGGTGACCGGGATGGCGATCAGGGACCCGACGGCAGGCTTTGTCTGTTACCGCCGCGAAGTCCTGGAAACGCTGGATCTGGATAAAATCCGGTTTGTTGGCTATGCCTTTCAGATCGGAATGAAATACCTGGCCTATAAAGCGGGTTTCATTTTGAAAGAAATTCCCATTCAGTTCGTCGAACGTCAGTTTGGTGTGAGCAAGATGCACATGGGCATTATCCGCGAAGCGATTGTAGGTGTATTGCAATTGAGATTGAGCTCTGTATTCCGGATCAGGAGAGTAAAGCGGGTGAGTAGTGAGCCGTGAATCGTGAGACGTGAATCGTGAGCCGTGAGACGCGAGATGTGAGACGTGAGACGTGAATCGTGAGAGCTGATTCATGAATCGTGAGAGGTGATTCGCTGATAGGTGTGATTACTGATTACTGATTACTGACTACTGACTACTGACTACTGACTTCTGACTACTGACTACTGACTACTGACTACTGACTACTGACTACTGACTACTCTTCGCTTTGCCCTGCTCCCTGCTTTTTTACTGATTACTGACGACTGATTACTGATTACTGATTACTTTTTACCCTCCCTTTCATTTTCTTGACATGGTGGTCTCAATACCTATTACATCAAGGACGATTTCATCGCAATTATAACTCGTAACATCATAATCAAAATCCAGGCTTGATGAGCCGCTTGCATTTTCAGCCCTGACGTTGAAAGCAGTATTCGATCCGACGGTATATGTTTTCACACTAAGAACTTCACCACCGACTTCCCCTCCAATCAATACATCATCAGGATCTGTCAGGGTACCATTAGCATGAAATTGTACGTCTCCCAGGCTAAGGCCAAGTGCTTTAACACTCCAGCTCCCAACAATAGTAGTGTCCAGATTTCCGGGCACACAATCATCCTTTTTGCATGAAGAAGAAACCACAAACAATAAGCACAACATGGTGAAAAGAAGAGATTTCATAAGCGTTTCATATTTAGTCTATAGTTAGTAACGAAGTGATGAGTAAATTGTTTAGCACTCTAAGAGCAAACCAGTTTAATAAACCATGATCAAATTTAGAACGCAGATTATCATGATTGAATTCCAGGTTGTATGAGAGTTTTTCTAAGTGGCTTCCTCAGTGCACTTAAGTTCCTAAGTGGTTCATTTTTTTCTCAATGATTTTTCTATGTGAATTTATATGTGCACTATGTGGTCAGCCTTTTCATAAGAGGACGAAGATTTATTAGGAAAAATTAGGATTTATTAAGATTTGATTTGCGTAATTGCTTCAGAAATTTCAACAGACTTCAGAAATAATCATTAGCAGTAGACCTTTGACCAATGCTTCTGAAAGCAATTTTATGCATTCCATTAAAATAAATTTGTAACAAGGCTTACACTCAACAAAGCATTTATCCGGTCTGATCCAAATGTAAAATTAATTATGTTTTGCCCGATGGAACTAATATTGCCTCCTGTATTATACAAATATCCCAATGAAGCAGAAACCTGGACACGGGTTTTATACGATACAAAATAATTGCCTGTACCCGACAGGGATGGCCTGACAATATGCTGATCCCCTTCCAGGTTGGCGTTGGATGCATTAATAAACCTGTAATATGCATAATCTACATTGAGATCAGCATAAATCTGGGTACGGCTATTTGGAAACCATCCATATCCGATCCTGTTTGTGATTATCGCATTGATGGATGTAATGTTTGTTTTTTGATTATTGTTTTTGTCAAGATAATTTGATATGCCTGTCGAAATGGTATGCTGGCGATGAAAATTCCTATATAAGCTTTGGGGTTTGAAATGTTCATACTGAACGGAAATATCTGCTCCCAGAGATTGTATGATGCGACCGGGAATTTCAAAGCCAGTCAGTTTCCGTTGTCTTGATTCATAAGAAAGGTGTGGGGTAAGCAAATATGTCCATCTGTTTCCGGAATATCTGCCTGAATAAAAATTGTAGAACCAGTTATCGGTCAAAACAGTAAAAAATCCCGGATCTGAAGGCAACACCCAATTTTTTGTGATCATAAAATCATACAATTGTCGTAGTTCAGCAATTCGGTGTCGACGCGTATCGAAAATCCTCTGATTCCGGACAGTAGCCATTAGTTCAGCAAAAGCAAATACATCATCCGTATGAATTAAATTTGAATCGAGTCCAAGACTCACAGCATCTTTCAGTAAGAATAAAGCCATCTCGATATCAGCCAAGGGTTCAATTCTTCCTTTCCCAAAACCAATCGGAACACTTATGGAAGCAATGAAATCAGATTCTGAATCTTCTTCGACGATGGCATCATCCACTTCGCGTGTTTTTGAATAAAAATAACTGACATTTGTTAATGTCCCCAATTCAAAAAATGAATTGCCGTGATATTTTAACCGTTGTAAAGAGTACCGTACATCAGGCAGAAAATAATGAGATGAAACTATGCGATCATTATTTTCATTTTTACTATGGTTGAACTGGACATCCGGGCTGGTGCTTATGGTATAGCTTGATTGCAGGTCTGATCTGTTCGTAAATCCAAAATAGGTTAATGCCGGACGAAGAGAGAAAGCAGAACTGTTATTATTGTAACCTGTGGGAAATGCATTTTCATTAATTAATTGACCACTCATTGATCCGCTGATCGTAAGCCCTTTCCATTGTATATCCGGCAGCTTATAAGATTCAATCGGGAAATGTTTAAAATCAATCTGTGAATAAACGGGGAAGCAAATTGTAAGGCATAGCAATGCTGTAAAAAATCTGGTCAGGTTTTTCATAAAAGGGTAAGTTTAAATTTGAAGCAATCACCAAAAGATGCGGAAAAATAATATGTAGCCGCTTGTGGTGAGGTTAAGGTCGGGTTAATTCCTGAGATATAGAATTAATTATTTTAACACAATCGGGAGAAGTGAGTAGTAAGTAGTGAGAAGTGAGTAGTAAGTAGTAAGTAGTTATGATGTTCCAGGTCAGAGACACTGCATGTTCGAAATCAGAGACACTGCAAGTTCGAGGTCAGAGACACTCGAACGTCACTCATCACTCGTTATTCGTCACTCGTTATTCGTTATTATTCGTCACTCGTTATTCGTCACTCGTCACTCGTTATTCGTTATTTTTCGTCACTCGTCACTCGTTATTCTTCACTCGTTATTCGTTATTCGTCACTCGTTATTCGTCTCTTGAAAAGATTCCCATCCTGGCCCGGTTACAAGGAGACCAGGATTAGGAATCGAATTACCCGAAAAAATCTTGTCCGTAAATAGGTTATTCTTAAGGCAGAAGTCAATATTTTGAATTGCCTGGCAGGAAGAAGAATAAATTAATAGTCTCGATAACATGAAGTCCGAAAAGGAATGCTCTCACAGTTTTCCTTGAATCAGCTGGAAAGGGAGGGAAAAAAACAGCAAAGTAACCAGATGCATAGTCTGCAAAATCGTCCGTTAATTGACTCACCAGATCTTCACGGGGGCGATATTTACTTTGCTATTTAATAAATTTCAGAACTAATACACAAATGTCTGCCAAATTGAAACAGGATTGCCTAGGGTGAAATGTGAAAGCCTTGTAGTGGTTTTGACTACATGGATACTCAGACAAGATTGTTATCTAATGCATAACGCGTCAATTCGGCATTGTGATGAAGACTGAGCTTTTCAAGGACCCGTGTGCGGTAAGTGCTGATGGTATTCACGCTGAGAGAGATTTCTTCGGCGATTTCAGATACTGTTTTTCCGGAGGCGATAAGCTGCAGCACCTGCATTTCCCGGTCTGAAAGGAGTTCGTATGCCTGCTTTTCATTTCCTTCTCCTATCGTATCGGCCAGTTTTTCTGCCACGCCAGAAGAAATATATTTCCGACCGGATAATACTTTGTGAACAGCCACCAGCAGTTCCTCAGTCGCACTTTCCTTGTTTATGAAACCTGATGCACCTGCTTTCAATACCCTGACCGCGTATTGATCTTCAGGATGTATGCTGAGCATCAGCACAGGCGCTTTGATTCCATTAGCCCTTATTTGTTTAAGGGTTTCAATGCCATTTCGTCCCGGCATGGTAATATCAAGTAAAATGACATCCCAGATTTGATTCCTTACTTCTTCCATTACTTCATTACTGCCAGGAACTTCCGTTATCTGTGCACTAGGAAATTCTTCGTGCAACAGCTGCACTAATCCTTTCCGTACTATAGCATGATCATCAGCAACTAAGAATTTCATATTTCTTTTTTAGTTTCTTCAGGAATCGGAACAACCAGGGTAATCACTGTGCCCTGTGCTTCTATACTCTCAATCGTTAGTTTTCCTTTTAGCATTAATGCCCTTTCATTCATGCCGATCAAACCCAATGAATTCTTTTCCTTAACTTCTGCTATATCAAATCCTTTTCCATTATCCTCTATGATCAACCTGGCAAAATGATCAGTTGCTTCGAGTGTAATTTCAATCTTCGTAGCCTCTGAATGACGTGCAACATTTGTAAGCGCTTCCTGGGTTATGCGGAAGAGATGTGTAGACAGGTTTCGGTCCGGGTTAAACGTCAGGCAGTCGCAGTTGAATTGAAATGTTATCCCGGTGTGCTTCTCAAATTCCTGACCCTGCCATTCAAGGGCTGCTATGAGTCCCAGATCGTCCAGAATATTCGGTCGCAATTCAACAGCTATCCTTTTTACAGTTTTGAAAATATCACCTACCATAGCGAGGATATCTTTTACTTTTTCTTTTAAGACAGCATCATCCGGGAGTCTTTTGCTCAGCCAGTCAATATCCATTTTTAACGCTGTCAGGTTTTGTCCTAATTCATCATGTATTTCCCGGGCTATTGCAGTTCTTTCGTTTTCCTGTATATTTTGCAAATGAGCAGATAGACTGCGAAGCTTTTCATTCATCAGGTTTAAATCATCTTCTGCTTTTTTGCTTTCAGTGATATCACGGGAAATCGATAGGACGTTGTTTACTGAACCATTGAGATCAAATTCAGGAAATACACGAACATTGAAGTCCTTGAGCCCACCAGGCATGGGTACGGTTACTTCAAATTCACAAGATTGACCTGTTTGGAAAACTTCTTCGTACCGCTGACGAATATCCGTCAAGACATCTTCATCAACCTTCAACCCAGCATTGCGGGGCAACGAGAACATGGGAATGTCGATCACATCTTCCATCGAAAGATTGAATAATCTGGCTAATGAGGGATTAGCATATGTTCGGCGGAATTGCCTGTCATATCTTGCAATATGATCGGGTGCATTCTCCACGATCGTCCTGAATTCCTGCTCTTTATTATAGAGTAAAGCCTGAGCATGCTTTCGTTCCTCAATGTCGATGGATACTCCATACCAATGAACTATGACTCCATGTTCGTCATGTAACGGAGCTACTCGAACCAGGAACCAACGATATTCCCCGTCAGCCCGTCGCAAGCGCAATTCATCCTCTGAAAATTCCTCAGTGACCATTTGGGTACGCCACCTTTCCATCGCCCCCGGAAAGTCTTCGGGATGAATTATACTATTGGGATTTTTGGAGGCGCTTTCCCCGGCATAGTCCAGCCAACGCTTATTGAAGAAATTAACGAAGCCGTCAGGCTGAACAGTCCAGGCCATAATCGGAATAGTATCGATCATCAGCCGGATGCGATCTTCGCTTCGACGTACTGCATCTTCAGCTTGCTTTCGCTCTGTGATGTCCTGGGTGGTTCCAAACAACCGTATGATTTTTCCATGGCTGTCTGTCTCCGCATATCCGTGCTCTCTGATAACCTTTCTTTCACCTCCAGGTGTTGTGACGTGGTATTCTATAGTAAAGGGTTCTCCGGTTAGCTGAGTATGTCTGCTGGCTTGCAAGGCAAATTCCCTGTCTTCTGCATCGATTAGGTCTAAAAAAGATCCATGTGTTTCTAGAAATGTTTGTTTATCCGTTCCAAAAACATGGTATAATTCTTCTGACCATGTAAGCCTGTCATTTTTCATATTATAATCCCAGCTTCCCAGCCTGGCGAGTCGCTGGGCTTCAGCAAGGTGGGCCTCACTTTGTCTGATCCGATCTTCGTTCAATTTTCTTTCCGTAATATCTCTCGAATAGCATGCGATGCCAACGAGGGTTCCATCCTGGAAAATAGGATTGAATGAAGTTTCACCCCAACTGTTCGAGGAATTATTCTGGGCCGGGTAGAATATTTCATCTTTAAATGCTGTCCCGGACAATGCTCTGGTATATACATGATCCCAATACAAAAGAATCTCATCTGTAAAAAATTCCTTTTTCATCAATTGATCTCCGGGCTTCATCTTAATACCCGTAAGGTCTTCAATTCGTTTAAGAAAAGCTTTGTTACCTGCGATAAGATTAAAATTCTTGTCGATACTCCATATCAGGTCTTCTGTGGTATTGATTAAAGCTTCTTTTTCTTTTTGTAAAAATTCTTTCTGCTCTTCTGCTTTCTTTCGTTCAGTGATATCTTGTACCAAGGACATGATCGTGACTACTTTACCGTTTTCGTCTAAGATGATTGAATTGAACCATTCACACCAGATTGTCCTTCCGTCTTTTGTCACGATGCGGTGTTCTGCATTATTTCTTTGCACGGTGCCTGAAGTCAGGTCTGATAAAATTTTGGTCATTAAGGGTACGTCTTCCTCATATACCTGGTTGATACCTTTTTTTCGTCCATTGATAAATTCCGTTGCGGACCATCCGAAAATTTCCTCTGCCCGTTTAGACCATGTTTTAGCATATCCCCGGTTATCCCATTCAATAAATGCAAGAGGTGAATTTTCAATATGGAAGGTGAGCCTGTCGAAGGTGACCTTTAATTCATTTTCTGTTTTTGATTGCACGATTTGATATGTATTGAATGATCCTGAAGTCTGGGTGACTTCAGATGCATTTTGAATAACAGTACTTATTTTCTTGAGGGTATGTGTTAAAGGTACGCTAAACAATCTTAAATAACCCTGTCTTCACTGCATATAAAGCAAGTGCCACTCTCGTTTTTACACCAAGTTTGGTGAACAATGCATCCCGATAACCTTCAACAGTGCGCGGACTGCAGTACATCTTTGCACCAATTTCTTTATAGGTTAATTCTGTGCAGGCGTATTTTAAAAACTCTGATTCCCTGTCATTCAATATAGTCACCGGGCTTGATTCTAATTGTCCTTTGGCGAGATTCCGCAGCAATCGACTACTCGCCCAATCCGGATAATAATAACCTTTCTCAGTTAATTGAAATAATGCATTCTCCAGGTCTGCAGGGTGAACATTTTTATGGATATAACCTGCAGCACCAGACCTGATCATCTTCAACAGCGAATCATCATCCTGTTGCATAGTGAGGACCATGATCTGGATTTGTGGAAAATGTTTTTCGATCCACGCTGCAGCTGCATATCCATCCATTACCGGCATAGAGATGTCGAGTAAGATGATATCAGGCACTTCTGTTCCCTGGGACAGGCGTTCTGTGAGCACCTGTCCATTTTCACACTCATATAAAACCCTGTAACCTGGAAATTTCTCAATGATGGACCGGATAGCTTTTGCTATCAGCAGATGATCGTCTACAATGACTACAGTGCGTTCCATATCAGGTCGGATTGGATAAGAGAATAATCATAGTAGTGCCTTCGTCCTTCTTCGAAATTAATTCAAAGCTTCCATTCAGGCTTTCAATCCGTCGCTTCATATTGTTCAGGCCCATTCCTTTTTCCATGGAAGTATTCATATCAAAACCTTTTCCATCGTCGCGAAGGGAAAGACATAGCTGGTGATTTTTCCGGGTGAGATTGATTTCAATTTTTTTGGCCTGTGCGTGCTTAAGGCTGTTTTGAATAAACTCCTGCACCACCCGGAATAAATTACTTTTCATTTCAACAGATAAATTTGCATGATCTTCAATATGTGCAGACACATATGTCATTCCGGTTGAATTCACGATCCTGGTTTCTTCAAGGATTAATTCTCCAATTGTCTTTTGTTGCAAAGAATTATCTATTAACGCTTTGGAAAGGCTTCGTAGTTCTACCAGGGAGCTTTCCAGGATATGACTGATCGGTTGTATATTTTCCTTAAATGCATGCAGTCGTTCATCTGCATCCATCATTTGAGAATATAATGAAGCCAATGTAAGTTTTTGAGTTACATTGTCATGAATTTCCCTTGCGATAAACTGCATTGTTTGTTCCTGTCCGTCCACCTGTGCTTTCAGCAATTCCAGCTTGTGTTTTTTGGAAGTTTCAACTTTTTCATTATCATAGATGATCTTTCGTTTTCGATATTGGTAGACGAAATAGATCACACTGCCGATCAGGAAAATCAGGATAAGATTAAATAGGAGTATAAAGAGAATTATTTCTGTCTTTTCCATATAAAGCCAAGCGTGAATAAAATATACATGGTCATATCCAGCAGGATCGTAGCTATCCAATACATGTTCATAAAATGAGGCATCTTCCCTTTCAGCGAATCAGGAACACCGTAAAAGGGTAATGTCCCCAGGTAAAAAAACAAGATTCCTGAAGCTACCCAAAACATCATATCAGATTTAAAGAGCAAAAGAGACTCGCTATGTACCAGCTTATCAAAATACCGGATGGCGAGCATCACCAGTCCGATAACCCCAATGGTGTAGGAAAACTGGTTGAACCAATCATTTGCACCTGTAAGGAATATTTTTTCAAAACAAAGAGAGGCAAAATAAACTGACGAAAGAAAGATCAGCCATTTTTTAGAATTTTCGTTTCTATCCTGTAAATAAAATAATGTATAAAGGAAAATAAATTGCATCGGGATGACGATGTAATCATACATGAAAAGATGGATGTCATCATAGCTGAAATAGATCAACAGTTCACCCGTACTCTCAAACAGAAAGATAAAAAACAGGTAAACCGGAAACCATTTCCATGGAGTGTTTTTGACCTTGTCCCAATACACAAAGCCCGCGACCATCGCTACGAGCTCTGTGAAAAAGAGAATATATCGCAAGTAATCCATGATCAATTTATTCAACGAGGTTGTTGAGGAAATGTGTAATTAAGGGAATCGTACGGAGGAGGACGAAGTCCGCCGTGATTATTGGCATCATCATGACCATCTCCATTAGCATTCCTCAGTGACAGAATAAATGGTTTTATGTTGCTGGTATCAATTCCTCTTGGCAGGTCACAGTTCTTCTGAATAGCAGAAGGATCAAATTCTATCCATTTTCCTCGTTGGTTTTTATACATCGGTATCATGAATAGGGTATGGCGGTTGCTGAAGGACTGTGGCAAGCCATTCAAATCAGGATAATCTTTTTGAGTGTGAACATTATCCGGATAAATGCCATAATAGAACCTTATCCCCAATTGTACAGTATCACTGCAGGAAAATCGACACATTTGACTTTCGGTGAACCAAATGAATTGTTTGATATCATCCATAGGAAACCAGCATGAAATGGCATCATTTTTTCCAAAATTCATTCCGGTCTCGCTGTTGATCAGACTTTTTCCTGTATCGCTTGCGTATTTTTCTGAAAGAAATTTAGCTGTTCTGAAGCTAATAATATTTGGCGGAGCTCCGACGAAGTCGTCTGTTTCCATCACCCTGCAATTGGAAAATGGTTTCGGATTGATAGAAGTGGGCATGTTAGGTCGTAACAGCCTGTATGAGAGAAAGGCTACTACGATGACTAAAATAAAATTTAAAGCAAGTGAGAGTTTCATAAAAGAATATTTAATAAACGTGAAAAAATGAATGATACGGTAAAAATAGGCTTGCGCCCGGTGGATCCCCTACGTTAAAAAACGGTATTGTGTACGATAATAATGGGTATGAAATACGCTATTTGCACGTGGTTTCAGGGCGACCGGTGAGGACATCTTTGCCCCTGTGCTGAACATCTTTCTTCATAAAGATGGACACACCGGGAGATGCCGAAAACCTGGACCAGAGTAGGCGTTCATCATAATAATTATTTAATCATGAGTACTAAATTAAACCTTCGAATCCACAGTGTGAAATGTGTAGACGAAACCGGCGGCTGGGCCGAAAGATTTGGCAACGACGAAATTTACCTGGGCGGCTTTACGGTTGATGCCGGCAATCGTTCCCAGAAAATCGCAGCTACCTCCGTGTATGCTGATTTCGATGATGGAGACATCAAGAAATTCAATCCACCGAAAGTATTTGCAACGTATTCCCTGGGTCCGGCTTTCAACAAGCCGCGGAATTATGTGGCCGGTTTCCTGCTGATTGAAAAAGATTCAGGTGACATGAATACAGCTGTGACGGCTGTGTACAATGCTTTGCGCGACCAGATTGCGAAGAAATTGCGCGAACGACAATCCTCAACTGTATTAGCCGGTGGAAGCAGCAGTGCGGTAATGGCCATTGATCCGGCTACCCTGGTGGCGATATGGTCAGTGGTGAAACCCATTATATATGGTTATGTGAAATCCAAGATTGAATCCTGGTTTGGAGATGAAATTTTCCCATTGCAGGATGCAAGTGTTACGCTCCTCAGCTCAGACCATACGTTTAATGGTCAGAAGACATCTCCTATAGCGATGAAAGAATTTCGCGGACACGAGGGAGTATACCAGCTTTACTACGACTGGCAGTTGCAGTAAGCGGGTTGAAAAAACCAATTGATGATGACAAAAAAGGGCAATCTTAAGTGATTGTCCTTTTTTGTTTTAGAGATTAATTTAATCTCTTATGATCTCAGGCTCCGAATAGACAACGAAGAAATGGGTTGTCAGCTTTCCTTTCATCCGCACCTTATTGCCTACCAGGTCATGCAATTGCTTATTGTAAAATGGATTCGACCGATACTTGCGCAATCTGTACACCTTATCACCGGTATCGAGAAATACCGCCTCATGATCGCTTTTGGATTGTGCAGCGAATCTCTTTTTTATGACTTTACCTGTCAGTTCGATTTCATCCAATGTATTCCGGATTATTTGCTTGAATAAAGTTTTTTATCTAGTATCAGACCATCCTGCTCTTTGATGTACATGACTTCAAAGTTAGGCACTTTGGCATTTGATTTTTTCTTCTTTTTAAATGTCCTGACAGTAATGTTGTTCTGTATTGGTTTAACTGATGATTTCTTTATAGCTGATTTGTTTTTTCCGGCTGACACTCCGGCAGACATAATTGTGTTTTGAGGGCTTCGGGTCAGCTTATACACGCATTGTTCTTCAGATCCGGTAAATCCGTTTTCACGAAGGATAGATTTTAATGATGGCTTGACTTGCATTGAAGGATAGCCTGGAGAGACGGCTGTCAGCTTGCAATTTTGATGATTCTTCTGAAGGCTCATCCCTTTGGAAGCTGCGACCATCCTTCTGTTTTTGATAGCATTGACTTTCGAATCGGGCTCACCTGTTTCAATGATTTGTACAGAAGGATCACCCAGAAGCATAAATTGGGCCAGTGTCTTTTTTACCATAGGGTCGGAATCGAAATCATTGTTGCTCACAAATTTTTGTCTCGCATCAAGAAGGGCCCTGCCAGTGGAAGCACCTTTTAAAATGCCTTTCAGAAAATATTCGCACATAAGATCAGCAGCTGACTGACCTGTGAATTCTCCATATGCAATTGTGCTGCTGCCAAGAAAAGCAAGTGCTTTATTCCGGAAATACGTATTGGGTATGCTCTCACGATTAAAATCCTCTTCAGCAGGATCAAAGACACAGGATCCATAGCAACATTCCGCAGCAGCGATGGTAAACGGTTTTATGAATTTGTCGAGCTCTGCTGAATTAATTGCATCAATAGTTAGCGATGACCTGAATTTCTGTCCTAAGAAAGTGGCACTATCTGGTGAGCCATGGCAATTATAAAAATGAAAAGGGTAGCCCAATACTTTTGGAGTGTAAGGATGACCATCGGGAGGAGAGAGATGGACAGAAGAAGCAGGTTGGAAAATATTGGATATGGTCGTATTGGTGGATGACCTCCACACATTGGCGCTGATGACAAAACAATCGTGAGTTGCTCCCTTCTTTTTCTTTTTGTAATTGAGTAGGGGAGCGATCATCCGTTTGACATATGCCAGGTCACCGATGACGGGGATATCCGGTAAACGACCGATGACCCTGGTAGGACCGCTGAATTTTGTGACATCGTCGGAGAATCTGTGTTCGCACGCATAGGGGAGATCGGATGGTACATTCTCATCCTCTTCCGGATCGTTTTTGATGGGATTGGCCAATGTTTGAAAGGGGATGATATCATGTGCGCCAAAAATGAGCAGGTAATCCGGGCGTTTAGACTTGTAGATTTCATCGATGGCTTTCTTGCAGTTTTTTTCTGACACGTTGCTCACACGGGTCAGGCCGAGCTTTTGCATCGATGCAGTGTCATCAATAAAAACCAGGGTGGAGGTGATTTGTCTTTTTTTGTCTGATTTGATGAGTGTCCTGATGGTGGCGATGACTTTGGAATAGTCGGATGTGTACTTGGTTTTCAGATTGGTTTTGCTGGTGACGATGATTTTGGTGGCGTTTGGCATGGTGAGAGGGATTGAGGATTAATGAATAGAAATGGGACAAAAAATATTTAATGTTATTGAAAAATTGTGGAATAATGTTCGCGTTGTGACAAATGAATTGTAATGATTATCCTAAAGATGGTGTAAGTAAAAATTTATTATGATAAAAATAATAATTATTAATAAAATCTAATGTTCTATTTTATATCTTTTTTTTTCTGAGAGGCCAATAAATCCTGTCGTATTGCTTAATTATTAGCTCTTCGTTGGCGTGAAGCCCTGAGCGCTTGTCGGAGAATATTTAAGTGAGTGAAATTAAATTCTATCGATAGGATTACTTCATACCATTTTGAGATCTAAATTATTATTGTTAATTTAAATTAATGAAGTACGAGATTCCTAAAAATCAGGGCTGAGGTCCTTTCAAATAAACTTGGACTCTTGACCTCGGATGAAATTGCAATATCTGAGTTTGAAGGATTTTTGCAAGCGGAAATAATGTTAACCGAAGACCTTGCTGCAAGGACTAAATTCAATATAAAATATATTCTAAAAATTCATAAGCTTGCTCTGGGCCATTTGTATTCTTTCGCGGGAGAGTTACGAGATGTTAATTTATCTAAAGGAAATTTTCCATTTGCTTCTGCTCAATATTTATCTCAGACGATGCAAAATTTTGAAGATGTCATTTTATTAAAACTACCGAATAGATATGGTAGCCAGGAAAAGCTTATTAAAGATATTGCAATCGTTCATGCTGAACTTCTTCTGATTCATCCATTTCGGGAAGGGAATGGTCGAACTGCCAGAATCCTGGTTAACCTAATGAGTCGAAAGGGTGGCCATGGTCCTTTGAACTTTGAAAAAATAGGTAAAAAGGAATTTAAGGAATACGTTACTGCAATTCAAAAAGCTGCAGGGAAAGAGTATACCGAAATGATTGAATTTACCAGGTCTATTTTCCCAATTTGATTTCAACCTTTTTAAGGGTTTCCTTTGCCTGGCTTTCAGAAATATCAATTCCTTCAATTTTAAACGAAGCACGAGCAGATTGGAGGATTTCCACCCTTAATGCCTTTTCTTGCTTGACGTCCTTCTTTGACTTGGATTTCATTGATTAAAGATAAGGAATTTGAGTGAAAAACTGAACAAAATATTGCCCTGCCGATATATGTTTTCGAATAGGGTGAAGTGAGAAGATGAGGTTAAAGCGAAGGCTAAGGTTGAAGAATACCGCACTCATGACGCACGACAAAATTCACGGTTGAGCGTATGCTGAGCCTACGTTCGTGCGTCAGCAAAACTCTGTTTTGCGTAACGTTAATCTATGAGGGATGAATGAGTTTTTTAGGATTCGCTTTAAACCAAAATATCATATCCAATAATTTAAGATCCGAAAGGGTTTCAATCGAGAGTATATTTTCTTTGTCATGATATCTTATCTTTTCTCTCAGAGCTAATAAAACTGAATTATTTTGTTTAATCCAGTGTAAATAAGCATCATTTATCAGAATATACGATATGAAGAAGCTCTCACTATTAACTTTCAAATATTTCCTTATTGGATTATCTAATGCTGAAAATTTATGAGGCGAAACTGTGTGTGCTAGTTTGGTAAAAAAGGAATTCAAGCTTCTATGATGTTTTTCGCCTTTAAACGTCACAATGGCATTCGCAAAATACTTTTCGTAGATAACAAATGGCGAATTATCGATTTTGTCTATAATTTCATTTTTGTTTCGTTCTAACATTTTTAAACAGTCACGATCAATGTAAGATAAGCCATATTTGCTTTTAAATGTTTGCATGAAATTTTTTGATTTCTTAATTAATTTCTTCTGTTTTGTAATTTTTAAATAATAATTATGACCTATTGGAATTCTATCTCCATGAATAAAGTTTTCATAAAAGATGTTCCTGGCAATATTTCCAATCGTTGAAAGTTTAATTTCAGAGCTTATTCTGTTCATTAGAAAGTGCCTTCTTTCAAGAAGGAAAGAACGTAGGAATTTGTCCATAGCGTTAGATTAAAGATTCAATGATCTTTTTAGATAAGTAAAATTATTTACGCCACTCTCTCACTATACAAATGCTTCTGAAACTCAATAAACATCTCCCTGATCCTCGGCACCCCTCCAAGCTTCTCGGCAGCATCTGAAACTGCATGATATTTCAATTCCAATAAGTTTGGTAACATCTCCTGGTCAAGTTCTTCGACACCGGTTTCAATGTATTTACTGAGAACGAATTCCAGAAACTCTTTTTGATTTGGATCGAGTAGGGCGAATATAGAAGACTGAGCAGCTGCAACCCTTGTCTCCCGGGTTACTGGTCGGGTAGAATATGCGATGAATTCAAGCACATCAATCAAATCACATTTCTCAGCATCAATTACTTTTTGCAGGGTTTTGAGCTCATCTTTTCCAAACCCTGCTTCATCGAGTTTGTCAAGCAAAGTTTTTCTGGTAATTGGGTGGCTCCAGATCTTCCTCAATTCATCTTCACTCTTGAATAAATCGGGAAGTCTTCCATAAAGGCTGTTTAGGAATTCCTGAACTGACATGGGGATTCCATCAGGACTCATGAATGTGGTGGCTACCATGTGATCAATCTGAAACTCTTTTCCATTTGCAAGAGTGACCCTGACTTTTACTTTTGGCTCATATGGTTTCTCCTCATCATCTCTGGTTAAGTTATCTTTCTCCGATAAAGGCGTAGGATCAGTGATCAATGGTTCAATTGGCTCACCATCCCATTCAGGATCTTTGAAACGCTCACTGGCATTGACAAAGTCATAGATGGTGAAGAAGTATTTCCCATCAAATAGCCTCGTACCTCTCCCTATGATCTGTTTGAATTCAATAATGTTATTTACCGGTCGCATCAGGACTATGTTCCGGACATTCCTTGCATCGACCCCTGTAGAAAGCTTTTGAGAAGTGGTGAGAATTGTAGGAATACTCTTTTCATTATCCTGGAATTCGCGGAGATATTGTTCTCCCAGGTCACCATCATTTGCAGTCACGCGGACACAGTAGTATGGATCTTTACTATTCTTGTATTGATTGATCAGGTCACGAACTGCTGCTGCATGTTCTTGAGTGGCACAAAAGACAAGTGTTTTTTCATTCTGATCGATCAGGTCCATGAAGATCTGAACTCGCTTTGCTTCCCGGGCTTTAATCTCAATGATCCTGTTGAAGTCACTTTCAGTGTATGTTCGTCCTTCTTCAATTTCTCCCTCCACGACATTGTCATCTGCCTGATATGTATATTCATCAAGTGTGGTAGATATCTTTTTTACTTTGAATGGAGTGAGGTAACCATCTTCAATTCCTTCTTTTAGTGAATAGATGAAAACCGGATTTCCAAAATATTTATAGGTATCAGCATTCTCTTTTCTCTTGGGTGTAGCAGTCAGGCCAACCTGAACTGCGGGAGAAAAATATTCAAGGATGCCGCGCCAGTTACTTTCATCATTAGCTCCTCCACGATGACATTCATCAATGAAGATCAGATCGAAATAGTCCGGTGGGTATTCTCCAAAGTAGGGTACAGGGTTTCCTTCGGCATCAGACCCTGACATGAAAGTCTGAAAAATGGTAAAGAAGATGCTGCCGTTTGTAGGTACACTTCCTTTTTTTCTGATCTCTTTAGGTTTGATCCGGATTAAAGCATCTTCCGGAAATGCTGAGAATGCGTTGAATGCCTGATCTGCAAGATTATTCCGGTCAGCTAAAAAAAGAATGCGGGGCAGTCTCGTTCCATCGTATTTCAAATTCCATCTGGTCTTAAATAATTTCCAGGCGATCTGAAATGCGATAAAGGTTTTTCCTGTTCCTGTTGCGAGTGTTAGAAGAATCCTGTTTTTCCTTTCTGAAATGGCATCAAGTACACGTTCGACAGCGATTTCCTGGTAAAAGCGGCCACCGAATATTCCACCTTTTGTTTCATCCGGTGTTTTGCTTAAAGTATCCTTCCATTTATTGGGTTCTGGGACTCGTATTTTCCATAATTCATCAGGCGAATGGAAATTCTGGATAAGACCTTCTTTGGCTGAATCCATATCGATATGATAGATCTCCTTGCCGTTTGCAGCATAGGCATCATCAAGTTGAAGTCTTACGGCATAATCTTTTGCCTGGGCTACTGCCTCACCGACTTTCTGCAAAACTGATTTAGCTTCTATGATGGCGAGCTTCCTCCCTTTGTAAGAAAGGACATAATCTGCGATCAGCTGTTTACCTCTACCTCCTGTGGCTTTTATTTTTCCAGCTGTGATCTGGTATTCACGATGAACTTTGACATCAGCATTGGCCTTGCCATCCCAGCCGTTTTCTTTTAGCTTTGGGTCGATGAGTTCGGCACGTGTTTCGGATTCGTTCATTATGATCAGCGGCTGTTGATAAGGTTGATGATTAATTTTATCATCAGCTCTTTGTCTTCAGGATTACTCTGGGCTACCAGCAAAGCCAATGCCACTAAAGCATTGTCATTAATTTTAAGTTCTCCTGATTTTTTGAATCGATGCCTGTTTTTTTCAAGGAACCATATAAATAAGAATGCTCCGATACGTTTGTTTCCATCACTGAATGGGTGATTTTTGATCACAAAATATAAGAGGTGCGCGGCCTGCTCTTCAATGCTTCCATAGAGATAATTTCCATCAAAGGTCTGAACTACATTGCCCAGAAGGCCTTTAAAGCTTTCATCTTTTTGATTGCCGAATAGTGCAGTCGCTTCTTTTCTTTTAGTTAGATTTTTCTTTAGTTCAGCGATGGCCTCATTAGCATCCTTGTATTCTATTTCATAAGTGATATTTTGATTAAGTGTCTCTTCCGTTAATGTGCCGCTATCAAACTTATTTAAGAGGACAAAGCTTTGCGTGTAGTTTGTGATGATATCCAGGAGGCCTTTGGCTTCATTCTCTGACAACTCTGTTATGTTTCCGGATTGCTGTATAAGTTGAACAGTCTTTTCTAGTTGCCGGAGCCTTTTGTCATTTAAAGCATATCCTTTTACCAGATAATCTTTGAGGCGCTGGGTTGCCCATTGGCGAAATTGGGTGCCTCTATTGGATTTTATTCTATATCCTACAGATATAATGACATCCAGATTATATAGCTCTATTTCTCTCGTTATCAGTCTATTGCCCTCATTTTGAACTATTAAGGATTTCTTAATAGTTGGTTTTTTCTTTAATTCTTTTTCTTCATAAATGGTCCGGATATGCATATTAATATTTGGCACAGTACTCCGCATGAGATCAGCCATTTGCTTTTGGCTAAGCCACACGGTTTCCTCATCAAACGTCACTTCAATTTCAGTTTGCTTGTCCGGAGTTTGATATATGACTATTTCATTCATTTCAAGTATTAATTTCTCATCCTTTCAGCTAAACTGCCGAGAAAACCTCGGTTGTTGTCCAAAACGCTCCAAAATGGAACATGCTTTCGGAAGAAAATCGGAATTTCCAATTTTCTTCGTAATCTGCTCAATTGCAGACACTTTAATTGTAAAAATATTCAGTTTTGTCAACTTGTCGGAATTTCCGACAACCTGGTTTAAGTTTCTTTCTTTTTGAACTTGTGCAAATTTTGCACTGATTCCTTGTGCTTGCTTTCCAACAGTTCGGAATTTCCGAACTGTTCACTTTTGCAGAATTTTCAACTGTCAAGGATTCCTTGACAGCTCAAATATTCAAATTCCAGCTTCTATTTACAGATATTAAGCTATTCATAATAACTCAATATAAAACAACAGAACTTCCTATACCAAATGTCTGAATCACGGATTAGCCGGATTACACCGATTTCACGGATTATTTTTCTGAGTCTTGCGGATTAGGCTGATTTGTTTCTACCAGGTAAAATAAAATCCGTGTCATCCTTCAATCCGTGTCATCCGTAGTTCAGACTTCTTTTTATTTTGTCAGCTCTCCTGCAAATGCCTTTTGCAAAATGCTTTTCTTTAGTTCCTCCAGGTCTTTTAGTTTTTGCTGGTAGATGGATTTGAGTTTATTTGTTTCTGTTGAAAGAGCATTTAGATTTGATACAATTGTATTTTGCCTTTTTTTCGGAGCAACTATAATGGGAAAATTTCTTAATGCAGTCAAGCCAACAAACTCCTGAGCTCCACCATTTGAACTTTCTTTAACGTATTCTTTTGCCTTAGGTGTCTTGAGATAATATAAAAGATAATTTTGATTGATATTCTCGGATTGTTTGATTAATCCAACATTTTTTATACTGAAAATTTTTCTATCATCAACAATGCAGGTCATACCTCGATTTGCACCAATCATTGAAATTATTATATCACCATATGTAACATTTGAACGTTTGTAAAATTTTTCATGATCTTCATTGGTTATAAACTGAGTGTCCACTAATGTCAAACCAGTTTCTTTAATATTCTTTTGAGTCACAAATGGAATCCCATCCTTAATATATTTTGGAGAATCATGTGTACCATCTTTTACTTCCGTTATATCAGCTAACCTCTTCATTTGCCAATCCTCATTCATATTCTCAAAGATATTTTCCAAATAACTTTCAAAAAGTTCCCTTGCATTTTGCAGATTCCTCTGGACATTAGATTTTGCTTTGTCAATGGCAGCAAAGGTTTCACCTAAGAAGGATACAATGCGTTTTTGTTCGTGAAGTGAAGGAATAGAAATTTCGATTCCTCTAATCAAAGGCATATTCAGCCCTCTTCTTTCATTGCCTGCGTCTCCTGTCATTCTTCTAATCTCATCATATCGGCCATGGAGATTGCAATAAAGATATTCCGGGATTAAATAATTAATATTTTTTGGAATAATACTTACTAACGACTGATTGCATGTTGCTTTCGTTCGCAACAATGCTACAGAACCTCGAGTAATACCCTGACCATTTAATGCAATCAACACTGAATTGAGGGGTAGATATTTTGCGTTTGAATTTTGCATTCCTTCCTCAGTAATTCTTCCTTCACAGTCAAAGATTTCCTTTTTATGGATATCTCCAGAAACTAACCATTTAATATTGCCTTTGTTAAAATATTGTGGTTTACTTCTACTCGGAGTTCCTCCTGTATCTAAACTGCAAATTTCTCCTAATCTTTTTACCTCCCATCCTTTCCTCATATCATTTCCAAAACTGAATTCAGAATATCAGTGGTTTCTTTATCCAACGACTTCATCTCTTTCAAGATATCCTTTGGTTGTCGTAAAGCAGCCTCTTCTTTTTTATTTGGATTCTTTACACTCAGATCATACGTATCAGCATTGACATCGACCAGCTTTACGGTCCAGCTGTTTTCACTTTCTGATTTTTTGAGTTGAAGCTTTACAAAATCGGCGAGATCACTTTCATTCAAAGGATTTGTTTTGCCCAGGTTGCGATCGAGATTGAGCGAGTAGTACCAGATCTTTCGGGTGGGGCTGCCTTTATCAAAAAATAATACAACTGTCTTTACACCTGCCCCTGTAAATGTGCCACCAGGCAGATCAAGGATTGTATGAAGGTTGCAACTCTCGAGCAGCATCTTGCGAAGGCTAACTGAAGCATTGTCCATATTACTCAGGAAAGTGTTTTTGATAATGATCCCTGCTTTGCCTGGAGCTTTCAGGATCTTGATAAAATGCTCTAAAAACAAGTAGGCGGTTTCGCTGGATTTAATCGGGAAGTTTTGTTGGACTTCAGCTCTTTCCTTTCCGCCGAATGGAGGATTTGCCAGCACGATATTATAGCGGTCTTTCTCCTGGATGTCTGACAGGTTTTCACTCAGAGTATTTGTGTGAAGGATATTTGGTGCTTCTACGCCATGCAGGATCATGTTCATTGTGCCTATGATGTAGGCGAGTGATTTCTTTTCCTTGCCGTAGAAAGTTTTTGTTTGCAGTTTTTTATCCTCGGCTGTACTACGGTTTTTGTTGTGCTCTTTCAAATATTCAAATGCTTCACAAAGGAAGCCGGCAGATCCGACTGCTCCGTCATAGATCGTTTGACCAAGTTCAGGAGCTACAACTTTGACGATAGTCCGGATGAGTGGGCGAGGGGTGTAGTATTCTCCGCCATTACGGCCGGCATTGCCCATGTTCTGGATCTTGGCTTCATAGAGATGGCTCATCTCATGCTTCTCTGCCGAAGTGCGAAAGCGCAGCTCATCGATCCGGTTGATGACTTCACGAAGGTTATAACCGCTCTGGATTTTATTCTTGAGTTCGCTGAATATCTCTCCGATCTTATATTCCAGCGTATCAGGGGAAGTCGCACTTGCACGGAATTTCCTCAAATAAGGGAAGAGCTTATCATCCACAAAATCCTTCAGATCGTCACCAGTGAGGGCTTTGTGATGATCTATTTTCTTGTCTTTTCCTTTCGGAGCGGCCCACACATCCCAGCGGTATTGTTTGCTGATCAGGTCTTCATATGGTTTGCCTGCCAGTTCTGCTTTTGTACGACGCTCTTTCTCAAGGTCATCGAGATATTTGAGGAAGAGTACCCAGGAAGTTTGTTCGACATAGTCCAGTTCGCTGCCGCATCCGGCATCTTTGTGGAGGATGTCGTCTATGTTTTTAAAGGTTTGTTCGAACATGGGGTTAATAAATTGAAGCTCTTGTTGGAAGATTGAAAATAATATATCAAATCATCATTAAAACCGAGAGGGGCAAGCACTAATCAACAAAATTGAAAGGTGCTTGCCCCATAATAGCGGTGGGAGAGGGATTCGAACCCCCGAATCCTTTTGGGATTAACAGATCCTTAGTCTGCCGCTTTCGGCCGCTCAGCCATCCCTGATTAGAAATTATTCTACTCAGTGATGGATTTAATGAACTCCAAAAATAAGAATAATAATATTAGTTGGTATCATGGTACGAACTGGCCAATTACAGGGATATGCAGATTTTTGACATCTTATTAAGGTGCATTGCTTGACAGAGGAGGAGGTGAGGGTAAAGGAAATCAGTTATTGCCTTACATCAGTTTTTGAAAAAAATTTTTCATCCAGATCATTCGAGTATTTTCTAAGCAACCCTATTGAGTTAAGTATAAAAGTATTGTTTGGTTCAATTGATAACCAAAAATATAGATAGCCCAGTATTCTTTCAAGATAAATTGGATCGGTTGAACCAATCGATTTTTGATGCTCAAAAATGCCTTTCGTGAGTAAATGGTATACATTCTTTCTAATTTCTCTTTTTGCTTTTTTAGGTATGGTTAATTTCCCCGAAGAGATTGAAATGCCGGTTACTATTTTTTGTTTCTTTGTAGATAATAGTTTTGTCTTTTTTGAATTAATCTCAAATCCTTCATCTCTTACAATTTCTTCAATATAATTGATTATTTTTATTGGTAGTACATTTCCAGAAAATGTTAAATCATCAGCGTACCTTGTGTAATTTAAATTAAATCGGATGGCTAGTCCATGTAATCTTCTATCAAGTCTTTTGGAGATAATATTACTTAACATAGGGCTTGTTGGTGCTCCTTGTGGTAATGCGCCATTAATGCAACATATTGATGCTAAATAATAAGATATTTTCTTTGTATAACCTAAATATAAAAATACTGAAATTATTCTGTTGATTTTAATAGATGGAAAGAAATTTTCTATATCCATTTTTAATAAAAACCTTTTATTTAAGTGTTCTTTAGCATTATCAACGATTGAAACATTTTTCATAAACCCCTTCGAGCATTTATGTAAGGGTTGTGTTATTAAAATATTATTGTAAATCCACTTTTGAGCATTTAATAGAATTGGAAATGGAGAGGATATTTCTCGCATTCCTCCGCTTCTTTTTGGTAATAAAAAATTATAGTAGAATGAATCAGATTTAATAATAATACCTGATAACACTTTTGGGCGAATCCCTAATAACTGAGATAAGTGATTAAAGTCAAGAATTACTACTGAATTATTTATAATCAGATCATGTACGTAGTGAGATAACGCTTTTTGCGTGATTTTTCCTCGAATATTTTTTGAGAAAAAATCTGTCCATTTTAATATTTCAAGTTCTTTTTCCATAGTCTGAATTAAAGAAGAGGATGGGAGAATTACTTTCAAAGAAATTCATTCATATTACTAAATTTTACGCAGTAAATTTAGTACTGTAGTTCAGTCAGGAACTACAGTAGTGCCTATTCGGGCACTACTATGGTTAACTATAGCGTTAAACAAAGAGGCGAATACACCTCAACGTGCTAATTTCAAACCCCATCCTCTATACGTTTATAGATCTCAATATCAATTTTATTTCTCTCAGGCTTATATAATTCATTTATAGCTATTGTTTTCTGTTCCATTTCACTCGGAATTACTTTCCAATATTTTGTTTTTTCAGATAGAAATATATTTTTTCGATTACCAAAAATCCAATCTCCCCCGTATTCAGTTAGAACTATTGAACGTCCTTCAATAATAATAATGTTTTGAGTTTCAAATTTCCTTATTGATCTTGCTAATTGCGGAGGCGATAGCATGTATTTCTCATGAAAGAAATAGATATCCACCTTCTTTCTTAAGTATAGTTCTTTCAAAAACTCGACGTCTTCACTATAAAATTCCATTATATCCGGTTAAATATTGTTCTTCTTAAAATTCCATCCTTCAAGTAAGGCCACCAGAAAACAGGAAAAACATTATTTGGAACGTTGTAAGCTTCCAGTGCGAATAAGGCTTCAGATCTCTTGTAGCCAAAATTAGGCATTCTCCTTCCATTGCTGTTTTTCTTTAATTTATCCTCAAGTTGAGTCATCGAATTTATTGCCACATCTCTGATTTCTTCATTTACTAATTCGCTTATTCCTTTTTTTAACCATAGCGTTGAATAATAATCAATTCCCAAATTATTTAATGAATCCTTTGCGAAGTTCATAGTTGCAAGACTAACAATCTTGATAGTTGTTCCATTAATATCTCTTTCAATTAAGGTGTTTTTCAAATATTGTAATTTTCTTATAATTGTATCACCTGTTCCAATAAAATCATCAACCAGAATTAAATTATTATTATCACCTATGTTGTTAGCAGCAACAGGCAAGGAGTTGAAAAAATTATTTTCTTTCCAGGTAATAGAAAACTTATTTTTTAAACTTTGTATGAGACTCTGAGAACCATCCGGTTTTGAATCATCACATGTAGCTGATAAATAAGTATTTGAAGAATTGAAATTCCAGACCTTTTCTATGTGATTGGCAATTAAGTAACCTGCAGCTCTTAATTTATTACTATCAATAAATGAAAAATTATTTATAAGAGATTCAAGTAAAGATTTTTGTTCGTTGTTATCTGACAAAGACCATAGTTCAAATAAAGCCTGAGGTTCATATTCAAGCCATACGTAATCCTTATAAAGTTTTGTAAGCTTTAGAAAATCATTTACATCGATTTTGGCATTTGCTCTTGCGATTATTTTTTCATTCATTGAGAATTATTTACTATGAATTCTATCAAAACTAATATATTATTATTAGTCGGATGAATTAATTTTCTGGACACCTAAGCTTTAATATTCAAGACTTCAATGTATAAATTCTACATTGGCAATGCCTGAAAATTTGTTTGTTCATGTGTTATTTCTATCGTTCCAGTTCACATTCTAAAAATAATAGTTAATAGAAATCCATTCAATTTACACATCCTCGAATCATTGATTCTAGAACTCTCAATTGAGAGTAAAAGAATGTAATCTTTAAAAACCATGCCATTAATTTTATAACGAAACAAAGTATTCTGTCGACTTGACATGCATGATGCTTTACTTCAGTTACCTCTTCACACCATTTCCCTTATCCAAATATTATACCTATCCCATATCAATTCCACCTTCAAGCACTCAAAAGCATCTACAATATATAATGTATATCTAGGCCACAAACGAAAAATTTTTGGTTGAGAACCTATAAGCTATGGCCTTTAGACCAAGGCTTCGACCTGGTAGACTCAAACATATGCTATTGTTCGACTTCCTTATGGGCATCCATTTGGTATAGCTTACCATCCGCAGCTCAGTAACCCTAAGCAAGGGCCTATCTCCCCAGCATACCATCCCAATTTCAACCTTCATTACTCAAAAAGCCCCTACTATATATAATGGTATACCCGGCATCACCCTGAAATCAATAAACAATAGGCAATTAGCAATAGGCAAAAGGGAGAAATTTCCTTATCCATAGCCTCCGCTTTCACCTTTATATATTAGTACTTCTTTATATTTAACTCAATTAACAACTATAGTTATGTAATTCTCAAAGTTTTTTGTATTATTGATTATTGTTATATATTTACATTATTGAAATATATAATATACTTTTGTTGAGAATATAATTTCACTATTTTGTGAATACCAGCCACTGAGATAACGATTTCCAGTGGTTTTTTAAAAATAAACGGTGGGAAAAAGTGGTAGAAAGTGGGACGAATTTCTACATTTGAGTCATTACTTGACTGAGAATAGAATGAAAACCAACTTTTTTGGAGAATATGAGTGCAAACTGGACGATAAGGGTCGTCTTAAGCTGCCCTCAGCCATCCTCCAGCAGTTGGGCGAATCCTCCTCTCATGATTTTGTGGCCAATCGTGGCTTTGAACGGTGCCTTTATCTCTTTCCAAAGGCAGTCTGGAATATCAAGCTCAACGAAGTGCAAGGCCTCAATGAATATCTACCAGAAGTCAGGCAGTTCAAAAGGTACTTCTACAGAGGCGCCACCGAATTCACCCCGGACAAAGCAGACCGCATCCTCCTTCCGAAAATTTTACTTGAATACGCAAGTATCGACAGGACGCTGATCATCACCTCTGCAGGTGAGTATCTCGAAATGTGGAATGCAGACACTTATCGCGAATTGATCAGCAAAGAGCCTGAAGACCTCTCTGATCTCGCTCAGAAAATAGTACACCTCAGGACCAAAGGGTCAGATGAGTGAATATCACATCCCGGTCTTACTACATGAATCGCTGGAAGGATTAGCGATACGACCGGATGGAATATATGTGGATGTCACCTTCGGCGGAGGTGGCCACGCCAGGGAAATTGTAAACCGCCTGGATGACAAAGGTCATCTGTTTGTTTTTGACCAGGATGAAGATGCAGTAGCGAACATGTGGGAAGATCAACGCGTCACGCTGATCATATCCAACTTCCGATACCTGACACGCTGGATGAAATACTACAGCGTAGAAGGCAAGATCGATGGAATCCTTGCAGATCTCGGTGTTTCATCACACCAGTTTGATGATCCTCAACGTGGATTCTCATACCGGTTCGATGAACCTCTTGACATGCGGATGAATCAGAAGCAATCACTAACCGCTGCAGATGTACTTAATACATATGAAGTACATCAACTGCAGGACATGCTTTCGAAGTACGGAGAGATCACCAATGCAAAAACACTTGCACAACGGATCACCGAAGCAAGATCAGGAAGCAGGATCGATACAGCAGGACAGTTAGTCACCATCGCAGAAAGCGTCATGCGCGGTCCAAAGATGAAATACCTGTCACAATTATTCCAGGCATTGCGGATAGAGATCAATGACGAGATGAATGCCCTGAAAGAAATGCTGACCGGTTCAGAACAAATGTTGAAGCCCGGCGGAAGATTAGCAGTGATCTCATATCATTCACTGGAAGACAGACTGGTAAAACGGTTTTTTAAATCAGGCAATTTCGAAGGAGAACCTGAAACGGATTTTTTTGGAAAGCGAAGTGTAGGATGGAAAGTGATCACGAAAAATCCTGTTGAAGCGAATGTTGAAGAGCTGAGTAGGAATCCCAGGTCGAGGAGTGGGAAGCTGAGAGTCGCGGAGAAGGTAAGTAGTAAATAGTGAGTAGTGAGTAGTGAGTAGTGAATAGTGAGTGGAAATTAGCATAGAGCAAAGGCTCTTACGCAAAACAGAGTTTTGCTAACACACGAACGTAGGCTCAGCCTACGCTCAACAATTGGAATATACAATACATCAATAATCAAACACAGTGCAAGAAAAAAAGTAAGCAGTAAAAAGAGTAAGCAGTAAAAAGAGTAAGCAGTAAAAAGAGTAAGCAGTAAAAAGAGTAAGCAGTAATCAGTAAAAAACAAAAGGCAATAAACAAAAAGCAATAAGCAAAAAAAAACTGAAAACTGAAAACTGAAAACTGAAAACTGAAAACTGAAAACTGAAAACTGAAAACTGAAAACTGAAAACTGAAAACTGAAAACTGAAAACTGAAAACTGAAAACTGAAAACTGAAAACTGAATACTGAATACTGAACAGCGAATACAAACACTACTAAATAAACAATGCCAATAAAGAATTCCCTATATCGCCTCCTTGGAACCAAGATGATCTACAAGAACTTGCCGTTCCTGTATTTCCTCTGCGGGCTGGGTGTGATCTATATCGGGAATGTACATTTTGCCGAACGGAATATCAGGAGAGTACAATCACTACAGACTGAATTGAGAGAAGAAAAATGGAGATACATGACGATCGAATCGGATCTGATGTATCAATCCACACCGACTATGATCGAGCGCAGTGTCGCTGAGCAGGATTTACATTTTCTCACAAAAAATCCAGTGGTTATCAGATAACACCACGCTTAGGCCCCCCGCTAAGATGAAAGAAGTCAAAAAAGAATTACTGATCAGAGTGTATATCGTCGCCTTAGCGATGGTGGCGCTTGCAGCAGTTCTTTTTTACAGGGTAACAAAAATCTCCATCATCGAAGGTGATCATTGGAGAGGAATGGGTGACAGCCTTTATTTGAAATACATACCTATCGTCGCTGATCGCGGTGATATCCTGGCAGCAGATGGCAGCCTGATGACTACATCACTTCCATTCTATGATCTGCACATGGATTTCAAAGCAGAGGGATTGCATGAAAATATTTTCAGATCGAATGTTGACAGCCTGGCATATTACCTGTCAAGGAATGTGAATACGAACATGAGCAGAACCCAGATGAGGGATTGGCTCATTCAAAAAAGAAGATCAGGTGACCGGTATGCATTGCTGGCCAAAGGGATCAGCATCAGGGATCTTGAACACATCAAAACATTTCCAATATTCAGATTGGGTAAAAATAAAGGCGGTCTGATCATCGATCCGCAACATGTAAGAGTAAAGCCATTCAAATTATTAGCCAGCAGGGTACTTGGTCTTGACCGTGAAAATGCACAATCCATCGGACTTGAACGCACATTCGATGAATACCTGAAAGGTGAAGAAGGCAAACGCTTAGTACAACGTGTCACCGGTGGCGCATGGATACCGGTGAATGATCTCTCAGATCTCGAAGGTCAAAGAGGTTCTGATGTAGTCACCACGATCAGTCCTGAAATACAGGACATCGCAGAGTATGCATTGCTCGAAGGAATAGAAAGAAGCCAGGGATCAAAAGGAACTGCGATCGTGATGGAAGTGGAGACAGGTAAGATACTGGCGATGGCGAACCTCGGTGAACAGGGCAATGGTTATGATGAAGATTATAATTATGCGGTAGGCTTTTCATCCGAACCAGGTTCAACCTTCAAGCTTGCAAGTGTGATGGCATTGCTTGAAGATGATGGTGCAGAATTGGATACACCTGTAGACCTCAACGGAGGAACAGCAAAATTCTTTGGTGAGACCATGCATGATTCCAAGCCGCATGACATCTATGAAAGCACATTGAGAGTAGCTTTTGAGAAATCATCCAATGTCGGTATCGCTCGTCTTGTCCAGGACTTTTATGGCCACGATGGTAAAGCAGGAATGTTTGCAAAACGCATCCGTGAAATGCATCTCAATGAGCCTACAGGCATAGAGCTTGACGGTGAAGGCGCACCGATGATGAAGAATCCGGCACGCAAAGAAGATAACTGGAGCAAAACAACGCTTCCCTGGATGGCCACCGGATACGAATGCAGAATGACGCCTTTACAGATACTGCGATTGTATAATGCAGTAGCGAATGATGGTAGGATGATGAAGCCATATATCGTATCTGAGATAACAAGAGAAGGCAGAATCGTCAAAAGATTTAAGCCACAGGTTGTAGATAGTCGTATTGTATCATCATCTACGATCAAAAAAGTACATGAACTTCTGCAAGGAGTTGTAGAAAACGGTACGGCAAAAAATTACAAGCCTGATCATTACATGTTCTGTGGAAAAACAGGAACGGCGCGTACGGATTATTACGATCTAAATGCTCCACGCAAATCATACATGGCATCGTTCGCAGGATATTTTCCTGCAGAGCATCCAAAATACAGTTGCATCGTGATGATATACGATCCTGTGAAAGGTGGATTTTATGGTGCAGAGGCAGCATTACCCATATTCAAAAAGATCGCTGACAGGTGCATGGGGATCAACAGGGAATTATTGCCAAAAACAATATTGGCTGATACACAAGCCACGATGGCAGGTGTACGGTTAGCAGGATGGTCAGAAAAAGATGAGCTCAATGAGATCATCGATGAACTTTCACTGGATACGCATGTCGATGGCCAGGGAGACTGGGCAAGACTTGCAGGCGGAGAAGAAATGGAGATGGAAGTAAAAAATATTCTTGATAAAAATATGATACCTGAGCTCTATGGCATGGGGATAAGGGATGCAATATACCTGCTCGAGAACAGGGGCATACATGTGCAATACCAGGGTGTAGGAAGGATCAGGAGTCAATCGATCCGGTCCGGGCAACCGATCATAAGAGGAACAACAATTCATTTGACACTAGGGTGATATGACTATCAAAGAGTTGATCGTCAACATCCGCGTAAAAGAAATAAGAGGTGATGAGAATCGGGTTGTGGAAAGTATTCACAGCGATTCGAGGAGAGTAGAACCGGGGTCGGTATTCATAGCTGTAAAAGGCAGAACGACAGACGGGCATAAGTTCATTGACAATGCGGTAGATCGTGGAGCTATATGTGTGATCGCAGAAGAGGCAGAGGAGAAAGAAAGAGGAAATGTGTGTGTGATCATCGTTGAAGATTCGACGTCGGCACTTGCAGAAGTTGCGGCAGCTTTTTATGGTTATCCTTCAAAGCAGCTGGTGATGGTAGGTGTAACCGGTACGAACGGAAAGACAACGATAGCCACTTTACTGTACAGGCTCTTTACAGAGCTGGGACACAAAAGCGGATTGTTGTCAACGATTGAAAACAGGATCGGCGACCAGGTGGAATCAACAAAGTTTACAACACCTGATGCAATATCCATCCAGGAAGCTTTATCAAGAATGGTGAGTGCAGGTTGTACACATGCCTTTATGGAAGTGAGCAGCCATTCACTGGATCAACGGAGAGTGGAAGGGATAGAATGGGATGGAGCAGTTTTTTCAAACATCACGCATGATCACCTGGATTATCATGGTGATTTTGCATCATACATACAAGCTAAGAAAATATTTTTCGATGGATTGAGTGCTCAGGCTTTTGCACTCATCAATACGGATGACAAGCACGCTGAAGTCATGGTACAGAATACTGTTGCTAAGGTCTCAAATTACAGTCTTACCAAAATTGCGGACTTCAGAGCGCGCGTCATTGAAAACCGGATTGATGGATTGCATCTGGAATTAAATGGAATACCACTACATGTACGGTTGGTTGGAAAATTTAATGCATCAAATCTCCTGGCTATTTATGGTACAGCCATATTGCTGGGAGAAGATCAGGATCAGGTATTAACCGGGTTAAGCAGGTTACAGCCGGCAGAAGGCCGGTTTGATCTGGTGACCGGAAGAAAGCAAGTGTTTGCAGTAGTTGACTATGCACATACACCCGATGCTTTGCACAATGTACTGAGCACTCTTATCCAGGTTAGAAAACCCGGTTCACATATCATCTGCATCGTAGGATGTGGTGGTGACAGGGACAAAACGAAGAGGCCTGAGATGGCCAGGATAGCGGCATCCTATGCAGACCAGGTGATACTGACATCGGACAATCCGAGAACAGAAAATCCGGATGCAATACTTGACCAGATGTGGACAGGAGTAGCAAATGAAAAACAAGATCATGTGTTGCGGATCACAGACAGAAGAGAAGCAATACGCGCAGGTGTATTGATGGCGAAACCAGGAGACATCCTGTTGGTAGCGGGTAAGGGACATGAAAAATACCAGGAGATAAACGGTCACCGCTATCCATTTGACGATAAAAAAGTGCTCGCGGAAGCGCTGGCATAGAAGATATATAAGATAGGTTCTATTATCATTCTCAGGTTGGTTTTAGCAGTTGCAGTGGGTGAATCCATAGGGGATAAAGATCACCAGGTCACCCACTAGCATCTGCATCTTTTGAGGATGAAAAAAAGAAATTAGCAGAAAGTAGATGTTATACCACCTCTTTGAATACTTGTACAGGGAATTTGATTTACCGGGGGAAGCCATGGTGATGTCGATTTCTTTCAGGGCGGGAGTAGCTATCATGGTTTCGCTTTTGATTTCCCTTCTTGTGGGTAACAAGATCATTCGTTCTTTGAAACGTTTACAAATTGGAGAAACCGTACGTGATCTCGGGTTGGAAGGGCAGCTGCAAAAAGCAGGCACGCCTACGATGGGTGGACTGATTATTCTTTTAGCAATACTTGTTCCGTGTTTACTTCTTGCGAAGCTGGATAATGTATACATCATCATGATGTTGCTCACGACAGTATGGATGGGAGTGATTGGATTCATAGATGATTACATCAAGATATTCCGGAAGAACAAGCAAGGTCTCAAAGCAAAATTTAAATTGTTCGGACAGGTTGTGCTCGGTTTGATCATCGCGATGACGATGCTTTTTCATCGTGATATTGTGATCAGGTTGTCACCGGAAGAAGCTGCACTTGAAGGATACCAGGTCATCAGTCATGTCAAAGTAACCGATGAGCGGAAGGGTGACCAGGAGGTAGATATGGTGTATTGCAAAACATCGTTGACCAATGTTCCATTTCTGAAAGGCAACCAGTTTGATTACCAGGACCTGCTTACGTTCATCGGACTGAATGCTAAAAAGTGGTTATGGATTGTATTTATTCCGATCACCATCATCATTATCACCGGTGTCAGCAATGGATCAAACCTGACTGACGGGCTTGATGGATTGGCAACAGGAGTTTCAGGAATCATAGCATTGGCACTTGCAATTCTTGCGTATATCAGTGGGAATACGATCATAGCAGATTATCTCAATATTTTTTATATCCCGTATAGCGGTGAGCTGGTGATTTTCAGCAGTTGCTTTCTCGGGGCATGCATTGGATTTCTCTGGTATAATTCTTACCCGGCAAAAGTATTCATGGGTGATACAGGCAGCCTTGTCCTGGGAGCGATCATAGCGGTGATGGCGATTGCATTAAGAAAAGAATTGCTAATACCGGTACTGTGCGGAATTTTCCTGGTGGAAATATTATCCGTGATGTTACAGGTATATTATTTCAAATACACAAAACGAAAATACGGAGCTGGACGTCGCATATTCCGGATGTCACCACTGCATCATCATTTTCAAAAGCTGGGCATGCATGAAGCAAAAATAGTAACGCGGTTCTGGATCGTCGGTGTCATGCTGGCGGTCATCACGCTGATCACTTTAAAAGTAAGGTGATATGTCCACCACTGTGGGAATAATAGGTGCGGGTATAAGTGGAATTGGTGCAGCCTTATTGGCAAAAGCCAAAGGCCATGACGTGTGGGTAAGTGATGGAAATGAAATATCGCCCGAAAGAAAAAAAACATTGAATGCACATCATATCCCTTTTGAAGAAAAGGGACATAACATTGAAAAGCTGGAGGCTTGTGACATCATCGTCAAAAGTCCGGGTATTCCAAATGACAGTTCTGTTCTGCAGGCATTATCAAATGCAGGAAAGCATGTCATCGGTGAGATCGAATGGGCTTTCCTGAATCAAAACGGAAAGATCATCGGCATCACCGGCAGCAATGGGAAGACAACGACCACCGGATTGTGTCATCATTTCCTGGTATCTGCAGGAATGGATGCTGCGAAAGTCGGGAATGTAGGAGAAGGGTTTTGCCATTTCCTTGCAGAAGGTGAAGCAGATTGGTATGTATGCGAGCTGAGTAGTTTTCAACTGGAGGATATCGAAACCTTCAGGCCTGAAGTAGCTATTCTGCTCAATATCACACCGGATCACCTGGATCGATACGCTTACAGTCTTGATCTATATGCGGAAGCAAAAATGAAGATTGTAAATGCAATGACGGAGACGGATATGCTCATCTACAATGCGATGGATCCGGTGACGGTATTAAAAGTAGTATCGCATCAGACAGAAGCAAGGATGTGGACTATCCGCGAAACAGATATGATCGGTGATGAAAAAATCTTTGTCAAAGATGATCTCATCCTGGACATGTCGCGATCGAAGCTGATCGGAAAACACAACCAGGTAAATGTGCTTGCAGCAGCAAGAGCCGCATTACTTGCAGGTTGTCCGCCGGAAAGTTTGCAGGCTTCATTGGAATCGTTTGTCAATGAGTCACACCGGATGGAATTTGTAAATGAAAAAAACGGGGTGAGGTACATCAATGACAGCAAAGCCACAAATGTAGATGCAGTGTATTATGCACTCGAGGCGATGAAGACACCGGTGATATGGATCGCAGGTGGACAGGATAAAGGAAATGATTACCAGCAGATCATGGAGCTGGTAGAAAAAAAGGTTAGGGCATTGATTTGCCTTGGACTGGATAACAAAAAACTATATGAAACTTTTTCGACAAAGGTCAATCAAATATCAGAAACTACAACCGTGGGCGAAGCAGTGCGTCGAGCTGCTTCGCTTGCATTACCCGGAGACACCGTGTTGTTGTCTCCCGCATGCGCAAGCTTTGATCTCTTCAGGGATTACAGAGATCGAGGAGATCAGTTTAAGAGAGAAGTGAATGAATTATGAATTAGGAATGAGAAAGGAAATCTTGAATCTTGAATTCTGAATATAGAATAAAGAAGGAAAATGATAAACACAAAATGCAATATCACTGCCTAAACATCTAAACGACTAAACATCTAAACCCAATAAACTTCATAAACAATTAAATTGTATAGAGCAGTACACATAGCAAAGAACTTAAAAGGTGACAGAGGGATCTGGGTCATCGTGGCTTTGCTCTGTCTTACTTCTGTATTGGCAGTATACAGCTCTACAGGTACGATTGCATTCAGATACAATGGTGGACACGCGGAGATCCATCTTATCAAACATATGGTCATTGCCATGGTGGGGATATTCCTCTGCTATGTATGTTATAACACCCATTATACCGTGTATTCACGGATTGCACCCATTTTGCTGGTCATCACGATTCCATTGTTATTGTATACAATGTTGTTTGGACCGGAGATTAACGACGCCCGGAGATGGATATCAATCCCGGGCATAGGATTAAGCTTTCAGACATCGGATATCGCGGCTATTGCATTGATCATGTATATCGCGAGATCGATATCGATGAAGCAGGATGTCATCAAAGATTTCAAAAGTGCATTTCTCCCTTTGATGCTGCCGATCATCGTGGTATGTGGATTAATAGCACCGAACAACCTTAGTACAGCACTTTTATTATTCATTACAGCGATGACATTGATGTTTATCGGCAGGGTTCACTTGAAATATATTTTCTTATTGATATTGCTTGGAGCTGCATTCCTTGGAGGTCTCGTGTTACTTGGGATGGTTTTTCCGGATGCAATAAGAGTTTCTACATGGACAAACAGGGTTGCAGAATTTTTAGGCAATTCAGATGGCGGATATCAAATACAGCAAGCGAAGATTGCGATTGCGGATGGCGGCTGGTTTGGTGTTGGTCCGGGATTGAGCACACAACGTAATTATCTGCCGTATTCATATGCGGATTTTATTTACGCCATTATATGTGAGGAGTATGGATTGCTGGGCGGACTGATCATCATTGTTCTTTTCCTGTTGCTGTTTTTGAAATGCACATCGATGGTGACAAGAAGTCCGAAAACATTTGGTGCATTGCTTGCGATGGGTCTCTGCCTGAATATCGTCATACAGGCTTTTGCAAATATTGCCGTGTCTGTGAATCTTGTTCCGGTGACAGGTTTGACATTGCCACTGGTGAGTAAAGGAGGAACATCCATGCTGATCACCTGCATGGCATTCGGTATGATCCTGAGTGTAAGCCGGTTTATTGAGCAGTCTGCTAATGACGTTGGAAAAGTTGAAATAAAACCTCTCGATGAAAATCATCATTAGTGGTGGTGGAACGGGTGGCCATATATACCCGGCTATTGCGATAGCCGATGCGTTGAAAAGACGCGATGTGTTCATTGACATATTGTTTGTAGGTGCGATGGGTAGGATGGAGATGGAGAAAGTACCGGCTGCAGGATATAAGATCGAAGGAATATGGATCAGTGGTTTTAAACGCAAGTTGACACTGACAAATCTTTTGTTCCCTGTAAAAGTCTTGCACAGCCTGGTGAAATGCAGATCTATAGTGAAGAGATTTAAACCGGATGTTGTGGTTGGAGTTGGTGGATATGCTTCCGGGCCTTTAGTAAGAGCAGCAGCAGCGATGGGAATTTCATCGGTGTTGCAGGAACAAAATAGTTATCCTGGTGTGACGAATAGAATATTGGCTGCGAAAGCGAAAATGATTTGTGTGGCATACCCGGGAATGGAAAAATATTTTCCCGCTCATAAAATAATGCTCACCGGGAATCCGATGCGAAGCCAGCTGGCGAAAGAAATTTCAAAAGTTGAAGCTGCAGCATATTTCGGGTTGGATCCGGCTAAAAAAACAGTCCTGGCATTTGGTGGAAGCCTGGGCGCACGTACAATCAATGAAACAATAAAAAATTCTTACGATTTGGTAACAAATCGAAATGATATACAAGTTCTTTGGCAGATTGGGAAGCTTTACGCCGATAATTATTTAAGCACACCTTCAGCGGAGTTGAGCCAGGTAAAAGCGACAGTGTTTATTGACAGGATGGATTTAGCTTATGCGTTAGCCGATGTGGTGATCGCAAGGGCAGGAGCCATCACGATCAGTGAACTTGCTTTGACAGGCAAGCCTGCGATACTGGTACCTTCTCCTTATGTGGCAGAAGATCACCAGACGCACAATGCAATGGCACTGGAGTACATGGGTGCAGCGATTTTAATCAAAGATGCAGACGCACCGAAAAAAGCGTTTCCTGAAGCACTCAGGTTGTTGGATCATCCGGATGAATTACAAAAGCTGGAATACAACATTATGAAGCTGGCGAAACAAAATGCTGCGGATGAGATAGCAGATACAATTATTCAGTTAGCTACAAAAGGATCGATATCATGATGGAGCTAAAAGAATATAATCACATCTACTTCCTCGGTATAGGTGGCATAGGGATGAGTGCACTGGCGCGATGGTGTCTTTTGAATGACATCAAAGTGAGCGGTTACGACAGGTCATCTTCAACTGTGACAGAAGCATTGACGAAAGAAGGTGCTAACATCCAGTTTGATGATGATCCGGAAGAAATCACAGGACATCCTGAACTCGTGATCTATACTCCTGCAATACCTTTTGAAAACAGGATACGTGCGCATTTTGTACGGTTCAATGTTCCGATGGTTAAGCGATCAGAAGCATTGGAGTGGACGACGAATGGAGTGGATACGATAGCAGTAGCAGGTACGCATGGAAAAACTACCACCTCTTCAATGATCAGTTATTTGTTGGATCGGGTTGGGATTAAACATACAGCATTGCTTGGTGGAATTGCGGTGAATTATGATTCCAATTTTATTTCAAGGAGTCTTGATCTCATGGTAGTAGAGGCAGATGAATATGACAGATCATTTTTGAGACTTCATCCACGGTGGGTAGTGTTGACGGCCATGGATCCGGATCACCTGGACATCTACGGAACGTATGAAGAAATGCTCAATGGTTACAGGCAGTTTCTTTTGCAGATTGAATCAAAAGGCACATTGATCTACCGTCATGACCTGGAGGATTTGATAGGTAAAAAAGTCATGGATGAATTGAAAGCACAAAATATTAAGCTGATTTCTTTCGGATTAGAACAAGGAGATTATCATGCAGCGGATATGAAAGTGGAAAAAGGTGTCTGGCACTGGGCATTAGTAACACCCACAAAAGAGCTAAATGAAATGGCTTTACTAATGCCAGGCAGACATAATGTATTGAATGCGACTGCAGCATGTGCCATGGCGCTTGAGATCGGAGGGGATGGAGAAAAACTGAAAGAAGCATTACCGGGATTCAAAGGAGTCTCGCGGCGGTTTGAAATCAGGTACCAGGATGCAACGAATGTGCTGATAGATGATTATGCACATCATCCGGAAGAATTGATTGCAGCCATCACTGCTGCGAAAGAAACATATGGAAAACCAGTGGTAGGTGTTTTTCAACCACATCTTTATTCGAGGACGAGAGATTTAGCAGAAGGATTTGCAGCGGCGATGGATTTATTGGATGTTCCGGTGATCATCGATATCTATCCTGCGCGTGAAAAACCAATACCGGGTGTAAGCTCCCAAACAATATTTGACCTGATGAAGAATCCAAATAAAAAAAGGTTTCAGGGTGAGACCTGGCTTGATTGGATAGTTCAAAAAAAACCTGATGTGCTGATCACATTGGGTGCAGGAGATCTGGATAAACATATTCCTGAGCTGATCAGGAAACTATATAAAAATGATTAAAGGAAATAAGCAACGTATCAAAACCTTCATGTGGCTTCTGCTGCTGGCTACGCTCACGGGTATCACACTCATGGCAGCGCAGTTCAGGTCAGATGAAGTCATCACAGATGTGCAGGCTGAGGTATTGTTGTTGGATAAAGGAAATAACCTGATCCTGCCCGAAGACATCGTAAAGACGGTGGTTAAAAAATTCGGTCCGTTGAAAGGATTACCGATCGAACTGGTGGACATGCGCAGCATTGAGCAATTTCTTTCTACCAGTCCGTATGTGAAAGAAGCTTCAGTATTTCTCGGAGCAAATAAAACACTGACGCTTTCGATTCGCCAACGAATGCCTGTCATGCGGATTGTGGATAATCATGGTTCACATTGGTACGTCGATGCAGATACAGTACGCATGCCGGTTTCGAGAAATTTTACGGCGAGAGTTCCGCTGGTGAATGGTGATTTTCCGGTGACGAATGATGTAAAGAAATGGCCTGTCGCTTCTCTTTTTGATATCACGCTGATGCTGCAGGACAATGAATTCATGGGTTCGCTGATAGATCAGATCTATTTTGAATCCAAAGAAAAAATATGGTTAGTTCCACGCCTGGGTCCTTCAAAGATCCTGATCGGAAATACGAATGATCTTGAAGACAAAGTAGAACGTCTCAGGAAATTTTACAAGGAAGCACTTCCCAGCACCGGGTGGGATACATATGCATATGTTGATACGCGATTTGCCGGGCAGATCGTAGCTAAAAGAAGATTAAACCAATAAAATTTTATCCTCATGAGATACAGAGAAACTCAAAAGTCAAAGACGGTGGTCGCACTTGACATCGGAACGACAAAAATTTGTGTCATGGTTGGCCGTAGAAATGAATACGGTAGCATTGAAATCCTTGGTGTCGGAAAAGTGGCATCAGAAGGTGTACGTCGCGGAGTGGTAGCCAACATAGACAAGACAGTTCGGTCCATTGAAGAGGCAGTCATACAGGCAGAAAAAAGTGCCGGTATGGAAATTCTTGAAGTCTATGCGGGAATTGCCGGTCAACATATCAAGAGCCTGCAACACCAGGGTATACTTACTCTTGCTGATGCAGATAAAGAGATCACTAAATCAGATCTACAGACATTGCTCGATGATATGTACAGGCTTGCATTGCCTCCCGGGGATAAAATATTACACATCCTGCCACAGGAATATACTGTCGATGATGAAGAAGGAATCCTTGATCCTGTAGGCATGTGTGGTCACAGGTTGATTGGAAATTTCCATGTGGTAACCGGACAATTATCTGCGCATAAAAATATCGAGCGATGTGTGGAAAAAGCAGGGCTCAAAGTAGCAGACTTTGTTCTCGAACCAATTGCATCTGCAGCAGCAGTTTTGAGTGAAGAAGAAAAAGAAGCCGGAGTAGCATTGGTTGATATTGGTGGAGGTACTACCGACATCACGATTTTCCAGGAAGGCATCATCAGGCATACTGCAGTGGTTCCATTCGGAGGAGATGTCATCACTGCAGATATCAAAGAAGGATGTACAGTGATGTATGAGCAGGCAGAGAAACTGAAAAAGAAATTCGGATCCGCATTGGCAGAATGTATTGTTGACAATCGCATCATTACGATACCAAGCTTCAATGGAAGAGATTATAAAGAGATCTCTGAGAAGAATCTGTCGCTGATCATACAGGCGAGGATGGAAGAGATCCTTGAGTTAGTACGAGTTGAAATTAAGAAGTCAGGTTATGAGCGCAAGCTGATCGGTGGTATCGTGTTGACAGGTGGAGGTGCTTTATTAAGTAAAGTCGATCTACTGGCTGAATACAGAACAGGTATGAGTGCAAGAGTAGGATTACCTATCGAACACATTGCATCGCGACAGAGAGATGATGTTTCAAGCCCGATTTATGCAACAGCGATTGGTCTCATCATACATGGACTGGCTTCTCCTGAAACTGAAGAAGAAGTGGCAACAAACAATATGATTGCAACAAAAACTACAGAGCCTGTGAAGGAGAAAATGACTGCTACGGTAGGGAATGAAGAAATGCCGGAGCAAAAACAGGATCGAAGTGGTCCGAAATGGTTTGACAAGATCCTCGATAAAACGAAAGAGTTTTTCGAAGCTACACCGGACCAGGATTTTCTCTAATCTATTCATGACGTACCAGGAACAAATTATAGCCCATAATCTTAAAATTCAGACAACATGTTATTCGATATACCAAAAGTAGAAAAGAGCATCATCAAAGTCCTTGGTGTGGGAGGCGGTGGAAGCAATGCCGTATCCTATATGTACAAGCAGGGGATCTCAGGTGTCGACTTTGCGATATGCAACACGGACAACCAGGCAATGGAAACAAGCCTTGTGCCTGTGAAGATCCGTCTTGGCCCGGAACTAACGGGTGGACGTGGTGCAGGATCAAGGCCACAGATGGGCAAGCAGGCTTGCATTGAATCCATCGATGATATCCGCGACTTCATACTTGATGGCACGAAGATGCTTTTTGTAACTGCCGGCATGGGTGGCGGTACAGGAACAGGGGCTGCGCCAATCATCGCGAAAGCTGCTCGTGAAGCTGATATATTAACTGTAGGTATCGTCACACTTCCATTCACTTTCGAAGGAAGCAGGAGAAAACGCCAGGCATTGGAAGGTCTTGAAGAAATGAAAAATAATGTGGATGCCCTCATTGTGATCTCAAATGATAAGCTGAGAGATATCCATGGTGATCTTAAATTGTCTGATGCATTCAGCAGAGCAGATAATATCCTGACTACTGCAGCAAGAGGTATAGCAGAAATCATTACGATGCCGGGTTATGTCAATGTTGATTTCGAAGATGTCAATACAGTGATGAGAGATAGTGGTGTTGCGATCATGGGTACTGCAATGTTTGATGGCGAGCACCGGGCTAGGAAAGCTGTTCAGGCAGCGTTGAATAGTCCATTACTTGAAGACAATGATATAAGAGGTGCACAGCACATTCTGCTCAACATTTCATCAGGCCGCATGGAAGTGACTATGGATGAAATATTCGAGATCACTGAATATGTGCAGGCAGAAGCCGGATATGGAACAGATCTGATCTGGGGAAATTGTATCGATGAAAGCTTAGGTGAAAAACTTTCTGTTACGATCATCGCTACAGGTTTTGAACAGAATATGATGAAGCCTGAAAAACAGGATACACAGAAAATATTGGTAGGCATCGATGAGGATATGATGGGTATCTCAACTAAACCAAGAGACATCGATGACATGCAGATCTCGGATGAAAGAGTGATCGAATTTGAGCCTGTCATCAGTAAAGAACCTAAAGAAATGCATCCGGATAAGGCAAAGCACACGTATAATGATCCATACGTACGCGCCGATGATGTGGAGAAGAGAGAGGAGATCCGCAGAACGCTCAAAGAAAAGGAAGCACAACGTCAGCGTGAAGAACCAGCTCCGCAACAATTGAATATTAATCCAAGCCGTCTGCAGAATTCGGAATGGATAGCGGAGATGACCAAGGTGCCTGCATTTGCGCGCCGGAAGATCCAGCTGGATGTGGTGCCACCTGCTTCCGAAATGAAAATGTCACGACTCACCGTATCGGATGATGATGGTGATGAAGTGCTCAAAGGAAATACATACCTGTATGACAAGCCTTGCTAGTCATCGGGTGTAAAGACTGACTTTATTCGTCTATTATCTCGTTCATGAGATTGGTTTATTAATGGTCTGAGTTGGGGAACTCAGACCTTTTTTTGTCACCCAACACGTCATGGATGGGGTTAGGCATGGGTTTCACCCATGGCTAATAATGTCAAATCCCTTCGGGATTTCTGTCAGATCCTTTCAGGATCAGTTCAAGCCTGAAAGGCTTGCACGTTTCTGGGTTTTAATCGGTGTAAATGATGTCAGATCCTTTCAGGATCGGTTCAAGCCTGAAAGGCTTGCACGTTATTAGCCCCGGGTCGCAACCCGGGGTAACGGGTCGCAACCCGGGGTAACGAGTCGCAACCCGGGGAATAAGGTGGACCATAATGTTCAATCCTGAAGGGATTGAAAAAATCCATCGCGTGATCCTTTGGAAATCAACGCGGACAATAAGCCTGAAGGGCTTTGACATTATTAACCCCGGGTCGCAACCCGGGGTAACGGGTCGCAACCCGGGGTAACGGGTCGCAACCCGGGGTAACGGGTCGCAACCCGAGGTAAAAGCGATATCAAAATGTACAATCCTGAAGGGATTGAAAAAATCCATCGCGTGATCCTTTGGAAATCAACGCGGACAATAAGCCTGAAAGGCTTTGACATTATTAACCCCGGGTCGCAACCCGGGGTAAAATGACGATCAGAATCTTCAATCCTGAAAGGATTGAACTTTTTTTTGGAAAATCTTCGAAAAGCGGTCACGTTTTGAGTGTCTCGAGACATTATAGGGTATCAAAACTTTATGATCATGAGTACGCACACCCAAATCATTTACCAAATTGTCTACAGCACAAAGAACCGGGAGAGATGTATGATGAAAAAACCAAGGGAAAGGATTTTCAAATACATCAGTGGATTGCTGGCAAATAAAAATTGCCATCTGTACAGTGTAAATGGAGTGGAAGATCATCTTCATATTGTGACACACATTCATCCTATGATAGCCCTGGCTCCTTTGATAAAGGATATCAAGATCAGTTGTAATAGTTTTATTAATCAGGAAGAACTGATTCCAAATTTCAATGGATGGCAGGATGGATATGGTGCATTCACATATTCTTATGATGCAGTTCCTAATTTGGTGAGGTATGTTCAAAATCAGGAGGCACATCATGGTTCAATCTCATTTGAAGAAGAATATAGAGGACTGCTTGAAGAGCATGGTGTTGAATATGATGAAAAGTATTTATTCTAAAGAATTCTGATCACAGAGCAGTTACATTCTTAAACTGTTTCCATTCTATACCTTTGCCCTTATATGGCAATGGGAAGAAGAAGACAGGAATCGCTTAACGGGGAGGAGAAATCTAAGAAGCTAACCCTGCAACAATTGAAAGAAGTAAAGGGGATGCTGAGGTTTATACGACCTTATCGATGGCATTTTATCGGCGGGTTGATCCTGCTTTTTCTGGGAAGTCTCATATTTATGGCTTTTCCACGTTTAGCAGGGGAACTGGTGGATGTGGCGGCAGGGAAAGGGAAGCTGGGTCTTAATCTCAACCAGATCGGTCTTGTCCTTATCGCCATACTTGTGTTGCAGGGCATCATGAGTTATCTACGGGTGATCTGGTTTGCTGTGGTGAGTGAAAAGGGAATGGCGGATGTACGAAGCAGCATTTATCAAAAGCTGATCGGGTTGCCTGTTTATTTTTTTGAAAAGAACAGGGTGGGTGATCTTACAAGCAGGATATCAGAAGATGTCAACCGGCTCTCGATGGTTTTTTCTACAACGCTTGCAGAGCTTATCAGGCAAGTGTTGATCCTTGTCACCGGAGTTATTTTTCTTTTGGTGACAACACCGAAATTAAGTTTGACCATGCTCGCAACATTCCCGGTGATCGTTGTCGGGGCGATGTTTTTTGGCAGGTATGTGAGAAATCTTTCAAGAAGCAGGCAGAAATCATTGGCCAATACAAATACAGTTGTAGAAGAAACGCTTCAAAACATAAATACGGTCAAAGCCTTCACGAATGAAACATTCGAATACAACCGGTATAAAAATGAAATGGGTAATGTGGTGAAGACATCGCTGCAACTGGCGAAGTACCGGGCCATATTCGCAAGCTTTATCATCATTATTTTATTTGGAGCGATCTTTTTTATTCTCTGGTATGGAGCAACGATGGTGCAAAATAATTCGATGACAACCGGTGAGCTCGTGACATTTATTGCTTACACGGCTATCATTGGTGGTTCGATCGGAAGTCTTGGTAATTTCTATACTGAGATTGTAACCGCACTTGGTGGTACTGAACGGATCAGGGAAATATTGGATGAACCGGTAGAAGTAGGTGTACCTGTTAACGTGGTGAGGCCAAAAGTCATCGGGCATATTCGTTTCGATGATGTTTATTTTGAATATCCTTCTCGTCCTGACATGGCTGTTTTGAAAGGGATAGACATGGATATCATGCCTGGTCAGAAAATTGCTCTGGTAGGTCAAAGTGGTTCTGGAAAGAGTACGATTGCTTCCTTGCTGATGCGTCTTTATCCATGGCAAAAAGGAAGTATTACGCTTGACGGAAAGGATATCAAGCAGATGGATCTTTCTTCGTATCGATCTGTGTATGCACTGGTACCGCAGGAAGTATTGCTTTTTGGAGGAACTATCAAAGAGAATATTCTTTATGGTCATCCGCAGGCTACTGAAGAAGAATTGATGGAAGCAGCAAGGACTTCGAATAGTCTTGAATTTATACAGTCATTTCCAGAAGGATTTGAAACGGTTGTTGGCGAACGTGGTATTAAGTTGAGTGGTGGACAGCGTCAGCGTATTGCTATTGCAAGAGCTGTGTTGAGAAATCCGGATATTCTTATTCTTGATGAAGCTACATCATCACTTGATGCAGAGTCTGAGAAAGTGGTTCAGGAAGCATTGGAAAGATTACTTGAAGGAAGGACAGCAATTATTATAGCTCATAGATTAGCGACTATAAGAAATGTTGATTGCATCTATGTTTTGGAGGATGGAAAGGTGATCGAAAAGGGGACGCATGATCAGTTAATTGCGAAAGAAGATGGAGTTTATGGTGCCTTGGCGAGATTACAGTTTGATATATGAAGGCTGAGGCATAAAATAGGCGAAGGCTGAGGCGAAGGCTAAGGAAGTCTTTATTTTTCTATGTGACATTCTATGTTAGCTATGTGTCTATGTGGTTCCATTTTTTTTACTTCCGAATCAAATGTTTAATGATTTACTATAAAATACTCACGTTTCACGTTTCACGTCTCACGAAAGAAATACTTTGGAATTAATAAACAACGCATCTCTCAAATCATTTGTCACCTTCGGTGTGGATGCATCGTGTGATCACCTGTATCGTATTGAGGATATTGAAGAATTGAAGCTTGCTGCGCAGTTTCTTGAGAATCCGTTGATACTAGGAGGTGGAAGCAATGTGTTGCCAATCGGTGATATTGAAAGAAATGTTTTGAGGATTGAATTGAAAGGAATTGAGATTGATGAAGAGAATGAAGAAGATCCGTTGATCCATATCGGGGCAGGGGAGAACTGGCATCAATTCGTTTTGTGGGCATTGGATAGAAATCTTGGTGGTATAGAAAATCTTTCGTTGATACCTGGTACTGTAGGTGCATCGCCGATTCAGAATATTGGAGCCTATGGAGTGGAATTAGAATCTGTGTTTCACTCATTGGAAGCAATACGAATCGGCACGGGAGAAGTGAAGCGATTTTTCAAAGACGAATGTCGATTTGGATATCGCGACAGCATATTCAAACAGGAGGCTAAGGGAATGTATGTCATCACCGGTGTTTCACTTCGTTTGACAAGAGATCATAAGCTCAATACATCTTATGGAGTCATACAAGATGTATTAGATCAACAAGGCATTTTGAATCCTACAATTCACGATGTGAGTAATGCTGTAATAAGGATTCGTCAAAGTAAGCTTCCTGATCCTGCAGTGATTGGTAATGCAGGAAGCTTTTTCAAAAACCCAATTGTTTCATTATTGCAATATCAAAAATTGAAGGATAATTTCCCGGACATTCCAGGCTATGCTGCAGGTGGGGGAGAAATGAAAATTGCAGCAGGTTGGTTGATTGAACAGGCAGGGTGGAAAGGAAAGAGTATTGGGAATGCAGGATCTTATGAAAAACAAGCCTTGGTATTAGTTAATCTTGGCAATGCAAGTGGTGTCGAGATCTGGAATTTAGCAGGAGAGATCATAAAGTCTGTTGAGAAAAAATTTGGAATCAAACTGAGTCCGGAGGTGAATGTCTGGCGATAGGAAAGACCATGGACCATAGACGATAGGCAAGGGCAAATGAATTAAAATCATAGTTAACTTTGATATTTAATGTGATTAAAGCAAAATTCATCATGCAAGTTTTTTGATAAATGGAATTTTATTTCATTTATTTTTGTAGACTCTATTAGAAAAATTTGAACTTATGATTGATTGGAAAGAATATATAGAATCAAACCCGGAAATACTATTTGGGAAACCTGTTTTTAAGGGAACCAGGATACCCGTTGACCTTATTCTTGAAAAGCTTTCCTATGGCGAATCCTGGGAGGATTTGCTTTTAGCTTACAACAGATTAAATAAGCTTGCTATTCAGGCAGCACTTGCGTATGCCACAGATTCAGTAAGGAATGATATTATTTATTCAAATCCCAAGGAAGTATAGTGGAGATCTTTCTAGCAGACGAAAGTGTTGATTATAGAATTATTATTGCTCTCAGGAATAGTGGTTTTTACGTTTTTTCGATAGCTGATGAGAATCCGGGATGGCATGATGATCAGGTTCTAGCCCATTCGTACAAAAATAATTTTGTTCTTATTACTGAGGACAAAGACTTTGGTGAACTTGCCTTTCGAATTAAAAAACCAAATCACGGTATTGTCTTACTTAGGTTGGGTAATCTGGATATTAATACAAAAATGCAATTGGTGTTGAAAATATTTCAGAATAATTTTGAAGCATTCAAAAATTCATATTCTGTTATTAATTATAAAAAACTGCGGGTTAGAAAATATTAAATGAAAACCAAAACCATCAAACAAATCATAACTTTTCCCACAACGCCCGATAAATTGTATGACATACTCCTGAGTGCAAAAGCCATGTCACAGATCCACGGTTCAAAAACTACAATGAGTAAACGGGCCAATGGAAAATTTACAGTCTTCGATGGTTATTGTCATGGCTACAATATTGAATTAGATCCAGGAAAAAAAATCGTGCAGGCATGGCATTTTAAAGAAGAAGGATGGCCTGATGATCATTTTTCTGAATGTACATTCCTGCTTCAACCGAATGTAAAAGGAACAAAGCTTTCGTTCACTCAGACTGGTGTTCCTGCATCTGCATTTGAAGGATTGAATGAAGGTTGGAAAGAGTATTATTGGGAACCATTGCAATTGGAAATAAGCAATAGGCAGTAAGCCAATATTTTACAAAGACGATTACGGTTAAGCGTAGATTGTATCTACCTGGTTACTGAGCTGCACATGGTTGAGCGTTAGGTGTCGAAGTAGAGTGTCAGCAAAACTCGGTTTTGCATGTATTTGCATTCATTATTTGTATTCATTATTTGCTTTCCAGATCGCAAATCGGAAATTTGCTGATACAACGATACTGCAAAAAAGCAGCACAGGCTCCGTGAATACTAAGCCGAACCATACATTGCGTTGACAATAAGACATCTCGAGTCCAGTATACAGCGTCCTTTCATTCTGCATCGAAAAGGAATTTATCTATTAACAGTCAAATACCTGTCAATTAAGCTGTAATAACAGAGGTATGTTTCATCTGCTCTCATCCATTTGTGTATTTTTGACAAGTATGAAGATCAGATCTGCCATTTTGTTCTTTACCATTTTTGCCGGAATGGTTTTGATAGCCATGCAATTGCTTCCAGCGAATGAACATTATGCAGGTGATCTTCAAGCTGAAAAAGAGTCTGAAGAAGGAGAATCTAAAAAAGATGCCAGTCATTTATTTCCTAATGAATTATTCTTTCTCGATCGTAATTATCCTGACTTCGATGCATCACCAGAATTGTTTCATTCAAAACTTAAAGAGGTCATTGCGTCTGACAAGTCAGCCAGCCGTTCACATCGCGGATTAGATTATCCGTGGAAAATTGAAGGTCCTGGAAATATTGGTGGTCGTATCAATGCAATTGCAATACATCCTCTCAACCCTGATATCATGCTAATGGGTTATTCACAAGGTGGAATGTATAGAACAGAAAATGGAGGCATCGATTGGGAGCCTGTGTTTGACGACCAGGTTTCTCTTGCGGTCAGTCACATCGCATTTGATCCGCATGATCCGGATCGAGTTTTTGCTACAACAGGTGATGTCAATATTTCCGGATATCCATTTTTGGGATCAGGTATTTATCGTTCAGATGATGCAGGTGTTCATTGGTCGTATTCAGGTTTGGAGGGAACCGGGATTTTATCGAAAGTGGCAATTGATCCAATCGATGAAAATATCATTTATGCAGGCAGCATGGGATATCCTTCTCGGAAAGGAAATGAAAGAGGGCTTTTCAGATCAGTTGATGGTGGAGTTATCTGGAATAAAACACTGACAATAGATGATAGCACCGGAGTGATTGATCTTGTGACTGATCCAGTTCGGCCGGGATATGTATACGCATCCGGATGGACTCGCTTAAGATCGAACAAAATGGCCACTACCGTCGGTCCGGGTACATCCATGTACAGGAGCAAGGACTATGGCGCCACGTGGGAAAATATAACAGATATATTGCCGGGAAATATACATTCAAGAACGAGTATTGATATCAGTAGTGATGGTACATTATTTATCAGCTACATGGGATTTGTACAGAACAGTGAGTGTGCCGGCTATACTGAATCATTAACCGGGATATTTAAATCACATGATGGTGGCACGAGCTGGGAAGTAGTTCCGGCTGATCCATTAGGTGGCTTACCATGTGATTTATTTGGAAGCTTTGGATGGTATTTTGAAGCATTGAAAGTGAATCCGGAAAATCCGGATGATATTTTCCTGTTGGGTGTAGATCTTTATCGTACACTCGATGGCGGTGTGAGCTGGTTTCTTGCGGCGCCTGAATGGTGGACATATGAAGTGCATGCTGACAAGCATGATCTTGTATTTGCAGCAGGTAAAATAATTCTCGGTACAGATGGAGGTGCATATCGATCTCCTGTCGATCAATCGCTGCCATGGATGGATATTGAAAATATTCCTTCCACGCAGTTTTACAGGACTGCTTTTAATCCTCATTTGCCTGATCAATATTTTGGAGGTGCTCAGGATAATGGGACTTCCGGTGGTAATGCAGGAATTCTTAACGAATGGTCCCGTTACTATGGTGGTGATGGATTTCAACCCCGCTTTGATCCAACTGAACCATCGTGGGCATATTACATGATACAGTATGGTGGTATTGTCCTGACAAAGGATGGATTCAATTTTGAACCATTGGATGAAGGTTTGTTTGGAACACGCTATTGGGATATGCCTTTTCTCCTGGACATTGATGATCCTAAAATTTTATATTGCGCAGCAGCAAATGTATTCCGGTTGGATATACGTGATTCATCGCGAACCTGGATCAGCATCAGTCCCGATCTCACAAGAGGTGTTAACATATTAGGTAGCAGGTATCCGGCGATCACTGCTCTGGCACAATCGGACATGGATAATATGAGATTGTATGCAGGTACGCAGGATGGAAAAGTATGGACTACACCCGATGGAGGGATCAACTGGATGGATATCACCGAGGGAACACCAGGATTTTATGTAACAGCTATAACTTGTTCAACTAAAAATCCTGAGGGTGTGTTCGCTACGTATTCAGGTTACAGGGACAATGACAATACACCTTACATTTATCAGAGTGATGATGCAGGTAAGACATGGATCTCTTTAGGTGTAAATGCACCAATGGCAGGAGTGAATGATTTGTTTATCCTTCCCGGATGGAATGATGAAGTATTATTTGCAGCAACTGATGGTGGAGTGTATGTGAGTTTCAACACAGGAGTTGCATGGGATAGGTTGGGAGTGAATTTTCCATACATGCCTGTATATGATATTGATTTCAATCCGGTGACGAATACGATTGTAGCAGCAACGTTTAGTCGCGGGTTGATGACATTTCCCGTGGAGGAATTGGATCTGATAAGTGGAGTAGATGCAAATTTGCAAAATTCAGCATTTAAGGGAATTATCATTTACCCGACTATAGTAAATGACCATGTAACCCTGGATTTTGAAAAATATCAGGGGGATCCGGATGGATTAAAAATTTCCATTATAGACATTACCGGAACGACAATTTATAAAACAACACTGGAACAAAAATCAAATTTTACATACAATCTAGATATCACACCTGGAATTCCAGATGGAGTTTATTTTATTCAAATTTCAAATCAGGATGCTTCAAATATTTGTTTTAAAATTGTGAAGTACTAGGTTAGATTCCAATCAAGTTTGATCATATTAATTGTATAGATAAGCAAATGTGAATCTTCCAATGTATTCCATTACTTTTGTATGAATGTCTATTCAACCAAATCTTTATATTATTGCCGGATGCAATGGGGCTGGAAAGACTACCGCTTCATTTGTCGTCTTGCCTGAACTACTTGGTTGTAAGGAATTTATCAATGCCGACGAAATTGCAAAAGGTATTTCTCCATTCAATACAGAGAGTGTGGCGATCACTTCGGGTAAAATTATGTTAGAACGAATTCACCATCTATTAGATGAAGGGGTAGAATTTGGGTTTGAAACAACTCTATCATCAAAGAATACAGTTGAAATCATTATGAAGGCCAAACAATCTAATTACAGAATATTCATTTTTTTCTTTTGGCTGAATAGTGTGCAACTTGCACTTGAAAGAGTAGCACAAAGAGTAATTGAAGGTGGTCATCAAATCCCTGAGGAAACCATCAAAAGGAGATATGGAAGAGGAATAAGCAATTTTAAAAATGCTTATCAGGAATTAGTTAATGTTTGGCTTTTAATCGATAATTCAAATACTGAATTTGAGATAATATCTCAATTCATTGATGGACAATTGACAATCTATAATCATGAACTTTTTCAAAAATTTAAGGAACAATAATGGAAACAGAAATAAAAGATGAAATTGTTATCAAATGGATAGCCGGAATGAAATTAGCTATGGAAAAAATGATTTTATATAAGTATAGAAATTTTCAATCTATGGTCATCAGCACCGAAGACGGTATTAAAGTAGTTTCAGGTGAAGATTTATTGAAATTTCTGCCAATTGAACCCAAGATTGGTTCAACTGTATTGAAATAGCAGAGAGAAGATTATTAAGGAGTTTTGAATTCCAGGAAACGTAAATCGGAAAATTTCCGTCTCTCATATACGTATGCTATCCATTGGTGGTTTTTTAAGCATCACTACCGTAATTAATTATAATTTCGCCGGATGAAAAGCCTCCTCTCGAATTTTACGAAAACAACCAGTTTTCTTGTTGTATTGTTGGGTCTACACTTTAATTTTCTATCGGCCCAATCCAACCTGCACGGAATCATAAAAGATGAAAAGGGACAGCCTGTTTCTTTTGCAAATGTGCTGTTACTAACAGCCGCCGATAGCTCACTTTTCAGAGGCGCCGTAGCAGGTGATAATGGTCACTTCGAAATCAACAATGTAGTGCCCGGCTCGTATATGCTTCGGATATCCATGATTGGAATGGTAGATTATTTCAGTGATCCATTTACATTAACTGAAAATTCACCTTCAAAAGATTTTGGAGGAATAGTCATCCATGAAGATGCTGTGTTGATGAATGCAGTGGAAGTAGTAGCTAAAAAACCTCTTTTCGAACAAAAGATAGATCGTCTTGTAATCAATGTTGCCAATAGCATCACTTCGTCGGGGACAAACGCACTTGAAGTCCTGGAACGAACTCCTGGTGTAGTAGTCAATCACCAAAGTAATACACTTTCGATAAGCGGAAAAAACGGTGTTGTCGTCATGATCAATGGCCGGATCAATTACATGCCTGCCGATGCAGTAGTCAGGTTGCTGGCAGGAATGAGCTCAGACAATATAGAACGAATAGAGGTCATCACTACGCCGCCAGCCGGATTCGATGCAGAAGGTAATGCCGGATATATCAACATCGTCCTGAAGAAAAGTCTTGATGATGGTTTGAATGGTTCTGTTGGTCTTAGCCTGGGGTATGGTAAAGGAGAACAGATCAATGGTAATCTCAATTTTAATTATCGCCAGGGTAAAATAAATCTGTATGGTGATTATAGTTATACAAGAGATGCTGCCGAACAGATATTTGAGTTTTACAGGAGAATAGGATTGAACGGAGATATTCTTGAAACTGACACAAGGAGTGTGCGAGATCCCGGCACCAATAATCATAATGCACGATTAGGTCTCGACTACCAGCTGGATAAAAAGACGATCGTAGGAATACTGGTGGATGGGTATGATACGAAATGGGAAATGGATGCAAGAAATACATCCTTCATTTCACGCAATGGTCATCTTGATACTTCCATCGTGATCAATAACCAGGAATTAAATCAATGGAAACACATCGGTGCTAACCTCAATATCCAGCACACATTCGCAGAAGGACGACAATTAACATTCGATGCCAACATTCTTTCTTACAAGGATAATAATCCGACTGAGTATGAGAATATTTATTCAGATGGAGAAGGTAACTTCCTTTTTACAGATCACACACGAGCGCATAAATTGACACCGATCAACATAAAGGTTGGCAAGATTGATTACAATTCGGGCATTGGTAAAAAGATGAAGCTTGAAACCGGTATCAAAGGGACAGTCTCGCATTTTACCAATGACGTAGGTGTTGATTATTTGACCGGACAGGATTGGAATGAGGATCCTATGCTTACAGCCAAATACGATCTGAATGAAGATATCCTTGCAGGCTATGCATCTATTGAAACTCCGGTATTTGCCGGGATAAATCTGAAAGCTGGTCTACGGTATGAGCACACGAATTCTAATTTAGGTTCTGCAGAACAACCTGATATCGTTGACAGGCAATTCGGAGAATGGTTTCCGAGTGTATTTCTTTCAAAAGATTTTAATGAGAATAATTCAGTGAACCTGGCTTATAGTAAGCGGATCACGCGGCCTACATTCGATGATATGGCGCCGTTCATCATCTTCCTTGACCCATCAACTTTTTTTTCCGGTAATCCGGCTTTGCAGCCTGCTACATCTGATAATTTTAAAATCGGGATACGTCATAAATCGATTTTGTTTTCTGTGGAATATAGTGTGGAAGACAGCTCGATAGCACAATTTCAAAGCAGTGTTATTGAAGGCACCAATAAGCAACTTTTATTCGCAGAAAATTTAAAAGATACTAAGACAGTGAATTTCACCCTTACGCTTCCGGTGACTCCGGTGAAGTGGTGGAACATGTCCTACAATATTATCGGGGGGACACAAACCACGCGCAAGTATTTCAATGGTAAATTGACCTCATTTGATTTTGCGGGTTTCGGTTTCTTTTCATCACAAACGATTACGCTCCCTGCCGACTTCACTTTTGAGGCTACAGGATATTATGGTAGTGGCGGACTCTTTGGTGTGGTTGCCATTAAGGCTTATGGGGCAATCAATGTGGGTTTGCAAAAGAAATTTGGTGAGAGTGGTGGAACGCTGAGAATGGGGTATGATGATCTTTTAAATTCTCAGAAATTCACCGGTGAATCCGATTTGCCTGAATTAAATCAATTCTTCAAAGCGAGCCTTCGTTTTAGTCAGCCTACTTTCAAGATCAGCTTTACACAGAATTTCGGAAATCAAAAAGTGAAATCTATTGGTGAGCATAAGTCGGGAGCAGAGGAAGAGAGGGGTAGGGTCAAGCAACAGTAGTGAGTAGTCAGTAGTGAGTAGTCAGTAGTGAGTGAAGGGTACACTTTTTCGTGAGACGTGAGACGTGAAACGTGAAGCGTGAGACAAAATATTTCTAAATTACTTTCTTAAGTTACCTTGAGTTTCTTAAGTTGTAAAAAAAGACCTTGACCACTAAGCCGTCATTTAGCTGCAATTTGTAATGAGAAACAATAGTGCAATGAAAAACATTTTGATAATTGTCATATGCTTTCATTTGGGAATTCTAAGGGCGCAGGAATTAAACTACTGTAAGTACTTCTATTTGGATGTCTCTGAAACTGAAAGTAAAGGAAAAACAATTCAATTATATAGTCCTGAAATAAATTTAGACGGAGATGATAAGTTTTCCTCGTTTCTGAAGAAGCATGACAACAGGTTTAATTATTTATTGTTGAATAAAATAGCGGACCTTGATCGAATAGCTGCAATCTTTCCGGATACAATGAAACTAAATGATGAATTCTGTCGATCACTTTCCGACAATAAAAACATAGTTAATTATTTTAAAAATTTAACTCCAAGGTCATTGACAACCTGGGAACAAAAGGAAGTTTTATTTTCAATAGATGAAATGATGATGGTTGCTTCAAGATATTTTTACGTTGACAAGGTGAATGAAAAGGATACAACATTAATAAGTCATATTTGTGTGGGAATACATGGGCAAAATGAAATCGGATCAAGTTCCGACTTAACTTTATTGGAAGCCTTTACTTTTGAAGGGATATTTTATTACTTGTTAAAGGATAGTCCACCTCTGTTTGAACGTAATTTTGACGATTACTTAAAACATTCATTGGAAATGAATAAAAGAAAGTTCACAACATTTGAAATTTTATTAAACGCAGTTAGAAATGAATGTTATACTGAAATGTACCAGAATGATGATCTTAAGCGTAAACTAGTAAAATATTATAAAAGGAATAAAAATAATCTCAATTTTGAGCTGAAAATTAATGGCAGCTAACTTCTTTTAGTTCACTATTCTCTGCTTACTATTCACTACTCACTATTCACTATTTTTAACAGCGTATGGAAAAACTAAAAGTGATCATCACAGGATCAACAGGCATGGTAGGTCGGGGTGCGCTCCTTGAATGCCTCGATAGTCCCGAGGTCGAATCGGTTGTAGTGGTCAATCGAAGCGAGATTGATATTAAGCATCCGAAGATGAAAGAAATCCTGGTTAAAAACTTAATAGATCCTGAATCTAAATGGCAGCTCAAAGGATACAATGCATGTTTCTATTGCATGGGCATTACATCGGTAGGCGCAAGTGAAGAGACATATACACATGTCATGCATGATCTCACCATCGTTTTTGCTAAAGAAATCCTGTCTGTAAATCCTGATCTTACGTTTTGCTTTGTTTCAGGAGCAGGTACGGACAGTACAGAAAAAGGAGGGCAAATGTGGGCCAGGGTTAAAGGACGAACTGAAAATGATTTATTGAAACTTGGCTTTAAGAAAGCTTATATGTTCAGGCCCGGTCTTATCATTCCAAAAAGAGGTATCCGGTCACGAACCGGATGGTATAATATATTTTACACGGTGACTAAGCCAATTGGTTTTTTACTCAATCGAATGCCGAAATATGTGACCGATACAATTATCCTTGGCAGGGCTATGATAAATGTTTGCAGCAAAGGATTTCCAACGCAAATCCTGGAAAGCAGGGATATCAACAAAGCAGGCAGTAAATGAGAGAGTAAGAAAGAGAGTAAGAAAGTAAGACCGATTATTAAAATCGTAAATCGTCATTTATAACTCGTAAATCAAATTGGAATGCTTTTTGATTCTTAATTCCAGATGATTTCCTTTTTATGCGGAATGAATCTTACTTATCCCTTGAACATGAACTTCCGACAATGAAGTTTCAATTTCTGCTTTGGTGCAATGCCCTGGTTTTCGCGGCTTACTTCGCGGGACATTTATTTGATTTATTCATCATCATCCCTAACTGGAGCTCAGGCAGCATAGAAGAGATCACGTTGTTTAATAATTTTTTTCATAAGACAAACCCGATAGATTTTTATAAGGTGATCATGCCGTTCTCAACCGGTCTATCCGTTTTATGTTTTATTGCTTTTATAAGGAAAGGAAATCCGATCCTGGTTTTTCTTGCCATTTGTCTTTTTATGGATATCCTTATTGATGTTGTCACCCTTCATTACTTTACACCTATCCATCAGTATTTATTTAATGACCAGGCCGGAAACCTGGATACCCAGCGGGTACAGAAATATGTATCTACCTGGATGACGGCCGACTATATGCGACTTGCCTTTATCAGCATTGGCTTTTATGCTTCCCTGGGGGCGCTTCATTTTTCTTATGCCAAACGTTAGCCCGAAATTTGGCATTACAATTTCGTTTTATTGAATTCTGAGTTTGTATTATTATTATACCCGCATGGTATCCAGGATTAGCTGCTTTGTATGCATTATGGTGATGAGTTTCCTGCTATATTCCCAGGAACCTTACACGTTACTTACGCATGATACCTCTGATTTGCTCAATCGTGATTTATTTCAAAAATATCTATCGGCGACACAAAACATAGATGAAAGCATCCTTGAGCTTATTGAACTTTCGCAAAAGGATCATGGCAATAAAAATACTGTAGAAGCCCTGCGAAAAATCCAGATCGCATTGATACTTGAAAATCAGCTTCCATATCCTGATTCTGTCACATTTTATCTCAATGGTTTTGCAGGTGATTTAATTCGCACGATTAATCCAAGGTATTCGCTCGGCTTTTATAAAAAAGCAACTGCCATAATATCCCTTGTAAAATTCCTGCCCCATGCAGATATTTTCAATATGTATACTAACCGGGCAGGAGTGCATAGATTGTTGATGGAGCGTGACAGTGCAACCTGGTATTTCCGTAAAGCGATGAATGAAGCCATTCTTGTTAGCCAGCCTGCTACATCATCAAGCTATAATAACCTGGGTGTCTATTACCAGGGTATTGAAAAATTTGACAGTGCCCGTGTTTATTTTGAAAAAGCAAAATCTACACTTGCTGATCCGAAGGACCAGATCAATTTGTATTGTGCCATCATGGATAACCTTGCACAATTGGATATGCATGATGGAGAATATAAAAACCCACTAAAAACATTTTTGTACAATGACAGTGTTTATCATACAAGGCAGCAAGCATGGAGATATTTCAGCAATAAGATTCGGTTGCTTGGAGCAATGGAACATCTTGGGATGCCTGGAATGGATAAGATCATGGATAGCTTAACGGCTTTTGCAGTACGTTATAATGTAGAAATAAGAACGGAAGAAGAATTGAAATACTATCAGTTTGCTTATAATTGGTATTCAAAGCATGGAGAAAGGATAAAGCAGGATTTTTATCATGACCGGTATATTTCGTTGCACAAATTGCAGGAGAAAAAATATGCAGATGAGCTGGATCTGCTGACCACAACTTTATTACGTGTGCAGGAAACCAGCTTTAAGAATGAAATGAATGCGCATTTGCTGAATGCGGAACAAAGGGAATTGAAATTAAAAAGCGCCAGGCTGGTTATTATTATTTCAATACTTTCTGGTTTGTTTATTATCAGCCTGCTGATTCTTTATATCCGCAAACGCAGGCAGGATTTTGAAATCAGGCAAAAAATAACAGCGACAGAACTGAAGAATAGAGAAATGGAATCACGGCTGGTCCAGCAGGAGCTTGAACTGAAGAAACGCGACCTGACGAATATTGTGCTGCACAACACCCAGGTGTACGATTCAAATCATAAAATGATCGTCCGGTTGATGGATATTTCACAGCAGAAAAAAGATATAGAGCAGCATATCAGGTCATTGCTCGTCGACCTGCAGGGTCAGAACCAGATCAGTGAACGGTCCATTGGGATCCAGGCTAACATTGAATCTGTGAATGCAGAATTTTATGAAAAATTAAAGCAACGGTTTCCGGATCTCACGAAAGCTGAATCTGAACTTTGTGGATTCATCCGGATCAATCTTTCCAGCAAGGATATTTCAATTCTGAAAAATGTAGAAGCTACTTCAGTTAAAATGGGGAAGAACCGGTTGAGGAAGAAGCTATCGCTTGATCAGGAAGCTGATATATATGATTTTATGAGGAAGATTTAGAAAGGAGAATTTTGAATTTTGAATGCAGAATGTTGAATTTAGAAGGAATTGTGAATTTGCAATGAGGAGGACAATCGGGAATAAAGAATATTTAAATTGGAATTATGAAATGGGAATATGGAATTTGAAAGGAATTGTGAATTTGCAATGAAGAAGGGAATCGGGAATAGAGAATATTGAAAGCAGAAAGCTGAAGAAAATGAGGAATTTAGAAATAGAGCGGAAAATGTGGGGTGGAAATTTGAAGGCAGTTCGTAGTGTGGGGTAATCCTGGGATAGGTTATTACCGATGATGTTTTAGGAAAACATCGTGATGTTTTAGGAAAACATAATTGTATTTAAGGAAAATACGAAATGGTTGATTCTGAGGTGGTTGAAGGTTACACCAGGAACAGGCTTCATGCAGGCTATAAACGCCTTCCTCGTTCCCACTACCGAATAAATTCCTAATTGATATTCAATTACTTATAAACTTATTTTCTCTGTAACCCATTTGTAACCCTTCGAAATTTGGATTCCACATGATGTGAAATAATCTTTGGTTCAACAACAAAAAACCCAACGTTATGTCACATCTCCCGGTACCCAATCAGTTGCTTGCTATGCCAGGCCGGATCTTTTCGATCCTTTCCATTTTCCTTTTTAGTTTTTCATCTTTTATAGCCAAAGCCCAGAATGTAGGGGTCAACACACTAGAACCAAAAGCCGGATTACACATCGTCAGCAATGATGGCTTACTTGCTACCGGAACTTTTGGCTCTGGCATTGTCCAGGATTCAGGAATCGGAACCAGGCTTATGTGGATTCCTTATCTCGGAGCATTCCGGGTTGGAGGGATCAATGGAGAAGGCAACGGATTCTATAATCAGCGATGGGATCCGGACAGCATTGGTCAATACTCATTTGCAGCTGGCATTAATACAAAGGCCAGCGGACTCGTTTCATTTGCAGTCGGTAACCGGAATATTGCATCAGGTGGTTTATCAACCGCAATCGGGGGATTTGAAAACGTGGCATCTGGTCAATATTCGTTTGTCACAGGTTTGAGTAACAGAGCTCCCTCTGCATATGAATCTGTTTTTGGTTCATATGCTACTCTTTACACACCTATTGATCCATTAAACTTCAATGGACTGGACCGTGCGTTCACGATTGGTGCCGGGTATGATCAGAATCACCGTTACAATGCTATGACCGTTCTTAAGAATGGAAAAATAGGTATCGGCACTTCGACTCCGCTTTACCCTTTACATGTATATGGTGAAAGTGCAATTGAAAGTGGGCGCCTCGTTTTTATCAACACAGGCCAGTCGATTTTCATCGGCGAAAATGCTGGTAAGATGGATGATTTGACTGCCAATCAAAATGTATTTATTGGACAAGGTTCAGGACAAAGCAATGTGAGTGGTTCGAATAATATAGCCATCGGTGCGGGAGCAGTTGCTAATAGCATCACCTCCAGCAATAATATCGCGATCGGTAGGAATACCCTGACGTCGAACACTACTGGAACTACAAACGTCGCCATAGGAACTTTTACCCTGGATAACAATACAACAGGACATTCCAATACCGCCATTGGTTATGAAGCTTTGGGTTCGGGTAGCACAAATTCATTTAATACAGCCTTAGGCTATAGTGCGCTGCGCGCTACGACAGGCAATGACAATACAGCGATAGGATTTGAGGCAGGTTTAAGTGCCGTTGGTGGAGGATCTGTTTTCCTCGGAAACGAGGCAGGCCGCAATGAAACCGGTAGCAGTAAATTGTATATCGACAATTCATTTACAACGACTCCGCTGATCTATGGCGATTTCAGTACAAATCATCTCACCATCAATGACAGCCTCACAAGCAAATATTTCCAAATGACAAACGGAGCAGGTGCAAACAAATTATTGCAAAGTAATGCTGCCGGACATGGAGCCTGGGTAGATCAGAATACCCTGTTTACAGATGACTGGACAGCGAACGGGAATCATATCTATAATTCAAATAGTCAAAATGTGGGTATTGGGACAAATCTACCATTGGATAAATTGCATGTCGTTGGGAGTATTCGTGTTGATGGTGGTAGAATTCCCTTTACCAATTCAGGTCAATCCGTGTTTATCGGTGAAAATGCAGGCTTAGCAGATGATCTCAGTAATAATAATAGTGTATTCATCGGTCATCATGCCGGAAAAAACAATACATCAGGAGTTGATAATATTGCGATTGGGGCATTTGCATTGGATGGGGCATATGCATCCCAATATAATATTGCAATTGGGCAGAGTGTCCTGGGAAATTTAGGCCTGTTCGGCGGATATAATATTGGCATTGGAAATTTCAGCATGGAAAATTTAACCGGAGGGAGTAATAATCTCGGATTAGGTCAAAATGTCTTACGTCAGAATACAGCCGGAAATTATAATATTTCCATAGGCAATTTTTCTTCAGATTCGCTAACATCCGGAAATAACAATATAGCAATCGGGAATGATGCACTTGGAAGCTGTACTAACGATGGGTCCAACGTAGCCATTGGTCATAGAGCTCAGGTTTTTGCGACCGGTAAGGAGAATATCGCTATTGGCCAGGAGGCCGGCGTTAATGCGGCTGGCGACGGAAATGTGTTTATTGGACATCAGGCCGGTATCGCAGAAACAGGCGGTGGTAAGCTCTATATCGATAACGGAGGTACGGCAACGCCGCTCATCTATGGTGATTTCAGTCAAAACAAGATCATCATCAATGATAGCCTGCAGACCAAATATTTCAAAATGACAAATGGTGCAGGCGTAAACAAATTATTGCAAAGTAATGCTGCCGGATATGGTACATGGGTCGATCAGAGTTCAATATTTACAGATGACTGGACAGCGAATGGGAATAATATTTATAATAACAATTCAAGTAATGTAGGCATTGGCACTACGGAACCAAATGAAAAACTTCAGGTCAATGGCAATCTCCGAATAGATGCCGGCCGTATTTATTTTGAAAACACAGGTTTTGGAACATTCCTGGGAAGAGATGCCGGACTAAATGATGTAGCTGGAAGTTCTAATGGCAGTACGTTTTTAGGCGATCAGGCAGGGTCGACCAACACCACAGGTGGACAAAATACATCAGTGGGTTCCAGCGCATTGAAACTGAATACAACAGGGCATAAAAATACGGCAATGGGTAGCGCTGCATTATTTAACAATCTAACTGGCGAAAACAACATCGGTTTAGGTTATGCTGCATTGAACGAAGGTACCACCGGAACAAATAATATTGGCATCGGATTTTATGCGTTGAAAAAAAATAATGGACAGTATAATATCTGTTTGGGAGATGAAACCGGCGCTGACAATTTAGCCGGATCAAACAATCTGTTTCTTGGGGCAAGATCAGGTGAACATAACACCGGTTCAGGAAATATTTTCTTTGGATATAATTCAGGGCAAAATGAATCCGGAAATAATAAGTTATACATCGATAATTCCAATACTTCAAATCCGCTGATCTATGGAGATTTCAGTCAAAACAAGATCACCATCAATGATAGCCTTCAAGCCAAATATTTCAAAATGACAAATGGTGCAGCCAACAAGCGCGCACTACAAAGTGACGCAAATGGCAAAGGTTCCTGGGTGAAGCCATATCTTTTTTTTGAGGATACCATCAACGTAAACATATTTCTCGGGAGCGGGGTAGGCAGCTCTGCGACAACAGCCATTGATAATACAATTATCGGCTCGTATGCGGGAGAGGATCTTCTATCAGGTTATGAAAATACAGGATTCGGAAAATGGTCTTTGCAAAACATCACTTCCGCCACATACAATACAGCTTTAGGACACAACTCATTAAGTACAAATGTCACCGGCAACGGAAACACAGCAATCGGCTGGAGCGCACTGGCAGGAGCAACCGGTGCCTCCAATGTAGCGATGGGAATGGCTGCCGGAGGAGAAAATACCGGTGGATCGCAAAATGTTTACATCGGTACAGAATCGGGAATGAATAATTCAGGTTCAGGGAATATATTCCTTGGATACAAATCCGGAATGAATGAATCCGGCAGTAACAAAATGTACATTGATAATTCGAATACATCATCGCCATTAATCCACGGTGATTTCTCAACGAATGAAGTCACCATCAATGACAGCCTTACTGTAGGAAAAGAATTAGGTGTAGGAATATCAACACCAAATTCAACTTTTGAAGTAAATGGTTCCGTAGCAGTTAAATTCAAAACACCATTAGTAGCCGGAACAACAAATCCTGATGGAACAGGAATGGTATGGCGTTACAATTCAGGTACAGGTACTATTACGCTGCCATTAGCGAGTTCTTGCCCTAATAGAATTTATGTCATCATTAACCAGACTGGTACAACCAGAACAATATCTACATACCGTGATTTAGTGACGAATACACAGACAACTCTTGGCAGCAGCCAGGCATTGTGGATCATGAGCGATGGAAGTGAGTGGTGGCAAATAAAATAATTTATTCAATTGAACAACACACAAACCCCAGTTTAATAATTCTAATTCGTAAGATCCCTCAAAAGCTGTGAGTTTAGAATTTACGCCGGCAAACTTATCATGAGACGGCGGACAAAGCACCTGATCAAAAGATCTGTTTTCAAAAAGAAACCGTTGGGAGACTGTGACAGATGGAAGTAAATCAGAGATCATGTGCTCTATTCTAGACTCACTTTTATTTTGACCTATTACCCGATTGTGTAATTGCAGGGACTTTACAGGTTCCCCAATTTTGAGCCGTATTTCATTTAAGATATGGCTATGAAAAAAGGGATCTGTTTACTTCTCATGATTTTGTTCGGTTCAGTCAGGATACTTGCACAAGGTGTCGGAATCGGTACGCTTACACCTCATCCTAATGCAGCCCTGGATGTGCGTGGTGTAAACAAAGGTTTGCTCATTCCCAGAGGTGATGCCTCTAGCAGGAATGTTCTGAATACAAATACAGCCAAAGGATTGATGGTGTATGATACAACATCAAACCTGGTCTGGATTCACAACGGAAATGGATTAGCCAGTGGTTGGCAGAGCTTAACTACCGGTGCGAGCTACTGGACACTAAACGGTGCATTAGGTACAGAAATAAAAAATTCTAACATCGGAGGACTATGGAGTGCAAATGCTACAACGGTGCTGTCGGATGCTGGTCTGATAGCTCCTCCCGTAAGCGGTCCCGGAACACGCCTGATGTGGATACCGCAGAAAAGTGCATTTCGTGTTGGAACCACAGACTCCGGTCATTGGGATGCGGGTAATATCGGCAACTGGAGTTTTGCAAGCGGTCTCAATACAACAGCAAATGCTTCGTATGCTTTCGCGATGGGCACAGGGTCGAAAGCGAGTGGACTTACTTCAACTTCCCTGGGATGGTTTACAAAAGCTACAGGAGATATAAGCTCATCCCTTGGATTTAAAACGTACGCGAAAAGTTATGCCAGTGTTGCTTTAGGAAGATGGAATGACAGTATTACCATTTCAAATAATACTACATGGATCAATGCAGATCCTCTCTTCATGATTGGAAATGGAACATCTGAATCAGCTCGTCACAATGCACTAGTCGTGTACAAGAATGGGAACATGATATTGAAAAGCCCGGCTCCATTTTATTATTCAAAATTACCTGCAGAATATCCGCTTCCGGTTAGTGGTGAAGGAACACGCATGATGTGGTTACCTGAGATTAGTGCATTTAGAGTGGGCACGGTAGCAGATACTGCATGGGATTCCCCTAATGTAGGTGTAGGCAGCTTTGCGTTAGGTCTTGATGTCATGGCTAGTGGGATTGGATCAACTGCTATGGGATCCAATACGCAAGCCAGGGCACATGGTTCTACATCCATGGGTGTAGGCACAAGGGCCAAAGGATTTGGTTCAACCGTTATCGGAATGTATAATGATCGCATTATTACAGAGGATGAGACTGACCCGCAGCCAACAACACCATTATTTATCATCGGTAACGGAGATAATCTTTCAGACAGAAGTAATGCAATGGTGGTAAGAAAAGATGGACATGTAGGTATAGGCACAGATGCACCCTCAACCTATTTACACGTAGATGTTGGTACACATATTTCAGATGGATTTTTGGTTCAGGGAAATTCCAGCGGGTCTGCAACAGTCCCGGATTTGGGTGCAGGTAATCGCATGATGTTCTATCCCGCTAAAGGTGCATTCAGAGCAGGAGGAGTAGCAAGTGCAGGTTGGGATAATAGCTTTACTGGTAATTATTCTGTAGCGATGGGCTACAATACATCAGCAAGAGGTTCGTCTTCAACAGCATTGGGAATAGGCTCTACAGCTCAAGGAGATTATTCTCTTGCAACGGGAGGTTCAAGTATTGCAAATGGGAATTACTCAACAGCAATGGGAAAGAGCACGAAAGCAACAGGAATCAATTCAATAGCTATGGGAGAATTTACTTTAGCCGGAGGATTAAATTCAACAGCCATGGGTTATTTAAATCTTGCCAGGAGCAGCCAGTCGACTGCAGCAGGTACAATAAATATTGCTAAAGGGTTCTCTTCTTTTGTTGTTGGTATGTACAATGATTCACTCATGACTGCAACTGAAACAGCAGTGAATCCCACTACACCTTTATTTATTGTCGGCAATGGAGATGGTGTAGCTGTGGGTGAACGGCACAATGCGATGGTCGTGCGTAAAGATGGAAATGTGGGGATTGGAACAAACATACCTGTCACCAGATTGAATATCGTTGGCAATACCGCAGTCCCGGCTATTCCAGGTCCAACATCAAATGGCGTCTTAAGGATTGGTGTCAGTGGCATCGAAGGAATTGATATGGGGAAGATGGGTAGTACGCCATACGCTGCATGGATGCAGGCTGGATACAATGGTGCTACCGCTGATCCAATAAGTTTGCAGCCATCAGGTGGAAATGTAGGTATTGGTACAACCATTCCTTTATCTTCTGCTGCGTTGGATATTAACTCTACCACAAGAGGATTTTTACCTCCACGAATGACTTTTGCCAACAGAAATGCTATTTCTTCTCCTGTACCAGGCCTTATGATTTGGTGTAGTAATTGTGGCGCATATGGACAGATGCAAATCTACAATGGGGCGTATTGGTCAAATTTGACAGGAAGTCCTGGTGTCGGAACTCCGGTGGTTGGTATGTATGATGCAGGAGGTATCATTGCTTATATTTTACAACCGGGAGATCCGGGTTACATGGCAGGAGAAGTACATGGTTTGATCGTAGCTTCTGAGGATCAGGCTCCGGGCTCTGGTGCGCCATGGGGGTGTTCCGGAACAAATATTCCGGGTGCAGCAGGTACTGCGATCGGAACGGGCAATCAGAATACTATTGATATTATCACCGGTTGCGTGACCACCTTAATAGCTGCCAGAGACTGCAGCAATTATGTGACGGAGGGTTATAGTGATTGGTATTTACCGAGTAAGGATGAGTTGAACAAGCTTTACCTGAATCAGGCAGCTATCGGAAATTTATCGGGTGGCTTTTATTGGTCTTCAAGTGAATTTAGTGCAGGCAATGCATGGACACAGGATTTAAGTGCGGGAGCAGGAACAGTAGCGAATCAATCCAAAAGTTCGAGTTATTATGTGAGAGCTGTCCGGTCTTTTTAATGGAGAGAATGTTTTTTTGAGCTGTTGAAAAATTACATTCGTTGTATTCATGATGAAGGGTCAGTTGTTGTCACAGTTTAAAGGTAAATTGTAGGCTACAACTGCGTATTGAATAAATTTTTCATCATACTAATTTTCCTGTTCGTCTCCGGATACGGAATATGCCAGCACCGCATTGGGGATTTTTTAGCATATGGTCATAATAATGGACTTCCGGTTTCACTTTATTATACTGTCTTTCAAAGCAGCGATGGTTACCTATGGACGGGTAGTAGTACAGGCCTGGTGAGATTTGATGGTAAGCGCTATAAGATTTTCTTTTCTGATTATACGGATGCCAATTCACTCTCAGACAACATCATCAATGATATAGTGGAAGATGATGAAGGCCATCTATGGATTGCCGGTCTTTTCCAGGGACTGACGAAATATGATCTGCACACAGGTCATATCCGGCGTTACTCCCGTCTTTCACAGGATAAAACAAATGGATATGGTATCAATAGATTGCTGAAAGATGATAAAGGAGATCTGTGGATCACTACTGCAGGTCGCGGTCTTGCCCGTTATCTTCCTGAGCGGGATAGCTTCGAATTTTTCATTCCGGATCCTTCACGGCCATCAGATGGGTCAGATCGAAACTCCAATTATGTATCCGGCATAGCGGTAGATAAATCTGATCCGGATATTTTCTGGCTTTCCTGTTTTGACGGTCTTTATTCTTTTAACAGGAAGCAAAAAACATTTCAGCATTTTATTAATAAGAACCCAATCGATATTCACAGATCAAATGCTCTCCTTTGTATTGAAACTGATCGGACTGATAAAATCTGGTTAGGCACCTGGTATGTCGGGATGACAAGCTTCGATAAGCGCACACATCAGTTTGAGACTTATTCCTATCCTGAGGCATTAGCGGACAACAATTCACACTATGTGGTGCTGGATATAAAAAGTATTAATGACAGTACACTATATCTCGCTTCACGAAATGACGGTTTATTATCCTTCAATAAAAATACCAATGAAATTCATTCCATAATCAATCAAGACCAGTTGCCGGATGGTTCTTCAGGGATCGATATACAACGCATCAGTCTGACACCGGATGCAGGAATTTTTGCCGGAGGAAATTATTATATCTATCAGCAGCATCCTTCATTTAATCGTTTTGGACAATCTCTCATATTTGATTTAGGATCCGATTTCGGTGTTGACCAGGTGGTGTATGATCCATACCGGGAAGGATATTGGATGTCATGTACGTATTGTGGTGTTGTCATTTTTGCTTTTCATGACATGACCAGGTATGAATATTTTAAGTCTGAAAACGAGACACATTTGCATTTTGCAGATGTTGCAGTAGATCATATGCAACGTGTTTGGGCAGTGAGCAATGCTGAAGGTTTACTGGTATTGAATAAAAACGACCAAAAGTTTCATCAGGTTGATGACGTTTCGGGACTTCATGACAATGCACATCAAATCGTCAGTGTTGAAAGTGACCGGGATGGTAATCTTTGGTTTACTACCAGGAAAAAACTTTTTCATGTTGATGTCAGTACAAACATTATCCGGGAATGGATTTTACAGCAGGATAATGAAGTTGCACTAACTAATATCACTTTGTGTTCAGGTCTTAACCATGATGCCTGGGTTTCTTCCGACAATGGGTTGTTTCATTTTATTAATGCACAAAATAAAGTAATCCATTTGGTGCCCGATGAGGAAAGTAAAAAGAGTATAGCTAATTTATTCATCAAAACCATGACAGTGGATCACGCCGGGAATGCATGGCTTGGTTTTGAAAGTGATGGGATACAGGTATTAAGTGCTAATGATCATCATGTACTGGAAACGTACAACCTGAGCAATGGACTTCCGGGCATGCAGATCAACCAGATGGCAACAGATTCTGCAGGCAGGATTTGGGTCGGAACTTCCGCTGGTCTTGCTTTATTTAATCCTCATCCCGACATGCGTGTATGGCAACTCTTTAACCGTGAAGATGGAATCAAAAGGGATTATATCGATCGGACGATCATGACTACGGTAGATGGAAAATTATTTTTCAATATTGAAAAAGGTGTATCCTGGATTGATATAGAAGATGATGCAACATTAAAAAGCAGAAATCCAATCCTGCATCTTACATCCCTGACGGTAGATGGGAAACCGTACACAACGGACCTTGCACCTGATTATGTGACCATGGTAGATCTTCCTTATTCATCGAGGGAAATTAATATAGAATATGCCGCAATGGACTGGTTGCATCCGTCGCGCACAAAATATTTCTATCATATCGAAGGGATAAGCCCGGAGGGGGCATGGATTGAAAATGAACAGGCCTCCATTCTCCTAACGGGTATGAAGCCAGGTGATTATATGCTCCGGCTGTATGCTATCAACGGTGATGGTTTGAGAAGCAATGAAATAAAGCTGCCCATGATCATGCATTTTCCATTTTGGCAACATTGGTGGTTTATTATTTTATGTTCTTTGACTGTGCTGGCTATAGGGTATGCAATCTATCGTTACCGGATCGGGCAGATCAATAAATTGCAGCTTATGCGGAACACTATCTCCACCAATCTACACGATGATATCGGTGCTTCATTGAGCAACATTCATATCCTTAATGTGCTCACGCAACGACATATTTCGAATAAAGAAAATGCAACTTCGTACATCACAAAAGCCGGAGACGAAATACAGCGGATCAGTGAGGCTTTATCTGACATCGTCTGGAACATTAACCCGAAGTATGATGATCTTGACAACCTTTTTATCCGAATGAAAAGATATGCAGCGGATATGCTGGATGGCAAAAACATCCAGGCTCAATTGATGTTCCCGGAAGAGAATGAAAAGCTGACGATGCCTATGGATCAGCGACGCGATTTTTATCTCATATTCAAAGAGGCTGTGAATAACCTTGTAAAATATTCGGAGGCAACAGAAGCAAAAGTAGTCGTAGAGATCGGTAATAAATACATCCGGTTGATCGTGAATGACAACGGAATAGGTTACCTGGAAAATGACATCAGGCCGGGCAATGGTATTCAGAACATGAAGCAACGCGCTGAAAAATGGAAATCCGTCCTCCAAATAAAATCAAAGCCAGAGGAGGGAACCAGGATAGAGTTGGAGATGAAAGTGAATTAATGCTTCGACCTGCTTTACTCATCCTTGTGTTATACTTCGACTAGCGCTCAGCACGGCGCAGCTCAGCAACCGGCAGAAAAGGCAGAAGGGCGGAATGCACAGACCAATTTTTCTATTTGAAATCCTATGTGTCTATGGTACTATGTGGTTCAAAAAAAGGTTTGATGATTAAATGTTTAGATTTTTTCTAAGTGGCTTCCTGGGTTTTCTAAGTACCTTATGTGGTTCAATTTATTTTTTGTCATGATTTGGCTGTATTCATTTTTACCACTTAGGAACTTAAGGTCACTTAGGAAGTCACTTAGAAAAAAACAAAATCGAAAATTCCTGCATTACCTGATTGGGTAATTGTGTCCACGCGATTAAAGAAGTAATATTGTTCCTTATGTCTATCTCTCTTGTCATCTATGAAGATAATGTCCGGCTCAGGCAGTCGCTCGAATTATTATTGAGCGTGGAGAGCGGGTTCGAAGTGATAGGTTCATTCTCAAATTGTACGGATGTAGCTAAACAGATGGAGCAATTGAGTCCTGAGCTTGTCATCATGGATATAGACATGCCGGGTATGAGTGGAATTGAAGGGGTAAAGCGGATTAAAACAGAATTTCCGGATATTAAAGTGATCATGTATACAGTATTTGATGATGATAACCGGATTTTTGATTGCATTTGTAATGGAGCAGATGGATATCTTTTAAAAAATACTTCACCTCTGAAGTTAATACAGGCGCTCATTGAGCTGGAGGAAGGAGGAGCTCCTATGAGTCCTTTTGTAGCACAAAAAGTATTTCATTTTTTCCGCAATGCACAGCAGGGCAATGAATCATTTAACCTGACGCCGAGAGAAATTGAAATCCTGGAATGGCTGGTAAGGGGAAACTCTTATAAGATGATCGCTGATAAGTCATTCATCAGCATTGATACGGTTAAAAAGCATCTGCAGAATATATACCACAAGCTACATGTCAATTGCGGTACAGAGGCTGTTGTGAAAGCTTTGCAGCATAAGATTGTGCGACTTGATTAAACCTGTAAAAATAAGTCTAAAGGAAAAGGTCAGGGCAGCCGGTTTAGGCAAAAGTCTATAGGCATTAGTCTTTTTGAATATTGAATTTTGAATGCTGAGTTCAGAATTCAGAAGTATTGTGGCTACCGTCCTTTTTAATCATTCGTTATTTGACTTCAAAATTCAGAATTCAAAATTTTGAAGACCTTTTCCTTTGACTTTTTTTATCACCCGATTGTGTAATTGACCCGGGTTATGCATTCCATCCCCATTATAAATATCATTCCCTGCTATCCTATCTAAATCGAAAATCGAAAATCCTTTATCCTTCCATCGTGTACGTTATCATCTGGTCAAGACTCATTGCAGCACCATTTTTCCATGCTGTCGTAAACAGTTCATGTTCCATTTGCTGTTCGATCTGGTTTTTTGCATTGACGATGATAGCCTGGAGATCGTCCCACACCGGGAGCTGTGTTGAATTTCTCAGCTGGTCCACAGCACCCAACAATGTAACGGCATGGATCATCTTATTTTCATTTATAGACACGAGTGCCCAGATTTCCATAGACCAGGCAAGAGCTTCATAAAAGTGCAGGCTCTGGCTTAATAACATGCATTCACGCAGGTAATTTTTTGCATCCGGATTTTTTTCCATGACTTCGCAAAGTGCAAATCCTGAAAGACAAATGATCACAGAGATTTCATTGTGATCTTTCCTGGCCAGTTCAATACTTTCCTTATAGCATGCTTTAGCTTTAGCGATCTGGTGGCCATTGTACACATTATTCCTACCTATCGCGCTTAAGACCAGGCTTACTCCTGTAGTCAGTCCTATTTTTTTGAAACGATCCAGGGCGACTTGTAACAATTGATCAGCAACATCATATTCCTGGATGATAGTTTTAACTACACCTGCAATCATAGAGGATGTGGCTATCAGCTCATCATCATCCTGCGATTGAATGAGCGACATGTTTTTTGCAAGCGATTCATTGAACGTATTGAAATCTCTTTGCAGGAATGACATGATCCCTACATTGGCAGCCAGGATAGAAAATGAATGATCATCAAACTGATCCCTGCATTCTTCATGAAGCTCCCATACTTTTATCAGCAAGGTGTAGCCTTCCCTGGTATGAGCATTCACCCACCAGAACAACCAGAGATTCCATGCGATTTCTGTGATCCTGATCAGGTCCTTTTTCTCCATAAGGAAATCGAGTGCCTGCCGGATATTGGCATGTTCTTTTTCAAGACATTTTAATAATTCAGCCTGGTCAGTTTTGTTTTTCTGCAGCTTGATATCGTTCAATGAAATGAAATAATATTCAGCTTGTCTCTGCCTGTATAACTCTGACAGGTTTAGTTTCTCCAATTTTTCAAGAGCAAATTCACGTACGGTTTCAAGCATCTGGAAACGAAGCATGGAATCTTCATCCTGTTTCTTTAATAGACTTTTATTGATGAGTGATTCCAATACATTGTAAACGTCTTCGCTATTTTCAGTTCCGATATATTCGATTGTGGACAGCTGACATCCGGCTGCATACAAGCTGATATGGAGTAACATGGTTTGTTCCGCAGGCGTCAGCAATTCGAAGCTCCATTCAATAGTGTTCCTTATCGTTTTCTGACGGTCAGGGATATCCCTGAAATTTCCTTTCAGCACATCAAGACGGTGATCCAGCTTTTGCAGTAATACCGCGGGGCTGAATAAATTGATCTGGCCGGCTGCAAGTTCAATCGCAAGAGGTAATCCTTCGAGACGATGACAGATATTAAAAATAATATCAATGTTTTTTTCATTCACCTGGAATGCGGGCTGGATTGCTTTTGCCCTGTGAATGAATAATTCAATGGCAGGTGGATAAACATTTTCATGTAGATTCTCATGATCAGGAAATGAATCCGGTAATGCAGGGACTGCATAGAGATGTTCGAACGTCAGGTACAACCTTTCCCGGCTGGTAACCAATATTTTTAATCGGGGTGCAGCAAGGAGAAGGTCATCTATGATCGATGATGCCTGGATGACTTGTTCAAAATTGTCAAGCACAAGCAGAAAATTTTTATCCTGCAGAAATAGCTTCAGGCTTTCCAGGATATTGCCTCCGGAAATTTTTATACCCAGCGCATAGCAAATAGTTTCAGCGACCAGTTGCTGATCTTTCACAGGGGCCAACGGAATGAAAGCCGCTCCATCATCAAATCTATGTTGCAGACGACTTGCTGTTTCAATGGACAGTCTTGTTTTCCCTATTCCACCAGGACCTGTCAAAGTCAACAGGCGGATAGAAGGGTTGTCAAGGTAACCGATGATCTCTGCAATATCCTTTTCACGTCCGATAAGCATGTTAGGTATGGCAGGAATGGAATGAAATCCTTTGAATTCAGTTTCGGATATTTTGTTCTGGATCGAGAGATTAAAACGTTCCGTGAGCAACAGAGCTAGGTCATTGATGATTAATGTGCCAAGCTCACTGGCGTTCGTAAATGTTTTGTAAGATACTTTATCGTCTTCCTGGATGCGTTTCAATAATTTCGAAAGATTTTCATCGCGATGGCCATTGCTTTTTTTGATATAGATCAGCTTAGGGAGATTACCTGAGCGGTTGTATTCATCTTCAAGGCCTGATACATTTTCATCCGGTGCTACCCAGCCATAGCTGTCCCAGTAGATACCCACGAAAATCTGGCTTTGGGAGAGGTATTCGCGATATAAGTTGCGCGGAGCGTGAGGGCGAGCGCCCATCTCAAACATGACAGGTATCAATTGAATATTCTGGATCGCGCTTTTGACAGCTGTCCTTTCTTCAGCCAGCTCCTGGAGAGTGGAGCTTACAAATACACGAAGACGTTGGTCAGGAGTAAGAATTTTAGCAGTTGAATTTTCCATGGTATTGAAATGAGATGTTAAGTAAGGATTCATTTTTGGCTTTCATTAAATGGTATAAAAAGACGGGTTTGAAATTCCGGTGGTTTTTGTGTTCAGGGACAAGGGTCCAAACAAATATTGATTCAACATTTGATCCGGACCGTATGTAGTCCCGGGTTGTGCATTATTCCTGCATGCAGTGAGAAGCATGGTTAAACAAAGGAGGATGATGATGTTCTTTCTCGTTGTCATTTTGTTTTAATTTGAATACTGCGGTTTGATTTCGTTTTGATGGGTCAAAAATGGAGTCTTATGTCGTGTGATCAAATACAAATGTGTATGAATTGCATTTTCGAATGACTGAATTGAAAGAGGGAGGAATGGAGAAAGGGCGGAAAGGAGGAAAGGAAAAAGAAAAAAGACTTAGGACGTTGGTTAACCAACGTCCTAAGTCTTTATTGCTGGGCGTCGGTTGACCGACTTGGTTGCTGAGCTGCACAAGGATGTGTGAGAGGTGTCGAAGCATGGTGAATTCAAGGCTGTGCCTTGAATGTTAATATTTTAATATGGATTCAGGAAAACGAGGTAGACGCAAGGCGAAGCCTTGCAGACACCAGGACGTCGGTCAACCGACGCCCAGCAATTTTTTGTTTTTTTTGCTTTTTGCTTTTTGCCTTTTGCCTTTTGCTCTTCCGCCTATTCCACCTTTTCCACCTGGTGCCTGAGCTGTAGCACAAGGATGAGTTTAGCAGGCGGTGCACTGAGGTTAGTCGAAGTGTCGAAGCATTATTTCCCCATCCACTCTTTGAACGGTGTCACTTTTTCCCTGCTGACAAGCGCTTCTTTATCAATATTGGGCTTGAGATTGAGCTTCAGGCGGTTGCCGAAGTAATCGTGGATCTGGTCGATGCTTTTCACAGAAACCAGGAATGCACGGTTGATCCTGAAAAAATGATTCGGATCAAGCATGTTTTCTATTTCATCAATCGTATAATCCACCACGTATTTTTTATCATCAGTGGTTTTGAAAAAACTTAACCTGTCATCGCTAAAGAAGTATGCAATCCGATCCACCTCAATGGAAACCATTTTTTGTAAATGCTTTACCAGGAACCGTTGACGATATTCTTTGTGCTGCAGGGTCTGTTGCAATTCTTTAACCAATGCATTGAACTGGGTGTCTTCTTTTTTATCAGCGGCATACACTTGCTTCATATTCCTGAATTTTGCCAACGCTGATTCCAGCTCATCTTTCTGAACAGGTTTGAGCAAATAGTCCACACTATTCACTTTGAAAGCTTTCAACGCAAATTCATCATAACTGGTGGTGAAGATCACCGGGCTTTTTACTTCGATGCGATTAAATATTTCAAAGCTCTGGCCATCCGCCAATTCAATATCCATGAGGATTAGATCCGGGGTAGGATTAGACTGAAGCCATTCTACAGCCATTGCAATACTGTCAGCCGTACCTGCCACCTCGAGATCAGGGTCAATGGCATGCAATGTTTTTTGCAATTTTTTTACGGCAAGGTCTTCGTCTTCTACGATCAATATTTGCATTTCACTTAGGTTGATAATGTACAAGGATAAAATCCGGTAAGTTATGGTGATGTAAAATTGGTCCTGTTTTTAGATTCCGGCAAGGATGTATCCATCCAGTTGTCAATACACCTGTATCAATTGGATATTTACCCGTATAGATTGTTATTGGGACTTTCATGTAATGATCGGTATTGTAACTTTAAATATATCCCCGGTCTCCAGGATAGAAACATCGTGACGCTGGAGGAGACGATATTTCTCTTTGATATTTACTAATCCAATACCAGTAGATTCAGATGCTATCCTGGTCTTCTTCCTGAGATTATTTTCAACGCTCAGATATCCGGTTGGAGTAGACCGGATTATGACATGCACGGGCTGCAATTTGCTGACGACATTATGCTTGACAGCGTTCTCCACTAATAATTGGAGGCTGAGTGATGGTATTTCTTTGTCTTTGAAGACTGGATCTATCATCATGTCCAGGATAAAACCATCTCCATACCGGGTCTTCAATAACCGGCTGTAAGATTGGATAAAATTAGTTTCCTGCTCCACAGTGCTCATACCACTTTCATTGTTGCGTAACAGGTACCGGTACACTTTGCTCAGTTCGTCCAGGAATTTTTCTGCCTGTTGCTTGTCTTCTGAAATCAAAGATGAAAGGGTATTGAAGCTATTGAACAAAAAATGTGGATTTACTTTTTGTTTCAGGTTGTCGAACTCCTGTTGCAGCTGCATTTGTTCGATCATTTCTTTTTCTGCAGCGGCCTCTTTGAATTTATCGATGATATAAATCACTTCCCACAGGGATTCAAAAATAATGTTGACACCCAGTCCGACGAGGTAGCCATATTTAAGATCATTTTCCTGGATGCTGTAACCAAACAGGTGAAGCCAATGAAATACATAAAAGATAATAATAATCGAAGGCGTCATGACCAGCAGATTCACAGCAAACGTATACATGACCCGCTTCCTGGTATCTTTCAGCGAAGGAAATTTAGTATGCAGAAAATGATCATACACATAATGTAGCCGCCACGACACATAACCTATAGCATAGATAATGGGATAAGCAACAAGCCAGATTTTAATCTCATGAAAAAGCCGGTCCTGATAAAGGATATAACATAAAGCCAGCGTGATGAATGGCATGGATAACCAGAAACCAACAACCTGATGTTTTGGAGGATATGGAATGCTCATGCAGCAGTGGTTTCAGGAGCGAACAACGGTAATGTAAGTATACGTTGATGTTCAATTTCAGTGACCACAATTTCCTCCATATTCATGAGCCGGTATTTGATGATCAGGTTATCCAGTCCTTCATCCTGGACAGGGTTACGGACGATTGTTTTTTCATGCACACTGTGCGTGATGACAAGGTGGCCTTTTTCATCACCTGTAATCCTGATCATCAGCGGCTCTTTTTTGCTTAGCACATTGGTGTAGATGATATTTTCAAGAATGACCTGCATGCTCAACGGTGGAATTTGCATGTCCATGATTTCAGGAGGCAGGTTGACTCGGATTATAATAGCATTACCGAATCTTGCCTTAGTGAGGTTGAGGTAAGCTGTTGCAAATTTCATTTCTTCAAAAAGCGGTACGAGGTATTCATCATCTCCACGCAATAAGTAGCGATGCACTTTTGTCATTTCATCAAGGAATTTTTCGGCTTCCTGTTCATTTTCCTGGATCAGTCCGGATAGCGTATTAAAGCAATTGAATAAAAAATGGGGATTGATCTGTCCTTTCAGTCCAAGCAGCTTACTCCGCTGGTAAGCATTTTTTAATTTTTCACTTTCGGACAATGAGCTTTTCCATTTTTCCCAATTTGCCATGCCTTCATTGATGAAGGTGATCACTGTGCTCATGATGCAGGCATAAAGAATGGTCCACCATATCATTCCCGGTTGGGGAGCACATGAGAGGAAATGGACGGTTTTGAAAAAATAAAAAGCGCCTGAAACAGCACCGATATTCATCAGGTAAAATACGGGGAGCAACAGCCGGATACGATTGAAGAGATCTCCCGGTCCCGGATACCTGTTTTTGATGTATACAGCTACGGTTCCAAAAACGCCATAGATAACAAAAAAATAAACAGCGCTGAACGCAAAGATTTTAATGAAGGTAAAAATGGAATTGAATATGCAACCTCCGAAAATGAGCAGGTTCATGAAGGTGATATACGGGATGATGACCCATATGAAAACTTTTGGTTCCTGGTTGCTGTAACGCTTGACCTTCATTTAGCTAAGGTAATTATTAGCCTCAATGCCAGGCTATTAGAAGGGAAGGATGGGGGAAGTGGGGGATGAATTGAGGAAAATGAGGGATGAATTGTGGAAAAGAGGCGTAGGCGAAGGTTTACGCAAAACGGATTTTTGCTGACGCACAAACGTAGATACAATCTACGCTTAACGGTGACGTTTTTGTAAAATATTGGCGAAGCCAATATTTTACAAAAACATTTAGTTATTGCTTATTGCTTATTGCTCATTACCCCTGCTCCATGCTTTTTTTGCCTCCGCTTCCGCTTTCGCCTTCGCTTATTTCTTTTTATGTTTCCATCTCCTGTGAGACCAAAGCCAATATTCCGGTTGTGCAATAATATCTTGTTCCAGAAGATGTGTGACCTTTTCCGTGATTTCTCCATGAGCGGTATCAACAGGCTTTCCAGATACTTCTACAAATTCCAACTCATAATAACCACGTCTTAGTTTTTTCAAACGCGCATATATCACGGGTAGATCATATGCTTTTGCATAATATTCAGTGCCAAATAAAACAGCTGTATCCTGGTTAAGAAATTTCATCCAATAGGATTTTTCAGGATTTGATGGAGATTGATCAATGGCAAATACAGTAGCGTGTAATTCAGAGGCAGGTGTATTGAAAAAATCTTTCACCTCTCTAACAGGCAACATAATTGTCCCTTGCCTGCTCCTCGCCTGAATCATCCTGCGGTCAAAAAACTTATTTCGCAAGGGTTGATAGATGACAACAGCCCGATGCTTGAAAAACGTATTAAATGCCGTGAGCATTAATTCCCAACTATTGCAATGTCCTACGGCAATGATGACATTTCTTCCCTGGTCGTAGTATTGATTCACCACTTTAGGGTTTTTACATTGAATATGATTGGCTAATTGTTTTTTTGAAATCGTAAAAATTTTCTGGCTTTCAAGCAGAACATCACAGAGGTGTTTATAAAATTGTTTAGCAATGACAGCGCATTCGATTGAAGTCTTATCCGGGAATGAATTCCTGATATTGGCGATCACCACTTTTTTCCGGTATCCGGCTACATAAAATAAGATCACATAAAATACCCGTGAAACAATGTGCAATACCGGGAAGGGCAGGATTGAAACAGGAACCAACACGAGGTAATAGAGTATGGCACTAAAAATCATATGGGGCGAAAATAGTGCTATTAAAGAGTAAGCAGGAGGATAGTTGGAAAAAAATGAATGAATGGTAAGCTATGTGGGAGCATTGAATTTTTTCGGGTAAAGGAGAAGAGGATTAATATCATATTAAATAATTATGTATGTGATTTATCCTAATATCCACGGGCATTACAAGCAAAAGTAATAAACGAAATGTTCCGGAGTTTCAATTTTGGTTTTGTGCAAAGACAATATGTTAAACGGGCTAAAATGTCAGTGTGTAATAGCCTTTAAAAAGGCATAGTAAGCTTTTCCATTCCCATTTCCGAAAACACTGAGCTGATCATAGCCATTGAAGTCATTCCATTTCATCACATTATCCCGTTGAATAGCCGGATCTGAATAAGGAATTCCTAATTTCTGCAAAATAGTTTTGGCATCAAAGTCAATCGATTCCATATGATTGACGGTGATCCAGTCAGCGATATTATTCATAAAGACGACCTCAATGTTGCCATCCTTGTACATATAACTTTCACAGGGACAGGGTGCATTTGAGGGAGAAATAGTTGTATGCCTGAAAGGTTCGCCAAGGTATGCATCCACTTCAGCCTTTGATTTTTTAGCCAGGTTAGGGATATTGATGAACGTGTCAGAAGATTTTGTCGGTTCCTGAATAACATTTTCATTTTTAGTGACAGCATCCACTGCGGGTTGCGGTTTATTGCATGAAAAATTAATCATCAGAAAGACAATGATGATGATGATAGCATTCAATGTTGGCATCTGATATTTTAAATTCATACAAACCGTATTCAGGGTGTTCATTTGGATTTATAAATGTAACCTAATCTTAAATTTAATTTGCAACTTACGTAACGATTAACCTTTTTAGTAATGGTTGAATTTTATATGCATTGAAAATAAACAGCAAAACCAAAGATTAGTGTGATTACTTACAGGGAATGCGGGGAGATGATGGCTATCGAAAAGAAGAGATCAGCCCTATACGTATATAAGGCCGGATAAAGAAAAAATTCAATCCGCTGGATTTGATTCTAAGACCTCTTTATGGAATAAGTGAACTTCAGGCAAAGAAATGTTTGAGTTGCTAATAATACATTAAAAAAAATTCTATGTAATGCATCCCAATAACCATGGATGTTTCAGACTAAAGTTTTAGACGAAATGCTACGCTATTTCATATTCCTGTTGATCTTTAGAAATCCATGATTTCAACCACGTTCCCATCCCATTTTTCCCATGGAATAATCTCCTTCAGCAATAGTATCTTTGGATTTTAGAGACATATCACTGAAACAATAACCCCCAGGGTTTCAATTGTTTCCCATTCATAAAAGTACATTATCGTTATGCAGCATAGAGAAGAGCCAATGGCTTCATTGTCCGAAGTGAATGCTTCAGTGGACGTGATGAAAGCAACTTCCAATCGCCGGAAGCTATTTTCGTTTTTGGGCCCCGCCTATCTTATCAGTGTAGGTTATATGGATCCGGGCAATTGGGCTACTGACCTTGCGGGCGGAAGCCAGTTTGGTTACAAGCTATTATGGGTCCTCCTGATGTCCAACCTTATTGCTTTGTTGCTTCAAAGTTTGAGCGCCCGCCTGGGGATCGTACGTAGTCGTGACCTCGCGCAGGCATCTCGTGAAACGTATCCCAGGTTTGTCAATATCTACCTGTACATCCTTGCTGAAATTGCGATCGCTGCCTGTGATCTTGCTGAAGTGCTGGGTATGGCCATAGGTTTGCAATTATTATTTAATCTTCCGCTGACATGGGGAGTGAGCATTACGGTTTTAGATACATTCCTGGTGTTGTTTTTATTCAATTACGGGATGCGTAAGCTGGAAGTATTTATTCTCTCCCTGGTAGCCATCATCGGCATGAGCTTCCTGGCACAAATGTTTTTTGCGCAACCCGATCTTGCAGAAGTTGCAGGTGGCCTGATTCCGGGTATTCCAAATAATGCAGCATTATACATCGCGATAGGTATTATTGGTGCAACGGTAATGCCTCATAATCTTTACCTGCATTCTTCGCTTGTACAAACAAGGAAATTTCTCCGGACACCGGTCGAAATCAAAAAAGCTATTAAATACAATATCATTGATTCCACGATTGCTTTGAATCTTGCCTTTTTTGTAAATGCGGCCATATTGGTACTGGCGGCAACTGTATTTTATAAAAACGGATTATTTGATGTAGCCGAAATTCAGGACGCATATAAATTATTGCAGCCCATGTTGGGAACACAATGGGCGCCTATACTTTTTGCGGTTGCATTAATAGCTGCGGGTCAAAGTTCCACGATCACAGGAACACTGGCAGGTCAAGTGATAATGGAAGGTTATCTCAATTTGCGGATTGCACCCTGGATACGGAGGTTATTGACGAGGCTTATCGCTATTGGCCCGGCTTTGATTGTCATCAACATAATGGGTGAAGGTGCGACCGGAAGCCTCCTGGTATTAAGCCAGGTGATATTAAGTCTTCAATTAGGTTTTGCTATCATTCCGCTTATTCATTTTGTGAGTGATAAGGAAAAGATGAAAGAATTTGCCATCAAACCTTATATCAAAGTTCTTGCATGGATTTCAGCTGCTATCATTGTCAGTCTTAATGCAAAGCTTGTGATGGATACGCTGGCCGAATGGATGTCAGCACCAGGAGAGAATGCATGGATACTGAAAGTGACCGTATTGCCGGTCGCCATATTCACAGGGATCATATTATTATACATCACGTTTGTTCCGCTGATCATACGCAAGAAAAAATACAGAGAACCTTTACCACATGGAACGTTTACCGAAATTTCAAACCTGCCTGCGGCGAAATACAAACGCATTGCGATTACGATTGATTTTACGAAGACAGATCATACTACGATCAGCCATGCGATTGCACAGGGGGGCAAAGAGGCAGAATACAGATTAATACATGTCGTGGAAACTGCCGGAGCACTTGCATTCGGAAAAGATATCCGTGACTTTGAAACCCAATCGGATGAAAAGAACCTGATGATGTATTCTGCTAATCTCTCCAGCCTTGGGTATAAGACTTCCATTTCAATCGGGTATGGACGTCCTAAAATCGGTATCGTTGAAAAAGTTAAGGAATTCGATGCCGATCTATTGGTCATGGGCGCGCATGGACACAAAGTTTTCAAGGATTTAATATTTGGAACTACTGTCGATGACGTAAGGCATGCCCTGGAAATTCCCGTATTAATTGTTAGATAACACATAATTTGTAATCGGTATTCGGTAATCAGTGTCTTTCGGTTATCTCTTTTCACACTTCATTCCATTAATCAAGAATCACTTAATACTAATGACCTAATTCTCATGCATGCCTCACGATTGCTCTCACAAACCAATCTCCCTACACACACCTGGTCTCAACTCTGGAGAACTCCAAGAGCCAGACTAGCTATTGCTTTTTGCATAGTAAGCATTCTCATCATCGTTTTTTATCTGCCTTCATTTTATGGAGAAGTGATACAACCTAAGAAAGGGATTTACTTAAATGATGTAGTCCTAAATGCATTCACACCTTACAACTGGTCGGTGCTGATTTTTACACTGATCTATGTTTCGGTTATCCAGACGATATTTTCAGTTGCCAGGAATCCGGGGTTAATTCTCCTCGGGCTGACGACATATTTTATGGTTTCATTGATACGGATGGTGACGATGTATTTGTACACGCTCGAGCCTCCTCTCGACATGATCTTCCTTGTGGATCCACTCTCCACAAAATTCTATCCGAGTGGCACTTTTGCAAAGGATATGTTCTTTTCGGGGCACATCAGCACCATGATGGTTTTGGTGCTTATTGAGAAAAAAAAGTGGGCCAGGACGGTTAAAATTGGCTTCACTTTAGCCATCTCAGTGATGCTGGCCTGGCAACATGTACATTATACCATTGACCTGCTGGTCGCCCCAATTGTAACATATATAATTTTTTACCTCCTGAAAAAATATTTTGATCCATCTCTAACTCTCTGAGTACCAGGGACTGGGAGCATGTCCAATGTAAAACTTGTTAATAAAAAGTTTTCATGTTAACGATGCGATAATATTCAAGTAACTTTCGAGTTACAAAACAATTAAAGAAGTAGCTAACCCTCATGTCCAAGCAAATCAAAAATGAAGAAACCATTGAGTTTAAAAGCTATCCAGTTTTCTCGCTAGGTTCATCGCTGACTCCTGAACAAAAGGAGTTTTTTCATAAAAACGGTTTTATCCATTTCAAGAATTTTGTCACCAAAGAAGTGGTTGACAAGATGATCCAGGAATCTGAACGCATTCAGGATGAGTGGATAGCCGAAGACCGCAAACTGGTAAATGGTACGCCGATCAAATACGGCAAAGATGTGAATGGCAAAACCATTGTGCAGCGATTTGCTTTCCTCAACCAGTTTGGAGATATATTCCAGAAATTCCTGGGAGAGCCGAGATTGAAAGCGCTTTTTGAATTGAATGGCGCCGCTGATTCACGTCTTGGTGAGAATGAAAAGGATGGCCTTGTCTTCAATCATTATGTGAATACAACCGATAGCAACTATAGTCAGCTTGCATGGCATACAGATGTCCTCAGGGATATTTTCTATGGCAACAAGGTGATGCCTATGTTAAACCTTGGATTACACCTTGACACATCAACACCTGAAAATGGTGGGTTGCGATTGTTGCCGGGTACGCATAACAAAGGTGTCTTTACATTATTGTTCAGAAAGGTTTATTATCTCAATTATAAAGCTGACAAAGATGAAGTTGGTCTGAGTGTTGAGCCGGGTGATCTTACCGTGCATGATGGCCGTCTTTGGCATAGGGTAGCGCAATCACCTTTTGTAGGTGAAAAGAGCCGCAGACGTGTGATGTATATTCCGATCATCTGCGGAAAGTTTGAGCCTCGTACCAAAACCAGCAAGCCACTTCTTTATCAGCGTTTCATGGCGGTTACAAACAAGTAACATGGCCTACGCATTGATCACGGGTGCCAGCGGAGGAATCGGCTGGGCCCTTGCCAGGGAACTGGCTTCACGTAAACATGATATTCTCCTTCTTGCAAGATCCGGTGATGTACTCCGTGATAATGCAAAAGAACTTCGGGAGAAATATGGAGTCAATGCGGATTATCTGGACATTGATCTTTCCAAACCGGATATTGCATTAACAGTAGATAACTGGCTTGCTGAAAAAAATTATTCCATCGATATCCTGATCAATAATGCAGGCTATGCTTCATGGGGTAAAGTGCAGGATGTGTCCCGCGACACTATCAATGATATGATGCGACTCAATATGCTTACGCTTGCAGATATGTGCAAAGTGTTGCTCCCGAATCTTCAGAAAAACAAGCAGGCATATATCATGAATGTTTCCAGCACATCTGCCTACCAGGCTGTTGGTACTCTTGCCAATTATGCTGCTTCAAAAGCATTTGTGCTTGTCTTCACACGTGGGTTGAGAAAAGAGTTGAATGGGACGAACGTATCTGTGTCATGTCTTAGTCCCGGGCCTACATCTACAGGGTTTATGGACAGGGCAAAAATGGATGCCATCAAAGAGAAGGCTGAAAAATTTAATGTCTCCCCTGAATCCGTTGCAAAGATTGCCATCAATGGTATGTTTGCAAATAAAGCTGAAATTATTCCTGGTGCATTAAATTGGCTGGGTGCAAAAATGGCGGAGATCATGCCTAAGGGATTGACGGAGAAGATAGCGATGGATCTTTATAAGGTGAAAAAGTCCTGAGGTCGGTTTCGCTTCGGTGACAATTCGCTTCGATGACGTTTCGCTTCGATGACGTTTCGCTACGACTCCGCTCAGCGAGCGTCAGTATTTTCCAAAAGATGTTTCGGTTCCGCTCAACATGATAATCACAAGCTGAGTATTAATAAATAATAACACGGTTCGGCGTAGTATCCACTACGTCAGTGTGTCAGCAAAACTTCGTTTTGTTGTTGAGATCCGTTGACTGTGGTATGTTGACCTGAAGGCGAAGTATTATCATATTCAACTCCTTCAGAGTTGCAAAATTTTCACCTACACATTATCCACGAGTTGCAACCCGCGGCTAATAATGTTTGATCCCTTCGGGATCATAAGAGAGAATTAAGATTCAATAATACTGGAGCATTTCCACTGTTCATCTAGTTTAAACTTTAGCAGTAAAAAGCCGCCTTAGTGGATTTAAGGGTAGAAGGATGGTCTTTTTGCTATATTTCGTAATATTCAGGCCCATTGTAATTTCTTTAAACACAGCAACAATGAATATTACTCTTCTGCTTCTCATCGCCATCCTTCCGGGAATCCTCATAGCACTTTATTTCTACCTGAGAGACCTGCGCGAACCAGAACCAACAGGATTAATTTGGGTCAATATTCTTTTTGGGATCGTGAGCTTTTTTATTTCGCGTGGGTTGGGTTTTTTACTGCATCAGTTTATCTATACGGGTCATGAGGATAGGATGCAGCAATTGTTGATTGCGTTGATATTTATTGGATTGCTTGGGGAGGGAAGTAAATTTCTTTTTCTGCGTGGGTTTACGTTTTATTATAAATCATTCAATCAACCATTTGACGGAATTGTGTATGCGATCATGGTAGGGATGGGATATGCGATTGCAGAAAATGTTTTTTATGCGATCAATGTGGACACACTACCGGATACGCTTAGGATGTTTACAGTCGTTCCTGCGAATGCAGTTTTCGCCGTGATCATGGGTTATTTTCTGGGAGAGGCTAAGTTGTTTAAGACCCGGATTTTTATGTATAGCCTGTTAGCTTTGGTGGTGCCTGTAGTGGCACATGGATATTATGATTATTTCCTTGATGCTGTTAATATCCGGGGCCTTTGGATGGAAGGAATAGTTTCACTGTTGATCGTGGGTATGCTGAGTCAAATAGCGATCAGGAAAAGGAAGGCTGAAAACCTCAGGAAATTTGAATAGGTGGTTTGAACACTCTATGATTCATGATGTTATCAATCATGATAAAAAACAATTCACTCATCAAAACCACCTATCATGAATAAATTAATTGGAGTTATCCTGATCCTTTTAGGCCTTTTCCTGGGTTATGCAGGCATCAACAAGCTTGACGCCAGTGGTGGGGAAGTAAATATACTGGGTATCAAAATTTCAGCTCAGGATAAGGGGGAGAAGGAAACGGCTTACATCATGATTGCTGCTGCTGCGCTCAGCATCATCGGAGGTGTTAGTCTCCTGAATAGTAAGAAGTAGTAATTTAATTCTGGTACAGATTTAGTCTCCCTCATTTTTTCTTTTTGAAAGAATCGGTATGAATTTTATATCATCCAGGAACATATATCTTCTCAAAGTTTGAAAATTGCGATCCTTGCGAATATTGGGTATGGATTATTGACATAATCGACTTCGTAAATAGAAGATAAATTGTAAAGTGGTCAAACTCAGTATATTCCAGGTCCATTTCGTATTCTCCCTAAATACAAATTGTATTTTCCTTAAATAAGGAAGAAACTTCTTATAAGCAGGATAAACTCTTCATTTCTCAGGTCCATTTCGTATTCTCCCTAAATACAAATTGTATTTTCCTTAAATAAGGTTTAAACTCCTTGTAGACAGGACAGACAATTCATTCCCCAAACCCATTTCGTATTCTCCCTAAATACAAATTGTATTTTCCTTAAATAAGGAAGAAGCTCCTTGTAAACAGGACAAACTCTTCATTCCAAAACCCATTTCGTATTATCCTTAAATACATTTTTCTTCTCTTTAAAGACGATTAAAGTCCACCTGAACAGGCCAATTGCCTTCTGTAAAATTCCACTTGAATTATTATTCAATTATAAGATACCCATTTTCAATAGCCACCGGCAACCATAACATCAACCCGGCCAGTATCTCTTCTTCAGCGGACTTCGTCATAATGCAGGCATGTTGAAAGGCAACCAATTGATCTAAAGTATCTTCCAGCGAACTCAAAAAATACCATTGCCATGGCTCCAATTCATGCATAGTGACCATATAATTCTTCCTGCTCACTGCAACAAAACTATTTTCCGGTGATGGAACCGATGGCTTCTGTCCCCTTTCAGTTGCATTCATAAAATCAATGAGGGGGTAAGACAGCAATAACAGACGCAGACATTCTGAAATCCTGAATTTTTCTGCCTGGAATAATATAAAAACAGGATGCTGGGATTTGTGGTTATTCTTATTCATTTCCAGACCCTTGCTTCTGTAAACTTCCACCCTTGCACGCTCCAGTTTTGCGAGGTCAACAGGTAAATCAAACTCAATTTGCCTGTTATCCCGATCCGGTCTTGATGCTTCAAGAAAATCCGGAAAATCATTTCCCAATTCATAAAGACTAAAGGACTCAGAAGGATAGCGTACCAGGTATGCCTTTACAAAAGTCTCAAACAATTCGTCTCCAAAGTGATCCCGGAGAACCGGATAATCTGCACGCATGCATTCCATTAAACGCAGGATATATCCTTTTGCATAAATACTAATTCGTTCTTCAATTGTCACATCAAAACTGGAGCGTATAAGTTGGTTATGGTCCACCTGATATTTTTTATCCGCCGCATTGATCTTTCCATTCAATTCGCCAGGCCGAATGATGATTGAAGTAAGCCATCTTTGAATCGTTTCCAGTTCACTCATGCTACATTTGCAATTGATAGTTTACAGGATTGGAAACAACTTCAGGTTGCTGCGAATTAAAAACAGATACATTTGGAAATTCACCTCTCATAACAGCTTGTGCAATTTTTACTTCAGCTACCAACTCCGGATAATCAGGAATGTTTGCATCCCATTCCAACAACGTCGAAACGCCACCTGTAAGCTCCTGGGCTAATTTGTACAATCGCCAAACAGGTGTAGGCACAGGTTGATCATGCGTATCGATCAGATAAGGTCCACAGCTTGTGGGACCGGCAAGATGTATTTGGACAACAGATGCATGCGGAATATTCCGGATATAATGTTCCGGTTCAAAGCCATGGTTATGTCCTGACACAAATACATTATTCACATCAAGCAATAATCCACAACCTGTCATGTGCACCAGTTCAGACATGAACTCCCATTCCTGGAGTGTGTTTTCTTCAAATTCCAAATATGTAGAAGGGTTTTCAAGCACGAGTGGACGTTGTAGCATATCCTGTACCTGTTTTACTCTCCCGGCTACATGGTAGAGGCTTTCTTCAGTCAATGGCATTGGGAGGAGATCATGTGTATTGACATGTGCGACACCTGTCCAGCAAAGATGATCGGATATCCATTTTGGCTTAATAAAATCTGCCAGTTCTTTCAATTGATGGATATAGTCAACATTGATCGGATCACTGCTTCCTATTGACATGGATACACCATGCATGACAACTGGCCTGATGCTGGCTACATGTTGAAGCACATGTCTTGCAAATCCAAAATTGTTGATATAATTTTCACTGATCACTTCAAACCAATCCACTACCGGATCATGATTTAGCAGATAGTGATAGTGCTTGCTGCGCAAACCAACGCCCAGGCCTAAATTCGGAAGGCCCAGGCGGTTTGTTTTATTTGAATCCGTTTTTCCCATTATGTGGAAGGAGGAAATACAATGCGAATGTCACTCGGTTCAGGTTTTACCGGTATAGGTGCATCCGGATTTCTGTATTCAAGCACTTTTGTGTAGGCCTGCCATGCGATATCATACACGAAGTCACCTGAATTAAATACAACTCTTCCGGGGATTTTCTTCGTCTTATGATCCGGTGGTGGGAAGTCATTCAATTCCATGGCTCCTACATTAGGATCTCCCTGCGTATTTTTAAAATCAGGATAGATCTGCGAAGCAGAAATAGGAACCGCACAACCTCCAAAACTCCCGCACATATTATCAGCTGGTGCACTATACGCAGGTGCTGCAGGTCCACATCCAGCCTGCACGGAAAACAACAGAGAACTGCAAGTCTGAGATTTGCCAACTTCCTGTACAAAACCACAACCACCTTCTGCTCTGCACGTATTCGATCCTCTGCAATTGTGATACACCTCCGGAGAACCACAATTATTATCCGTAACTGCATTTTCATTAAGATCCATTCCCTGGCATGCATGATATAATGTATTTGGAATCCGCTGCTGCACACCTACTGAAAGATCAGGTAATTTCCCAAACACAGCCCAACACATCATCAACCTATCACCTGAGCCACCCATCGAAGGATAAGGAAAGCCAACTGTACTTTTCTGCCAGAAACTATCAAGCACAGATGTTATACCTGCAATAGCACCTGTAGCAATCTGGCAAAACTGTTTATAATTCGCAGCCTGCTTTTGAAGATCTGTTGATCCATCCGGATTGGTTGGATTGGCCAGTCGGTTTAATGCTTCCGCGATGCTCTCTGCGGAAGGAAGGTTATGTGTATTCTTGTCATAATCTTTTCCTTTCAGATCGGCAGCCGTCCAACGATTTTTTTGATCCTTACGCCAGTTATCCCAGGTAACGATCTTACCACCTGTGAGATCATCTTTGATTTCCTGGAACCGCTCATAATGATCCTGTTTTCCATTATTAAAACGGGCATGAGCTTTTGCGGAAGGAGCAGGTTTGCCATCGTCTGTGAAAGATGGATAATCCGCTTGCAACGCAACTTCTGAAGCCTGGTTCACTTCCTGAACAACCGTAAGAAGTCCTGCAGAAGGGCGAATGGTTTTCTTAATACCTGCTCCTTCACCCTGGTCAGTGATCGCGCATATTAATTTGAAAACTAATTCTTTTGCTTTCTCCGGAAGCCAGCCACCAATTGTCGTTTCTAATTCCTGGTATTCCATATAAGGATGGCCACCGGAAATGGTATTGAAAAGATCGCGTTGTAATGCACTGGGTTGATATAGTTTTTCCCACAGTGAGATTTCACTCTCATTGTCGACTTTGTAGGTAATATCTAAATAATCCCAAAGGCATTGATACATTTGGCCTATTGTTCCGAACATGGGTAATTCTTCTCCGGGTAGCCAGTTTTTGAATGGAGCAGTAGGAAAATATTTATGCATATTTTCTTTTTTGATCCGATCCTCGGCGATCTCTTCCGGTTCTTCAATGGCGAGGAAAAGTTCGTTTTGCTCCAGGTTGAGTGCATCCAGCTTTACTTTGATTCCGCTATATGGATCTTTGCAATCTTTAAAATCAAGTATATATGGGATTACTGTAAGGTCCGGACCATAGCAGCTCCATGCATAGTTGGCGCTGAGTGGAGACATCGTAGTAAACTTTGGAAGGACGCCAACGATAGTAGCCAGATTGGAAGCCAGCTGCAGGTGCAACATCTCTTCTACAAAAACACTGAAGATGGTATTAAAGGCTTTTTCATTTTCCGGAATATTACCTAGTGATCCGGGTTTGTAACTGGGTGCGAGTCCCGGCCACAATCTACCCTGGTACCAATTGGAACCCTGACTGTTTATCTGATGGACGCCCTGTAATGAATACAGTGATGCCATGTACAACGGGATGGTGAATAATTCCACGTTAACGGCTGCCTGTACGATTGCTTCCAGTGCAGCTTTGTCCGTTTCAAAATGTTTGATGTCCCGGCCAAAAAGATCGGATTTGTTTGCTTGTCTTGCCATGAGTTGGTGTTTTTCAGTTTAAAATAATTATATCATCAGTATAAAAATCAGTTGAGTAATATGCTAAAAGTCTTCAGGTTATATGCTCATTGTTTTACGTGCTGCGTCCAGTGCTTCGAGCGTATCAGCCACACGGGTGCTAAATCCTATGGATGGACAATACGGATCATTCATCGGATAGGCTGAAGAGCTCACCAAAATTTTCATCGATCGCTGAAGACTTGCTTTGATGGCAGCTGAAGCGGTATCACTGGAAATGATGACAGACTGCAAGCTGGTGATAAAGGATTGTAACTGGGGATTCGTCCATCCGTAATCACCCAGCGGATCGGCAAGGTACATGAGGTTGGAATAGATCAGCTGATTGATGAATGTATCATTTGAATATTCGATGGAGGTCGTCTTGGTATCAATTATTTTTTTCACTTTCTCCTGTTCTGCAACTGTGCCTGTGCAAGCGACAATGAGCAAATGGAGCATAAAGAAATAAGCTTCTTCTGCCAATACAGTTTCAGCCACCATGGTTTTTACCATATCGGATTGAGATGTCCACAGAGGAAGTCCCTTGGCTGCTAACGCCGGAAAAGCAGCCCAGTTATTCAATATTGTGCTCTCCGCAGTAAGTAAAGTTCCACGATCGGAAATATTTTTTCCCTGGCTGATATAGGCAGCAGGCGGATTTGTTTTCCAGGTATTAAATAAAGTCTGGACAGATGTATTCCATTTAGGAGGATTTGAAGGTATGTCCAGGGTTGTGTAATACATGATATGCCTGTCGCTTGCATACCATGGTGTTTCCCAACCCCACGAGTTACCTATAAATATGTCCCAGTAGCTGACAAAGGGTGTTGGAAACCCTTCCGGAGGATCGGCATCCGGTGGAGGCGGTGAGATGTCCCTTTCATTCAAAAAATGTAAAAATTGCCATACCATATATGCCTTGGCCATTTCATCATTATCCGTTATCAACGTAAAGTATTGGTCAAACCAACCTTTAAAAATGGCATTTTTTAATTGCGGATATAAATTCTTGAGCCAGATCGTGTATGTGAAATAATTTCCAATATCAGCAGCTGATACTTTTTTAACACCTCCGCCATAGGTTCCTTCAAAGTTGAGCAGCATCCTGACTGCTTCCAGTTCTTCGGCTCTTAACTTATAATTATTTGCATTTGCCCTCATAGGTAGATAATTTTTTTATATGAATTAAATAATGTAAAAAGGATGAATGATTTTATAGCATTATATTTTGCCTTGCAGTATCCAGCGCTTCAAGAATATCTGCCTTTCGGGTGCTAAAACTTATATTGGGATATTCAGCATCATGCATCGGATAGGAAGGATCAGCATTCAGTACATCAAGACTCTCGTTGATGCTTTGCTTCATCATTTGAGCTGCGCCATCCGTCCTTACGATATAAGTATTGATTTCTTTGAGTTTGGATTTTATCTGTTCATTATTTAGTCTGTAAATTCCTTTGGGATCAATCAAGGCCATCAGCACTATATATACAAGGTGATTGATAAAAAAGTCGTTGGGATACTCATTGGCATCTACTCTCCGGTTTACAATGCGTAGTGCCAGGCTCCTGTCATCACCATTGGAATTCGCAAGACCAATCAGAAAATAAAAAAGGAGAAAATAAGAATCTACGGAGAAACTACTTTCCTTCATCATGACGTCAATGGTTTTTTTCAGCTCGCTTTCCATAGGTGCCATGGCATTTCGCGGTACCTGGATTTCTCCGGACCATCTGTCAATTTTTATTTTCGCTATGTCGGAAGATGTTTTGCCGCTTCCCGGATCCCCTTTGGGTACAATGTAGGCTGCAGGAGGTCTGTCTCCCCATGTTGTCATTATCCTTTCGACATCCGTTTTCCATTGTCCATTCGTAGGGGGTGGTGAAAAGCTGCTTCTGAATATCTGCCAATTGTCAGGAAAGGAAATGCTAAAGTCCGAGTTAACAATTGAAATGTGTTGTTGTATCTGATACTGTGGACCACTACGGTAGAACCAATAATAGCGAGACACAATCGATATTTCTGCATAATCCGGAAATTTTCTCATCGTATTAAACAATATATCACACAACTTTTTCAGCTCTGGGTTTTTGACGATTGTGTCCATCCAGTTCAGGTATATCATATGTGAGAAATAATCCGGTACATCTTCGGGTGATGATAACGTTGTGCCCGAACCAACCCTCCTTTGTAAATTCATAAATGCATGGAGAGCCGGAAATTCTTCCGAAGCAATCACATAGTTATTCGTATGCTGACTCATGATTATTTGTAAAGAAGGTGAATAATCCTGGCGCGAAGCCTTGTTAACCAAACTGAATTTTATTCCATTATGTAGTAAAGCTTTTACGTGCTACATCCAATGCCTCAAGTGTATCCGTTTTCCGTGAACTAAATTGAATATTTGGATTATTAGCATCCTGCATCGGAAAAGACGGATCTGCATTTAGCATGTCGATACTTTCGCTAATACTTTGTTTTATAGCTTGTGCAGCACCATCTGTTCTCACTATGTAATTCCTGATCTCTTCCATTTTGGAAATTATCTTTTCATTCTTCTGTTTATAGATCCCTTTTGGATCAATCAGGGATATCAGCACCAGGTAGATTAGTTGGTTGATAAATATATCATTCTGATATTCCATGGAGTCCGTTCTAAGATTTACAATTCTTGCAGCCATGTTCCTGTCATCTCCATTTGAATTTGCAAGACATATCAACAGATGCAACAACAGGAGATGAGAATCTACAGAAAGGCTGCTTTCTTTCATCATAACTTTAACAGTATCCTTTAGCAAAGCTTCCATTGGTTCTATTGCTTTACGAGGTACGTTGTTTTCACCGCCCCATTTGATAAGTTTTGCCTCCGCAGCTCTGGCAGGTGCATATTTATCTCCGAGCTTTGTGCCGGGATCTATAAATGTGCCAGGTGGATCAAATTGCCATTTTTTCAATACAGTGTCAAGATCAGCTTTCCATGTTGGATGGTTTGGACTCATGACAGAGGATTCATATCTCTTCCACTGAAGGCCAGGTGTGTTTTGATCATCATGTGACATGTAAAGGAATCCAACATAATACACGCTCCAATAACTTTTCCACGGCCACCTTGGATCATGCGGAGGCCCTGTCCTGGCCCAGTCAGGAAGTTGTTCGATATCCGTACGCATGCAGAAATCAAAAAACTGAGCTACCAGATCCATTTCTGCACTATTTGGCATAGACTTCATCTTCGTAAACATCTTTTCGTAAAGCGATAACAAGATGGGATTCTTTACATCAATATGCAGCCAGCCAAGGTTCATCATAATCCTGAAATATTCAGGCACGTCATCGGGAGATGATAAAGTAGTCCCGGAGCCAAGTCTTTTTTGGGTTTGCATCAACATGTTAAGCGCTGGAAATTCCGGTAGGGTGATCACGTAAGTGTTAGTTTCTTGGCTCAATTTTTTTTAGTTGAAAGAGTTGAATTTATTGTTTTGGATTCGGGGTATGGATTAGTCAAATTATTTTATCCGGTTTAGGTGCTCAGGCTTTTTCGAGCACCATCGAGTGCTTCCAGGGTATCTGCTTTTCTCGTATTGAATCCAATAGAAGGATTATATGGGTCCTGCATGGGATAAGACGGATCAGCATTTAAGATGGCTAAGCTATTCTGAATACTCTGTATGATCATTTTTGAAGTTTCATCTGTTGAAGTGATCGCAGAAAGGAGGTCATTCATAGCAGCTTTCAACTGATCATGATTGAAGCGATAGGTGCCGATGGGATCTATCAAAATCATAAGGATCATATACATCAGCTGATTGATGAATGCATCATTAGGATACTCATTAGAGCTTGTAATACATTTTACAATTTTTGTAGCTCTTTGATGATCAACCGTATTTGATGTAGCCAGGCCAATGATCAGATGCAAAAGGAAGAAATAAGAATCAGGGGATAATGAAGTTTCTTTCAGGATGGAGGTTATTATTCCATTAACTGCAGTTTCGAATGGCGCAATGGCTTTTGCAGGCATTTGATTCTCTCCTGACCATGTATCCAGTTTGGTTTTTGATGAAGTTGCCGGTACTGTTTTATCTTCAAGTTTGGCGCCTAATTCAATATACGTAGTAGGAGGTGTATCTCCCCACGATGTCAGGACTGCCTGAAGTTGTGCGCGCCATTCGGTATGATCGGGTAAGAGAACACCCGGCCAGTATTGATTCGTCTGGTATTGATCTGCCTGATCATCACATCGCCAGGAATAACAAAACCCGTGTCGGAACGTATACCAGTAATTTCTCCAGGGGTATGATTCAGCACTGCATCCGGAGAACATGGGTTGGTCCGTTGGTGGTGGTGCAATAGCAGATCGCTGACAATAATCATAATACTGCGACACCAGGGTCATTTGTGCCTGATTTGTGACGGGCTTCAAAGTGGTGAACAGCGCATCATAAAGTGATTTTAGTTTTGCATTCTTCACCTTTGGATAAAGCCAGCCCAGGTTCATCATGCATCTGAAATATTCCGGAGTATCATCGGAAGATGTGCGGGCAGTTCCCGACCCAAGCCTGTTCTGCAGATGCATTAACATATGCATATTCGGAAGGTCCTCCAGGGTTAATACATATTCTGTGTTATACTCCGTCATTTTGAATTCATTTTACTTTATAAGAAATCCTTCAATGGGTTTCATATTCAATTCAGATCCTTACTTCATTCCGATAGCATTTAGCATATAAATCATGCTTTCATGCACATTAATTTTCGAGCATTAAGTGATACTTTTTTTTATTGTGTCTATTTTCTTTCGGCCAGTTTTTGGAGAGCTTTTTTTGGTAGATTTTACTTGTGCGGTTGGCCGTGGACAGTATGACATTCCTGTGGGGACACAGACCGGTGGATTTGGTGCCTTATTATCTGCCCACATCCATTTTTCAAAAGGCAAAGATTTATTGACGTTTTGTGTCTTGGTTGCATTGTTCGGCATGAGGGTTGACTCATCAATATTGCTGGCTGTAAGTTTTGTTACACTGCAATCAAAATCCCTGATGACTTCCCTGCCATTATCTCCCATGCCCAACATGCGCATGGTGTAGCCATATATATTAAATTGCGTTGGGGTCGTTGCAGAATTGCCTATGATCTTAAATTGTATATATCCTGTGTTGAGATAATAGGTATCATTCTTTCCCATATTCAAAAGCCATGTCGTGAAGCCACCGGTAACATCTGTTGTCTTCGTAATCTTAGATTGTAACCTAAGATTGATTCCGAAGATGTTGAAGAGGGTAGTAAGCTCAGGCAAGGATGAGCGAACGAAAATTGCATTCTGGACTTCAGATTCTGTGGGGGATAGATCAACTAAATAAACCCCCCACCATAATGCATAACCTGTATTGGTGGTGAGGTCAGTAACTGTCCACGCTACTGCCCGTTTGAATTTACTCACATTGGCATTTGCACCCAGGTTTATTTGCTGGTCACCTGGCTTTGATTTCAATAGATCTATTAATGCCTGCGTGACCTTGCCTATTTTTAATGGTGTATAATAATCGATATTGGTGACTAATGCGGGAGGATTATCCACCACATCTTTGTATATCTCAAAAGCTACTATTGAATTTTTATCAAATCCCGGGATAAGTGTATAGACATTCGTTCCATCGGTTATTTTCCAGGTGTCCTGCGTTTCTGACACGGCGACCATAGAGTTAGTGTTGACGACGATTTCCTTCGCAGTTAATATGCCCACGAGTTGAGGTTTAATGGCACCCGGTTGTAGAAATTTTGAGACCAGTGTCATAGGGGCCTGCTCCAGCCTGACTTGTTTGCTTCCTTTGTCGAGTTCAGCAACGTATGCATTGAAAAGTGGGTTAGCAGGTTGAATATTTTTCAACCAAACACCAAAGGTTGCGCCAGGTGTCGAAGTGCTTACAGGCATGCATATGGCAGCATCTAAAAAATTACCACCCGTAATGCGAGAGCCGGTAAAGTCAGTACCCTGAAGATTAGCTTTGTTAAATGTCACGTGCCGTTCGATGGTTCCTGAATCAAAGACCACACCATTAAATACAGCTTCCATAAGGTTTGCTCCTGCAAAATTGGCTCCGGTGAGAATAGCACTTGTAAAATCAACTTTGTACAGATTAGCATTATTGAATTGAACATCTACCAATGTAGTTCCGGTCAGGTATGCACGTGTACCGATCTGCTCATTATTATACAGATGACAATTATGGGCTGAACAACCTGTTAAATTTGCTCTTGTCAGGATCACACCTGGCATATATGTATTATCCAGTTTGGCAGCACGTGCATCATTGAAAAAAGTATTCAATTCACTTTTTGATTCATCTGTAGGAACCATGAGGACAACTGTAAAATTTCTTGCCGGAGTGACCAGGTTATCCTGGATCGACCAAGCGGATTTACCTCCTGGTGGTGGAGTGGTGCTGTTAATGGTAATATTCCCGATGACATAACCATAATGGTTAAATACATTAATGATATCAGCCAGCTTAGGAGTCTGAAGATCTGTGAGGAAGCTGGCATAATCATAGGGTGGGCTTACACTTGTATCGCTTTTTACAGTTGAAAATACAGCAGCACTTGTTCCAAGTTGCGCTCCGGTAAGGTCAACATTGCTCAGTGTCGCGTATGTAATGGTCGCACCGAACAATTGGACCTGATTCATAAGGGAATTGGAAAAATCACTGTTTTCAAGATAACTCCCTACCATGTGCGCGTAATTGAAATTACAAGGCGAAAGGTCATAGGTCAATAACTGAAATTTTGAAGTACCTGAAACAGGCGTATCCACTACAATGTATTTTCGTTCGGGAGAAACACTTTTATCTATTATTTCCCAGGCAGTATGTTGGGAAACAGGATCAGTAACAGGAGTACATGTCACACCTCCAATCTGATAACCATAGAAAGCAAATACTTTAATAATATTGGCCGTATCCTTATCGGTAAGATATTTTTTGAAATTTGTATAATCATTCGGAGCAACGAAACGTGGATCGTCCTGTACAATGCCAATGATAGCACCAGGCGGCCCCATTTCATTTCCTTTACAAGTCTTCGCATTTACGAAATAAGAATTATTCATCAATGCTCCCTTAAAGGTAACCCCATTGAATGTGGCCCCGGAAAAATCTGCGCCATTCAATTTTGCATTTTCAAAGCTGAGTGTATTATTGAACAGCGAATTTTTAGAGACCAGATTATACAGCTGACCTGTGATGCTGCTGAAATCTTTTATGATCACATTTCTGAAATCAATGCATTGCCAGTTCTTTGCGAGATTGGTTACCAGGAAACTCGCGTTCAGTTTTGCAAATCTGAATGAAGTGATATAAGCCGGATCGGTGGACATAAGGTTGGGTACGCCAAAAGCGGAATCCGTCATATCATTGCCATCGAACAATGTCCCTTTAAGTTCCGTATTCCGGAATTTACAATCTGACAATTTAGTGGCGTAAGAAAGATCCGTATTGATCATGGTGCTTCCTTCGAAAATGGTATGATATAATGAACATTTGTTCATCTTCACACGAGTCAGATTAGTACTCTGAATAAAGCTCACATAGTCAAGGTTGACGCCGGTCATGATGCAATCGGTCAGATCACAGTTGTTGAAATGTGTATTTGTAAGTTTCTTTCCTGTAAAATCAAATTTGTTCCACTTCACTGAGGTAAGCTCGAGTTTAGAAAGATCAACAGGCAGGTCTTTAAAAGTTGCTCCTGTAATATCCACAAATTGAAAATTCCGGCCCAACAAATTCCAGGGTATAGTGGCACCTGTCAGATCAGTGGGTCGTGGGCGTGTGCCGCGCGCACCGAAATTAGCAGGAGCACTGAATTTAGCAAGACTGAGATCACAACCTGCAAAGCTGGTTACCTTATTCGCCGACGACTTGCCAAATATGGCCCTTGTAAAATCTGTGACTGCATCAAATTTGCAACCGCTGAAATCTGTACCCAGAAGTGTGCACGACTTGAATATATATCCTGTAAGATCCTGGCCTGTAAAGCTACAGTCTGTAAGATCGGCACCTGTATTATCCTTTTGGGTTAATGTACAGTTTGGCATATTGTTCTATAATGGATTGGTGATCATAGGTGTTTCTGAATGTATTGGCATGACTTTTCATGATTCCATCTTCTCGTTTCCTTTTGTAGGTGCATCAGGTGTGGAAGGTATCCATCCACTTACACTTGGTTCCGTGCGGTTGGAGGGACCTCTGAAAGTTTCATAGTTAAGTGTCCACAAAGTGCGCCATTGATCCACCGCCATTTTAGCAGCAGCAAGGCCTGTTAACGGATTACCTAAAAGTATTGTCCCGTCAGGATTATAGATATCGAGCATATATTGATTGGCGGAAGTTCCTGGATCTTCAAAATATAATACATAGATATATCCTTTATCTTCTGTCGCTATATCGAGGTACTCTATATTTTTCGTACCGTGATCCCGCAAGCCTGCAGTGGAAATCAATTGCTGCACATCTAAAGGATCACCAGCTTTCTTCCCGGCCGTAACATTAAAGGTCAATGAGTTGACCCTGTCGGAAATTTTCCATTCCATACCTTTCGCCACCACATCAATCTGAAGATTGGGCGCATAGTGAACGGCAAATGTATATTCATTTTCATTCCAACGGATTTCATAGGTGAGACCTTCCGTTTTGTTGGTCAACAGCCATGCAGAACCAGCCGTAGTCACTGAAATGGAGACATCACTATCCGATTCCGGTAATTCAATTAATTGTGCTTTGAAATAACCCCTCAATACTTTTCCGGCTTTTTTATTATTCAGATCAGCAATTGCAGCTTCATCATATTTTGTAATGATGGCTTTGCGCAAATATTTAGCAGGGATATTCTGTTGGTATGTCTCCAGTAATGCAGTGCTGAAAGTTTTGTTGTTCAGATCGCCGATCAGCGTTGAAGGGAATTTTGTCTTCAGCGAACCTTTGAATGAAGCCACTGCATTTCCATTTATATCGAAAGATTGCATGCGTTTATTTCCCTGTTCAAGGATAATGATCCGGCCATCGGAAGAAATGGTCATAGCTTTGGGTTGACGCAGTAGTCCATCCAATTCACCTGATCCGGAAAGAGGCATTGCAACCCGTGCTTCAGACATCTTGCTCGGAGTGTCCGGTATTTTGAGGGTCCATAATTTATCCAGGCCATAATCTATAGCAACTGCAAATCCTGCCGGATGTATGGCAAGTTTAAACAGCGTGCTGCCTGCACGAATAGGGAAGGTTCCCCAGCTATTGGCTTTGGTGGAATCAAAGTCAACATCGAAATTATAAGATCCGGGTAATCCGTCATTGAAACTTACAGCCCGCATATGATAATTACCATCAGGGCCAGGACGTGGATCCATATAGAAATTTGTGACGCCGGGTACAACATAATTAAATATGTTGATCACTTTCTGCCATGCACCATTCACCACTTTCGTTTCGACAATCAGGTCAAAGAGAACATTTTTTGAAACGTCCAATAAGCGCCACTCCATGTCTGTTTTTACCAGCTTTACAGTTGTATTCTGGGGTATTTCAAAGCCTCTGTCTGTAAACGATTTTAATATGGCAGCAGGTACGGGCTTGTTATCTGCATTATTCAATACTGAGTTATTAGATTGAAAATCCATAAAGAATAAGGGAGTCAGACCAAACTGATCATACGCGATAAAAGGCATCTGTGAGAACCCTACCTTGGATTGAATAATAAGATCTGAAGGCTGCGCAAGTGTGGAAATGCTTTGCATGGTGTACATAAGCCCGTTTTCAACAGGGTTCGTACTTAAATCTTTGGGCAAGTTCATGCCGGTAGCACGCCATGCATAACCTAATTGGTAAGCTTTATTATTAATGGTCATACCGACAAGATCACACAAGTTATGATTGTCACCTATTGTCGAACATTCGAATTTTGGGAAAGGAAGTTTAGGGGAAGGCCTCGTGCTATTGTAAACCGAAATCGTATAATATGTTTTTCCATCTCCACTATAAACAGGTTTGTATTGACAATGATACGAAGTACCTGATTTTTTATCCGTTACATCCCAGCTTTTCTCTTTTACTTCTGTTTTGACAGAAATAAAATCATCCTCCGGAAGTTCTACGCCATTATCGGCAAAAGCAGTCCGGCAACTCTTGCTAAGTCTTCCTGCATCCAGATCGCTTTTGTATGTCGAATCAATGGTAAAGGAAGTGACGATCCACATATGTTTCTGATCCTTTCCGAAACCTACTCTTTGTTTTTCGCGATACTTGGTGGACGAGGTAAGCGGCACCAGATTTTCAGTGATAGCACCTTTGTACTGTAACTTTCCGTCAGCATCCGGAGTAGCTGATTTCAGACCACTGTCCCATTGACCGGCAATCCAGTCAGCATCAGAATATATATTTGCAACGATCTGTATCTGTCCACCTGCAGGAACTTTATTGAACGTAACTACGATCGGATCATCTTTTTTTCCTGGCATCGGACCAGCCATGATATATGTCGTACCGCCTTCAAATTTTCCATTCTTGGGATATTTCAGCATCATCACCCAATGATCAGCCACGAGTGGCCATATCGGGTTTTGATGTTGAGTTCCATGTGAAGGATCAGGCTTAACTGTCACAGTAAGATCCATGGATTGTTGCACCTGTAATTTGTATGTAGCAGGCGAAGCAAGGCATTCAATGGTCGTAGCTGCCAGTGAAGCAATATCTGCAGCAACACTTGCTATTTTAAGTGCCCATCCTGCATACGGGATCTGTTCAAGAGCCTGTTGTGTAGTCATCGTACCTATGGCAGCACCGATCAGTTTTTTGATGGCTTCTTTATAAACAGCTTCCAGGATAAGATTTGTAATTGAACCGAAAATAAATCCCGCCACAAAATTTGAAATTTTACTTAGCACAGCGCGGGCATTTGCATTTTCCCAAAACAAAGAGGAGACAACTGTCGCTGTGACTCCCATAGGAATAGCGAATGCAAGAACAGCATACCGTACCTCAGACGCCATCAATTGCTTTTTGAGCGGACCTACTACTGCTACTGTGAATGCCATACATGCTGCAGTGATTCCATAATTCAGAATGCCTGTTGAAATCAGTCCTGCCATATCCACATCCGAATCCCAATCGGTAAGTCCATTGGCGACACCTAATCCTCCAATATACACTTCAGCGCGTGATGCAATAGCTGCACCTGACTGATCATGTGGCCATTGAAAATTAATATCCAACGGATTGGTAGGAAAAGGAATGCCAAAGCAGGTATTGCCTGAGCCTAAGATCCCCCAGAATATTTTTGTAGTAGTATCACTTTGTTTTGCATAGATGGTTGAAAAAACTGAGCTTACAAATCCTTCCGGTTTTACAAGGTTACTTCCCTCCTTCGTGTTTTTTAATACGCTCCATGGTATAGGAGTACCATCTACTGTTTGATATTCAATGTATACGCCCAGTCCACGACTTGGCCAGTTTTTTACAGGAAACGAAAGTGTGTTGTTGGAAAACTTGATATCTTCTCCATAAAGATCCAGGCCATATTGTTTATCGGAATCATATTTTACTGACCAGTAATCTTTAACAGCTTTCGGTAATGGATTTTTACCGCTTAAAGGATCGACATTGGATTTTTTCAGCGAGACAGAAGCTGATGATCTTGACCATAATGACCCGTTAAAGGCTTTATCATTTTTAGTGGCTTTCAACACGGCTTTGACAGCTACTGAAGCAGCTGCTATTACTCCTCCGTCAGCAGATCCGGAGGTCTCATCACTTAATTGATACAAGGGTATGACAGGTTCTCCTGTAGCCGGGTCCTTTGGCCAATCCATTGATTTGCCATCTGCAAATTTATCCGTGGTGGGAGGCATGATGCTCTCTTTCAGCGTTACCGGATCAACCTTGATAGAATGCGTTTTTTTATACCATGGGTTTTGGGCGGTAGAGCTGTATGGATTGCTACTGATGTAATTGACGAGCTGATCAAAATCATTGTGATCCTCCATATACCTTTCGAAGATGATGGCAGAATCGGCTATATCCACAGTGCCTATCTCAGGATGGTGAAAAACGATCGACCGTGCGACAGATAAAGGAACTGACACAAGCAGAGCAGCCCCCAATTTTACTTCTTGATGGTTTGATGCAGTAAGCATTGAGGGTTCAACTCCAAGGTGTTTTAGCACAAGTGGTTGCTGTTTCGCAGAATAATTAGCACTCTGCAGAAATCTTTTTCTGGGTGGCGTTGGTACATGAAAATGGACAGAGATCAGGTCAGGTAAAATATCGGTTGGATCTTTTGCAGGACTTATGATGCTCAGCCTGGATACCATATCATCCGGCAATTCGATTTCTTCTGCAAAATGGGTGATCAGGTTCCTGCTGCTTTGTGGAATAAGTGCTAATGCTGCATTCAGTTTCCGGTGCTCTTCAAATTTCTTCGGGTGATCCTTGTAGGCAAAAAGTTTTTCCTTTTTACCGTGGCCCTGAATGAAAAATTCGCGTTCACTTTCGAATGCATGCAGGGCAAAATGCAGGTGTAATTTTTCCATAGTATGGTTTGGTTTATGTATTAAAATACCAGATTAAAAATCTCAAAAAATAAATCCCGGGACGATAAAATGTAAATGAATAATTATCTGCTGTGCCCGTGAGGTAATCCCTGCGTTAATGAAGAGTAAAGAATTGAACTTTTGATAATGATTATTTGACTCAATATGTAGCAAGAATATTTTTCAATTGTGAAAATAATGAAATACACATTGCGTGTAATGTATTTTTTAAAGTAAATTAATAAATGAGGGATAACCCCTAAACAAAACAGGTGAAGAGCAGAGAGCAATTAGCAATGGGCAAAAGGCAAAAAGCAAAAGGCAAAAAGCAAAGAGCGATAAGCAAAGAGGAATGATATGTATCAAATATAATGGTCAGCAAGGATAATAATAACAAAAAGCAATAGGCAATAAGCAATAGGCAAAGAGCAATAGGCAATAAGCAATAGGCAATATGCAATAAGCAATAGGCAAAGAGCAATATGCAAACAGTAATAGGCAAAATGCAATAGACAAAAAGCAAATGTCTATTAGCTTCGGTATTGGCTACTGATATACAGACTTACTTATCAGATAACAGTATCGGTATATTCTTCCCTGCAGGCATGATGATAATTTTTGCATTGGGAGAAAGGGCTATTTCTTTATTAGCTTTTATCATTTCATATTGAAGCTGTTTGTCACTAAGGCCTGTGCTTAAGATCTTTTGATAATCTGCTATACCCTGGGCTTCAACTCTCTTACGTTCTGCTTCCTGTCTTTCTTTCTGTAATACAAATGTCATTTTTTGGGCTTCCTGTTCTGCATTGATCTTTGATTCAATGGTGGTCTTGACAGATTCAGGCAACATGATATTCCTTACCAGCATGGATTCAAGTTCGAGGCCACGCGCTGTAAAATCGGTTTGTACATCCTCGTAGATCTTTTGCTGAAATTCATCCCTTTTGACAGAATACAATGATACTGCATCATAGTATACGGCATTGTTTCTCAACCTTGTCCTGACGAGGGGACGTACGATGACATTCCTGTAATCGGTTCCGATTTCTTTTAAGATCTCCGGCGTTTTTTCAGGCCTTACCTTATAGAGTACAGTTACATCAATGACCACTTCGAGACCATCAGAAGAAAGAACCCTGATCGCGTCATCACCCATCTTTTCTCCTTCCTCATGTATGGCAGACATCGTATAGTTCTGTGTCTTGGTATCAAAATGGGTGACTTTGACGAGAGGATTGATGAAATTGAGCCCGGGTTCGAGTGTATTATTTTTAACTTTTCCAAATAAAGATTGTACACCTATTGTCCCGGCGTCTATCTGAACCATCATGGAAGACAGAAGTCCCACGATAACCATCAGGATTGCAATTCCCTTCGCCACATTTGCATATTTTGTCAATGGATTGACAGGACGACTGTAGTAATTGACTAATACGAACAGCAAGATACCAATAACGATGAGGGTCATACTCTATAATTTTTATAAAATGATAAGTTGAAGTTACGGAATAATAGGGCAGAAAGGAAGAAAGGGCAGAAGAGGCGGAAGAGCAATTAAATTTTTCTATGTGGCTGTCTATGTTTCTATGATTCTATATGGTTCAATTTTTTTTTCCAAATGATGAGGTGGATCATTTAGGAAAAACCAGAGTTTTTTATAAGATTTATTTTGAATCGAAAATCGTAATTCGTAATTCGAAAATCCCCTCATTCTTTCTCTATCGTCACTGAATTGATAATAATTATTTTTGCATCATTTAGATTTTCAATTGCCTTCGGACAATTTGTACAATACTGTAGCAATGAACTGCCGGTTAATGTCAGGGATGCTTTATTTCCTGTGTTTAAAATTGATCCACCTGCTCCCGGATTAATATGATTTGTGATTGAGCAATGATCAAGGATCAGCTTCGAACCATTATAAACAGAGCTTCCATAAATGGCATGATTATCCGATAAAGAACAATCATGCAAAAAGACAGGCTCACGAACAGTTGACGAAACATATAAGCCTCCACCTGTATCATGTCCGCTTACATCAGCATATCCACAACAAATATTCAAGCCATCTATCAGGACCGTATCCAGTATATTAGTGATCAGCATAACAGTATAACTATTATCCGTTAATAATCCGGGATTACCTATTTCACCTGATAAAGTCGTAGGGTGATTAATAATATCTCTCTGGGAAATAGAAGTTTCATTGCCTGCGAATCCACCATAAATATTTACTGCACGATTAATGTGAAAAGATGAATCACGGTTCGTAGTTGAAGTCACTTTATAGATACCGTCTGCTATCCAGATCTCATGGATTTGTGGATTTGTATTGCTGATCGTCAATGCATCACCTACAGTCCTGAAAGCTGTCAGCCAACTTTCACCATCGGGAAATGCAATTGCATTTTGATCAACATATATTCTGTCATTTGCCGGTCCTAAAGGTGCATAGGGGCTGCAACTGAAATCACCACTCAACAATTCGAGGAAAATATTATCCAGGTAACTGTCATTGTCAGCGCCTGAGAATCGAGTACCCATGATAATAAACCTGATAAACCTTGTTCCTGACGGAACCATTACAGTTTTATCCTTCAATGTCCATGCTGCATTGATATACCTTGTAGTATCTGTTCCGGAAATCACTTGAGAAGCAGCATTTAAAAATTGCAAAGCAAAGGAAGGTTCATCTGTATTAGCCCAATCTGCAAGATGAGCGCCATAATGCACCATGACCTGTCCGGCATCGATCAATGCAGATTGATTCACAGTTGAAATGTCCTGGTAAGCCGAAGCAAAAGGAAATTCAACACATAACGCACCCACTGCAAAATATTTTTGTCCAAGGAATGGATTGATACCACTGCATTCCTGTGCACCAAGAGATTCGATTACACCTGTTGTGGCAGTCCATCCATTGATTCCTGTTTCAGCTCCCGGGTTTGTCACAAGATTGCCTGTGAGCAGTGTTAATGGTCTGGTTTGAAAACGTGTTTTTGTACTCCATGCGCTCCATTCTAAGCTTTTGTCACGATACCTGACACGCCACCACAGGGTTGATCCTGCAGGTATATTAGTAACCTCTTCATCTGTGAGATCATCATTGGCCTGAAGATTAACTTCGTTGTACCAATCTGCATATTGCTTCCAGGAATCAAATATTGGATTTGAAAAATTCGCACTATCCGCAGATATCTGCCATTGGCTTGCACCATGCTCGTCATTGTCCGGATCACTATAACCGTCTGATTTTAATGTCAGGCAAACCGGAGAGACAAGTTCATTATTTTTTGGAAAAAGAGTGTATGGTGTTGCAGGAGCCTGGTTATTCAACCTGATCGATAGCATGTCTGTTTCCGTGCTGCCACCGGGATTGAATTCGTCGCCGAAGCTGAGCCTCTTCATGATAAATTTCGGATCTGCACCCGCAGTCACTTCCACCATTACAAAGCCATATTGATCCTGGCTTACGATGAATTCATCATAATTCTGATTTTGAAATTCGCCCCAGTAATCAATATTGCCTCCGGATGTGGCTACATTGATCCAGAGATGCTTGTGATCTCTTGATTCGCCTCTCGAATATGCATGTGTGTGTCCGAAGAAATGGATCGTTGGTTTATTGCATGCAGTAGAAAAAGTCTCGAGACGATGTACAATTTCACCTGTGTAATCTGAATTGCCCGGAACCCATAGTTCTGATTTATAAGGATGATGCATTTGGGCAAAAACAAAATCGATAAGAGGATCGGTACAGCTTACATTGAGCATGCTGTCAAGCCAGCTTAACTGTGCCTGAATATTATACGGATTATTTGAATCCATGGTCAATACTCTCACGTTGGAATAATCATGAGAATACCAATGTTCCATGTATCCGGGAGTGCCATTCAATGGAAGATTAAAGTAATTGAAATAATTGGGTGAATTCTGTTCATGATTTCCAATGGCAGGATAGCATGGAACTGATCGCCACAGGACTTCGCCGGGATTAAAAAAATCATTTTTCCATTGCAGATAGACCGGGCCATTGTCCACAATATCACCTGGCAGAACGGCCATTTGCAAATGATCGCTTAATGGTGTCCCATAATGGGACGAGATGTATGGCAGCAGGCTTGTATTGATCAGGTTTGAAAAGATATTTGGATTAGCACCATCCTTTTGCATATCGCTCATGAGGACAATATTGCAACCAGCTTCACTTTCGCGCAAAGGCACGGAAACAAAATCATAAATGGAAGATTGCCATGAACCTGTGGTCGCTTTGTAGTAATACCTGGTAGCGGGTGTAAGACCCGATAATGAAACGGTATGAAGAACTGTATTTCCGAGTGTTGTGATGGTTGTGCCTGTAGTTGAACTTCCTAAGCTTTGTGTAGTACCGTATTGAACTGTTGTGGCTGTATTAGTATTCGTTTCCCACATGATGACGATGGAAGTCGGTGTGGCATTTTGGAGATAAGGCTGGACGAGGATGGTTTGGGCATCGGACAGAAGGCAATAGAATAAAAGGAAAGCAAATGAAGAAAATTTAGTACAGGTCTGCCAACGGTAATTCATTGTTCGAATATACTATATTCTTATGGTGGTGGTTTTGGGATGTATTAGGAAGGAGAGAGGATTGAGGAGAAAGTGGAAATATTTTAAAGGTCTGATAATATTCTCCTTAAGTATGAACAATATTCTTTTTAAGCATATACAATGGTCTCCTTAAATACTGTTTTCTTTTCGCTTCGTCCCTTTCAGAACTTTGATTTTGCTTTTCACATTTCCATGTTCCAGTACGCGTATGATGGTTATTATAAAAGTGAGAATTATACCAGGACGAACCATTTTTTTTCCAAAAGCTGCGACGCGTTTATCATGTTCTTTAAAGTACTTTTCCTGGTGTTCTTTTAATTCTAATGGCGCGTATTCCACGGCAACCTTCCATGCTTTTTTGCGTGCAATTTCCATCGAAAAAACAGCCAGTTTCTCATCCAGTTTCCATGCAAGAAAATCAATGGGTTTGAGTAATGGCCATATTTGAGATATTTCTGCCTGCACAGAATTGACCATGCCGCCAAGGATGATATTTATTTTATCAAAATCATTGCGTAAGGATTCGATTGAAGCCCCGGGACAAACCGTAGCTGCAGCAATGCCCAGATCCAGGCCGATATGTGCATTCATCCCTGCCAATAAATGTTGCATGACAATAGGTCTCCACTTTTGACAAGTTTCAAAAGCGAGGCCCCACGATGCAGAACATGCCTGATTTTGTCTGTATTGATGATACGCTGCGATATAACGGTTCGCAAAAACTACATCAAGCAATTCCATGCGTTCGTTATCATCAAAATATTTTTCGTTGATCTTGTTCCTGATTTCTTTGGTAACGCGCAGGTATAGTGCAGCAAAATAGACTTCACGGGATCCACGTTTTTCGCATTCCTCGATGATCTGTTCGAGTTGAAAGATGACTTCTTCAATGGAAGAGGGGAAGACCATGATTTGAATTGAGATTTCAGACTAAGGTAGCTGATAAGTTATACTGGAAGGGGTGGGGATGCGGATATTATTTGGTTTTGGGGTTGTGGCAACTAAAGGGGGTGGTAGTAAGATCCTCAAAATCAAACATTTCATGGTTTCCTTAAATACTATAATGTTTTCCTTAAATATCCTGATGTTTAAGGAAAACATTATTTCATGATTTTTGCCATCCTCTGAATTATCACTTTCTTTACCCCACCTTTCCATCCCAAACCCCAATCCAATGATCCCCGATTACGCTAACATCCTAAAAGAAATTTTTCATGAGGTTCATCTCATGAAGGATGATGGCGTTGTAGCTCAATACATCCCCGAACTCGCCTCCATCGATCCCTCAAAATTCGGCGTCCACCTTTGCACAATCCATGGCGAACAATTCGGCACCGGCGACCATGAAGAAAAATTTTCAATCCAAAGCATTGGCAAAGTACTGGCACTCACCCTCGCATTCCAGCAAAATGGCGAAGACCTTTGGTCACGCGTCGGTGTCGAACCATCCGGAAATCCTTTCAACTCCCTCTGGCAACTTGAATACGAACACGGCAAGCCCCGTAATCCGCTTATCAATTCAGGTGCCATCGTGATATGTGACATCCTTTGTAGCCTGTACAATGATCCCCATGCAGAGTTTCTTTCTTTCGTCAGGCAAGTGGCCGGGAACGAACATATTCATTTCAATGACCAGGTTGCAAATTCGGAAATGAAATTAGGCCACCGGAATGCTGCACTGATCAATATGATGAAAGCAAGCGGAAATATCCACAATGAAATCAATCAGGTCCTCTGGCTTTATTATCACATTTGTTCTGTTGAAATGTCCTGCAATGAACTTGCCTATACATTTTTATTATTTGCAAATCACGGTAAGCTGATCTCAGGCGGCGAACAAATCATCACATCAAGCATGGCCAAACGCATCAACGCGATCATGCAGACCTGTGGGTTCTATGATGAAGCCGGTGATTTTTCTTTTAAAGTTGGCTTGCCCGGCAAAAGTGGGATAGGTGGCGGAATTGTCGCGGTACATCCAGGGCAATATGCAGTGGCTGTTTGGAGTCCGAAATTAAATAGGAAGGGAAATTCGGTGAGGGGAATGGAATTCCTTGAGCGACTCACGACAAAAACCGGATTGTCTATTTTTTAAAAAGTCCATTGAAAGAAAAGATGACCTGATCAGCGCATTTGAATATAATGCAGGAAGGATTGTTGCTTGATGGACAAATAAAATTAGCATTTGTTCTTCCGTCCTGATAACCAAAAACCTTTAATTTGTCTTACTGCTAATAATCTTTAACCAATATCCTGATAATAGTATAATTCTACATTTACCTTCTATGAAACGATTTTATTTTCTGCTGATCCTGATGATGTTAAGTTTTTCGTTAAATCATATTTTTGGTCAGGGCTGTAGCGACGCGGGAGCATGTTCGATCCCCGGATTCAAACCTGCTACGGTAACGGTTCCTGATAAAATGAATCAGTTTAATATAGGTATATCAGCAGGGGCCGCGGACCATTCCATATTTGTATTAACTCCGCAGATAGGATATTCCAGGAAATTTGGTTCGGGATTCAGAGTTGATGGAAAATTGACAACTGCCATGCATGGTGGAAATGGGATCTTGACAAGCGGCCTGGGAGATTTATTTTTTAATATTAATTATTTACCATCTGGTAAATTTTCTTTTACCGGAGGATTAAAGATTCCATTAAATCGTGCAGACAGGTTTTATACGGATGACATTGCATTTCCTATGGATTATCAATCGAGCCTGGGCACATTAGATCTTATCATTGGGTTCGCATATCAATCTGATGATTGGCATTTTAGTTTTGCGTATCAGCAGCCCCTTACGCAAAATGAAAATAGTTTTTTTCCTGATTCTATTTTACATCCCGAATCGCCATTCAATGATTTTCCTTCGACTTTTAGTTTTGAACGCCAGGCAGATATCCTCTTGCACATCTCCCGTGTGATATCGGTCAATGACAAGGTGACATTTATCCCCGGTTTGCTTCCCATTTATCATCTGGGGAAAGATAGATTCCGTAATGATCAGGATGTATTCGAAACTATTGATGGTTCGGCTGGTCTGACGCTGAATGCCACTATGTATTCAATTCTCCAAATGGGAGATTCCGGTAAGCTTGGAATAAATATTGGATTTCCTCTTATTGTTCGTGAATTACGTCCGGATGGTCTGACAAGATCATTTGTGGTGGGAGCAGAATATTCTTTTCACTTCTAATCGAAAATTATTTTATATACAATCAATTACAATTTCCAAACTATGACGAGGCACCTGATGATTACTGTCTTTTTATGGGCCGCAGTTTATTCCCTCTCAGGACAGGATAAATTTGGAATTAAAGCAGGTATCAACAGATCCACCTTAAATTTTGAAGGAAGAGATTATGCTTATTCGTTTAATGCCGGTGTTTACGCTGAAAAATCCGGCTCTCGAACGTCAGAAAATTCCTGGTAGAGAGAAGCTTAAACTTCCTTTAAGAAGATTTCGTCGTCACTAAGCGGAAGTAGAAGCGACACTCAAAAAAAATTTAACCACATAGACACATAGATACATAGGAATTCACATAGAAAAAATGAAACCACTTAGAACCTTAGATACACCTAGGAAACCATTAAGAAAAAAAATTTAACCACATAAACACATAGCTCACTTAGAAAGCCACATAGACAAAATACTGAATACTGAATACTGAATACTGAATACCGATTACTTGCTTATCACCACAGCATCCCCCGGTTCAGATTCCTTCCCGTCAACAGATTTATATGCAAGGTAAAATGTCCTAAACTGATCTTCTTTTAACGGTAGAATGTCAAATGAAGTGGTTTGTGGTGTAAATGTTTTAAAGAGGGATACTTCATTATTTCCTTTCACTTCGTAGAGAAGAATGGATTTCACAGATGTATTATTCGGTATTCCCCAGGTTAAGTGATATCCGGTAGAAGTGGGATGGGCGAGAATAATCCCCGGAGTTTCAATTTGATTTTGCTGAAATGGCTTTATAGGATTGGAACATGAACTTTTATTTCCCCATACATCTTCTGACTGAATACAATAACCGAATGGATTGTCTGTAAGAACATCATTCATCCAAAATTGAGTATTTGCATCCACTGGAGAATTCTTTACTTCTTTTGAAAAATTGCCCTTGTCGTCCAACATGAAGATGTGATACTTCGAAATGTATGAATCCGAAATCCGTTGATCATCCCAATACAACATCAGATGTCCCTCATCTAATCTCCGCCACGATAAGTTATTGGCTGTCCTGATGGTCCTGCTTTTATCCGGACGGGCCGTTGCATATTCGGAGAATTCCGATAGCTCATACGAAGTACTTTCAGATTTGACCGCATATGTGTATCTCATATCTGGCTTCAGCGTGCTACTGGTATCAGTAAATGACATTGACACTCCTTCTTTATCCAAAAAATTTGATACTTGTGTCCAGGAAGAAGTATCTCTATCCCTTCGATATACATAGTATCCACGTATGAGATATAATGCATCAAACGTTGGCCAGCTGATCAGGATACCACCTTTTACAGATTCTGCAATTATTTCAGGTGGGGCCATTGGTTTTTCTTTTAACAGCGGAGTTACAAATTGTTTGATGCTATTTATTTTTTCTCCGGTCTGATCAATGATCTGCACGTAGTAATAAAAGCTTTGCATGACGCCATTGACATGGTCAAGATAAACTGAGTCTTGTGTTTCAAGCGTAGCAATTCTGCGAAATGGTCCTTCCATTTCCGGGCCACGATAGATTTCAAAGCCTCTCACTCGTTCAGGTATTGAACATTGCCAGGAAAGTTTTACTGTTTTACTATGATCAATTGCATAACTTTTGAAATCGATCACACGGGGAGCAGTGATTGTGTTATAATTCTGAACATATGCTCCTGTTAACCCCGGATGTAAATTGCCAAGGAGATCCGTAGGGTGAATAGAATAGATAAATTCACCAACCTGCTTGGTTGTATCCCGGATATTCATTTGTATCCGGTCATGCATTTGCGTAGCGAAAATGAATGGAAAAATCTCCATCGAATCTTTTCCACCAACGGCTTTTTTATAGATCCTCGCAGAACGAACCCAGCTATCTTTTGGTAAGGTGAGCTTCATTTGTATATTAATTCCTTTATCATCAGCGTTTTCAAATTTCGTATTCAGGTGTGTATCCAGGATATGGTCTCTGAATTTTAATATCCTTTGTGTTTTGCTTTTATCTGCATGTATGATCTCAATAGTATATTCTTTTTTTGAATGGTCATCCGGAATAAAAGCAGCCTGTCCGAGCGCCATCAACATCACAGGATGATACTGGACAATGTATGCAAGCTCGTCCATTTCGTTCAGTTTCGTCCAGTAGTTGATTAAGTCCTGATCTGCCATCGGAAAAGGGGCAATAAAAATTAATTCAGCAGCCCTGTATGATTTTATAAAATCATTGAGATTTCGTGGCCATTCAAAGCTGACCATATTTTTTTCTTTTTCAGAAAATATGACGTTCATATCTTTTTCAGCTTTTTCCTGGAAGACAAGGAAAGCACCTTTCTGAGCAGGGTATACCTGGCTTGCTGCGCTGACATAAATAAAAATGCAGCTTATGGCGATGATGATTATTTGAATATTGAGCCTTTTCATAATTTCTTTTTTTTAATCCCCCCTGGTTGCTGGGCTGTAGTACAAGGATGCGAAAATACAGGTCGAAGCAGCAGGGGGTAACGGTAAAAAATATTTTATTCGCAGGTGAATTCATTATTTGAACCACCGGCACATGATTCTCCGAGTGTGGCACTTACATCAGTTCCATTTGCCGAACTGAAATAGATATCAGCTTTACCACTTATAGTTTCGGTAATATTGCATGTTGAAGCACTGAATGTGAGTGAACCACATCCATGTCCTGTCACTACCCATTCATTCCCCTGATGGGCGAGTTCCCCTTCAATTAGCAGTTGTACTTCCGCAGCAAGGCATATGGATAATTCGCATGGGAAAGGGGGAGTTAAAGGCGGTACTAATACGGATGCTTCAATCATCGCTCCGGCCCACGCAAGGGCAGCAAAAGAAAATGTTTCTGCACCCGGATCAAAATCCATCGATACTCTTGCATCAAAACCAACTGAGACTCCTCCCGATACAGTGAAGAAAACCAGGTTCACTGACGGCATTTGCTCATCTACCAAATCAATTCTTCCGGTAAGAAAAAATCCAGTTAGTTTATGATCTGTCAGACTTGAAGGTGGATTTCTATTTTTGGCATGCTCCATCACAAAGGATATCATTTTATCAGGAACATCTGTGTGGGATCCCAGCAACAATCCTAACGTCACTGGAAAAACTGCTGTCAGGTGTCCCTCAATGACGCTTGCAAATAAAAATCCCTGGGGTTCTACGAGAATTTGTGCTTCAATCTGATCGACGGATACAGGACCAAAATAAATGTCACCCGGGGGATCAAAATTTAATGATCCAAAAAGAGACTGTTTTTCAAAATCAAATTCAAGCTCAATCTCTCCGAAGCCTACATCGATATTATCTACTTTAAGCGATGCTCCGGCTGTTTCTACAGGGCCATGTACGACAAAAGGCATCGGAGGTTGACTTGGTTTTAAGCCGGTGAATTGATCCAGATTGGCATCAAATGTCAGTGAAGCCCATTCATTTAGATTGACAAGCTGCACACCTTTCCTGACAAGTAATCGTTTCTCAACACCCATCCTGATCTCCTGGTCCTGTTTTACGTAATCAATGTTCGGGATATTAAGATCTGCATCGATGACAGAGATCTTCACATGATCGTAATCTACATCGAGTATTCCCTTAAGCAGGAAATTATGACCACCTTCAGAGACTTTAATTACACCTGTACTGACAAATCTCTTGTGCGTATAAAATTGTTGTGTCGTATTTAGTGTATTCGGATCCATGGTAAAATTCACCTGGCCCGAGGTTTCAAAGAAATCTGTGAAAGAGGATACGATCTTGCCCGTAAGATTATTTTTCGGGCCATTGTATTGAATAGCCATTGAACTTTTTCTCATGCCAGGTACTCTCACTCCAGCACGTCCCAGTTCAGCAGAACCACTTAAAACAAAATATCCCTGACCTGAAGTGATGCCCTCCACCTGAAAGTCAACTATATTGAATGGCCTGACCGATCCAGTGACAGTAAATCCAACATCATCAATTTCACTCGTCATTAATATCGAACTGACGGAGATGACATCACTGTTTTGAAGTGGAGCAGTTAGATTTTTTATTTCAGCTACAGGAGCATCCGGCATCGGATGACCATCGCCATCAAGCTTTTGTACCGTGAGCATCCATCCAGGCTCAGGATCCTGGTTACTGAGGATAATATTAACGTTGGGTAAAACGGGCACATCTTTTATTCCGGCTAATGTCAATTGTGAAATGTTATCAATTTCATTCATGATCAATTGCGTGGGCTTGATGATTGGATTCCTTACAGGCACATCGATCTGCCCTGTTTGTATAAATCCATTCGTGGCTGTGATAGCTCCAAGGTCTGCATCATACCGGAAAGGAGTGGTGCTATAATATCTCCAGAGCTTTCCCATTTGGAAATCCAGCTTGTTGATACCATTATTGAATGACTCAATCGTTTCGTTGGAGACTACAATCTTGCCCACGGACAACTTCAGATCACGTGGGATCACATGAGGAATATCCGTATGCAATATCGTGTGTATGTAAAATGCCTCCTGTGATACAAATGACCTGGACGAATCACTGGTCGCCGCAAACTGAAATACCTGGTAGGATTGCGAACGAGGTCGATTTTGAGGACCAATATCCATAAGATAAAAATCATCAACTCCGGGGCTAGGTTCCTGGCCGACAAGAGTAGCTGTCATTAAGCCTAATGATGCATATAATTGCATCCCGGTTTGAAATACATCAAGGTTGTATTCCGTGGGTGTCTTGCCAAGGAAAAATTTACCATCGTAATTATATGACCAGTTAAATGATGATAATCCTGTTTCTACGACTCCTTCTAATTTACCATTTCCATTTCCGACTTTGTATAAAGTAAGATTAGGCAACGTCTGGTAATTGACAAATCGTTTTGGTGTGAGAGCTGCCTCAAACTTATTAAACAATAAACATTCTACACTATGCTGATACAAGGTAAAGCTGGTGACAACCGGTTCCATGATTTTTTTACCCTCATCATTTCGACGGCCGGAATAGGTGAATTTCATTTTATGGTAAGGCAACTGAACTTCATCATCCTTGCTTTTGAATCTTGTGTTCTCCGGCAATTCAGTAATGATACCTTCAAGCAATGTATCCTGGTGACCATTGACGGTTTTGATCTCGAGATCTGTTATGGCAGTAGGGAATCCCCAGATATCCGGTACGACTACACCGGATAGCCTTTTCAATGATATGTCGAATGGAGGATTCAAAGGACGATTTGTGGATGCTGATGATGTATTGCCTATGTACAAATTGTCATCATCATCTTTCCAGGCAGTGATATCAACCATCGATGGTGTTGCAGGTACTCCTTCAAGCGTGCATATGCCTTCTGAGTTAGTTGTGCATTGGATATAATGATTGCCGGACGGAGATGTTGATAAAAGAGTTTGAACAGTAGCTCCCTGGATGGGTATCGGATTTTGGGATTGTTGTTGTTGTCCGGATTGATTCAGGAGAACACGTACGCGTATTTTTTTACCTTCTTTTAGCCGGAATGTTTGTGATAAATAAGTTTTGCTGATCGGGATTTGCATGATCGTATCGACAGGTACAAGGGTCGGCGAGTCAGGATCTATGCGTACACGATAATTTATTTCCGGTGATGCAAACCGGAATGATGTGAACCCTAGATCATTTGTCTCCCTGACATTTTCGTCGATGCGTACAGTGGCTTGTGCTGAACCTCCATCAGGGCCTTTGACAGAGATACCAATCCGATGTAACTTTTCTTTGACTGTGATGAAGCCCAGATCCTGGAATTGTCCGGAAGGAATGTCATCCACATCCACAAAGCACGTATCCTGGAAATATTGTTCTGGTAGTGGGATCACGACAAGTCTCCTGTGATTACCCGATGCTGCCGGTAAAATAAATTTGGCGGCCTCCATCATTTGTGCATACATAGGTTCATATATACCCATTTGAATTGCATCATATACTCTTGTACTTTCATCAATCGCATCTCCAAATTCATTGACGATGCCACAAAATTCCGGTTCACCATTAGGGTAGGGTACAATCTCTGTCTGGATGTGAGGTCCTGTCACTAATTTGACCAGGGCGTGAACCATCCTTCCATCTTCATCTTTAATATATCCGGTCAATGTGCCCAGAGGATCCATCACTATATCACCCAGATCCCATTGTTCCCCTGGCTTTAATGTGTGCACTCCATTGGCAGGTTGCATCTGATTTGCATAGCCAAGGTATTCGAAGAAGATTTTCCAGTGAAATGATTGATGTCCTTCAGCATCTACATTTAGATCATCATATTCAAAACGGCCATATTCGTCTGAAAAAAGACGATGATTTTCTTTGACAACATCGCCTTCATATCTTTTCAAATCAATCATCACATTGCGAAGAGTCTCTTTGTCATCACCGGTAGTAGTGACAATCCGTCCGAAAACTTTTGGCCTTTGCGGATGTGCGATGACCGCATCTTGTATAAAAATCGATTTATGATTGCTGAAACTGTTCAGATTGACACTAAGATTCATCAGGCAGGACTGAGGTGAAAAGATCTCGTACTGTTTGATCTGCAAGGGTACTTTATAATTGAGGTTGCCACCATCAGGTGTGGTGCCCTTGACGTAATAAGGGTATCCGGCGACAAGCCTTGTATACATCATGTCTTCACCGGAGTCCAGCACTGACACTGAATCATACAATGCCTCATTTTCATACCCGTCCTCTTCAATGATTTCATACTGATATTCACCATCACTTGCACCGGCATAATCCCTGAGTCCTTGTCCCTCTTCCATAGGGATCTCACGCGGGAGACCATCCTTCTTACGGCTGTATACAACATCAATATTGGGCACTTCCAATCCCTCGTCATAGATCTGGTAATTCTGATGGTTTTCCCATCGTCCGCCAATCACATCCAGATCCACATCGACGGCTTTGACATATGATACCTGGTCTGGCAAATGAAATGTATCACCAGGTTGTGTCCAGAAAATTAAATCAGGAGAATAATAATAAGGTGATGCAACTTCAAGCCTTAAAACTTTATACAGATGTCCTCCATCAATACTTATCTCTGTATAACCTTGTTGATTTGATGGCGTTTCCAATTCACCGCTTCTGAGCGTTGTATTCCCCGGCATGTTGATCTCACCGGCATTATTCAATCCTAGTCCGGGATTTCCAGGTGTATTAATACCAGAATATATGTCCCCCGGATTAGACAAATTGTCCGAAGGATTAGATACTATGTCCGCAGGATTTGATACGATATCCAGAGGATGAACAAATTCATTCTCCTCTGCGGGTACATCTGTATCAGAACATGCAAACAGGATCGAAGCATGGCCACCATATTGATTGAATGAAAGTCCCGGTGTGGACTGTGTGAAATTGAATGAATAATTTCCATTTGCATCTGTGTGATCCACGGCTAATACGTGGTTATAAAGATCTTCATTATCCCTGTCGGGGTTTTCAAATGCAATCGGGTTTCCGCCATTAATTTCACTGATGCCATCTACTACCACAGCTAATGTGGATCCTCCCAGAATTCCAATGACATCCTCATTCGGAATGATAAAAAAGTCTTTATGCTCCACTGTGCCTTGCGGTAAATAGGTTACCTGGCAATCCGTGATCACCCAACTCTCCACTAATTTCACAGAAATATTCTTGAGCGGTTTACTGTTGACAGGAGATACCGGGAACGCATCCTTATAATTATGATTTGCAAGGGCGGTAATACCCTCGTCGAAAATGCTAAGACCATTTTCATTTTCTCCATATATTTCATACTCAAGCGGTTCGGTTTCAAAATTAAAATTGAAATTCATGAGATTACTCTGTGGTATCGCTGCGTCCGGAAATTTATATTTTAATTGACCTTCAATACGTGTCCTGTTCTGAACGATTTCATAATCGTGTGGCGGAATTATTCCAACATTGATACCATTATCAGGATCAAAATTTCTTCGATACGTAAAGCTGCATACTTCACTCAGGCCGTTATTTTCAAATGTGACATGATTGAACCTGTCCTTCGCCTGGACTACCCATAAATAAGTTACACCATCTTTTAACCCGGGATCAATCATGCTATATTGATAAGCAGGAGAAGAAAGATTTCTGCGAATAATAGCATTGCCTGCATTGTAGTCTACAGCCAGCTGGATAAGGTCCTGCGGATTGCTTCCTTTCAGCCATTCTACAATGAACAGGTCATACGTTATCGCAGAAGCACCTGTATTTCCACCCGGTAATGTCCATTGAAAAAAGGGAAGCGACTGATCAAACTCACTTTCACATTCTGGTGCTACAAGTTCAGCTGGAGTAGGATAGCTGATCGGTAACAAAGCACATCCTGAAGGTGACTCTTCAGAAAGAGGTGTATCATTTTGATAGTCAAACGCACGAAGACATATCATATAGTTTCCTTCAGGCAGGATTCCATCTTTTAATATTTGTGTTTTCAATTCCGGGGGGCCGTTGAAATCAAGATGATCAGGATCAAAAAAGCTCCTGGAACGTGTGGAAGCCGGAATTCTAAAAGTTCCTCCCGGTGCTATCGTGATAGGAGTTGGCGGCAGGTAATCTGCATTCGTCACCAATGATATTCCATTATCGCCTTCGATTGATCCGAGCAGCTTGATCGATACAGATTGTGATGTCGTGTTTTGAAGCTGGATCACCATCCGGTTTTCATACTGCAGATAATCATTCAGATAAGGACTGTAGGGTGGTGGTATCAGGATGGAAACCACAACGTTGTTCTGTGCAAACACTGAATGCCCGATGAAAAGGAAATTTATGTATAGCAAGATGAGATATCGCAGATGCATATGCATTGTATTTTAATGGTCAAAAATTAAATTGAAGTCCCAGGGTGGCCTGCTTTTCTGTAAATGCATTTTCAGGATCTGCAGGTGTGTGCTGAATCAGCTGGCCTAAAAGGAAAAACTGCATGGTTTTCCGGAGTTGATATTGGAGGTCGGTGCTGAACACGATCGAATGTCCATTCGGATTTTCATCAAGCGTATTGATAAAATATTGAGCTTGCCCGGATAAATTCCATTTTCCTTCTGCACCGTTATATGAAGCATTTCCACCGATACCTGTGCTTTTCGAAGTTGAATTTCCTAAATCAGAATTCAACCAGGTAAATAATCCGCCGAGAGAAAAGCTCTTTTCTCCCTGTGATGAAATCGAATACCCGCCGTTAAACTGGATCGTGCGTATATCTTCCACCGGGATCAATGCAGATTTATTAAAAGAAAGTTTATTCAGGCTTATTGTCGAATAGAGTTGATGTTGCCAGGTATCATTGCCCCAGAAAAAAGAAGGACTGATGCCATACGATCCATTGATCTGGCTGACGCGCGTACTATCCGTGATAGCCCTGAGTCCGGGTGTTTGTGTAAGACCAAAATTGGTATAAAATACACCTAGCTGGAAAAACCGGCTTTGATTCCATTGTGCATTGGCGGATGTGATGATCCGTTTATTCGTAGCCAGTCGTGTATTGTACAGATTATTTTTTTGTATCCCCAGGCTTCCCCGAAGCCGTAATTTTTTTCCCAGTAATGTGACATGAGGTGCAAGAGTCCATTGTTCAATATCGGTTTGCAGATAATAGATACCCATTGATTTGAAATCAGGATCTATTCGTTTGTAATTGATCTGCACTCCCCAGAGTGTCGTGTTATAGCCAATGCCTGCTTCACCTGCAAATAATACCTGTGTCGAGGTTTTTGGCTGCAGGATATTGCCGATCCATGCAAGCGATTTATTTAACTCATAAGATTCAGATGTGGTATCGCGTGTAAATACGCTTGCACCAAGGTCAAATCGAAGCTGAAAATGCTTTTGGAACTGAAGCTGTGAATGAATACCAAGAGCAACATTCTCCTGTGGTCTTGGAGAAGTAGTATCTGAAAAATTTCTGTCATCCGCTACATCATATGCTTTCATACCGGTGATATCGAAATATGAAAGCCTGGTTCCATAACCTATCTTTCCTCCATATGCCCTTCTTTCAAATCTTGGGATTTTCTGCGTGGAAAGAAAAGATGTTTGTTCCTGTATTTCTACCGAATCCTCACGCACTGCTGCCTGAAGTCTTCCGTACAAAAATGAAGTGCGTAATTTTCCCGGATTCAATTCCACACCTGCTCCTAAAAATTGCCGGTTGGAGAACGTATATTTTGACAATGCCATCGTGTTATATCCCAGGTAACCTTTGAACCATTTATATTCCGGTGCTATGCCAAACCTGTTGAAAGGCTGTTGAAATTTCTTCTGATGATTCGAAAGGATAAAATGAAAAGGAATATCAAAACCTTTGATCGTAACAGTGGGAGTGCCATGAAAGAAATATGAGAAAGGCTCCTGCCTGTCATCCTGGCCTGTCATTTGATAACCAGTGACGGACATGCGCACGGAAGATCCAAATTCAATCCAGGGCTTTTTCTCCTGTGCTGACAATTGAATGTTGCACAGAAGAAAAAGCATGTGGATTAAAATTATTTTTGGATGTTGCATGATATCGGGAGATGTCGATCTGAATTATTTTTTCAGGAGAGCAATTTCTTCCTGCAACAGCCGGATCTTTTCTTCCTGTTCCTGTATTGCTTTGATGAGCACAGGAATGAGATCGCTATAGTATACACCCAGGCGATCAGATCCTGCCGGATCTTCTGTTGATGGTTTTGCAACTACCTCCGGTATAACAGTTTCAAGTTCCTGGGCTATAAGGCCTAGTTTGGTTTTTCCATCATTCCTGCTCTTCCATTCATAGGTAACAGGTCTTAATTTCAGGATTTCTTCAAGGCCGTATTGTATAGGAGTTATATTTTTCTTTTCGCGTACATCTGATGTATTAATAGTCCCGTCACTTGCATAGACAGCTGTCCATCTTCGAGTGGATGTTCCTAATGCTTTAGTGTCATCAATCTGAGGAATTAAAAAGCTGGAGAATGCAATTGAAGTCGAAAGGTCTTTCTTCATCGTTTGATCTTCGATTTGAATACTACCTCCTTCTACGTGTAATCTGGATTCTGGATTTGTAACCCCTATCCCCACATTCTGTGAGAAATAGATTTCATTTCCATTGGGTTGCCAATACGTTTGTGCAAGATTTTGAGGCAACCATCCACCACCAGTTGATGTATATTTTAATACCTGGCCATCAAGAGGAGTGACATCCGCAACATTGAAACTGCGAAGCTGGTTTGCATTCCAAAGTTCCTGGGTGTTCTGTGCTGAAATAATTGATCCGGCTATTGAGATTCCAGTACCGGCATTATAGTTCTGGCCATTATCTGTAGATGGAATCCATGTGAGCTGATCCGGATTAAATTTTAGGATCTGTCCACCACTCGGCGTAGTTGTGGAAACATTAAAGCCTTGTAGCTTATTTGCATTCCAAAGATTTTGAGTGTTGAGTGCAGATATAACATTTGCTGCAATGTTTATGCCTGTACCCTGAGTGTAATTACCATCCGGAAGATCTACGGATCCGCCATTGGTGAGGGACAGGGTACTTCCATTTAATGAAAGCGTCTGAATTTCATTCGTTGCATTTGCATCGGCATCACCTGTGTTTGAGATGACATTATTATTGATACTGATTCCATTTCCTGCAGTGTAACTGGCTCCATTATCATCTTCAGGTGTCCAGCTTGACCCATTCCATTTCAAAACATCGCCATTGACAGCACCTTGTTGTGCTATTCTCAAAGGAACTGAAAGCGTACCGTCACCTGTGAGTGTTGTATTCGTTTCAACTGTCTGATCTCCCCAATCATCACCACCTCCTGATCCTGATGGTAGAGTGACTGCATTTCCATTTGAAATGGAGAGTTGATTGCCATTCACAGTCAGTGTCTGTTGATCTGTATCATCACCGGGTCCCCATTCATTTCCATTCCAGATTAATACCTGGCCTGCATCAGCACCACCACTTCCAAGAGATCCCGGATCAATGACAGCATCATCATCAAGAGAGTTTGCTTTTAATGCATACAAAGCGTAGGGTACACTTTGCATGGAGTTGGTGCCGAATGGTGAAAAATTAGATCCACCTGTAGGATCCATTTCTACACGAACCTGGATCGCTCCTGATTTCCAGTCGATGGATTGGAAATTGCCGGTTGTTGCATTACCTGCACCTATTACAAGATTGATGCCTCCCAGTGCATTTGTGACGGTAGATTGTGTTTCCTGGTAAAATAATTGGGCACCACCATTACTTTCAACTGAAAACCTGAATTGTACAGGAGTTGACAATAACGGATTTCCATTTCCATCCCTGATGACAGCCTGGTATTGCATGCTCTGCGGAACCTGTGCTGAAAGGATGCCTGTAAGAATAAAGAGGAGAGTGAAGAGTATTGTGCAATGTTTCATTTTGGCAGAATTTATAATTTAATGAATGAAATCATGGAGGTGGATGATGTTCCGGAATGCAAACGGAGAAAATAAATGCCCGACTGCAAATGATCAAGAGAAAGTGTTTCAATATCTTTTGATCTAATGTTCTTTTGCAGGACAGTTTGACCAAGGTTATTTTCTATAGTGATCCGATCATATGCTATGGTGCCTGACCAATCGACATGTAAAGAACCTGATGTAGGGTTTGGATAAATAGTCACCAGTGATGATGGAAGAATATCCTTTGCTGAAGTGGTAAGGTCAATTTTTTCAGGTTGCTGAAATCCCTCTGTAATCCAGTGACCAGAATTATTTTCATATTGGATGAAAGGTTCTCCGATGGAATAGGAGATGTAATAATCACCAGTTTTTTGCATTCCACCACCCGTACCAATGAGTGAAAGGTCCTGGGATTGAGATGACAGATGGATGATGACTGAAGCCATCACCAGGAGTGTAAGTAAGATCTTGTTACGCATGACATTCATTTTTTTTGAATGGTTGATGAAATAGAATCCAGTTGGATGACCAGGTGAAGGATCTCTTTGAAAGGAGATTCAGTATTCATGTATGGCCTGAGCAGGGGAGCGATGTAGTGAGGCTTGTGCACGGCACCTTTAAGTCGCATGGGGAGGTAGATATACTGAAGCCATTGCCAGATATCCGGAATGGGTTCTTCCCTGTACCGGGTTATCCAGTCGGGTATTTCGGTAGACCATACACCTGCTTTTTTCATTGCTTCTTCAATGAGATCAATCTGAATTTGAATAGAATCCGCATAAAGGGTCATGAGCTATAAATTCAAATCAAACTTATACCTTGTCTTAGATGCCAAACGAAGTCAACTAACAAACGGTGTGAGTTCGAAATCAAATGGACAAAAAGATTGAGAGAACGGTATGAAGCAGTCCAGGCGGGCACTGCGGATGAGATAAAGGTCAGATCTGATGATGTACAGGTGTCCTTAATGGATGACAACGTATTAGTTTTGTAATTCGATCATATGTATCATAGATGTATTTTTTTTCAAAACCAGGCAAGCTAAAATCATATACATGAAGGCTGCTTGCGTTTGTATTCCGGGTCTTCAGCTGATTTTCATTTTACAGATGATCACCTGGGTATCAGTCTTTGGCCTGGAAGCTCAGCGCGTATTTCATATGGACATGGATAATGGTTTGTGTACCAACGCACTCACAGACCTTACATGCGATCATAATGGCAATATGTGGATTGGATCACTTAGCGGGTTGATGCGATTCGGTGGAACGCATATCAAATGCATTACGAAAGTTGGCCCCGAAAATGATGCGATCAGTGGACTTGAAATGCATAGCATAGCGGAAGACAATTGCGGAAACATCTGGTTTGGATCTTCAGGTGAGCTCAATAGAATAGATCCTGTCACTTTCGAAGTTGAGAAATTTCCGATCCGGCCTCCTTATGAAGGATCATCCTCCGTCGGTTATATTTATTCGGTGTACGTTGACAAGTACAATACGATCTGGATGGGTACTGATGTAGCCATGTTCAGGTTCGATATCAACACAGGACATTATGAAGCAGTGCCTACAGATAAAGATGAACATAGCGTCCCTTTCTATACAGTTTCTTATAATGGATTTGTGGAAACTGAAGAAGGTTTGTGGATGTCAACGGGTGGTGGCATGGCTTATTATGATTATAAGAAGAACGAATTTCTTCACCGGTATCATAATCCTGACAAAAATCAAATTTTCGATGTCACCTGGACAGTAAATGAATTTCAAAGCGATATGGAGCTGGACAGCAAGGGAAGACTGTGGTATGTAAGAGGAAAGAAAGAACTGGCCTGCTATGATCTACGCACCCAGCGCCTGGACACATTTAAGTTTGAATTGCCAAAGGGCACCTGGGGTTGTTGCTGGAGTATTTGTGTGGATGCACAGCAAAATATCTGGATTGGAACACGGCATGGAGGAGTTTTGATTTTCAATACAACCACGAAAACATTTGAATCGCTCAAGAACGATGGTATCAACCGGCTGATCCAATCGCACTACATCTATGCTATTGAACGAGGGCCCGGAGGTCAGGTATTCGTTGCTCATGATAACGGTCTTGACATTATTGATCTATATGATCTTTCCTTAAGAGAGTTACATATCAGTGCAAGACCTGATTTTCTGAATCTGAAATACGAATCTGGTGACATTTCACTCAATGGAATGGAAACAGCTGTTTATATTCCCTTCTATCATTATGGATTCTATAAGTTTGATCTGGGCACGGACAGCATAACTTCTTTTGTCAATCCATTAGAATATGGCGATGGAACACCTTTGATTTATAATGTCCACGGTCAGGAATATGCAGCCCTGAAAGGAAACCTTTACGAAATCAAAACCCGGGACCAAACCTATGATGTAGTTCAGAACACACTATTGCCGGATACGATTTCGCATATTAAAGGACATGTGGTCTGGTGTTACATGGAATCACCGGTTTCTGCATATATAAAGAAAAGCTCCGGGAAAGTATTGCATGTCAAAGATGGAAGTTCAGTGACGTATAGCAATACCGGGTTTAAACCTAATATTTGTCTTTCACCAGACAGCCAGACCATTTCTTATCTAACCCCAAGATTTAACCTGATACGACGTAATCTGAATCAGGTCAATGTCGATACTATCTACCTGCAGCATTATCTTGATACAAGCAGTTTTTCTTTTTCCAATCCAAGACATATGGTTGATGATGGTCATTCAGTCTGGATGACAGGTCAAAACGGGATACTCAGGTTTGACTACATCAACAAAGCGCTTCATTCGTATGGAGTAGAAAAAGGTCTGTCACATAGTTTTACCTTCAGTATAGTCCTTGACCTCGATAAAAATGTATGGGTTGGAAGCATTGGAGGTATTGACAAGTATGAACAGGATGAAGATCGGTTTGTAAGTGTTTACAGAGTCAAAGGGAATACGTACATGGATGCATTTGGTAGTGCAGTGTGCTCATCAAAGGGCATTATTATTTTTCATTTTGGCAATAAGATCGTGCGAATTCTTCCGGATCTCAAACCAGTGAAACGCGCTGCTCCACTCACTATACACCTGGATGAAGTGCTGGTGAATGGACGGAGTATAGATTGGCAGGATGAACAAAAATTGGATAATCTGACCTACGTTGAAAACCGGTTGACATTTGTTTTTGATATGTTCTATTATGACGATCCTGATCTCGCCACGTTTCATTACCGGCTCAATGGAAAAGAATGGATAGATAATGGGAAGAGAAATGAAATTAATCTCGATGGATTGGGGAGTGGAAGTTACCAGCTGGAGTTGCGAGGTTCTGTTGGTTCGCAGGCAGACCTTACCTCTGTATTTTCCATTCCTTTCAGGATACGTGTTCCGTGGTGGAAGGAGTGGTGGTTTTTATCTTTATTGTTCTTAACTGCCGCTTCCGGGATCTGGGTTTATTTCAGGAGCCGGATCAAAAAATTCAGAAATGAAATCCTGATCGCCCGGCAGATCACTGATCTTGAATCCAAAGCACTGCGGGCTCAGATGAATCCTCATTTTGTTTTCAACAGCCTCAATGCAATACAGGAATGTATAGTGACCGGCAAAGTAGAAGAGGCCTACACGTATCTGTCGACTTTTTCAAAATTGCTTCGCATGGTGCTTGAACATTCGGATGTGCCGGAAGTGGCTTTGAACGAAGAGCTTGAGGTATTTGGCCTATACATGACTTTGGAAAAACTGCGGTTCAAAGATGATATGAAGTACGTATTGAATATGGATAAGGAACTGGATCCGGAAGAAATATCCATTCCTCCCATGCTGATTCAGCCTCATCTTGAAAATGCCCTCTGGCATGGGCTGCGTCATAAAGAAGGTGATAAGCATCTGTTTGTAACTATTAAAGAAAATCCTGCAGGATACCTTGAGGTGATCATAGAAGATGATGGCATAGGAAGAACACGGGCCGGAGAAATACGTCAGCATCGCCTGGGAGCAGGCAAGCACAGGTCAAAAGGAAAACAGTTGTCTGAAAACAGGATGGTACTTTTGAAAAATTCGTATCCTTCCACTTCTATGGACATCATTGATCTGTATGATACAGAAGGAAATGCAGCAGGCACGAAAGTCATTCTCACAATTCCGATGATTGAAAAAAGAAATGTCAATGCAAACTAAAATACAATTATGATCCGGATCCTGATATTGGATGATGAAGAGGCTGCGGGCAACATCCTTTCCATTCTCATCCATAAGTTTATGCCGCTCGAACATGAGATCCGTATCGAACAGGACCCTGAAAAAGCATTGCAGATATTGGATGAGTACAAGCCTACCCTGGTCATGCTGGATATCGAGATGCCGGGTATGAATGGGTTTGATTTTCTCAATAAAGCAGGATCATGGGATTTTGATGTGATTTTTACAACAGCGTATGATAAGTATGCGATAAAAGCGATTCGTTTTAGCGCACTAGATTACCTTTTGAAACCGCTGGATATCCTGGAATTACAAAATGCCCTGAATCGACACATCATACGACGTAATCATTCTCAGCAGACGAGACAGGATTTAGTACACAACCTGATTGAAAATATTCAAAAGCCTGAAACCGATGAATATCGTCTGGCCATTTCCACCTCCGAAGGTGTCTTCTTTTATCTCCCTTCAGAAATCATCCATTGTGAAGGAGAAAGCAACTACACAAAATTTTTTCTTGAAACTGGAAAGACACTCATGGTCTCACACACTCTGAAAGATTATGAGTCTATACTCGGCGATTATGGTTTTGTCCGCGTCCACAAATCTCACTTAGTCAATATGAAGTATGTGACTAAAATAGACCGTGATGGTTTTATCTGGTTGAGCAATGGACAAAGTGTACCTGTTTCAAGGAGAAGGAAGGAGGAGGTGATGAGTATGTTGAGGAAGGGGTAAGCAGAAAAAAGTAATCGGTAAAAAAAGTAATCAGTAAGCAGTAAAAAAATCGAAAATCTACTAAGCTGAATACTGAATACTGAATACTGAATACTGAATACTGAATATGAGGGAATATTTATTTTAAACTATCCTGCATCATAGCCGGATCATTCTCCGGCACTTCATAGGACTTCTGTTTCTTCCCGAATACAGACACATTCACATATCGCTTTGGATTTAACCTGAAATCCTGAAGAAGCAAATCCAGATTTTTTGTAGTAGACAATGCACGGGCATACAAGCCTTCATCTTTCAATAGTTTTCCAAGACTGCCTTTTCCATTCTGCATATCTTTCATGATAGCGGATAGATTTGAAAAGGATTTATCTGCTTCTGCAACCGCTGCATTCAGATTTTTCATAGTCTGCTGCGCATCTGTCATCAACGCACCCGCATTCGTTCCCACTTTCGCATCATCAAATTGCCTTGTAATACTTTCGAGATGAACGATAGCACTGGCTATCTTTTCCTGGTTTTTTGCTATCGCACCCGTGATCGCTTCTACATTAGCCAAAGTATTATTCAGGTGCCGATCATAACTCCCCATCGATTTATCCAATGTACCTGTGATCGATGATAGATTAGTGATCAATGCAGACAGCTGTGTATATGTCTTTGCAATCTCATTATCCGAATTCGGAGATGTGAGTGAATCACCCAACGTGTTCAGAACTTCACCAATGTTTTCTTTAATTTTTGCCAGTGTTCCATTTTCACCAGGATCAAGGAAAGAATCAAACATCCCTTTTACCCTGCCTTCAATGAAGCTTCCGGGTTTGGCACATGCATCACCCTCACAAGGCCCGCTCACTCTCAGATCAATCGCTTTTCCACCCATGATACTGGTGCTCACAATCATAGCCACTGCATCCGCAGGTATTTTCACCCCTCGGTCAAGATTCAGTGTGGCTATGACAGATTTCATATCCGTATCAAGATTAATTTTAGATACCGTCCCAACGCTAAAGCCATGGATTAACACCGGAGAACTGACAGCAAGCTGCTCAATGTCAGTATAGCGGACATAATAGTCGTTCGTATGCTTCAGCACATTCCTGCCACGCAGAAACTTATAGCCCCAAAAAGTGAGCGAAATGACAATAATCGCCATTAAGCCAATCTTAAATTCATTTGATATGGTCATAGATCTTTAGTTATCTGCTTTTTGCACCGTTGGCCCTTAAACCACAAAACGTACAAAAGCACACAAAGTGAACAAGCAATAGCCGGCAAAGTTAATTGACAGCGCAAAAGAGAGAAGAATTAATTCATTCCGTCAGGCCCTGGAACGCTGGCCATTCATGTAAGTGACTATAAAAGCGCCCAGGAATCCTTTAGCCTTCAATTCCGCAAGCCGGGGCTGCGCAGCCTGATAACTGTCGAAGTTGCCTACCAGGAACTTGAAATATTCGTTTTCCTTGATCACCTCAAGATCTTCGATCGAAGTATATTTCGAATCCACGGCTGGCTTTGAGGTAGCAGCTATCTGGATCCTGTAAGAAATCTGGTTAGGCTGCAGGACAGTAGGTGACTTTTGATTAGGGTCAGTCTTTTCCTGGCTTGCCGGAGGATTTATTTTCTCTTTTTCGGTATTCTTTTGAGCCATTGCACCCGTATCCGGAAGCTGGGGCTTAATCTTCGCGATTTCCCTGGAGGCATTCTCTATTTCTTTCTGCTGATCTTCTACTTCCTGTTTATAATTCCCGAACGCTTTCAGAATGGATTCGGCCACTTCCAGCTGTGAAGATTCTTTCATCAGAAAATTTTCATCCTTATCGGTGCTCAGGAACCCTGTTTCTATTAAGATGCTGGGCATGGTAGTCTCCCTGATCACCAGGAAGCCTGCCTGTTTTACACCCCTGCTGGGCAATTGACCCATTTTTCTAAAAGCATTTTCCACATGGGTAGCCAGCTGGATGCTTTGCTGGAGATGTGCATTTTGAAACATGGATAGAATAATATGGCCTTCTGTAGAGTATGGATCAAATCCCTCATAGGTCTTTTCATAATCTTCTTCCAGCAAAATGGATGCATTCTCCCGTTTCGCCACAGAGAGATTGTCCTCAGCGCGATGAAGACCCAGTACATACGTTTCTGAACCTGTGGCACGATTGCGGGGACCGAGGTAATTACAGTGAACAGAGATAAAAAGGTCGGCTTTGTTGCGGTTTGCGATCGCTGCCCTCTCGTTCAATGGAATAAAAACATCGGTCTTCCGGGTATAGATGACCTCAACATCAGGATAGCGGGCTTCAATTTTTTTGCCCAGGGCAAGAATGACAGAAAGGGCAATTTCCTTCTCCTTTGTACTGTTTCCATGACAACCCGGATCTTTACCTCCATGGCCTGCATCCAGTACTACTTTATGGATTTTATAGGGTTGCTGGGCTATGGCCTTACCCCCCAAACCTAAAAATAAGGTTAAAACCAGGGGAATGACTGACGAGAGACAGATGGGCGACGTTTTAGAACGGTAACAAACTTTCATACCTTTGAACATATGGGTTGCATTAGCAAAAGTAATAATATGTAAGTATATGTTCAAATGCTTATTGTATATAATTTCAAGGATTCGGATTGCGGATCAGAAGCCTGATTGGGCTGATGCTAAATTCAACGACAGTTCACCGGTGCTTATTTTTTAACTCTACTTACTCACCCAGGCAGATTTGAGGTTTCTCATCTTCATAGCTAGCATTTTCGTTTTATCTCTGCCAGGGATGAATACCCTCGTTGCCCAAATCGAAAATCCACTCCTGAAAGTCTTTCCGGAAGATTCTGCAAAGATCAAAGCCTTCAGCGAAGACACCAGCCGGATCCGGAATGTAAACATCGTGATGTCAGCCGACAGCCTTGATGCCAAGGTGGAATACGGATCTGTGGATTCCAATTATCTTGACAACAAGACGCATAAAGTTTACCTCTTCGGTAAAGCATACGTCCGGTATAAGGAATTATCCATCAAAGCGGATTATATCGTAGTAAATCTTGATAGCAGCATTGCAATTGCAGAAGGCAGGCTCGATAGTCTCGGCCATCTTACCGGGAAACCGGAATTCAATATGGGTGACGAAAATTTTACTGCGGAAAGGTTGCGTTATAATTTCAAAACCCGGAGAGGCTTTATTTATAATGTCATCACTAAAGAAAGTGATCTGTTCATCCATGGTGATGAAACGAAATTTGTTTCCGGTGGATCTGATTCACTTCACCAGGATGATGTGCTTTACAATAAGGGTGCATTAATTACAACCTGTACAGCCGATCATCCGCATTACGGAATTAGGGCCAGCAAAGTCAAAACGATCCCTGACAAGCTTGCCGTCATAGGTCCATCGCATCTTGAAATATTTGGTGTGCCTACACCCCTTTGGCTCCCATTTGGATTTTATCCGATATCAAATACGAGAAGTGCTGGCGTTATTTTTCCCAGGGATTATGAGAACTCACCAACATGGGGATTCGGTTTAAAAGGATTAGGGTATTATTTTCCTATAAAGGATTGGGCCGATATGCAGGTGACCGGAGATATTTATTTCAATGGGTCATGGGGTATTAATTTGAATTCGAATTATGTAAGAAAATATAAGTTCCGCGGGAATATTAATCTTGGCTACTCAAACCGGATCACTGAAGCAAGCAATACTTACCTGACCACCAATAGTAAGTCTTTTATCATTCGACTTACTCACAACCAAGATGCAAAATCAAATCCGTATCAAACAATTGGTGGAAGCATCAATATTCAGACTAATGATTATCAGTCACTCAATCACAATGATGCGCAAAGTGCATTGACAACTAGCTATTCATCTAATTTTAGTTACAGCCGGATTTTTCCGAATAAACCTTATTCACTTACCGCATCATTCAATCACAGTCAGAATACAAGGTCTCACCAGGTAACTATCAATGCTCCTGATTTAAATTTTCGCCTGAACCGCATTTATCCGTTCAAGAGCAAGAAGAAAGCAGGGCCTGATCAATGGTATGAAAAAATTGCATTTCAATATACCGGTTCCGCACGCTCTCAGATCATTGGTACAGATACAACCTTGTTTGATAATGTCACCTGGGCAAATGCACAATGGGGTGCGCAACACAAGGCGAGTGCAAATGTTAATTTCAATGTGTTGAAATATTTCAATTTCACCCCGTCAGTGGATTATGGAGAAACATGGTTTTTCAAGACACGAGAGAGATCGTTTAGGTTTGATCCGAATGATACATTATTTGTAAGACAGGATTCGGTTTTTTTTCCGGATGGTATGTTTAATTATATACAGCCTGATACAATTAATTTTGGAGAAGTGGATCCAACACTAGTGTCTGGATTCCAGGCTTTCCGTTCCATCTCCGGGAGCATCAATATGAATACCCAGTTGTTTGGTACGCTTCAGTTTAAAAAAGGCTGGTTGCGTGGCATTCGACATGTCATAAAGCCAAATGTTGGATTTTCCTACACACCTAAATCGCCTGAGACATATTTTCAGAATCAACGGTTCAGCGTTTTATATATCGATTCATTGAGGAGATTCAGCCGTTTTGATAATCTGTTATACAGTGTACAGCCTGTTACTGTTGAACAAGCTAATCTTAATTACTCTATCACCAATCTCTTCGAAGCAAAATATTATAGTAAAAAAGATAGTACAGAGAAAAAATTGAAATTGTTTGACAATATTAATGTATCCGGAAGCTATAATATGGCAGCCAAATATTTTAAATGGAGTCCTTTAAGCATAAGCGGTAATACACGCTTTTTTAAAGGAATTACAACAGCCACAGTCAATGCCTCTTATTCTTTCTACGGTAGAATCAATAGTTCTACATTAGATACTATGACCTATCTCAAAACTGATCATAAATTATTGCGCTTCGAAAACCTGAGGTTACGTTTTTCATCCCATATCACCTTTAAGCAGATCCTTGAATTATTCAATGGTAAACCACCAGAATCAACTCAGCCCACTGGTGTGGATGCCGGAGACAATAAAAAATTACCTGTCAAAGGAGATAAATTTTTTGAGCTCCTTAGCAATTTCCAGATCAATCATGAATTAGGTATAATTCGGACGTGGAGGTCTGGTCGTGATTCAACAAGCATTTCAACGAATAGTGTAAACCTGGTAGGTAGCATTCAGCTCACACCAAACTGGTCAATCAATTTTGGAAATATCGGATACGACTTCAAATCCAAACAATTGACCTATCCTGACATTGGTATCGCCAGAGATCTCCACTGCTGGCAATTATCATTCAGCTTTCAGCCTACAAGAGGTACATACGCATTCCATCTTGGTGTCAAACCGGGCTCATTTGATTTCCTCAAGTTCCCCTACAACCGGGGCAATTACGATTCCTTCGGGTTTTAGAACAGTCCGGCATTTTACCTTATTTTCGTTTGCCCCTATGCTTCGACTTACACTACTCATCCTCTTGCTACAGCTCAGCAACCATCATCTGAAGGGGACTTTTTATTTTTACTGCAAATAATTGATTACCATGTTTATTCGCCTGTACCTGGCAACCTGTTTCACACTCACGGCCTACTTCTCTGATGCACAGGGTGTATGGTGCAATGCAATGGATGTGCGAAATCCTGATCAGGATAAGTATGGTGAATTTCTCAAAAATGTACATGAACACCAGGTACATCCTTCAGTACGTCCACGTTCTGAAACATATTACCAGGTCGTAGTGCATATCATCACCAGGATGGGATCGACACCCATATCAAAAGCACAAGTCATTCATCAGATAGATGTGCTTAACAATGATTTTGCAGGAAGAGGTGAAAATATCTATAAGCTTGAAGAAGAATTTAAACCTTTAATTACTGACACAGGAATAAAATTTTGTCTCGCTACAACAGACCCTGATGGTGCACTAACCGACGGAATTAAATTCACCGAAACGGATACACCTGACATCGCATTAGCTGCAGGTAAGATGGGACGAATAGCCATTCATTATGATGAATTAGGTGGTCAGACGGGTTGGGATAACACACGATATATCAACATTTGGGTCGGTGAATACCGTAATTTTCTCGGATCAGCTTCCCTGCCGGGTATGGCACCTTTTGATGAAGAAACAGGTATCGTGATCGATCCTCGTTCATTTGGTTCGCTTGGTGATGCAGCGACACATACGTTTTACAGGGGCGGTCATACATTGACACATGAAATGGGACATTTTTTTGGCCTCCTTCACATCTTTGGTACCGGCGATCACAATTGCACGGACGGTGATGAAGTAGAGGATACTCCAAACCAGCTCGAAGCTTACTTTGGTTGTCCGAAAGGAACACAGATATCATGTGATGTCAGTAATATGTATCAAAACTTCATGGACCTGACGGATGATCGTTGTCTTGCAGCATTTACTGCCGGACAATCTGCACGCATGCAGGCTACAATAGATGCATTTTATCCTGATCTCGGCAACGCAGGACCTTGTCATGACATCATACAGCCTTTCGAGAAATGGTATGACGAATTGATCTGGGCAAATGACAACAGCTCAGATCAGTATGTGGTGTATCACCCGGACGGATTTGCAGGGATCATCAATGTTGATGTTTTTTCTGTAGACGGACGCCTCCTGATCCAGGACACCTGGGAAGATACTCAGACTTATTTACTAAATTTAAATGGGTATGCCAGCGGTGTTTATTTTGTAAGGATATCTGACGGCGAACATGAGAAAGTACGAAAGGTAGTTACATACCGTTAATTTAGTAATCAGTAAACAGAGTAAGCAGTAAACAGTAAAAAAGTATTCAGTAAATAATTTGCAACTACTCATAAACTGTAAAAGAGAATTCGACATGCCTGATAAATCATCACAGAATAATGAATACCATTTAGCGAATACTGAACACTCCACGCTCACTTTGTTCATCTCACGGATGACGATTAAGATCTCACGGTTCGCGGTTCACGGTTCACGATTTTCAAGTGTTCTTATTTTCCTAATAGTGTTAACCCTAACTTCTTGTCATTCAAAAAAATCCACCTTGACTGAATCTGCTACACCTGGACTCAAGCCCTGGGTGATGAAATATCAAAGAGGTCCGTGTTTTGGACAATGTCCTGTATATGCACTCTATTTTTTAAATGACAGTACAGGCCTTGTCTATGTTCATGCCAATTTACTTGAACCCGGTTGGTATACTGCGCCTCTTGCCAGGTCAGCTGTACGTGAAATACTATCTCTCGTTGAGCCAAATTCATGGTGGCACGAGGATATGAGCGGTCAGCCACAGATATCCGATCTTCCGTTATTGAACCTTACTTACCTTCATCCCGATGGTACACGCACACTAACCGTTCAAAAACAATTTTCTGCCTCATTGTCGAATGTTTTTGAAAAATTAAATCAATTGGTCACCGAAAGCAAATGGGTGCTTACAGACATGAGACCATTGGAAAGTCCCGAGGAACCAAAGACGGATGTTATCATTCAGCTTAAGGAAGGTGTGGATATTCACGACTGGATGAAAAAATATGAGCAGTTCGGAATTGAATTGAAAAAAAAGATCGCGCCCCGTCAGCAATATTATCTTGTCAAAAAAGATCCGGCAAAAGGAGATGCAAATGATTTCCTTCAATACATTAAGCGGGATGAAGATGTCATCGGTGCAGAATGGGAAAAGGTATTGGAGCAAAGAAAACCTTGATAGTCAGTAGTGAGTAGTCAGTATTCAGTAACCAGTATTCAGTATTCAGTAACCGGTATTCAGTATTCAATGATTGATTTTTTGGGTGAGGCGTCAGACATCAGGCGTGTGTTTTAATTTGAGTTCATCAGCGGAATTTGCGGCTGAATAAATTTTTCTTTCGAAAATCGAATTTTTCTTTTCTCAAAACTCGAAATCATACCCCTTTTTGCTTTATCTAAATGCAGGGGCAAGCTACGCATCTACAATGACTTGCTGATGATGACAAACCCCAAAAATGTGGCAAGCAATCCAATCAATACGCTGGCAAGTACATACATGATAGCCTGGCTGTAATGCCCTGCATTCAACAGTGTAAACGTCTCATTTGAAAAAGCAGAAAAAGTTGTAAATCCTCCTAAGAGACCGGTAGCAAAAAATAATTTCATCTCATTAGAAATATTTCCTTTCTCTGCAATCCCGAAAATAATTCCAATAACAAGGCAACCTGTTAAGTTCACGATCAATGTCCCAACCGGAAATGTTCCTAAAGATTTTGGCTGTATCCATTGAGATAGCAGGTACCTGCAGACACCTCCGATAAAACTACCTGTTCCGATGAGTAATAATATTTTCATTTGTGAATAGAGAATAGTGAGTAGTGAAAATCTCGAATTCTTTCGCACAGAGTAAAAGGAGATAAAACACTGAGATCACGGGTTTTACTTTCTCTGGATTAAATATAATAGTCCGTGTCCTCCTTGATATTTCCTCTTGTGCTCTCCGTGCGAAACATTCTGGTATCCAATTTATTTCCCTGGAAAAGTCGCCAGAAACTTCGGCGTAACCCTGTTTTTCGACGCTTGTTCATAAGCATATGCAATAGCCAACAATCCAGGTTCATCGTAAGGCTTCCCTAAAAACGAAATGCCTACAGGCAATTCAAATACAAGACCCATCGGAACCGTGATCGATGGATATCCAGCCATTGCAGCCGGGCTATAAGCACCATACCCTGTCCAATGGTCTCCTGTGATTAAATCTATGCACCATGCAGGACCTGTAGCGGGGCCACACAAAGCATCAAGCTTATTTTCAGAAATCACATCATCAAGAATTTTTCTGATCGCCGGAAGTTCAGTCAATGCTTCGATATATTCCTTACTTTTCAAATCCCCTTTTATCTGGCAACTATCCAGGAGTTCCTGTCTGAAGAATGGCATCGTTGTGGCCGCATTATCCTGATTAAATTTTATTACATCTTCAAGAGACTTCATTTTGCCATTAGAGGATGCGAGGTAACGGTTCACCCCATCTTTGAATTCATATTTCAGTATGGTAAATTCCTTATCTCCCCACTCATGGGCTTTGCTCATATATTCAACTTCAACAATCGTAGCGCCCTGGCTCTTCATCTGATCAATGGCCTTTTCCAACAATGCATCAATTCCTTCATGATCATGAAGCATTGATTTTTCAACACCAATTCTTTTTCCTTTCAGGCCATTGACATCCAGGAATGAAGTATAATCCGTTTTACTTTTTCCATTGCTTTCTTTTGTCACTGCATCTGATGTATCCACACCCGTCATAGCGCCTAAAAGAATTGCCGCATCCTTTACGGTTTTTCCAAATGGACCGGGTGTATCCTGCGTTTTTGAAATAGGAATAATACCTGACCTGCTGAGTAGGCCTACAGTTGGTTTAATGCCCACAACACCATTCATTGAAGCAGGACACGCAATCGAACCATCTGTTTCTGTTCCTACTGTAACAATACAAAGATCCGCTGCTACTGCCACTCCGGATCCTGAGCTCGAGCCGCAAGGTGACCGATCAAGCATGTAAGGATTCTTCGTCTGACCACCACGACTGCTCCATCCGCTTGATGCCCGTGATGAACGAAAGTTGACCCATTCGCTCAGGTTTGTTTTTCCAAGGATAATAGCACCGGCTTCACGAAGCTTTTTTACAATGTATGCATCATTCGAAGCGATGTTCCCTGCCATGGCTAGTGATCCTGCAGTAGTCTGCATTTTATCACCTGTATCAATATTGTCTTTCAGCAGCACAGGAATGCCATGCATAGGTCCCCGGATTTTTTTATCAGCTCTTTCTTTATCAAGTGAATCTGCAATAGCAAGGGCATCAGGATTTATTTCAATGACGGAATGCAGAGCCGGTCCATTTTTATCAATTTCATTGATACGATCCAGATAGAGTTGCACGATTGCATGGGATGTATATTCACCACTCTGCATTTTTTGTTGCAGGTCATCAATGGACATTCCTTCCAGCGCAAATTTTTCAGCAGCCTTAACTCCGGAAGATTTAACCTTTTTATCCTGGCTGCACGAAATAGTCAATCCTGTGAAGAATACAATAGATATTAATATCCAATTCGCTTTCATACTCGTATTTATTTTTAGAAGAAAAAAATCAAACCCTTTTTGAACCACATAGAAACATAGTAACATAGGATTTCACATAGAAAACTCAAACATTTTTGCCACCTAACCTCTTACTTTCCTACCTTCTTACCGTCGGTTGCTGAGCTGTAGCACATGGATGAGTAAGGCTGGTCGAAGCATACTGTCTTACCTTCTTACTCTATCTCAAATTTCACTTGTAATGTCAATGCAAATTCCACCGCCGGTTCAGTCACAAACGGGTTAATGATTTTGTCAAAACCTGAATAATTGATTTTATTATAGTAGTAGGTTGCACTTTTCCTGATTTCCTTTGTCGTGTAATTATTTTCATAACCTGACCCGGATACATTTCCGGATTCATAAGCCTGGTAACTGGCATAAAGTTCGTCAGGATAAAAGCTGTAAAATATATCCCCATAGATTTCAGAAGCAGGGGAGAGGTGTGCATTCGTCAACGTGCCATACAATGTTTTTTTCTGAGTGATGATTTCCGATGCAGCATGGAAAAGCTCGGTATGGATAGCACTGAGATCAGTTACAATATAATCCACCTTCACCAAATCATATATTTCATTGTTGGAGGCAAGGATGATCATCTGATCAAGATCACTGATGCGATTGAACCTGACAATCACATTTTTCTTCAATTCAAAACCCTGCAGGTACTCCTCTGCAAGTTCACCGGTTATTCTATAATCATATATTTTATTCTGCGAGGTCATGTCGACATACATGTCTGTTTTCTCCACACCCATTTTGGTGAGTTCGCCAGTAAATGCTTTTATTCGCTTCTCTATTTTTTCATTGCAGGCTTTTAGTGTGGGGGCTTCTTCTGCAAGACCGAATGTGGCTACATATCCATCAGCAATCACATTCTTTACAACACTCGCTTCAATGATGAAGGTCGAATCTGATAAGTATAGCGTTTCCTTGCCCGGAAATTTACCTTTTGAATATCCCTGTCCATACACGGAATTCCCGCTTTGTTGACAGATAGTGGTCATCCACATCACGCAGAATATCATGCAGATGAAGTAGTTCCTTGATTTCATAGTTGAGAGTTTAGATTAATATTGACCTTGCTCTTCGCTAATTTACTGATTACTGAATACTGCTTACTGAATACTGAATACTGAATACTGAATACTGTTTACTGAATACTGAATACTGATTACTGAGCACTTATCAGCAGTTTCTCACTTCTCACACCCAGCTTACTCCGTAACTCTACCACATAAATGCCTGCATTCAATTCATCCGTCTGGAAATTGATCTGATGAAATCCCGATGAATACTTTTGTATTGGTTTCATCAACATCAATTGTCCTTCTAAATTAAGAATGCGAACAGCTATGTCAAGGTCTTCTGGAAGATTTACATCAATAGTGACCTGGTCATAAGCAGGATTTGGTGATAGTTTAAAAGGTGGTGCATGATCGATGACAGAAATACCTGAAACAGGAATTAACAAACCACTTCGGGGGCCCTGCAATGTATTTCTCATGAGCTGTGCCTGGTCATGAGTGAACATATTCATACAAGCCTCACTTGCATAATCCATGTAATTTTCGATCAGATCGGGTACGTCTTCGTTGTAATGAGATTCGATTTGTGAGCAGGTATTTTTTGAAGTGTCACAATCAAAGGCGGATTGGGCATTTGCGAAAGGCGTATCATCGATGCCGTCGCTTTGGTCACAATTATTTGGACCAAGCAAACCGCCATCACCCCAGATATGTCTTAAGCCTAAATAGTGTCCAACTTCATGTACGGGTGTTCTGCCCTTGACTACGATATCTCCGCTTCCATCCGGGTTTTCAATTGAATTTGGATTGTTGCTGCCGAAAACGCGATAATCGATTACAACTCCATCTTCACCTGGCGATGGTGCGCCCGAATTTACAGGCCAGTTTTGTAAATTATTAGGTGGAAATGCAAATCCAAGGATTTGTCCTACCGTAACACCAAAGATGGTGATTGGCTGAATATTGCATATCCATATATTCAGGTATTCATCTGGATTCCAGGCTTCACTTCCACCATCCACATCATGCTTTACTTCAGTAAGCAGGTTTGTTCCTAAGAGGTCAATGTTAAAGAGTTGATCTGTTTGCACTCTTACTATCCCAGCCAGTTTGAAATGAATATTTGTCTTTCCGGCTTCGGCCTGAAATGTTGAGCGCAGGTTTGCAGTATCGGCATTCGCCCGGTTGTAATCATTATTGAGTATAAGAATTTGATTATGTATGATGCTGTCATTCAGGTTCTCAGCGACGGCTTTCCATACCACATGCACCACAACATTGATTTCCAGGGGATCATTTTCCATCGATCGGTGGCTATTTCGAATCTCTTCAAATGTGGAGGTAAATGCATCCTTCAATGCCGGGTATTTTTCTTGCAGGATATGGTCAAAAACCTCATTTCCGCAAAAAACAGGTTTTATATTTTCCTGGGCTTTTAATCCTAAACAAAAAAAGACCGGGAAGAGGATCAGGATATTTTTCATGTAGTAGAAAGAGCTTATGAAGTGAAGGAGGATCAGGCGAATATACCAATTATAACAATAGGCAATTAGCAATGGGCAACAAGCAATAGGCGATTAACATTGGGCAATTACAATGGGCAAATAGCAATGGGCAACAAGCAATAAACAATAAACAATATACAATAGGCAATAAGCAAAGGGCAGCAGGCAATAAGCAAACCTAATGGCAAAATGACAATGACTGGTTACCTTTTGCTAAGTACTAATTACCTATAGCTAGTTTACATACAAGTTCAAATTCCTTATTCTTTCATATTCGCATTTCGAAATTTTATTTCTGAATTCAAAATTCTATATACAGCATTCAGAATTCTCACAGTTTGTCATACTCATCGATCTTATCCAGCTCAAATATGGTGACTCCATCTTCCCTGAAATAGTAAGGCACCTTGAATTTTGCATTCCACGTGATTTCACTTCCGTGATACGAACTTTTCGCATGTACACTTTGTGCTGCGGTTTCATTATACCCTCGTATCATCACAAGTAATTCCATTTGGGATGAGATATAATCCTCTGTAATCCACCCATACAAGGGGCTCTTGTCATCAATATAATGCACTATGGTCCAGTTGAGCGGGAAATAAGTTATTTTGGCATTCTCGATCTCCAGGTTTTGATATCTGCGAGTGGGTGTTCCATTATCATCTACAATTATATTCATCAGTACGCGTGCTTCAAGCTCAGTCAGGTTATGATTTCTTTCATTAGCAATCCGGAACATTAAAGCAAATCCTTCTTTGTATGGGGCGTATAAAATATTTTTTGAAAACCGTATCCCCGTCGAAGGTCTTGAAAAGCGCCCATACATCAACCCGGTGAATATGGCAAAGCTCATCAGCCCGATCAGAGCTTCAATGGAAGCAACCACGCTTACGGCACCGGTCAACGGATACAAAGATCCATATCCGACTGTCGTCATCGTCTGTGCACTGAAAAAATAAGAAATGAGAAAATGATTTTTTACCTGGTAATCCTGTGTCATCCCAATGCCTTCAGGATTGACTATTAAATAAATGACTGCAAAAAGTGTATTGATGACGATGTAGGACGAGAAAACGATAGCAAAGAACTTCATCCAACTCATCGTCACCAGCATATGGAAAAGAGATTTCTTTTCACCCACCCTGATCAGGTTAAAAGAGCCATCCTTATTGATGATCCTTTTCGTGTTTGCATTTGCTTTATTCGTAAATCCAAAATCATCCCCTTTATTTTCAGGCTTGTTAAACCGCTTTTGAGCCAGTTCGCTTATTTTCATTTTATGTGTTTTTTAAAAACTGTGGACTGAATTACTTCGCATCAAATGTAAGTATAAATGATACGGGTAGAAAGGAGGAAAGGCAGAAGGGCGGAAGGGACGGAAAGGATAATTGGTAAAAGTTTTGTTCGGCTTTTCTATGTGGCTTCCTATGTACCTATGTGCCTATGTGGTTCAAATTTCTAAGTGGCTTTCTTAAGTTTCCTAAGTGCCTGGGTGGTTCCATTTTTACATTCTGTTGAGTATCTGTCGTTTCAAAATTGAGTGATTTTAGAATCTCTTTTTTACCACTTAGGAACTTATGAAACTTAAGGAAGTCACTTAAGAAAAAATTAGATCACACTTGTAGAAGAAAATGATCATGATTTTTCATAATTTATCTGCGTCCTCTTTTTTTTGGACTTTGATTGAAAGACCAAAAAAAGGAACCACATAGACACATAGAAATATAGGGAGCCACATAGGAAATACAATAGATATTTCTTTTTCAATTATATTTTTATCATTCTAAATTTTACTTCAAAATTCTTTATTCAAGATTCTTTATGGTTGCTGAGCTGTAGTACATGAATGTGTAGAGCAGGTCGAAGCACAATATTTACTTTTTCAGTTCTTTCATCGTTTTCCTGAGTGATTTGACTGAACCATTGCTGAGCAATATGACATCCGTTTTGTTGATCATTTTTATTTCGGATTCATTCGTGAAAGCCATTCTGAGCTTGTATCTGACATTCCCGCCTTTTTTAATAAGCTTCCATAGCGTTTTACTTACTTCTTTAATAGACAGTCTGACCGGGATATCAAATCTCGTGATGCCACAGGCATATAATTCAGTGACACCAGGAAGCTTGCCGTTAACCCATTCATTGTCTTCAATAGCTAATTTGTAAGCTACATTACTCACCGTAAACGGAAAAGCATTTTGATTGTCAATAGCCACGTGGAATATCAGGTCAGCATTTTTAAAATTGAACGATTCAATTTCCAATTTTTCAATGGTCAGTTCAGGCAAATAAAAAAGAGGCATGAAAGTTTTGATATCAAGATTGATTTTTTTCCGGATGATAAACTTTGTATAAAATGATGTCTCTAATTCATAGGCAACTGAATCCACATTTCTCCTGTCATTGGATTTGATGATTTTATTGAGATCATCGATGAGAAGGGTAACCGGTGTAGAGACCCAGCTGGTGTCATTTGCAGTAACCTTTACGGATTTTTCATATCGCGTACGCAGCACCTCTACACTATCCATCCGGAGGCTGAATTCAAGACTGTCTGCTATGAATGTAAAAGGCAGATGGTTGATCAGCATTGAGCTAACCGTCATGTCGATTTTATCAGAACTGAGTGATGTGATATTCATCACTGTAGCTTCAACATGCGGCATTAAAAAAGTTTTATTGGGACTCTTATCTCGTGTATAACCAATGTACCGCCATATTAATATGGAGGCGAAAAATCCAACCACAAGGATTAGAAAAATGATGAGTATTTTTTTGATCATGAGGGACGTTGGTATTTTCCGTATTAAAAACCGACAGAAGCTTCTATCATAAATCCACTGAACTTGCCACCTGACCGGATATCGGTTACTGGAAAATCATTATAGACCTGGCTTACGTATTCTGCCTTAGCCATGATATTATCCGTAATAAACCATCCCAAAGAACCGGCAACACGATTGATTGTCACTTCCTGGGGGACAAGAGGAAGATCAGAAGTCACAGCATTGTATCGTCCTCCGATCCAGAATTTTTCTGTCTTCGGAAATCGAAGAATTAAATCAACAGCTAATTGTGTTGCATCCCGTTTGTCGACTTCATTTATTTTTCTGCCCTTTGCGATCTCATAAGTTCCGAAGAGTTCGATTCCCCTGTATTTAATAAAAGGATTGATCATAAATGTGGAAACCTCTTGTGTGAAATCAGGATCAAATCGGCCGGAAGATGATTTGACAAATTGCCCCATGATTGGATTTTCCAAAACCTGAAAGTAATGCGAGCCAGCCCTGTCGCCAAAAAACAGGGTATTATCTTCTGCACTTTTATCCATGTAAAATGAACCCGTCAGCCGGAGTCTGACATCAGGATTGATCTGCTTGTCATATCCCAGTTTTCCATGAAATGCAGCCAGGTATTTATTTACTTTTCCCGTTGCAGAGTCTATTTTCGTTGGAGCTACCACGGTTGGATCGAGTTGTCCATTCGTAATGCCAAGTGAAACGATCACACCACTCTTCGGATGAAATATGATGTCTCCTCCGATTTCAGTAGTGAATTCATCCATGATATAATTTTCTACAAAGGGATTATAGATTGCATTTCCTCCATCAGTTCTTCTGTAATGCTGATCGCCATAATCCACTTCATAATCCCCGATTTTGATAGTCACGTTTCGCATGAGACTATCAATGCCGTCGCTGTTCAGAAAGCTTAACTTATCAAATTGAATATATCCGCCTTTTACCCAGGCTTCCGGATGACTTCGTGAGGATAGATACATGGTGATGGCTATCCGTATTCCGTCTGCAAGTTGCGCATCAACATTGAGATTAGCCATTGCCCGGTTAAAGCCATCCTTGATCGGGATTAGCTTGTTGATATTTACACTGTCTACTAAAACAACTGCAGCACTATTCTCATGATTAAATCCCTGGTAATCCTGGGTGAAATTTCCCCCGATCCTGACTTTAAGTCCATCGAAATATTCGTACTCATTTTTTGGAGTTTCAAAAATATTCAGGCCTGCTTTACTATTCTGCCGGTAATTCTGTAATGGAGCTTCTTGCGAGGTTGCAATATTAAAAGATGCTAACAGGATCAGAAGTGAAAAATGGCTTTTCATAACGCTGAGTTTTAGTCCTGTGTGTATCATGAAAACTATGTTGTTTCACCTGCAGCATGGCCCCGTGGAGTTTAGGGCAATAAATATATAATCGGAGGAAGCCTATGATCTAACCAAAATCGATTAAGAAAGTTTACAAAAGAAAAGAGGCCAAGTTGTTATCCTTAGTTTCAAACTAAGGATAACAACTTGGCCTCTTTTCTTTTGAATTTTGCTTTTTGCTTATTGCTAATTGCTAATTGCTAATTGACCCTGCCACCTGCTCCCTGCCTTTTTTTAGTTTTTCTTGGGATAGGGAGGTGGCGCCGGTGTATCTTTTCTTTGACCCAACTCAACTTTAATGACTTCAATCGCCTTATCCAACTGATTGTCTTTACCAAGATATTCATCTGATGGTGAATTGAAAATCTCAATATCCGGATCAACTCCATGACCTTCAATGGGCCATGTGTCACCACCGGCTGCATCATATCTCGAAAATTCAGGTTTTGACAATGAGCCTCCATCAATAAAGGGTAATGATCCACGGATACCTACCACTCCACCCCATGACCTCTTGCCAATAATTTTACCGAGACCATATTTTCTGAACCGGTAAGGAAAAAGGTCACCATCAGATGCTGAATACTGGTCGATCAACAAAACCTTCGGACCAACCTGCATATCCGGATCAGCCTGGGGTATGCTGATATTACGTGGCAAGGTGTAGAATGCAGCTTCCCTTTTCAATCGTTCTACGATATGAGGTGATACATTGCCTCCTCCATTACCGCGGTCATCGATGATGAGTGCTTTCTTTTGCAACTGGGGATAAAAATATTTTACAAACTCATTCAACCCTTCAACACCCATGTCAGGGATGTGGATGTAACCTACATCACCATTTGTTTTTTCAGTGACATACGCGATATTCTTTCTTACCCATTGCAGGTAATATAATCCGGATTCATCAGCAGTAGGTACCACGAGTGTTTTGTGGCTTCCTTTTGCAGATGCATTTCCATTAATTGTCAACTCAGTTGTTTTGCCTGCTGTATTGACAAGTAATTCATTGATATCACTTACCGTTTTTACACTGATCCCATTGACAGCGATGATATAATCTCCGGTTTTCACATCCACTCCGACTTCTGTGAGTGGTGAGCGTGTATCATCCGTCCAGTTTTCTCCTTTCAGAATTTCATTGATCTTAAAATAGCCGGATGTATCTCTGCCCAGTTTCGCCCCCAACAATCCTTGTGGAATGCGCTCAGCTCTAGGCGCGTCACCTCCACCTACATATGCATGTCCTACACTCAATTCACCGATCATCTCACCGATGATATAAGTCAGATCTGTCCGGTGACTTACAGATGGAAGCAATGCTTTGTATTTTTCTTTCATTGCAGGCCAGTCTACACCGTGCATGCCCGGATCATAAAAGAAATCGCGCATCTGTCTCCAGGATTCATTGAAGATCTGCTCCCATTCTTTTTTCTTATCTACCACGATCTTCATATTCGAAAGATCCACTTTATCCTCCATGGCTGTCTTGGCTTTAGGTGCATCGACTATGGCGAATGTCCTGCTCTTTGATAACAGCATTTTCTTCCGGTTGTCAGAAAGGATATAACTATCATACGCACCGATTTCCTTTTCTTCTTTTTCTTTCAGATCATATACTTTCAGCTTCGTTTCCCGGTCGCGTGATGAGTTCGTTAGATAATACACCAGGTCACCGGAAACGGTTATTCCAAAATAATTGCCTGCACTTAACGGAAGATCTAAGATCCGGTCCTGTATGCCATCCAGATCAATTTTTGTCACTGCAGCAGAATCTTTTTTAGCCTCACCAGGTTTTGTTGTGGATTCAGACGGTGTCGTCTTTTCTTTTTTTGTGTTATCTTTTTTCGTTTCTACAGGTTTTGTCGCATCAGACAAAAAGAAACTATCCGGTTTGATTTCCACTTCATCATTTTCAGGAGCAAGTGGTGATTTTGTTGCTTTCGCCAACGTCACAAAATAAATCCTGGACATGTCGCTATAGCTATGGTTCCATTCCACACTGCTGTACGTTGGATTAAAATCACGATCAGAAACAAAAAACAGGTATTTCCCATCCATGCTGAATGTAGCACCATACGCCTGGTACCAGTTGTCCGTCACTGGTGTTGATTTTTTTGAACGGGTGTCAAAGAGAAATACATTTGATCTGAAATCATCACCTGATCTTGTAAACGCAATCCATTTGCTGTCAGGTGACCATGAAACACCATCATATTCACCGGTCTTTGATTGGTCAATGAGCGTAACTGTTTTCGAGCCCACATCTACATATTGCAATCTGAGCTTTTTATCCGCCCATGCAATCTTCTTATTGTCCGGGGACCAAACCAGGTAATACTTGTATGTATCTGCACCTTGTGTGAGCTTTACAGCTGCCTCACTTCCATCCTGTTTTTGAATATAGATCTCATCTTCTCCGGTGGCATCACTGATGAATGCGACCATTTTTCCATCACCTGACCAAACCACAGCCCGTTCGTGTACTGATGATGTTTTTGTGATATCGCGTGTGATTCCTTCTTTAGCTGGCAATGTCCAGACATCACCTCTGGCAGTAATGGCCATACGGTTGCCATCTGGGCTGATGTCATAATCGCCGTTTTCCATAAATTTTGATGCGTCGATCATTTCATTCCGTCCTGATGCAGCATCATCTGATATCGTGATCGGCACTTTTTTATCTGTTCCTGTTTTCAGATCATACAGATAGATATAGCCTCCATTCTCATACACGATAGCATCAGGTCCGAGTGAAGGAAATTTGATGTCATAGTTTGTGTAATTCGTAAGCTTGCTGATCTGCTTTGTTTTTGTATCGTAGGAAAATAAATTCATCGTACGATCGCGATCGCTGCAGAAATAAATTTTATCACCTGACCACATCGGGAAGATATCCTGTGCAATATTGTTTGTAATATTTTCCCATGTGGATGTTTTCATATCATAGATCCAAACATCGTCAGCCATTCCACCTTTGTAGTATTTCCATGTTCTGAATTCCCGGAACACCTGGTTCATCGCTAATTTGCTGCCATCAGGTGAATAGGAACAAAATCCGCCAACAGAAAATGGCATTTCAGTTGAGGGACCACCATTGACATTGGCGATGTACAAGCGTCCTTTGAATGCGTTAAACGAAGTATTACGGCTTCTGTATACGATACCTGAATTATCATTTTTCCAGGTCATCACGAGATTATTTGGACCCATACGATCACCGAGGTCATCACGGCCTAATGTAGCTGTGTAAGTAAGGCGAACAGGTATACCACCTGCGGCAGGCATTTTATATACTTCAGTATTACCATCATATTGCCCTGTAAATGCTAAGGTCTGCCCATCAGGAGAAAAGCGGGCGAAAATTTCATTACCAACATCGGTAGTCAGTTTTCGCGCCACACCACCTGTGCGGGCAACTGTATACAGGTCTTCTGCATAGCTGAATACGATAGCATCTTTGGATACCGTTGGGAACCGCATCAGCCTTGCATCCTGCTGGGCTGTAGCGAGTGAAATAGTCAAGCAAAACGCGCTTAAAAAGAGGAATTTTTGCATAATATTTTAATGTGAATTAAGGTAAAAGGAACATGAAAAGTCGCCCAAGATAATTCAAAAGGGATGTTTTTAAAGAATCTCATTATATAGTTAACTTTGATAAAATGATTACCCATGAAAATATTATTCGCAATACTTAGTATTGTAGCATGTTGTATAAATCTTCATGGACAATCTTTTTTCAATATTCAACCTGATGTGGGAGGCAATGATATGCAAGGTGTATGCCGGGCTATTATATTAAAAGATAGTACTTTCCATATTCTAGGCCATCGCTATGATACTGCTGGCGCAGGATCGAATGTAAAGCCGTGGCTGGGTGAATTTAATTATGATGGAGATCTTACTTCGCTTTTTCCACTAGTTGATTCTTTGTATGATACACCATTTTATCCCGGAAAGATATTATATGCCCAAAAGACTGATAATATATATTACGTTTACTCTGTAAGGTTAGTTGAATCCCCTTACTATACTCCTTACTTGTTTGAACTCAATATTAGTACAGGTCAGGTATTAAAGTCAAAATTATTATCAAATAGTGATTATCCTGATTTTATTAATGCACCTGCTTCGATATTGTTTGACAATGATATCATTACGTTATGCAATTATATTAAACTGGAGGATTCGATAAAAATGTTCATAACAAATTTAGATACATTGTTTAATGAATTGAGTTTGATCGAGGTAAAGAGTAATATTAAAGTTCAATTTCCTAAGTATTTACGCAAGACAATAAAAAATGGGTTTGAAATAGTAGCAATTCAGGAATTTAATCCAGGCACAGAAGATTTTAATTATAGTTTTGTTTATTTTGAAATTGATAGTTCGGGTATTGTTTTAAACTACAAAATAGCACCAACTAGCGTTTCCATATCAAATAATCTGTATGTTTCAAATTGTGTGCTTGTGAATAGTCAGGGAGATTGGGTATTGTATGGTGATCATAGCACTTTCTACCCGGACACTTGTATGTTTTGCTCAATTGACAGGCCATATTTGTTTTCGGTTTCAACTGACTTTAATAGTTTATTATGGGAAACCAGATTCTTTGATGTACCAGATTTAATTGAGCCATATTATGATGTTTATTCAATTACAGCTGTAGATGACGGATTTATCGCCACCGCCTCTTTTAGAAATTTTAGTTTAACAAAATTCCCGGACAGTGGGGTTCTATTGAAGGCCGCTCTTAATGGTGACAGTTTATGGATGAAACACTATATTCCACTTGATTGGGATGAATACAGAGTTGTGTGGACTAGTTTAAAGGATATTAAGACAACACCATTTGGTACCATCATCGCTGCAGGGGAGATATCTGATAGAGACCTGATGATTATAAGGCCCTGGATTCTTCATCTTGATAAGGACGGATGTCTTGTACCTGGGTGCAACCTGGTGGGCACTGAAGATGAAACTAAGAATAACGCACTGTCGGATGTATTTAAGATTTTCCCAAATCCAGCTACTGATGAAATCTACCTCTTATCTACTAAGTCTTTTACAGAATCTGTTAATATCAGGATTGTTTCTAATTCTGGTACAATTATTAAGGAGAGGAATTTTTTCCCAATATCAGGCTATCAATATTCACTTCCTATCGAGGATATTCCGGCTGGCATCTATTATCTCATATTATCTGATGATAATGGCATACAATCTGAAAGCCATAAATTTGTAAAGCAGTAGGATATTAAGCAGTCCCTAAGTCAGCCTTAAGATAAATGCAATTAGTTTCCATTTATTTCTTTCCCTAATCAGCTATTTATTTCTTTCAAAGTAAGACATTCTTTCAAGATTCACTCACTGTCTCACTCTTCTTACTGTCTTGCCTACTTACTGCCTTACTATCTTTTATTACAGGACCTTCTTTATATTTAACGCTGAAATTCAATCCCATGACCAAGAAAAGACTCATACTCAACATCCTTGCCTTTTCCATTTTTTATCTTTCCGTATTGATGGTCGGTTTAGTCATCTATTTTTCAGATGCCTCAGAGACCCGGAGATATTATGCTGTGTTTAAAGATGTTTTCCCGATCATCATGACCTTTCCGTTAGCATATCTAGGATTCTGTTTCCAGCGAAGATCAAATTTCCAGATCAGCCTCAGGTTATTATGGGCCAATATTATTCACGCCGTCAATGAAGCTATACTGTATACAAAACACAGGAATGAACCAGAGAAAGAATATTTGAAAGTCTTACTGGATTTGTCGAAATCCATTGACGAAGTGCGCGGTGTGTATTACAATGTAAGGAAGTCAAAAACAGATAAAGGACTTTATCCTTTTGAATCCTTAAAAATTATTTATGGCATCATTGAAGAATTAGGCCCGGGAGAATTGACCACCGAACAAATGAAAGAAGCTAATCTCAGGATCAAAGATCACTGGCAGACCATACGAAAAACTTTCCTTGCAGAGTTTGATAGGTCTGAACCGACGTACAGGGATACGGCGGATATGTATGATGATCAGGATGGTGCGTGAACAGGTCTCCACCTTTTGTCTTTCTGATAACTCACCCCCTTCCCCTCTCTAAGTAATGAATTTCTTAGCAGAAAAAATTTATTTTAAGAGAGGGGAGTCATGATTTTCCTAGTCTAATCATGCCTCCCCTCTCTTTAGAGAAATCATTTTCGTATGTATTAGCATTTCGTAAGAGAGGGGAAGGGGTGAGTTAGAAGTGATACTGAAACCCTAGCTGCCCATTCAGATTGAAAACATCGGTTGAGATTTCACCCTCTTCAGTAGGTGTATAATTTGAAGTAAGGTAGACTTTAGTGAATTTACCGACATGGACTTTTACATTGAGGTCAGCGCTTATATTGGGATTGAAATAATAGCTAAGCCCTGCTCCGGCTAAAAAAGTTTTTCCATAATATTCTTCCGTAGTATACACATCTGTAAAATTTCCTAACTGATCATAATGATACCCTTCTTCTGTATTCGTGAAATTGAATCCAGCCAGAACACTTGGACGGAAGCGGGAAGTCGAAGATCCAAAAATGTATTTTCCTAAAATGTCATATTCAAACAGCGGATACCGTTTGACGAGAGAATTACCCGATTTTGCTTCAATGCTATAATGCTGATATGAAATAGCAACAGCAATATTGTGGTCAATACCATATTGAATTCCAAGTCCATAGCCAACTCCATATTCAGGTTCGGTATGGTAAAGATCATTTTCATGAGAAATATATGCAGCATGCACACCCACAGCAAATCCTTTGCTTTTTGATAACATCGAGATTTGATCCTGACCTCTTAATGAAAATGTAATTAAGAAGAAAAATAAAAGGAATATAGAGGGTAAATTTTTCATATTCGTATCAGATTGAAACTTTGACTTCAGTTCTTATTTGCAATTCATATTCTTTACTCCTTATTCATTACTGGTTACTGATTACCGATTACCGATTACCGGTTACTGTTACTCCCTCGTTTTCGCATACGTCTCCCTGAACACTTCCGCATCGCAGGCATAAAATTCTCCTTTCACACCTTTGATGAGATAATCTCCTTTCTTGGCTTTCATCAAACCTTCCATTGTCATGATCTCAAAATCATTGTCTATCCTGCATGCCCCGATAGGGATATCTTTTTTTGTATAGGATTCAAAAGGTAGATCATACTTCGAACCGGAAACGAAATAGGTGCTTTGCGATGGAGCTGCCTTCATACTGAGAAAACCACTAAAATGTTCTTTTGCAATAAATTTTTCGCCAGCCTTCTCCCCAATCTCAGAAAGCAGGTCAAGATTCTTCGGATTATCCATTTCGGGAATGGTTTTCAATTGTTGTGCATTGAGATCCACGCCGATATTTTCCATCTCTTTTTTACTAAACGTAACATTATATCTCAGGTAGGTCAATGCATGAAATCCAAGGAATAAATCATCCCTGAGATCACCCATCTCGCTATCAATTGAAATCGAAGTAGGAGAATCTCCCAGGATCTGCATGATCATCTGGTTAGCAAGATTCGCATCGAACATGAAGAAATCAGGCATCTTTGCAGCCCATTCCATCAGGTTATTCTTCTGGTACGTTTCATAGCTGCTCTTGTTGTCTGCATTACCTGTACCAATCGAAACTAAAAGCATATTTCGTTTTCCCAGCTTCCAGCGGAATGGATATGAATTCAGGCTTGCCAATAAAAACAATCTGAATGAAGGATTATTGACCATACTGATTCCGCCATCAATGAATGCACCTTGTTCGCCGGAACTATCCTTCATGAACATTGGTAAGAAATATGTCGGAGCAGCAGCGCTCGCCATGACTACCTGCCAGAGAGGCCAGTCTTTATTTTGCTGGTAAAATTTGCCTTCCGGATGATTGTGTATCGCCCATGTGCTAAATGTTTCAGCACGTTTTGAGAAAATGCAAAGACCTGTGCGTATTTTTTCTGTATCACCTAAAGTGATATCTCCGAAATAACTTTTCAGCGCCAGCTCAAGAGGCTTGTTGTCATACTTGACCCCTTTGAATAAATATTGGAAGAAACCTGTCTTGTGTCCAAATATTTTATTCCCCAGTTCAAAATATTTATGCTTGATCTCGCTGGCTTTCATGCCTATGGCAAGACCTGTTGCAATGATCGAGCCTGTGCTGGTGCCACCGATAAGATCGAAATAATTGCACAGCCGGAAATCGGGATCATTATTTTCCTTCGCCAGCATTTCTTCCATTCGCTCCAGGAATCCAAGTGTCAGTACACCCCTGATGCCTCCACCGTCGAGCGATAAAATTCGTTTAGGACCAGCTCCATGCAGATGGTCTTCAAGTTTAACCATGATTATAATATTTAGAAATGATAGCTAACTCCGGCAAACCCTTTGATGCTGGAAAACTTGTAAGTAAAATCAACTATGAAACCATCCTGGTAATTCGTAGTGTAAGTCCCCGTGTTATATAAAATCGAAATATCAATACTCACCTGGGGATCCACAAAATAGCTTAAACCACCACCCCCACCAAAGCTTAAACCACTAAACGTTTCATGCGACAGATAGGTAGATGTGTATTGGTTGTTTTCTTTACTCTTTGTATAATTGATTACGATCGCCAGGTTAGGCCTGAGCTTTGTGGTGGTTGAACCGAAAAAATATTTGCCGGTAAGGCTTAAATCATTGTATGGATATGGACTATTGACTACTCGCTCTAATCCATCCTGGGATTTGATGGCAAAATGCTGATAGGAAAATGATGCAGCTACCCTATGGTTGAATCCATATTGAATAAACATACCATACCCAAAACCCGTCTCAGTATTCGTATGAAGTCGTGGGCTTGTATAAGAAATGAAACCTGCATTGGCTCCTGCAGATAATCTATGTGTCCTGGATAGCATTGCGATCACTTCCTGGCCTGAAAGTTTTGTAATAAAAAAAACTGAATTCAGAAAGAGTAGTGAGACAAGTATCTTCATTATCCCTGGGCGTTTATGACGGTTGTCCTAAGGTAATAATTTAAAAATGATACGATAATCCAAGTAGGCCGTTAAGCGTGTAATAATCATGTTGAACATTCACCGGGAGCCTGTTGACTAACGTTTTCGAAAACGCACCGGAATGAATCTGAAAAATCAGTTCAATGCTTAGCTGTTGTTGCATAAAATAACTGATTCCTGCACCGCCTACAAACCCAATACCGCTATATACCTCATCGTTTATTTCACCCGTACCATTTATGAAATCGTAATAGGATTCACTCATCTTCGTGTAGGTACCGCCTGCTGACAGCATCGGACGTAATTGTGAATTGGTAGATCCGAAAGTGAAGACAGCGCTCACATCGACTTCGAGGTAAGGGTATGTCTGATCTACTTTGTTTTCTGATTTCGCAGTGACAATATAATTTTGTACTGCCAGTAGCCCAGAAAATTTGTGATTAAAACCATATTGAATATGTCCACCAAATCCCGGGCCTGATTCAGCTCCACGCGGATGTGCGATATCATCTCTGAATGAAAGAAATCCAACAGTTGCTCCCACTGAAATGCCATCCGTTTTGGATTGCATAGAGATTACTTCCTGTGCGGAGATCGGAGTAAGACAGCGAGCAGCAAGGAAAAACAAAAAAGTAATGAATAGTCTCATTCGTTTATGATTAGTCTTGTCAGTAATAATAAGCGGATAGCCCTAAAATAGGTAATTAAAAATGATATGAAAAACCACCCAGGAATTTGAAGGCTGTGAAATCATATGTGTTCTCATACTGAACTCCATTTTGGCTTACTCCGTAAGCTCCAAGGTGATACAAGCCTGATACATCAAATGTCAGGTTAGGTGTTAAAAAGAAATTCATCCCGGCACCACCACATGCTGTAAAGCCGCTATAAGTGGCATCTATTACTTCCAGGTTTGGGCCATAAAACATTTCTTCCTGTGTCGAATAATTTCCTCCCAATGAAACGAATGGCCGCAACCGTGAATTTGTCGATCCAAAAATATATTTTCCGATCAGATCAAGTTCTGTGTACGGATAAGGTGATTCAATCAGCTCAGTAGTTTTGGGATCCATTTTATAATGTTGCACACTTAATGCTACTGCCAGCTGATGGTTAAATCCATATTGAATGTATCCGCCATATCCTACGCCGGTATGCGGTTCAAATTGAAGGCTCGATGCCGTATAGGAAAGATAAGCAGCATGGCCTCCAATCGAAAATCCCTTTGTGATTGACCTGACAGCAACTATCTCCTGACTAAACACGCGATTCGTATATCCAGAGAGGAAAACAAAGAAGAGGGAGATCAAAATTTTCATTAGTATTTGATTTGAAAAGCAGTGGAGGTCTTGAGTTTTACTTTATTATTTGGATGGATTTCATAGGGTACTTTGCCATTGGCTACAAGATACATCTCCTCTTTTTGCAGTGGAATTTTTTGCCCGTCTGGAGCAACGAGGTAAGTAAAAAAGAAGGTCACACTCCCGGCACGTTTATTATCACTGGTTTTCACAGCAGACAATGTGCCTACTACAGAACTTCCTGCAGGGATAGCAATATTTTTTCCATCATACACATCCTGATCAAGCACAAAATTGATGCGTCTCGGAACAGCCAGTTCATCGTCACTTGATATAGTCACTGTGCTTCTTGCCTGAAGGATTGTTCCTTTAGGAACGGTAAATGGTTTTAATGACTTTGTCGTTTTAGACGATTCATTTTCTGTAGGAATCGTGATCACTTCATGCTTTTCTTCCGGCAGTTGCTGTTTAGGTTGCTCCGCAGGGTTGACTGGATCGCGGTACGTATATTTTTCAACCGGTTTTTCTTCAGGTTTGGTTTGTTGTTTGTTGGTTTTGGGAGGTGGTTTATATGTGCTTTGTGCAGATTCCTTAGGGGTTGTCCTGGTTGTGCCGTTCACTGTTGTAATTATTTCAATGTCATCTTTACTTCCTTCATCCTCCTCCAACGCCCGTACTTGTTTCATCATTTCTGAGGCATACTTCCTGACTTCGGCACTATCAAATGCGTTGACGGTGGTTGAAGTATCATCCATGACCACAGTCCCTGATTCAAAGAAGATTTCACCATTGTCCGGGGCTTTGGGTCTTGATAAGATTTTCCAGGTGATGAAAATGCCAAAAAACACAAGAACAGATCCCCCGGCCAATTTATAATTGAATGTATTGAAATAAGGAGAATGTGGTTTTGTGGAAGTGATGTAAATTTTGTTTTCTTCCTCTTTGGGTTCGCCTGAAATTTTCCGCTTGATGGATTGGATCAGGTCACGGTAATCGGATTCGACATGGATCGTGACGTTCAGGGTGTTGATGTCCCTTAATATCCCGGTCAGGCGGGCGATGTTATTCCTGATCTCTGCGTACAGGTTAAGATCTTCGGTGATGCCTTCTATATAGCTCAGGGAATCAAGTTCCTTCACTTTAGCCTGCAGATTCTGAAGCTGGTCTTCCCAATATTTTACAAATTCCAGCCTGTCGGCTGAGCTTGAAATTTTGACTTCATCCAGCACGATCGGGAATATCCGGTCTCTCAGGTTCTGGTTCCTGTAGATCTGGATCAGCTCAAACATACAGTACTCCGACTTGAGGTACTTGTTGGAAAGGATGATGATGACCATGTCTGCTTTCCCTAGCTCAACCATAAACTCGTTGATACTGGCCCGGTAGCCAAGGTCACGCTTATCAAGAATAAAGGAAATATCCTCTTTTTCGAGCGTTTTGGTCAGCTCTGCAAGGATTTCATCACTGATGCCTCCCCAGGCATGTGAAATGAATATGGCTTTATTGCTCTTCATCGGGTACGTCTGCGAATATAAGAAAGCAATAGGCAATGGGCAATAAGCAATAGGCAAAAGGCAAAAGTTGAGGCTAAGGCTAAGGCTGAGGAAATAGGACAAATACCTTTACCTAAATTGCTTGTTTCCAATTGTTTGTTGCCAATTGCCCAATGAAAAAAACGGGCACTTACTTCACAGTAAATACCCGTTTAGCTAGAAAGCTATCTTTTAAAAAAAAGCTATTTATCGTAAGCATAAAAGCTGCTGGCAATATCAACCGCTGCATCTTCATAGCCATCGCCATATACGATGACTACAAGGAGGTTCGTGCTGCTTTCTTTATCCAATAGTGCAAGCAGGACGGCATTGGCGCCATCTTTTCTGCCTTTAATATAATACCCGGTAAAATCATCGATATCGATTTCATCACCTTCATGCACCCGGTCATACTTCAGCTCTTTGGCAAAAGCATCCACTGCAGCAGCAAGATCATCTTTAGTGATGGTTTCATCCTGAATAGGTAGAATGCTCACGTACAGATTATCATTACTTGCGGTAAATTCCTCCGCATTATTGGCTTCAATTTTAAAATCGTCAGGTACAGTAAACCCGACGCCATGAGTATCCCATTCCATTTCTGTCTGGGCCTGCACAGTCGCTGTCATTAAAAATCCGCACATAGCGGTCAGTAGAGCATAAAATTTCATGGTAATTTTTTTTAGTGAACTTCCTTAGAGAGCATAAAAAGGTAAGAGGGCTTAAAGATAGACATTCCGCAATGAAGTTTTAAGATCGAATGCCCATAAGGGTTTTATTAACAAGCAATCGTTTCTTCGTCCGACCTGGCAACGTAAGGACATCAATCCGTTGGTATCCGGCATAATTTTGTTTTTCTCCGCATTCAGGCTTTCAATTCTTAACAGCTTTAAGTTATTTTGTGCCATACAACTGAAGCTATGGAATCAACTTCATTCAGCAATACCTCATTGATCATTTTAGTGATTTTCCTTTTCATTTTTTTCTTCACTTTCATGTGGCTGTTCGTCACCTTCATTCTCTCCCGGTTAGGATGGTCGGACCTGGCTATAAAATTTCAATACGATGAGGAATTTATAGGGACAGAAGTAGGCGTTATTTCTTTATCCATCAATTGGGTCAATTACCGCAATATTATCGTCCTGGAATACAATCAATATGGAATTTACCTGAAGCCATTTGCGATGTTCAGAATATTTAACAAGCCCTTGTTCATTCCTTGGACTGAAGTAAAAGAAGTGAGGGATCGCAATGTGCTTTTCATAGGATACAAAGAGATTGTGGTGGGAGAACCTGTGATCGCTAAACTCAGGATGAGTGCGGGGGCGTTTAATAGGATACAGGTAAATTGATTGCATCGGCCCCTAAATCCCCTGAAGGGGCCTTATATGTTTTTCTAAAACATGTTTTCCTGAAATATTCTGGGAACTCACCCCCTTCCCCCTCTCTTACGAAATGCCTGGACATACGAAGTTGATTTTACTAAAGAGAGGGGATCTTTGATTTACTTAACAAAATCATGACTCCCCTCTCTCCAGATGATGCAGTTTCAAAAACGAAAACTCTTGCAAGAGAGGGGAAGGGGGTGAGTTGCCCGAAAAACAAAAATAAATTTGCTTTCTATCCAAATCAATCGTAATATTGCGATATAATTAAGATTATGGGTGCTACGAAATCAGACGAATTCTCAGTAAAGGACAACAGGCTGGCGAAATATGCAAAAGCCCTGGCACATCCGGCACGGGTAGCCATCCTAAAGTTATTGATACAAAAGCAAGCATGCATATGTGGTGATATCGTAGAGGAGCTTCCTCTATCACAATCCACTATTTCGCAGCATCTCAAGGAGTTAAAAGATTCAGGCCTTATCAAAGGCGATATTGAAGGGGTACGGGTTTGCTATTGTATTGATGAAAAGGAATGGGATATAGCTAAGCAGCTCCTGAATAACCTATTCGTCAGCTATGAGACTTCAAAAGCAAAATGCTGTTGATTTTTTTTGCTTATAATCATCGGTATATTACGATAAATAAATGATAAACGAAAAACGAAAAACGAAGTCTTGAAGCGGAAATCTTTGATCACATATCTCAAATCACATATCTCAAATCACAAATCAAATTCAAAGTATTATGAAAAATGAACAACAAATCAAAGACATCGTCAGGGAGAAGTACAGCGAGATAGCCCTGCAGGAAAAGGACTCCAACCAGGCCTCATGCTGCGGCTCCGGATGTTGCTCAGAAGAGGTATACAACATCATGAGTGATGATTATACTAAAATGGAAGGGTATCATCCTGATGCTGATCTTGGCCTGGGTTGTGGATTGCCGACACAGTTCGCTAAAATTAAAAAAGGAGACACGGTAATAGACCTGGGAAGTGGTGCCGGAAATGATTGTTTCATCGCCCTTGCAGAAACCGGTGATACAGGGAAAGTGATTGGAATTGATTTTACACCTGCCATGATCGAAAAGGCAAGGAGTAACGCGGAGAAATTAGGTTTCAATAATGTTGAATTCAGACAAGGTGATATTGAAGCCATGCCTGTAAGCGATAATATGGCTGATGTCATCGTCAGCAACTGTGTTTTAAACCTGGTACCTGGTAAGGATAATGTATTCAAAGAAATATTCAGGGTACTTAAACCCGGAGCACACTTTAGCATTTCCGATATTGTGCTTGTTGGAAATTTGCCCGAGGCTCTGCAACAGGATGCTGAAATGTATGCAGGGTGCGTATCAGGTGCCATTCAAAAAGATGCTTATCTAAATCTGATCTATACGAATGGATTTAAGAATGTTACCATCCAAACGGAGAAATCAATATTTATTCCGGATGATATACTTCTCAATTACCTGAACGCTGCAGAACTTTCTGATTTCAGAACAGGCAAAACAGGTATATTCAGCATAACGGTCTTTGCAGAAAAACCAATAAGTAAAGATTGCTGCGGACCAGAGTGCTGTAATTAGATTGTATAAAATTAGATGAAATGAAAATTGCATTATTCTCTGATATACATGCTAATCTTCCGGCGCTTGAAGCATTTTTCGCTGACGTAGAAAAACATCGGCCTGATGCAATCTACTGCCTTGGAGACCTTGTCGGTTATAACGTTTGGCCAAATGAGGTGATCAATGAAATACGAAAACGGAATATTCCAACCCTAGCCGGAAACTATGATTTTGGTATTGGAAGAATGAGTGATGATTGTGGCTGTGCGTATAAGACAGATCATGAAAAGGAATTGGGTAAAATTTCCATCGCATACACAAACAATGTAGTAGGGGAGGATGAAAGAAAATATCTCAGGACCTTACCTTCTCATATCAGGCTTGAGTTTCAGATGGATGATGAAAAATTAAATCTACTTCTTGTACATGGAAGCCCAAGGAAAATCAATGAGTATCTTTTTGAAGACCGTAACGAAAAAAGCCTTCTTCGAATCATCGGGCAGGCTCATGCAGATATTTTATGTTTTGGCCATACGCATTTACCTTATCACCGGATATTGAAATCAGAAAAGGAAGGAAAAAATCATTTCCTCCATGCCATCAACGTTGGTTCCAATGGGAAGCCAAAAGATGGCAACCCACAAGGAGGATACGTGTTGCTAACAATAACCGAGAATTCAAAAATGGCTGATAAAGAAAGTGTATCTGTAGAATTTATCCGCTTTGACTATGATATTGAAAAAGCAGCTACAGCCATTGAAGAAAGCCCATTGCCTGCCGAATATGCAGAAATGCTCAGATTGGCCTATTAACAATTATTATAGTGACGGCACATCACGACAATTATTGTATTAAAGGTACAACACGCTTAAAGTGAGCCCTAAAAAAATGTAATGGAATGCGCAATAAGCCACTACATTTTTCTGATTACTTATTTACTGAATACTGATTACTTTTTTCTCACTTCTCTCACTCCTCTCACTTTTCTCACTACTTGAAGTAATATCTCGTCACCAACACAGGGACAGTATCCGATACCTGTAAATTTTTCTGAGGTATATAGCTGATCGCATAATCCCTGTTAACATGACCGGCAATACACTGTGTTATATTAAAATTCAGATAGGAAGGTCCTGTAGGATTGATTGCATTCGGGCCAGGCAGGGCAAATGGAGTCACTACACACAAGATGAATGTGTTCGTCGCCTTATCATAGCCTACAAGTCCGCTAAAAAATGGATCCGGAATGATAATTACCCCATCTACTTTAGAATAAGATAAGGGAGTAATCACCGGGTTCCCGTTAAAAGTATAATGGAGCTCTAAGGTTGTATCACTCAGTAGGTTGATTTCGCTCAGACCGAAGGTGCTTTCCAGCTTTTTACGGACTTCCGTTTTCAATGAATCTCTATGTGCCCCGTATGTGCCGATATTAATCGACAGATCAGATACCGAAAGAGCGCCTGTGACAAGATACTGACCCTCGTCAGTTTGATCGTTGTGATCCAACGTAAAATTCGTCGGATATACTGTTACAGGAGGCTCGTCTTTTCCGCATGCAATCATGGATAATAAGCAAAATGCAAAAAACAGATATTTCATATTTATATCATTTACGTGTACTGTGGCCTAAATATAACCCCTTAAACGAAGAGTTGTTTTACTTTTATCCATGCGAATCAGATTTTTGGGGTAAATCTGCAGCTATCCATGTGCATATCAAGGCAATGACGATGGATCTTCAACAGGATGTCAATTTCCTGCGCAGGGATACCATGGACTTTTCGATGCGACAATGCCATCAGGTGAGGATGCAGGATGTATTGAATAAATAGGATTTCTTATAGCGGACTATGGTTATCTTGAGATTAATGAAAGGAATTTTTATAGGTCTATTACTATTGTTTTGCAATTTCATTTTTGCACAATCAGATAACAATAGTATCAGGTTAATTACAAAATTATCCGGGTCAGATTTTGGAATTAGTTATCCTTATGTAACCAAAATGAATAAATATGCATTGCAGAATTCTCATGTCAATATCGGCGTTCGAGGTGCATTTTTATTCGGTCGTGCATACCCCTCCGGAATCACACTAAGTTGTGAACCTTCTTTATTCATCGAATCCGTTCAGCAAACCACCTTTAAACGAGAGTATTTTAATCAGACAACAAATAAATTGACTTCCGTAAGTGAGATATCGGATCAACATCATATGGCTAGCATTCTACTACCTGCTGCAATTGATATAAAAATAGGAAAACGGATTTCAATCGGAAGCAGTATTGTTTTTTCGTTGCCTTTTGGTGGTTCAGGCAAGTATTTGAGTCAGCAAAAACGATTAAACCATAAATTTGAATATTATATAACAGATAATGTTGAATTTGACTATATTCCTGAGATTGATCTCGGAATTGGATTCAGCTCAAGGATTTTGTTTTCCATTGGTCAGGCCGGAAACAGACAGCAATTTATTGGATTATCTTATTATCACGAATTCACTCCCCGGTATCCGGCCGGAATAAATACCAAGTCTTTTACTGTTTCTTTCCTGACAAGAAATCTTGTTACAAAAGAAGTACGCCATAAATGGGATCGATATATCATGCGCCATCAATGAACATGGTGGAACTACAAACGAAAGAACCAATTAACTGCATCTTGCTTTTAATTCTTCAAAATATCCAGGTGTCATCAGCAACCTGCTTCCATACCAACTGAAAAACTGCCCATCAATGATGATGACTTTAGCGGATGGAAATATTTCTTTGAATTCATCTACATGTTTTTCATGAAAAGGGTAGGGTTCGGAAGATAGAAATATCAATTGCGGTTTTAAATCAATTACCTCATCCATACTTACTTCAGGATAACGGGTCTTGTGGCCAAAAACATTGGTAACACCGAATCTCGTCATCATTTCATGTATAAAGGTTTCACTCCCTGCAACCATATATGGTTCGCGCCAGATAAAATAGGCTGCACGAAGTTGATTGTTCAGTGGCAAATAAGCATCAAACCTGTTGATAATCTCTTCAACCATGACGTTTCCTGCCTGCATTCGATTTGTGATGCGCCCTACTTCCCTGATCATCGCACATGCATCCGAAAGAGTAAGGATATCACTCATCCACACCGGATAATCTTGTTGAAGGGACTGAATTCCTTCAGGATAATTTTCTTCTTTATTCCCGATGATCAGATCGGGTTGCAGAGCTTGGATCTTATCAAGGTTGAATTTTTTTGTTCCGCCTATTTTTTCTTTAGACCTGGTTTTCGATGACGGATGGATACAAAACTTCGTTGCACCGATGATCTCAGTTTCAAGGCCGAGATCAAACAAGAGTTCGGTCTGTGACGGTACTAATGAAATGATCCGTTTTGGAGGGAATGGGATGGATACTTCATTCCCCATTTGATCTGTAGACAGTAGCAAATTATTTGTCGGGTTCACATCAGTAAGTCCAACTTTATCTCTTTTGAAACCATAAGGACAATGCAGGCAACCACTTTGGCAGCAATAACCTCTAGCCAGGTGATAGTCTGCAGTAAATACGAATAAATCTTGTTCGTTGATATAATAATCCTTGCCTTCGATCAACTCCGGTGGTTTGTTGTGCATAACAAATATCTCAGGCTTTAATCAAAATTTGCTGGTCGCGAAAATCAACGATGAAGCCATCTCTGAGTTTATTCCTTTTGCGCAGCTCCACGACCCCATTGACTATTACCTCACCATTTTCAATGCACATATTCGCCTCACCACCGGTTTGGACAAGGTGTTTAAGCTTCAGGAGCTTATTAAGCTCTATATATTCACGTCCCTGAAGTTCGAATGTTTCCATAAAGTTGACAAGATCATAGAAAATGATCGCAATACAAAATTTGCTCGGCGTCGGCTGACCCACGTCGTGGCACACCTTGCTCGGCGTCGGTTGACCGACGTCGTGGCGTTTTCAAGGCTGTGCCTTGAGAGACGGAATCATCTCGAATAGATATCAAAACAACTACCCATACGATCACATCTTCACCGCGCGGAATGTCCTGGTATAATCATCATACGTCAGTGTGAGTAAATATATGCCCGGCATTTGCGGCATATTTATCATTGTATTTGAAGAAATGTTAATTCGCCTTCTCCATACATCCCGGCCTTGCAAATCTGTAAGCACTGCATCCACATGAGGTATAGAATTTGATAACCGGATAGATACATTGTCGCGTGTAGGATTAGGATAAATAATCGCGTCTCTAAAAATTTCAGGATGATCAATTCCGACCACCACCACCTGGTAACAGGAAGTTGTATCGTAACAAAATTTATAACCCAACTCAACTGCATAAGATCCACTGATTGTTGCAACAAAGGATGGATTCGTTTCTCCGGGAATGACCGCGAATGCCGCATTACAATCCAACCATTGATAGTTGATCGGCTGATCAGCTGCAGTAAGTGTTGCACCTTCCTGTATGACTGTTGTGTCATATTTTATGATCGCCAGATCTAATGTTATAGTACTATCGCATCCGGCAGCGTTAGGTATGGTATAGTGATATATACCACTTTGCGTCCATGTGCTGTCACCTTCCGGAGTTGTGTACGTTCTGCAAGCGTCAACGGCCCACACTGCAAATGTTGGTTGATTGATCGTAAGAATTAGTGTCGCAGTACTATCACAACCGGCTACACTGGTAAAATGACTCGTATATGCACCGCTTGCAGTTAAAATATTTCCTTTATCATCCGTATACATTTCGCATGATGAAACTTCGATTGTAGATGAAGTGCTTTCAGGTATTGTGATGTTGTAGGTAATAATGCTGTCACACCCATTAGCAGCAATGTTCGTCTCGGTATATACACCTGTTTCCGTCCAGGTATGATTACCACTTGGTGTCGTGTAACTGTTACAACTTGTTTCCGTCACCGTCGTGTGAGGTTCGGACAGAATCGTAAGTTCGAGTGAGATGATGCTGTCACAACCTGAAGCTGATTCCGTCACGATAGTGTAAGTGCCAGATTCTGAAAATGAAGAACCATTACTGAAAATGAGACCCGAGCAAACTGTAAGTGACAAAGTAGCATAGGAAGGTTCACATTCACGGATTAGAGTTACGAATCCATCTTCTTCTCCTGTTGAAATAAAAGTGGCCTGCTGGATGTTTGGACTGAAATCAGCCGTTCCTTCAAAGTATCCTGTCACACCGATTTTTCCATAAGGCACAACAGCTACATCAGATGGTACATCTTCCATCACTCCACCAAATTGATTCACACAAAGATGATCACCATTCCGGGCATCAAGTTTTTGCAGAAAAATGTCTTTGCTACCTGATGCTCTAAGAAATATTTCTTTCGGACCAGGGTTAAAATCAACCATTCTCTCAAAAGTGCCAGCCACATATAAATAATCATGACTGAATGCAATTGCTTTGCCCATATCGGATCCGCTTACTCCCGTTCGGTGGAACCAACGAAAACCGCCAGAAGACGTTAATGCATAGACCATCACATCCTCTTTAAAAGAAGGAGTTATTGTATTCGTAGAATAGCCGGTAGCATAAACATTGCCCGCTGTATCCATAGTGATGCCATTGCCCTCATCTTCTCCAACATTGCCAAATTGCTGTACCCAGCTAAATGCTCCCAATCCAGTCATCTGTAAAATAAAAATGTCATTCTCACCAATGGAAGTTAAGTCCTGTTGTCCATCTCCAGGATCGAAATCGGTAGTGTTTGTAAATCCTCCGGTAACGACTATCCTATTATCATCGACCGCGATTGATCGACCCACATCATTACCTGTACTCCCGATTGATTTTGCCCACGACAATTCACCTTGTTCATTGAGGCTGAAAATGAAAATATCTTCATCACCTTTCGATACATGGCTTTCAGTATTCGGACCCGGATCAAAATCAACTGTTTCAGAAAAATAGCCGGTGACGTAGATATTATTTGATGCATCGATCACAATGGATTGTGGTTCATCCTTGCCGTCGCCACCGATACGCCTGGCCCATTGATATTCGCCAGCATTTGTCAATTTCAAAACGAAAATATCTTCCTGTCCGAATGCACCGATGTTGACGGAACCAGCGCCTGGATCAAAATCAACAGTGCCGTGAAAAGATCCTGTGAGGACAACATTGTCATCTGAATCCAATGCGATGTCAAATGCAATATCAGTTTCTTGCCCACCAATCCGTTTAGCCCACACCAGTTCACCATCCGGATTTATTTTATACACAAATGCATCCCTGTCATCTGCTGTGAGTGGATATATGTCCGGACCGGGATCGAAATCTACCGTACCGCTAAAAATACCGGCGACGTAAATATTGCTGTGTGCATCGGAAGTCATCGCATACGCGATGTCTCTTTGAGCAGAATTAATTTGATGAGCCCATACAGGTGATTGAGGAGGATAAAAGGGATTGCCGTTTGGATCGCGGCCGTACATTATTTCAAGGTTGCCATTGTTGTCATCCTGGTAGAGGACATGCACAGCAGCGCCATCAATCGCCACAAAAGACTGCCCGGCATCTGAAAAATTGCCCTCTATTGTAGTAACATTGGTGATCCAGCTGAGTCCTGCATCAGTAGAATATTTCAAATAAATATCAGCATCGTTGTTATTGTTTTCTGTATAGGTCATACTCATATACGTTCCCGAAAAAGCATGATGAGCATCATAAGAATCACCATTGCTATTCGTATAGTTGGCATCAGGACTCCAGCTAACACCACCATCAATGGTTCGCCGGCCAAACACTTCTGAATTCGTGATGCGACGATCATCCCAGGTGGCGAAAGCTATCTCGCCATTGGCTGAAATGCAGGGTGCATAACAAGCTGTTGTACTATTTGACAATTTGGTATCATTGCCCCAGGCCATACCATTATTGAGGGATCGTTTGTAAAAAATTTCCGAAGTGCCATTTCGAAGGTCTTCCCATATTACATGTACCAATGTATCCGCTATAGCTACACTGGGCTTAATGGATTCCCCTGCATTATTGGTTAACCGCGTATCGGCTGTCCAGCTCAGGCCACCATTGGTTGATCGCTTATAATAAATTTCATTCTGACCATCCCGTTTATCATTCCATGCAAGGTGCAATGTCTGAAAATCGATCACCAAGGATGGATTCTCTGAAGTGGAGGAATTGGTGGTGAGCCGTGTGTCATTGCCCCAGGTATTTCCATTATTGATAGATCGTTTGTAGTACAATTCATTATTGCCATCGCGACGGTCCATCCATACGACATGTACTTCATTATTCCATACAACGATGTTGGCCCTGCCTGAATAGATATTGTCATCCGCAGTCAGCCGTACATCCGCATCCCAGTTTATGCCGCCATCCATTGATCGCTTATAAAAAACTTCATCAGCACCATCGCGGCGATCCGTCCATACAATGTGCACGATTTGCCCGCTCACGGCTATGCATTGCGCATTAGTATAAGGCAGGTATGAAATCGAATCTGAATCCGTCAGCTGGACAGTAAGACCAAATTGAGCTTGGGTTGAAAAGGGGAGAAACATGATAGGGAGAAAGGCATACCATTTCATCAGTGCGGTTTTATATGTAGAAATATACTATAAATAATTGTAATATGTTAGGAGCGGGGTAAACAGGCCTTGAATTGCCACTCGCTCGGCGTCGGTTGACCGACGTCGTGGTGATTTCAAGGCTGTGCCTTGAATACGGAAACATCTCGAAAAGACGAATTTTGCTATATTTGCCGCCCGTTCAGAAATACCGACATCAGCATTTCGGAGGAGTGGTAGAGCGGTTGATTGCACCGGTCTTGAAAACCGGCAAGGTGTAAAAGCCTTCGGGGGTTCGAATCCCTCCTCCTCCGCAAAAAAAACAGCGCCTTCCTGGCGCTATTTTTTTTGGTTAAAACAACCTGCCCAGATGCCTTAGCACTTTATGATCCAGATAAAATGTACCAAAGGGAATGAAACTGGCCAGCAATAACTTCCACACCATTTTAGACCAATTCCATTTGAGCTTATTACCGACCGACCAGGCGGAGTAACAGAAAAGGATGAAAAGAAATCCATGTATCGGGCCAACTGTTTTCACAAGCGATGGATCATCGCCGAGATACTTAATGGGCACTGCTATGCCGACAAGAATGATGAGCGAAAGACCTTCCAGTAAAGTGATCCACCTGAGAAATCGTATTTCACCACCTGAAACAGCTTTAGGGTCCGGGTTTATTTGTTGTGTATTCATGACTAAGGCAAAGGTACTATTTCAATAAAGGGGCTGGAGGAAAGACTATGGCAATTAATAACCATTCAGGGAGTACCCAATCAGTATAAATCCAAGAATGTGCTTGCGTAGCGGGTTCAAGAAGGGTAAAAAAGTAGAAAGAATAATTTTTTCATGGGGTTCGTGTTTTTTTGGTTTTGTTATTTTTTTTCCGTGGAATTACTCCACCCTGAAGGTTATCCCATCCAGGCTAACCAGTCCTGGTACTACATGAGAGATAATTATAAATCCAAAAGAGGACACATCTATCCGGCATGTTTCCAAATCATTTACGGCAGCAAATATCGCGTGCGCAGCAGGCCTATACCCGGCAGGCAAAGTGTAAATAGTTACAGTCGATGTGTTGGTCGGATGAGTGATAACTCCCCTGAGATGTACGATTCCCATTTTATCTTTATAGTATCCGGCTCCTCCATATCCAGCACCATAATTGGTATAACCAGCCTGCAATGGAATTGGAATTACAGCTTCAATTTCTATAGTGCCACCAACCACAACATTGCCTGTAACTCTTGCATTTCCTGACACATGCAGTTTTTCGGTAGGAACAGGTACATCTATTCCGACATTGCCGCCCCCTGCAGTATTGATGATTAAATTTCTTCCGGTATTCGTACCATAATTGTAGGCTTCAATTCGGGAAGCATTATTGGGATCATCGCCATCAATGAGAAGCCCGATCCGGCTTGCTCCTCCGCCATTTCCGAAGAATGCACGGCCAAGGTCTCCTACCTCTAATGATTCAAACGGAGTGGACACACCAATGCCTACTTTACCTTCTCCAGTAATCCGCATCAACTCTGCTGAGCTTGTTGTACCGGTACCAGCATAAAAGACATGAGCACCTGTTGGGTCTGCCACCTGGTATCGCAATCTGCCGTTTTCATTTCCAAAGCCCAAAAATTGATTAGTATTATTACCTGCTTCGTATAGAATTATTTTTTTTAGATCTACCGTAGCATTGATAAAATGGAGTTGTCCATGCGGATCACTTACGCCTCCTATGCCCACATCTCCATGGCCCGTGATGCGTAACAATTCATGATCCAGCGTCCCACTCCCTGAATAAAAAACATGGTTGCCAGTACCACCTGCAACCTGATAGCGCAGGATTTTTTCGGTCGCACTGATATCATTCACACCAAAACCAAAAAACTCCCGGTCGTTGTTCTGTACTTCCTGCAGTATGAACTTTCTACTGGCGTACCCATTGGCTATATGGAGTGGAGCATGTGGTCCTGACGTTCCGATACCTACATTCCCTTGTGTGAAGCACAACTTTGCGACGACCACCAGGCAGAGCATTGAGAATATTCTTTTCATGATACGTTATTATTATATTTTTTGATTTACCTGTTGATAGCTGATGGATGACTGTTTTTGGCCTATTGCATTTTGCCTACTGCTCTTTGTTTTCCTCCGCCTTCGCCTCCACTTATCTCTGCAGACTCTTCATCTGAGAATCCACATGCTCAATATTTTCTCCAAACCACATCCAAACCATGAGGGCAATCACTGCCATGAGCAGCAACGCACAGACAATGGACAGGAAAAGGTTTTGAGATCTGAGATTCATATGCCGGTTTATTTCCACGACACGAATATGATCGTTCAAGCACACGGGATCCTAATTTTTTACCCAGACAAAGCGGGGACAGATACCCGGACAAAGTGCGGACAATTTGTAAAAGCCTGAGGATGAGGTGAAGGCGGAGGCTAAGGCAGAGGAAAAATTTAGGCGAAGGCGAAGGAAAAAGCGAAGGAAAAATTAATTGTAAATCCAAAATCGTAAATCCAAAATACCCCGGGGTTTTCGAAACGATGCGAAGCGAGATTGAGAAACACAGGGGAGAGAATTTTTCTTAGTGATATTGAAGTCGCAATTAGTACAACATCTGCAAGAAAAATTCGAAGGGGCAAAGAGAAACCATGCCTGGCATTAATTTATTCTCAAGTTGGGCGGTTGCAAAACGCGACGACTTGAGAAAAAAAGTTTTAGTCTTTGTTTTCATTGTTTTCCTTCGGAAAGCGAAGTATTACTCTCCGAATTGTTAATCCGTCTCCCTATTGCTATCGGGCTATTTCAACATATAAGTCACCTCCATTTCAATTTCAGTTCCCTCTGGAGAACTCAGCCTAAGTGTTGTTGATATTTGGTCTGATTTTTTCTTGCGGGCCATAAATTGGATCACCTCAAGTGTATCTACACCTACCGGATCATAATCCAATAAAAGAAATGAATGTTCATGCGCAGCGTCAGGGAGAATAAATTCTTCAATGACAAAATCATGCGGCAAGGTTGTCACCGCATTCCAGACTATGGAATCCTGGTGATAGAGAAGCGTGTTGTCCTCATATATTTCAAAGTAAAGATCCGCCTTGTTGTCCTGATCCCAATTGTGATTTGGTTTGATTTTGGTAACTCTTACTGAATGCACAAATATATTATACTCGTCCTTTGTGCATGAACATAACAACATGAGAGGGATGACCATCCAAATATTCCATCTAAATCGAATTGAATTTATCATTCAATAAACATAAGGAATTCTGCATACATCCGGTAATATCACGAAACAGAATACAATGCGACCACCACATTCACTGAAAATCACAACGAATTCACTTCTACAGGTTATTTCAAAGATGAATACACAATCTGATTTATTTATATTCACTTTACAAAAAAAACCCGGAATGCCTGCCTCTCTCAATCCTATGCTCCTCACGGATGAGAAATTTGAAAAATTCAGATATAAATCCTAAGCCTCCGCCTCTTCCTAGATCAACTTAAGCAACTCATCCAACGATCCCTCCTCCGGCAAATTAATCTTCTTCCGCAATCGCTGTCTTGTCTTGAGAATGGAATCATAACTGATGCCAAGCATCGAAGCCATCTCACGAGGGGCGAGCTGAAGCTTAGTGAGTGCGAGCAATCGCGTCTCGGCAGCAGTGAGATCAGGTATTTTTTCCTTCAGTCGCACAAAGAATCCGGGATGGACTTTATCGAAGAGCATCCTGAATCGATTCCAGTCATCTTCAGTGAGAATATGTGAATTGATGAGTTCTGTCAGATGATGTGTACGCTCATCCTGCTTAAGCAGATCGGTAGCTCTGAGTAAATCAATTTCATGACTGAACGTATCGAGCATTTCATTTTTCTCCCTGATCGATTCGGTAAACATGGTGAGGTCTTTGCGGGCTTGTGCCAGCTGTCGTTTACGCTGAAGATATCGTCGTTGGATGATAGCTACGAGAATGATACCGATCAGCACTGTGAACAGGAGAACAACATTGCGCAGCAGGATCTGTCTTTTGCGTTGCGTTTCGAGGGATGATAATTCATTGGCATGTTTTTCGATCTCCAGTTCGAGCCGGGCTCTTTGCAGAATATCTTTTTCTTCCGTGTCCTGCATGCGCACGAGATAGTGTGAAGCTGAATCCCGGTAGGCGAGTGCGCTATTGTAATCACCGGCGATCCGGCGTAGATCACTGAGGTTGTCAAAATAGGATTTCATCGCACTGTTGTCACCCCGGTTGACATGCTGACTGGCAAAACGCATATGATATTCCGCTTTCTCAAGCATGCCTTTTTTGAGATAAATAGCGGACAGCGCCAATGAAGCATTCATGGCACTGGTAAATTCTTTCATTTCCACGCTGACCCTGAAATCTTCTTCGAGCAGTGGAAGTGCCGTAGAGTCATGACCCAGCTTGAAATGACAATAACCGATATTGCCCAATGTCAATCCCACATAGGCATCCATTTTTGCATCCACTGCGGCATCATGGGCTTTTTGAAAATTGATGATCGCACTGTCATATTTCATTTGCTTCATATAGCACAAGCCCAACATGTTGTACTCGATTGTGGTAGTTTCAGGTCCAGGTTCATACATGGGGGTTTCAAGTGCCTGACTGATATAGATGTCCGCCTGATCGTATGCTTTCACGAAATAATAGGCATGCCCGATACGAAATAATAAGGTGTAACCTCGCGGAAATTGAACAAACCCGATTTGTCGCATCATGTCATAGCCCTTCATCAGGTTTTCGAATCCTATGACAAGTCGCCCATAGTTGCGCAAAGTCCAGCCTTTATTAATATAGAGCTCAGCCTCCTGGACTTTCCATCCCATGCGGATGGCATGTGCCAGGGCCTGATCAATAATATCAATGGTCCTCGATTCAGTGGAAGGCATATTGTATACCTGGAAAGAGATTCGTATGCTCCACGCTGTACTTGCGAGATCTTCTCTGCCGGCCTGCATAAAATCTTTATACATCTGGTCAATGCGCATAAGAAACCAGGTGGAGTCCTTCGTCTCCTTTTCATCATACCAGGAGTGCAAAGCTTCTTTTTGCACATCCATAGGCATTGCCAATATGGAATCCGCCTGTCCTGCGACTTGCAGGGAAGACACTAATAATAGAATTGCAATGAAGGGTTTTTGGGTGTTTTTCAAGAAGGGAAAGTTAAGGGAAAAAGGCAATGTCCTAATGCTTCAATTGCCTCGGATTTACTTCTGTCGCCCCGGATTTACTTCAATTGCCCCCGGATTTATCAGATGGGAGAAATGCTTCATTCCATTTTCACCAGCTTATTCATTACCTCCCTACCTTCAATTTCAAACCGGATGAAATATATCCCATTTGGCAGATCAGCAACCGAAAAGGTATTTGAATTTGCTTTTTTCCGGTTTATCCATTTACCATTTAGATCATATACTTCCACATCCATGATCTCCTCATTTGATTTTATCGTTACCTGATCCGTTGCAGGCTGCGGATAAATGAGAATTTCTTGTTTTGGTTCAGCTTCATTTATGGAAACCATAAACTCATCTTTCAACATCCAGATCTGTCTGCCATTATGTTCCGTCTCTGCGATAAAAAATAAATTTTTACCGGCACGTGTCATATTGGTTGGTGTTGAACTTAGTTCACCGGGAAGCATATCTGCTGCCAGCTTCGTACCGTCTTCCGTACCATCTGTAACCCACAGCTCCATACCATTTTCATCCGTATATGCCTGGAAATACAAACTGCCGTTTATCGGAGTGAGTTCTGCAGGAAACGAACTCTCTGCAGCCGGGCGAATGTCTTTGATCAGATCAGGAGACGGATTATCTGCCGGCGAACTGTACAGCTCACTCCCCGTATTGCTTTTTCGCCCATTAAAAAATAAGAGGTCATTGTATACTGCGAATCCGGCATGGTAAAGTGTATTCTGACCTCCGGGATTGAAGTCCATGGTCTGAGTTGCAGTATTCCCATTTGATCTGAACATTTCTCTTCCTTCCAAATCAGTTTTTGCAGAAAAGACAAGCCAGTCTTTGTAAGCAATCAAATCTTGTGGCTCTGAAGAATATCCTATTCCCAGATCCCGTACAAGATGCGTTCCTTCGACAGTTCCGTCTGAAGTCCATAACTCAAGCTCATAGTTGTCAGGACCCCTGGCAGTGAAATACGCACGATTGTTGACAACGGTAAGCTGGTTGCATGTCGGAAATGCTTTTAAAGAAAATGTACCTGCAGCTGTGCCATTGCTTACCCAAACCTCTTCACCTGTTTCATAAGTGATATAGTACATCAGTGTATCGCCTGCCACCCATTCGCGCGGTGAATATGAAAAACCATTGGCTACTAAACCCAGCATAAATAAAGTGTCGACATGGATTCCATCAGTGCTCAACATATAATTGGTATCAGCGATCTCAGCCACAAAAAATAGTTGATCCCTGAAAAACCTGAAGAAACCCGGAGAAGATGAAAGCGATCCTTCATTGATATCTGCCAGCATTTTTGTGCTTACCGTTGTTCCTTCAGTGACCCACAATTCATTTCCATGGATCCCGTCATTAGCAGAAAAAATAATTTTATCGTGAAGCTTCGTAAATTCTCGTGGCAAAGAAGACATTGTACTATCCCTGATGTCTTTAAGTAACTCAAGACTATCATTCTTAAAAGTCCACAATTCATCTCCGGTAGTTACATCATTGGCATTGAATATCAGCTGATCATTTAATCCTATGAGACTGCTGCTTCCTATTCCAAAGCGAAAAGGATTGATGTTGTCAGATAGTATGGTATTACTATCTGTCCCACCTGACCTCCATAATTCGACGTTAAAACCTCCCACATTAAAAGGAAGGAAAAAAAAGTTATGAAAAGGAATGGCATATTGCACATCGTCAAGCTGAGGAACGGAATACGATCCTTCTTCTGTCAGGTCAGAAAACCAGGAAACGGATTCATAATCATCCGTTGGCACCATCAGGAAAAATAAGCCGGTATCATTGTGCATGATCCTGGTGAAGTCGCCATCTGAAAAAATAAACGGCTTCGAAACCTGGTCATCAATTTGCTTAACTTCAGAAACTGAATAATCTGCCAGTTTCATTTTCAAAATGGATGTTCTGTTCGCTGCACCGGCACTTGTAAAAATCAAATCACCATTCCAGGGGGAAAGATTGGAAGGGGCAAAATAGTGGCTGGAAGTTTTATCATATACCGTGCTTGTTCCGGCCTCTGTTCCATCTGATGCAAGGATAAACAGGCGGTTAGCTTTGAAAAAGGAAAAATACATCCGGTCATTTGCCACGATGACATCCGCATATAGCACCAGATTGAATCCGGAATTCCATTGGTATACCTGAACCGTATTTATTATCGAACCATCCGTCCTGTAAATATGATTACGGCTGACAAAGTAAAGCTCGTCGTGATAAGAAATAAATTGAGTTAATTCAGCAGTCCCTGTATTTCCGGCGCCGTTGCCATCAATTCCATTTATGAGCATGAATGTTCCGTCCGCTGTGCCATCGCTTCTCCAGACCTCTACTTTACTGCTTCCGGTTTGCCTGAAGCTGAAGAAAAAAAGATTGCCTGCTTCGCCTTGTATGGTAGTTAGGCCTAATGCAGGGATATTCTTTTTTATAAGTTTTGTTCCGGCTGCAGTCCCGTTGCTTTGCCAGACCTCCATGAATCCGTTTCGATAAATGGTAAAATAGATTTTATCCTGTACGAGTGTGAGCCGGGTAACATTGAAATCAAGATTAAAAGAAACTTTTTTTGTACCGGTTTCTGTGCCGTCTGTTTTCCAAAGTTCACCGGCTGAAAGGTTGTCACTGGCGATAAAATAAAGTTCATCATTCAGTTCAACTGAGGAAGCTTCAAAGTAATAATTGACAATGCCGCTTTGTTTCCCGGGGTTTATATCTTTCAGCAAAGTAGCTGAATTCGGATCTCCTGAAGAGATCCACAACTCATAGCCATGGCTGCTGTTCTGTGCTCTGAAGATCAGTTTGTCCTTGAAAATTTTAAAGCCTGAAGGATTTGAACCCAGTTCCGTACCAAACCGGTCGAATGAAGTAACCTGGACCTGAGCCTGGGCTTGATAAATGATTAAGAAGGAACAGATGATCAGGGATGTAATTTTTATCATGGCCAAAATGGAGTTGAAATCTTTGGAAATATAGGTGAAAACGGGCTTCCGGGTTTATCTCATACCGCAAATTTCCCTTAAAGACAGTAATGATTTTTGGGATCGGATTCAAGGAAGGTGAAGCAAAACAAATTTGGTTGTTTCTTAAAATCATTGTTATTCTTGAGGAATCACCTAAACGTAAAGGAAACTCTTGAAGCACATTTATTGGTAAAAACAGGCTTTTTTTGTAAATTTGTAACATGCCTACACTCGAAATACTAAGCAAAAAAGGTACAGATGCTGTCAAAAAACTGCGTGAACTAAAGCTTAGAAATGGACTTCCATTTATGATTAATGCAAGGGAGTTACCGACAAATCAATGCTATCTTGAATATCCAAATGGAAGTATTAAGTTAATAACTGTCATACATTCCAGACTTGACATGGATGTAATTCATGAATTAACATCAACTGAAGCAGATCATTTAAGACGGCGCTTTCACTTTTCTCCAATAAAGTAAATGCCGCTTTTGTATATAATTACTGGTTCCAATGGTGCAGGTAAATCATCAGTGGGTCCTAATTACATTCCTGCAGATTTAAGAGATTCTGTACGAGGGTGTGCCGGGTAACATTGAAATCAAGATTAAAAGAAACTTTTTTTTGTACCGGCTTCTGTTCCGTCTGTTTTCCAAAGTTCACCGGCTGAAAGGTTGTCACTGGCGATAAAATAAAGTTCATCATTTAGTTCAGCTGAGGAAGCTTCAAAGTAATAATTGACAATGCCGCTTTGTTTCCCGGGGTTTATATCTTTAAGCAAAGTAGCTGAATTCGGATCTCCTGAAGAGATCCACAACTCATAGCCATAGCTGCTGTTCTGTGCTCTGAAGATCAGTTTGTCCTTGAAAATTTTAAAGCCTGAAGGATTTGAACCCAGTTCCGTACCAAACCGGTCGAATGAAGTAACCTGGACCTGAGCCTGGGCTTGATAAATGATCAACAAGGAACAGATGATCAGGGATGTAATTTTTATCTTGGCCAAAATGGAGTTGAAATCTTTGGAAATATACATGAAAAAGAAAATCAGCCAAAGAGGGAAATGTGTTCAATATTCCGCCCCGGAATTAAGATTATTGTGTAGTCTTCTTTCTTGCGATTGAGTAACCTAATTCCCTGGTGAAGTATACCATGCATTAATATTCAGAGATGGCCGGCTTGCCTTCAATCGCTCAAGCAGTCCATCTTCAACTTTCATATCCAACAGCGTGACCACTTTCAGCTTTTTGCAACCATCGATGATCTCTGCAAGGTTGGTTACGGCCGGACAGTTGCTCAAATGGAGCTTTTCAAGTGCTGGAGCTTTGCTCAGGGATTTCGGCAGTTCTTCCAATTGCAGGGCATTGGATACGGTGAATTCACTAAGCTGCTGCATGTAGCCGATACAGACAGGAATTGATTTCCCTTCAAAATTTTTGATCTCAAGCGTCCTCAGTTTGGACAACGGGCAAAGTGAACCCAAACCATTTTCCCCTGTAAGGCTCAAATGCTCCACTTGTTCTTTCATGGGTAATGCTTCTTTGAAGGATTCAAATATTTTAGACCCGGGTGCAACACCGAATAGGACTTTGTTTTCCAAATTATGTATCTCTGCCACGTTACCATCGAGTGGATTTCCTATGATGACCATTCCGCCTTTCACATCCATGACAACCTTATCGGTCTGAAAGAGAGAATTCATTTGTTTGTCCAGCAATTCAAATGAGAATGCTTTGGTCACGGTGTCAAGTACATAGATCCCCAGATCATGATCTGTCAGGAAAGCAAATTCAACCAGGGAATTCGATCTTTTGGGCAGTGGAGTTTCTTTCCATTGATGATCATAAAGATGCTTTACTGCAGTGGAGTTTTCAGGCAGTGGCAGTAAAACCCATTGATCATTCATATGCACTTCCAATGCAGAAATATTCCTGCGAATGATTTTTCCTTCTTTATTGAAAAATGTAAAATCATATCCGCTGCGCAGATAGGCGAGGTTACCAATGAAATCCCGGGGCATATAACCATTGTACGCACCGGTCACGTTTTTCATATTCAGCACCTCTTTGCCGGTCGGATCGACATAAATATTTTGTTGTTGTTTTGACGATCCGCCATAGTTTCCTGCATTAATCGTGATCATCGAAAGTCCGCTACTGAACTCATTAGCTGCAGAAATATATTTCGACATATCGGCTGGAAATGAATACACGACCTCGCCTGTGAGATTCATGATCTGCCAGGAAGAACTATCCGGCCAGGGTTTGACCACTGCAAAACCTTCTTTGAATAAAGTGGCCGAACTAAATTCTTTTCCACCAAAAGCTGATTTTCCCGTTCTGTCGAGGAATGAATATTTTTCCGGTTTTTTATAATCGTCATTCGCCACAGCTACGCGGATCAATCCCTGTGAAGGATTACATATCCGGATGTATTTCTTGTCCAGGAATAAAAGTCTTTTACCATTTTGATCGATAAGATAAAGGCTGTCTTTCCTGTACACAGGTATCGGGCCTTCTGCAAAATCAAAAAACTGATACTGCGATTTGGAAGGTCTCACCTGTGCGCAATTCTCGAGTACAGGATTGTCACGGGCCGGGATCTTAAACAGTACTTTGCCATCCTGCCCGATCACCTGGCTTTGATCTGCATCAATAGCACGAAATACGATCACCTTTATGGATTGACTGATGCCTGAAAAAGGAATGATGAACATCAGGATCCTGACGAAGCTGGTAATAAATAAAGAATAAGGAGTCATTGCATTACATTTTGGGTTTACTTAAATCGATGATGGACTAAAGTATAAATGTTTTTGTCAAGGCGAAGATAATTGTCATATCCGGCAAAAGTTTCTTGCAATAGCCGGACTGGAAGTAATTTTAGAAAGATAGGATTGGCTAGTATTGGGACAATGGAATTGCGTTAGAATAAAGTTGAAGGACTATTAACAGGTTGTTTTGGAGTGAGGGGAGTAATTGAAACTGTATGCATTGAATGATAAAACAAGTGGAGACACAAGCAACTATGCAACAAAAGAATACCAGGAAAAACCTCCACATTTTGGAGTCTTCATTTGCCAGGATTATACCAGGCGATAATGGCCTTCAAATTAATTGATAAGTGAAAGTACTTCCCCCTTCAAATCTTCACCACCGCAAACGATTCCAAAACCTTACCCCCTTCCTGAATCATCCCATAATAAACTCCCACAGCTAACCCAGGCAAAAAAACCTTCGAAGGAATAGTCAGTGATGCCGCAGAAAACACCTTCCGACCATACACATCAAAAAGATCAAGAGCTACATATTTAAAATTTGGTTCCTCTGTATTGATCTCAAAATATTCTTCTAATGAATTCGGTGCGATAGTCAGTTGATCAATTGAAGTTTCATCAATGTCCTTATAAAAATCTACAGTTTGAAAGCTATTTCGATTTCTCAGTCCGGCGATCCTCTATTATTTAATGCCTCTATTTCACCCTCCTCAACACAATATCCATCATCAACATCTCCTTCCCATCCATTCCAAACCCATACATCGTCGTTGATTGTGTATCATCGTTGAGAAATTTAATTTCCTGGCGGATGTGAGAATCTTTTTGGGTCATGGGATCTGTTTGTGTTCCTTTCAGATGTAACGTATTCGTTTTGGTATCAAATTCACCTGTCATATAGATGACACCTGATCCCATGTTGTCGATCCAGGTGTTGACAAATTGCTTTTTGGCATTATCGTATGCGAGTATGCCTTGTCCTTCGAAAGCCTGTCCCATCATATCGCCTTTCATTTCTCCTGATTGAAATAATCCATTGTAGAGCATTTTATAGGTAGCTGACACTGTTGATTTGGTAGGATTGGCCGGATCCATGTAAGTGTTGACATCGCCGGTCCATGTACCTTCTGCTTTAGCCATCCACTTATGCATATCGCCGGGTGTCATAAAATCCGTCCAGGCATTCATGGCTGCATCATCCTGTGCATAAAGAGTAGCAAGCGAAGAGAAGATGATCAGAAGGAAGTAGAATGTTTTTTTCATGGTGATGGATTTTAGTGGATAAATATAATTATTCCCAGAAAAAAGAAAAGGTGGAGGTTGAGTTGAAGGCGAAGGGATAGTTGCACAGCTATCAGGAGGTCTCGTACCTTTCCACCCATGTTTCGCAGGCTCCCACTCTGGTTCTTCCTATTCTTCTATTTCCTTCTTCAAGGTGAGGCTAAGGCACAGGTTGAGGCGCAGGAAAATGAAATCCTTCCAATATTACAGACCTCCAGGATTACAGCCTACGACATAAATGAAGGCTTACCCATCTCCTGCACATGGGATGCCTTCCACACCAGCGACGGACGGATGTGGATCAATCCCTGTTTCCAACAGGAGGAACATCAGCGGTTTTCGTTTTTTCAGTTTGATGGAAGACAGACGAGGTATGTAGATCTGGGTGAAGAAGCGCGGAAGATCAAAGCTCAAGCTGCATTGTCAGGTTTTGATAAGGATGATAATGCATTTGGATTTTTCAGGCTGACAAGCACATTCTTCATGCATGATTTTCATGATCATTCCACCGATCTGATTAACATTGAGCAATCCGATGCATATATTATTCAGTTATTCCAACACAAGGATGACCACCTTGTCATCCTGGCAATGAATGCATCTTCATTTTTTGTTTATACCCATCAGTTGGATAAAACTGAACTTAAAATAACCATCCCGCGTGATCATCCTGAGAATCCAATTCCAAACCTGCAAAAATACTGGGTACGTGATGCTTATGTGATGAATGGTGACAACCTGTGGTTTTTCGATTGGTATGGTGCAGAAAATATCGCGGGTCCCGAAGTTGAAAATCTCATGCGTGTAAACCTGAAAAGCGGAGGAGTAAATAAGGATCCTGCAGCAACATTTATCGGATATACACCTCAAAAAGATGTGTACAACTTTAACTGGACAGCAATTAACGAAACGATACAGCTACTTGACATCACAGGAAAATTATTTGTCTACGACTTTTCAAAAAAGCAGTCATCCAGCCGTCAACTTTTCATTGACCCCAAAACACTTTCAGTTCGCTCACTAATCGTCACGGACAAAGCAGGCAACACTTTATATGCACTGATCCTGGAAAATGAAAAATATGGCTTGCTGATCGACGCGAAAGGAGGCCAGTATGATTATGGAGATGTACTTACCAGGTTAAATGCATACTCGCGTTATCCGGTATTGACGATCAAAGGCCTGTACAGTAATAATTTTTTGCAGAATGTACTGGCAGTATCGAAAGGTGGCCTCATCACAGCAGACCTGAAGCCTGCTACATCTATCCGGTATTTTATTACCAATCAACCTACACGCGGTATTGCAGAGTTAAGTGATCAGGGGCTGCTTGTTTTTTCGGAACAGGATGGCGTGATCCGGATCAATACTGCAACTCATCAAGTGATCAACTTCACTCGTCAGGCTCCATTTGATGGCGTCATAGCAGGCTTAGGCGATCTCAAAACCCGGCCGGATGGTTCGGTCTGGTTTATACAGGATAGTGCATTGATCCGCCTCGATCCACAACTAAACCCCACGAAGCATCCGCTGCATTTATTCATTGAGCGTTTTGATTTTATCAATGACAGTGTAGTTGTATTGGTCACTAACAAACATTTGCTCTTATATAATATTGTTGAAAAAAAGCTTCGATCACTGGTCGAAACACCTTCATCACTTTCTGCACAGGCCTCCTTCAATCAGGTATTGATTGCAAAAAACGGAAACCTCTGGATTGCCGGTTATGATGGATTATGGTATGTGGATGTCGCTCGTCGTCAAAGCAAAGTGTACAATGAGACGAATGGATTTTCTGACCGCGCCATGATGTGTCTTGCAGAAGATAATCAGGGAAAGATCTGGGTGGGAACATATTCAGGTGGCCTGAACATTTTTGATCCGGTAAGTGGTAAAGTAAATATCATCAATGCATCACAGGGCCTTTCCAATAATACCGTCGTCTCTATTCTCCAGGATGAAGAAGGTATGATGTGGCTGGCTACGTATGTTGGTATCACACTCGTATCACCCGATGGACAGGTGCGTGCCAGACTTTACAAGGAAGATGGCTTATCTACCAATGAATTCAACCGGTATTCTTCATTCAAAACTAAAAACGGTGATCTCATCTTTGGCTCTGTCGCAGGTATCAATCGTATCAAACCTGCTGAAGTAAAAAGAGAGTTATTCAACCAGGATGCATTGAGGATCTATGGCAATTCAGTCACTTACTATGACCGCGATCAAAAGACAGATAAAGAATACAATTTTGACATCACTTCGCGTGAGATACGATTGCCTGCGACACATCGATATCTTTCCATAAAATTTGCTCTTTCTGAATTTGTAAATCCGGAAGAACATCAATATTCTTACCGGATCGTTCACCCGGGAAGAGAAAACATCAATGACTGGATCTCTAACGGATCCAATCCCGAACTCAATCTTAATAATCTACCGGTTGGGAATTATACAATTGAAGTTCGCGGAAAAGATTACCGGGGCAATACGACATTAGTACCATTAAAGATTCTTATCCATGCCGCTGAGTTTTTTTACAAACAAGTTTGGTTCTATTTACTCCTCTCTTTAATGATTCTTACCGGTGGGGTATTATGGATCCTTCGTGAACGCAAAGAAAGGATAAGACTGGAGCAGGTGGTGACCGACAGAACTAAAAAGATCCGCGAAGACAAAGAGATCATTGAGCGACAATCACAAAAACTGATCGAGCTTGATCATGCAAAGTCAATTTTCTTTACCAATATCTCTCATGAATTCCGTACGCCGCTGACTGTGATCGAAGGCATGACTGAACATGTGCGGGAAGATCCGAATGCACCCGTACTCATTCGTCGTAATGCATCGCATTTACTTAACCTTGTCAATCAGATCCTCGATCTGCGAAAAATTGAATCCGGGGCGATGACACTGAATGTTGAACAACGTGATGTAATTCAATTCATACGATACATCACCGAGTCCTATCGTTCACTGGCACATGTGAAGGGAATTGAATTTGAATTGAAGTCCACTGTAGATAAGCTGATGATGGATTTTGACCAGGAGAAATTGCGACAGATCATCGTCAACCTGTTGTCCAACGCAATCAAGTTCACACCGAATGGTTCGGCTCCACTCACTAACGGTGGAAAAATTGAAATGCAGGTTTCGACTTACGAAAAGAACGATGAGGAATACCTCGAGTTGAAAATTGTGGACACAGGAATTGGCATTCCAAAAGAAAGTATCAAAGACATCTTCAATCGTTTTTACCAGGCAGAGCAGGTGGATAAACAAAAACTTTCACCATCGGGTGGAACCGGTATTGGTCTTACGATTGCTGCAGAGTTTATCCGGCTGATGAAGGGTACAGTTGAAGTAGAAAGTGAAGTTGGAAAAGGAAGCACCTTCACAGTGACTTTACCTGTTACAAGGGATGCGCCAATGGCAGAGAGCAGAGAGCAGATTGCAGGGGGCATGGAGCAGGGGGCATGGAGCATGACGGGCAAAGCAGAGATCCCGCAATTACTTACTAATGCTGCGGGAGAGCAGGAGACAAGCAATTTACCTTCATTATTGATCATTGAAGATAATTCCGATGTCATCTATTACCTGCAATCGAGTCTTCAAACTGATTATCAGATAACTGTAGCACATGATGGAAAGCAGGGACTTGGAGTTGCCTTTGATATCATTCCTGATCTGATCATATGTGATGTCATGATGCCGGAGATGGATGGGTTTGAAGTCTGTGATATCCTGAAAAAGGATTTGCGCACGAGCCATGTGCCATTGTTGATGCTCACCGGAAGAGCGGACGATGAATCCCGGATCGTGGGATTGACAAAAGGAGCAGATGCCTATTTGTCAAAACCTTTTGATGTGCGGATCCTCCGGGCACAATTGACTAATCTGTATGAATCGAGAAAACGAATTCATGCACGATATGCATCGCTTGATCTGCCACAAAGGCCATCTGATGATCCAGGCATACAGGTCGAGGATAACTTTATCCTGAAGCTGCGCGAGATCATTGAAACCAATATGCAGAATGAAGACCTCCAGGTGCCTGATGTAGCACAGGCGATCGGTATGAGCCGTGCGAATCTACACCGGAAAATAACAGCACTCACAGGTAAACCAGTTTCCACTTTTATCAGGACTGTGCGTCTGAATAAGGCAAAACAACTTTTACTAGATCCCTCTCTGAATGTTTCCCAGGTAGGGTATGAGGTTGGCTTTAAATATCCGGAGACTTTTACGAGGGCATTCAGTGAGGAGTTTGGGATGACACCGTCGCAGTATAGAAGCGGAGGAGAAGGCTAAGGCGAAGGAAATTCAGTTGAAAAGTCGGGGCGTTTTGCAACCGCCCAGACTTTTCAACTGACAATTTTCGGAGTCGGGGCGTTTTGTAACCGCCTTAACTATTCAAAAATACTTCATAAGTAAATCCCGGACGTTTTGCAACCACCCCAACTTTTCAAAAAGACTTTAAAGTTCAATTCATGTTTTCCTTAAACATCAGGATATTATAGGAAAACATCATGATGTTTTAGGAAAACACTATTGAATTAAAGTGAAACATAAAATCAATAAGTGATTGATTTTAAGCCACATACCATTGATTACAGATTATCTGCTAAAAAATACCTCAACCTCTTCCACCCCTTACGCCTCTTCCACTCCTACCGCTCCTTACACCTCTTCTACCTTTTCCACACCTTACACCTCTTCTGCCATTACCGCCCCTTCTTCATCTCCCCCTCCTCCTACTACGGTTTCCCTTCGCCCCGATATTATCAGATTAAAAGAAAAGAAGAACTTAAGTCCCCTTCAGGGGATATAGGGGCAAATGCAACATCCTGTCAGGAATCTGAGACACCACATCAAGCCCATCCCTATTGCAACTCCCCATTTTTGTGGTCATAAAAAGAGTTGCCATGAAATCCATTTTCTTTTCCCCCTTTTCGCATATAATCCTCTTATTCGCGATTGCATTTCCAAATATAATGAAGGGCCAATGCGGCATGACCCACATCCCCATCGAAGACCAGATCAGGGAAAGCTCCCTGGTAATTGAAGGTGAGGTCACTAGCCAACGGACAATCGTCTCCGATGACAAGCAACAAATCTTCACAGCTTATAAAATCAGGGTAACCAAAGTCTTCAAAGGCGAAACGGTCGAAAATGAAATTGAACTGATCGAACTAGGAGGCTCTACACCCGAAATGTTTATGCATGTCGAACCAAGCATTTCACTTACCATCGGACAGGCAGGAGTTTTTATGCTGGTTAACCCACGTACCGGAAAAATGAGATCCATCCATTTTGACAAACCTACCTACGAAGGCTATGCAAGCATGCAATCTGTTTTCACTTACAACAAGGGCCGCAGTGAGGTCGCGGGAATTTTTGAAAAATACAATTACGCTGATTGGTATCCCGCTGTAACTAAAGCAACAGGCGGTGATTACAAATATGTTCAGGACCTGACGCCACTACCTTCTGCAAATAGATCTTCAGTGTCTCCGGTGATCACTTATATCTTTCCACTGACCATCACGGGTGGTACATATTCAACCTTTTCAATTTTTGGATATGGTTTTGGTACGACACCAGGTATTGTTTATGTCAAAAATCCTAATGATGGTGGAGCTACTTTGTTACAGGTCACTCCTGTGCACATTCTAATATGGGAAGATGAGTACATCGAATTGTACATGCCGGGTGTTGCAGGAAGCGGACCTGTTGGAGTAATTGTGAATAACGTAGCTGTTGAATCTGAAGAAACTGTTCACATTCTGTATAGCGAACTGGAAACCGAAATTGTATATGAAAATACTACATGGCTTTTGCAAACGGCACTTCGTAAAAACAATGCAAACGGCTCTATGCAATTTCAGTACAATACTGCTTTCAGTAATAATGCAGAGGCAAGACGTTCGTTTATGCGTGCATTTGACAATTGGCGTTGCGCTGCAGATGTAAATTTCAGATTGGGTGCTGTGACGAATATTAATGTGGCAGCAATTGATTACACAAATGTAATTGCATTCGATACGAATGATCCACTTCCTCCTGGTGTCAGTGGAAGAACATCTACATCAGGTCCAAACTGTTGGAATGGGAGTTATCCGGCTACGCCGGTAGCAGACATTGATATCATTTTTGATGCAAACCCTGCAGGTGGGTGGCAATTTGGACCGACGTATCCGGAGCAATTGGATTTTGAATCTGTAGCCCTGCATGAATTGGGACACGCATTACAATTGCGTCATGTATTGGAACCTGATCATGTCATGTGGCCTTTTCTTGATCCTGGAGATGAGAAACGGACGCTGCATCCTGATGATATAGCAGGAGGAATAGATACTAGGACACGTGGTGTAAGTAATCCGTCGTATTGCAATTATGATCCTTTGAAACCTTATATCGCTAACAAGTATGTTGATATCAGTTCAACTAATACTGTTCAAAGTGGTGATTCATGGAGCACTTCATATACTTATCTGCAGGATTTGACTCAGTTGGCTTTTAGTAATGCATGCTTTGATACTCTGTTTGCTGCTGAGGGTATTTATTATCCGGATGAAGGATGGTTTACATCAGATAATGCTCAGGGTAGCACGTTTGATTTTAGTAAACCGATGGTCATGATGGGTGGATATCCTGCAGGTGGTGGTGCCAGGGATATTGAAGATCATCCGACGATTCTATCCGGTGATCTTGAAAAAGATAATTTACTGGATGGAGAAAATGCATTTAATGTTGTTAAGCTCAATGCCAATGTTACGCTCGATGGATTGACGATTGAATTTGGTTATGGTGATGCAAATGGTGGCCCTCAATCTGTCGGAGCTGGCCTTACCAATAATGCAGATTGTACGCTGCGCAATATGATATTCCGTAAAAACAAAGCGAGAGGAAGTATTGCAAATCCTAATGGGAAGGGTGGTGCGATTCATAATGCTTCAGGGACACTGAATGTATATAATTCTTTGTTTTATCAAAACGAAGCAACACAATTTGGGAATGCGATTTCAATAAATGCGGGCGTATTCAATGGTGCCAATTGCACTTTTGTCAACAATGGCAGCTCTGCTGTGAGTACGTTTCATTTTATATCAGGTGCTAACATATTGCGTAATTCCATTTTTTGGCATAACAATACCGGTCTTGACATTGGGATCACAAGTCCTGCAACATTGATGATGAATTATGTAATGTTGGAAGAAACGCAAATGCCTGCGGGATCGACAGGCTTTAATATGATGTTCGGTCGAAATCCTTTATTTATCGATGAGGCTGCGCAAAATTACCGGATAGAATATTGTTCACCTGCGATGAACACAGCATGGAATGCATATAATCCAACTACATTGGATGTGGCAGGTAATGCCCGTGTTCAGGGAGGCATCATTGATGTGGGTGCATATGAAAGTTCATATTCATCACCGTCTAATCAGGTCACTACTACTGCAGATTCCGGGCCGGGTTCGTTGCGAACCATTGTTGCGAATCTATGTGAATACACTACTGCAGTATTTAATCCTTCCCTCAACAATGCAACAATCCAATTGACTTCAGGACCAATATCTCTTAATAAAGAAGTGACAATCTTTGGTGCACCTGGAAATACGATGACTATTAGTGCCGGAGGAATCAGTCATATTTTTGATGTGACATCAGGGAAGAATGTTTTTCTTACAAACCTGGCTCTTGCAGGTGGTGCCAGTCAAACAGGCTTAGGCAATTGTGTAAAAAATTATGGAACACTATTTCTTAATACTGTAAAAATGCAAAGCCAGCCGGGTGCTGCTCAGATACAAACGCTCGCGAATTATGGTGCGGGACAGTTGAGGATTAATGGGACGGTTACTATTAAATAACTTCAACCGTCATCCGTGAACCGTCTTTTCGTGAGTAGTGAGTCGTGAAACGTGAGAAAAGAAAAATCAAATCTTCATTGATCTCAAATTTTCATAATTTATCTGCGTCCTCTTTTTTTATTAAATTCTATTTCCTATGCTTGTAATTCCTCTAAATACTAGTCCGATAAATGTGCTTAGGGTACACCAGTTGCAACATACCAGGCAAGCAGCAGTACTTCAGAAAGTAGCTTTTTCTACCCGTGAAGGGATATACATCGTGGATATCTCTTCGATTGTACATTGTGTGGCGATGGATAATTACTCCCAGGTATTCCGGAAGGATGGAAGTCCGATTACGATTGCAAAAACTTTAAAATTGCTGGACGCTTGTTTGACAATGCATGGATTCATCCGTGTGCATCAGACGCATCTTGTAGCAGTCGGTGAGATTAATTTTGTAGGACAGGATTTTGTAAGATTATTGAATGGCAAGGAAATTCCCATATCACGCGCTAACCGCACAATGGTAATGGAACGAGTGATGGAAAATGTAAAAATGCCAGGATAAAAAGTCAGCTATCTTTTCTCAAAAACACCAAAAGCTATTGGTTGAACTAAAAACCTAAAACCAAAAACTTGTCCTACTGCCTAAAACCAACAACCAAAATTTTAACCTATTTCAATTAATTAACCACTGCTTTCAACACAAAACTCCTCTCACCTGGAATTAACACATGAATAAAATAAAACCCGGGAGAGTTTGTAAAAGTTGAATGAATGATGTTAGTATCCCTGTATTGTCCCTTATTCATAAGCAATCCTGTGCTATTGTACATTTCAATCCGGATGTCAGATTTTACTTCATCAAACACAATATCAAATGATCCACCTGAAGGATTGGGAACGATCCGGCCATTTTTTTCAGACATGAATTGATCAGGTATGACAGATGAGATTATATCGTCAAGGTCATTGATAACATGGGTAACTGTATTTGTAAGGACCGGTTCATTAAAGTCGAAGTATATTCCAGCTTGATTCGATATCACAGTTCCTTCAGGCAAAAGATCATGCTGTCTCACCTGAAATGAAAGGAATCCATGACTGGCTTCTTCATTTGTGCTGCTATCGGGAAGGAGAATGTTTTGAAATTCCCATTCGAGCACCCTTGGTCCATGCATGGTGAATGTATATGGATGACTTGCTGCTCCGGGTTTCACCGAAAAAATATCAAGATCCCCATCAAGCGTATCTCGAACAACCACAGTAAATGCAGTATCGTTACCTGTATTTTGAAACCGGATAATATAATCCAATGGCTCATTTGGAAGGATCTTATGTTGGGCGCCCAGACCTCGGGGAGATGCAGATTTATCATTCGGATCATAGCTTCCCGTGACCACTCCACAGGTGATATCAATCACCGGTGAGAGGTCGTCCTGGTAAAAAGCATTGCGTAAACCGGGTGACCAGTTCGAAAGATCTCCGCATCGCTCAATAGTACTGTTCGGCCTGCTCAGCCATGGATAATCCGGATGCTGGTCGGCTTCAAGCCGGATAGTTCTGCCATCAGCAAGGAATGATATTATGTTCACACCATGCCCTTCAAGAAGAATGGAATCTTTCCACAAAAAGGTTTCATCACGAAACAGTCTCAACGGAACATGACATTCCGTAGGGATATCCGTCAGATTTTCAATCCTGAAATGAACACTATCGGTGTCACAATATCCCGATACCGCAATATTGCTTCCCAGGTAAGGAGCACCGCATGCACTATTTGTGATCAGTGGTCTGTGTTGATCTTCGAATATACATGTGTCAGCAGGTGTCAACTCTGCCTGAACGCACAGACTTTGCCCGATTACAGCATCGCAGCTCACCTGCACCTGAACGTTTATGGTAATGCATTCTTCCGGGCTCAAATCCCCAATACTGAAACTGTAAATATTCGGACCTATGAGTGTAGCAGGCAGGGATGAATTTTGAAAAGTTAAAAGGCTGTCAAGTGTAAGGAGGACAAATGCATCTTCCAATGCACCAGTTGCCAGGACATCATTGCAGGCCTGAATAATTATTCTTTGATTGGTAAAGCATCGGCGGACGAATGGCATCTGTATCGACACTGTCGGAACAGCGCAAGGATCTTTAACTTGCAGAGCAAATGGATCAAAAACAGGTATCTCACCATCCTGCAAGACTTCAAATGTCCTTTCAATAGAACAAGTCGTAGTCCATGGTCCTGAAGTGTCGATTTGAAGGGAATACTGGCCAGCCAGAAGATGACTAAGATCAAATTGCCCTGAAGCACTGGATGTCAGAATGATGTTCCCTGGCATCAGGATTGCAAATCTGCCTGGCAATCTTTTCTCGTCACCGTCCCATATACAATTCCCATTGACATCGTTTATAACATGTACACAACTTGCATTCGAGATTACTTCATTTTTATTATCACATCCAGTGTTATTTTGATAAATAGTAGTAATGGTTCCAATGGCGCCTGGGGAAAGCAGCAGCTGACTTATGCCGCAACAATCAGACAGGTTTGTATTGCGGGAAATTTCAAGTTCACCACCCACATAGCGGAGGTTTTTTAACCCATTCAGATGCATCAGCATTTCATTTTTGGTAATATTCAGATTGTCTCCTGCATACTTAAGATTACTTAACCCATTTAAGTCCTCAAGCGCGTTTCCGGATATCTGTATATTTGATTTGATTGAATCCAGTTCTGGTAATTCCAGTGTTTTTAGGGATGGATTGAGCGTTACGTCCAAATTTTTCTGAACGGTTCTGATTTTAGGCAAATAGATCCTTTCAAGCCGATCACAAAGACTAACGGAAAAAGATGCTAGCGAAGTCATGTTAGAAAAGCCATCCAGGTTGGTTAGGTAATCACAGCTTGAGATAGTTAAAAAGTTTACATCGGTTAATCCAAGAAAAGCGTCCACATTTGTCATCGCATTGTTGCTGTTTAAGTGAAGTAGGCCTTTCACCGATTTCAATTGGGCAAAACCTTCAAAGTTGACAAGCGATGGGTTGACATTAATTGTGATATGGTTTGCCGATTCGAGTGATGAGAAACCATAAATGTCTGTGAGAAGGTCATTACCTGAAATACCTATGATATTTCCAACAGATAACAAGTTTCTAAACCCGGAGATCTGTGTTATGTTATTCGCACCCACATTCAAAGCATAATCGACACTGACCAGTCCATTAAAACCGGCGATATCTGTCAGAAGATTATTTAAACGTATATGCAAATCACCAACATGTTTGAGATTGGGCAAATCCGGGATAGCAACCAGGTCATTGTTCAATTCAAGAGTTAATTGGCCTCCAATATGTTCAATTGTGTACAGAAAATCCAGCGTTGATAATTTGGTTTTCGACAGCGTCAGGTCTCCTTTTACTTCAGTTAGTTTTTGAAATCCTGTGATAGTTGACAAGATGGTATTGTTTTCCATTAAAAGATCACCATGTATGGTATCGATAGTATTAAAACAGTTGATCTCAGCCAGGAATGAGTTATTTAAAATGATAATATCACCACCAACATGTGTCAAGTTATTGAATCCGCTTATGGATTGCAATCCACGATTATGTTCTATTGTGAGTTTATCGCCTATAGTGTTCAAAGATTCTAATCCTGAAAGAGAGGTAAGGGAATCCTCAACGCGAATGATCAGCTCACCACCGACCGTAGTGAGACTGGTCAGGTCATCAATGCTTTTCAAATGAGTGTTATTTCCAAGGTAAAAGTCGTCACCGACATTCCTTAGCGCGCCCAGACCCTTGAGATCAACGATCTCAGCATAATCAATGGTCAGATCACCAGTCACTGAAACAAGACCTGAGAGAGGCGACAAATTAGTAATCGAATCGCTGCCGAAACCTCCAAAAATGGTAAGTGAGCCATTGATCACTGTGATAGCCGGATCAAATGCATTGACTTCTGTCTGCGTATTCAGTGTAATAGATTGTGCATGGATTGTGTCGGTAAGTTGAACCAATGCAAATGATAAGAGTGTGAAGAATCCGGACTTTCGTAAAAACATATCAGAATTTTATTGTAAGATAATGATGTGAAAATACGGAAATCAAACCTGTGAGGCTTTTTCTCATGATAAAGCGAAATTGTGCTTTATTATTTCACCTTGCCCCTTGCTCCATGCCCCCTGCCCCCTGCTCCCTGCCTCTTTCCAGGTTGCGAAATCTGTGAAATCTGCGGTACATTCACGTCCCAATTAAACCACACACAGGCTTCCTTCTATGAAAACCAATACCCCGATCAAAGCAGCCCTCGTCGGCGCAGGACCTCTTGGAATAAACATCTATAAGTATGCTCTCAAACGAAAGGACATTATTATCACCCATGTGGTCGATATCGCGCCCTCTCTGACAGGTAAAGATATGGGTGCCAATTCTGGTCTTGATCCAACCGGGGTGTTGATTTCAGATAAAATATCCGACATCAAAGATGTGCAGGTGGCTATTCTGGCTACTGTTTCTGACTTGCCACGCATTGGCCCACAATTGCTTTCACTTATTGAGGCAGGCTTGCCGGTCGTGACCACTTGTGAGGAAATGTTTTTTCCCTGGGATAGCTCAAAGGATTGGTCAGAAACGATCGATCGCGCAGCAAAGGATAAGAATGTCGCCATCCTCGGCACAGGGGTTAACCCGGGATTTTTGATGGACACATTACCCATCATGCTTACCGGAGTATGCGAGCATGTTGATCGGTTAGAAGTTCGCCGTTATCAGGACGCACAGTTTCGTCGTATTCCTTTTCAGAAAAAGATTGGAGCCGGCCTGAGCTGGGATGAATTTGAAAAAAAGAAAAATGAAGGCAGCCTTCGTCATGTCGGGCTTTCTGAATCCATGCATTTTATAGCACATCAGTTGGGTTGGAGTTTAGAACGTACAGAAGATAAAATCGAGCCGGTCATAGCAGACAGAAATCTTGTTACCGAGGCTTTGCGAATAATGTCAGGACAGGTTGCAGGTATCCGGCAGACAGGTATAGGCATTGTCAATGGACAGGAGCGGATCAAACTGACCTTCCAGGCTTCCGTCGGCGAACCGGATTCGTATGATGAAATTGAGATCTTCGGTACTCCACATATCCGATCGCGTATCATCGGAGGGGTCCATGGAGATGTGGCTACATGCTCGATCATCCTCAATGCGTGTCATTCGATATTAAAAGCTGCTCCCGGGCTTCGTACGATGGCAGATGTACCGATGATCACAAGTGTGGGTGCCTGATTCCGGATCAGATGAAGACAGTACAGCTTCAAATCACAGGTAAAGTACAGGGTGTATGGTTTCGCGCGTCCGCGAAAGATGCAGCACTATCGCTTGGACTGACAGGAAAAGTTTGGAATAATCCGGATGATTCTGTTGGTGCAATCGCACAAGGTCCGGAAGATAAGATTTCAGAATTTATAGAATGGTGTAAGAGAGGACCGTTGCTGGCAAGAGTGGAAGATGTGATCGTTCACGAAATTGCTGAGCAAGTGAATTTTACTAGTTTTGAAATATCAAGAACAGCCTAATCTGCTATTTTAAGTTTCCAAACTTAAAATCAATATTACGTATGCCTCATCTACACATACGAAAACGCAAAACGGAGTTTAATTTTTTATAAACTAATGAAATTGGTTTATAAAAAACGAAATTGTTCGCCGTAGTATTCACTACGTCGGTGTGTTTGCAAAACTCGGTTTTGCGACCAGTTATTTTAAGTTTCCAAACTTAAAATCAATATTACGCATCTCATCCTAACGCAATATTTTATCTGCATCAGCCTCATCTACACAAACGAAAACGCAAAACGGAGTTTAATTTTTTATAAACTAATGAAATTGGTTTATAAAAAACGGAATTGTTCGGCGTAGTATTCACTACGTCGGTGTGTTTGCAAAACTCGGTTTTGCGTCTTTTTTACTTTAGTTGATAGATGATGATATCGCTAATGCAAATCTGAAATTTGCAAACACACCGACGTAGGTGCAACCTACGCCGAACAATTCTACATTTATAAAAAAGAGTACGGACAGGTCGCGACCTGTCCGTACTCTTTTTTATAAATACTTTTGATTTTCATTTAAAGTAAATCGTATACTCCCTGACACACGGATACACATCTTCACATTTCCAGTAAGGACCTTTCTTTAGCAATCTCCATGCTTCAGCGCTATACTTCGCATCTTCGTAAGATTTTATTTTCTTAAGAAGCTCAGGTCTTCCATTTTGTGAAACTGAAAACTCAAGGGTAACCTCTTTGCAAGTGTATGTAAAAATATCCTGAACGGGATATTTTGAATTTTCTTTTACAAAAGAAGAAAATAAAATATAATCAGTTCCTTGTGCAACATATATTTTCGCTTTATCATCTTTGGCTTGCTGTCTTGCTACACTTCCTGCAGGACTGTCCGAGGGTGAATATTCATCCTTTATATCAAGTATGATCGAAATATCTTCATCTCCCTGCACTACAGTCAGGGTTGTATCTGTATATCCGGGTATGGACACGTCAATAGTAGTTTGTGGTTCCGGTAAGTAGAGTTCAAATTTTCCATTAAAGTCAGTTGAAGTAAGCAAGTTCGTATTTCTCACTGAAATATTAGCGCCAAAAAGCGTTTCACCTTTCCGCCCTGATACCTTCCCGGCCACTCTTTGTTTCATAATATCAGGACTCATCTGATTCGCATATAATCCTTCATCCTTTTTAGTCATGGTCTTAGCTCTCTCTCCACCAGTCGCCAAAGATTTATCCGATAAGATGTCCTCACTAACAGCTTCTTTCCTCAATTCTTTAACAGGTGGTGCAGGTGTAGCATAAACAGGTTCATTTTTAGTCTGATCGGAAGGTTGTTCTTCTTCTGCCTCAGTAATCAATCCACCCGAAGGTTTTTCAGGTTGATTTGTGGTGCTATACGTTTTGGAATCTCTGTCATCATCCTCCCTTGTATTTTCTTTTCTGGATAGAGCTGACTTTGATTTGTCAGGCACCTGGGGAATGTTGCCTGTCGCACCTGGGCTGAGCGTTGTAGGAGGTTCCTCCCTGCTTCCCGCCTTTGTTTCATCATATACTATACCATCCTCCATGCTATCCGCATATGACAACTGAACTTCTGTAGAATGTTCAATAGCTGTACTGGTAACAGGTTCAGCAGCAACGAACGCAGCATCACCCTGTTTTTCGATATAAAACATCACAACCCATGTAGCCAGTATCAATACTAATGAAGCTGCTACCGCAGGTATTAACCATCCTTTCGAAAGAGGTAAAATTTTAGGTCTTCCGGAGGCTTTTTTATTTTGAATACGGTCAGAAATAACTTTCAACAGAACAGAGTGATCATGATGAGCATTCTCCTGGTATCCCTCCATTGCATCTTTTACAAATGGATCAGTTTTAGCAAGCTCCTCCATGAACACACGATCCTCAGCCGACAACCTGCCCGCATGAAGATCACGCATCCGATCCTGTATCCACTTATATGTTTTTTCCTGATCCAAGTCGTTTTTTAGTAAGCATGCATTTTTTTAAATTCCTCCGACCGTTCTGAATATTCGATCGTACATGATCCATCGGGAGCAATGTCACTTCACAAATATCTGAATATGATTTTTTTTCAAAATAAAACATGCGGATACAGACCTTTTGTTTATCAGGCAACTCCTCGATGCATCCATGAAGCTGATCTTCCATGTCTCCGGAAATATCAAATTCAAAAGCTTCATCCTCCTGATGCCATTCCTGGCCATTTTGCATAATGTGATCATCAAGAGATACTGTTAAGGAATTGCTTTTTTTCCTCAATACCTGCAGGCAATGATTCTTGCTCACCATATACAGCCAGGCCGGAAAATTTTCAACATCATGGCCCGGAATTTTCCGGTTCACATGTTCATAGATGTCCATCACAGCATCTTTTGCAAGTTCAGGTTGTCCGAAATATTTCAGGCAAACACCATAGACAAGTTCCATATACCTGAGGTACAGTGTCCCAAGGGCATCCCGGTTTTTTCCGGTGCGATAACTTTGGATTAATTCCTGGTCAGATGGAAGTGAGTCGGCCAAGTCAGATACGTATGATGGTTTTATCCTGATGTTGGTGTTTTTGGGTCGCCTACAGATTCCTGTATGAGTTCCCAATAACGTTGAAAAACGGGTTTTAAGTCTAGCACTAAAGTTCGTGATGCAGCAGGTATAGCTTCAAGTGGTTTGTAAGTATAACTTGCCAGCTTCATTTTTTCATTTACTAATCCATAGTAATTGACCAACCATAAAAGTATGCTGTACATGAATACGCATGCCAGCATCATGACGATTCCACCAAGCACTTTAGTCGAACTGCTTAGTTTTCCTTTTTTGAGGGAAGCTTCAATCTTCTTTGTCAGCCATTTGATAAGAAAGATAAAGACGAAAAAAAACACGATGGTACTTAGCAAGAGCGCCACCATTCGATCCATATTTAGCGAGGTGGTCAGGAATCTTGCGAGGAATGGAGATAAGCCCAGGGTAAGCAGAATGGCTACAACATATTCAAGTACGGAGAACAATGTTGCAACAATGCCTTTCGTGTAACCAAGCCAGAAGCCTGCAATTATGACCAATACTAAGATGATGTCGATGGGCATCTGTGTGTTGAATTTCAGGAGAAGGTACAAACTTTGGTCTAAGGGTAAAGGTCAGGGCGGCCAGTTTGGTCTTAGGGCCTGGTCTCAACTTTGGTCTAACGGTAAAGGTCAGGGCAGCCAGTATGGTCTTTGGGATTGGTCTTAAGGTTCAACATTGGATTGGAAACCTGCTGCGAAAATAAATTGAATTGAATTTTTGCCAATTTATGCTTTGACCTTAGCCCACACCGGCTGCTCTGACCTTTTCCTTTGGACAATATTTGTTGATATTCAGAATCTTTTATATATTCGAAGCGTTAATCAGATCGTTTATTTTAAAGAGTCGCTTACCTTGAAATATCTGATTGTTATAACACTCGCCTTCCTTCTGGACCAAGCTTACGCTCAATCCGAGGTGACTGTTATTTCTGCCCCCAGCGTCTTTTTGATCGGTCAGTATGAAGATCAATACCTGGCACTCTCAAAAGCACATCCGGCTACATTCATGTCTGTCTATCATGATGATATCGATCTGGCATACCGTTCATGGTCTAACATCCTCATGGACGTCGAAGATTATGCCGGGGACCTCAACTTCGATATCAAAGGCGTTAAGCTCTGGATCAATTTGTATTTCAACCCGGATGGTACTATAGCGCAACTTGCCTTTTTCCCAAAACCGAATAGCCGGAATGTACCTGTTGAACAACTGACTGCTTTCTTCAAGAATTTTGTTCGGGACTACAGGTTGACCGTCAGAGCTGAGAAAGGATTCCAACACAGCGCCAGTGCTGCTTTCCCTACCTTCTTCCATAGGGATCTGCCCGAGACAGCAAATAGGGATTAGCCCTAGCCCCTAAATCCCCTGAAGGGGACTTTCACTTTTACTGACGCAATTCACTTTACACAAATGGAGTTTCTCAACCAGGGCATTGAATCTAAATACCGAATCTCATAGCAAAAGTCCCCTGGTTGCTGAGCTGTAGCCCAAGGATGAGTATTGCTAGCCGAAGCGTAGACCATACATTTAACTTTTCCATCATATATTTGAACCTAAACCACGACCCGTGACCCAGTATACAGAAGCAAATATTTTAACTCTCGATTGGAAGGAGCACATCCGTCTCCGGCCGGGAATGTACGTTGGAAAATTAGGTGACGGCTCTACACCCGATGACGGGATCTATGTCTTGCTCAAAGAAGTCATCGACAATTCCATTGATGAATATGTCATGGGGTATGGCAAACAAATCGATGTGGAAATAAAAGGTGGAAAAGTCACCGTCCGTGATTTTGGTCGTGGCATTCCGCTGGGTAAAGTTGTGGAATGTGTAGCCCAGATCAATACCGGAGGAAAATATGATTCGAAAGCCTTTAAAAAATCTGTGGGATTAAATGGGGTTGGGACGAAAGCTGTAAATGCTTTATCCGATTATTTCCTCGTCAGAGCTGTACGTGATGGTAAATCCAAGGAGGCCACCTTTCAACGCGGAGAAATAAAGAACGAATCAAAAATTGTAAAATCAGCAGAGGACACAGGCACGATCCTGTCCTTTGTGCCGGATGAAAAAATATTCAAAGACTTCGTATACCAGGATGAATTCGTTGAACAGCAATTGTGGAATTATGCATGGCTGAATGCAGGGCTAAGGATTAAATACAACGGCCGCATTTTTCATTCAAAGGATGGGTTGCTTGATTTACTTGGACGTAAGACTGCAAACGAGGACTTACGTTATCCGATCATTCATCTCAAAGGTGAGGATATAGAAATCGCATTGACGCATGGCCAGCATTATGGCGAACAATATTATTCATTCGTAAACGGCCAGTACACAACACAAGGCGGAACACACCTGACAGCATTCCGTGAAGCGGTGGTCAAAACCTTCAGGGACTTTTTTAATAAAAGTTTTGACCCGAAAGATGTGCGAGCTTCAATGATCGGTGCGATCAGCATACGCGTTGAAGAACCTGTATTTGAATCACAGACAAAAACAAAGCTGGGTTCAAATAATATAGCTCCCGATGGTCCGACAGTAAGGAGCTTTATCAATGATTTTGTTTCACAACAATTAGATAATTATCTCCATAAGCATCCTGACACAGCAAAGGAAATCCTGAAACGCATCCAGCAATCCGAACGGGAACGCAAAGAAATAGCAGGGATCAAAAAGCTGGCAAATCAACGTGCTAAATCAGCAAACCTGCACAATAAGAAATTGCGGGATTGCAAAGTCCACTTCAATGACAATACGCGCGTAGATGCAGAGCTCAAGGATCAAAGTTCAATATTTATAACTGAGGGAGATTCAGCATCCGGTTCGCTTACGAAAGCCAGGAATGTACAAACCGAAGCTGTGTTTTCACTGCGGGGCAAGCCGCTCAACTGTTATGGGTTGACGAAAAAAGTGGTGTATCAGAATGAAGAATTAAACCTGTTGCAGCATGCATTGAATATTGAAGACGGGCTTGATGATTTGCGATACAACAGAGTTGTCATAGCAACGGATGCAGATGTGGATGGCATGCATATTCGTTTGCTGCTGCTGACATTTTTTCTACAGTTCTTTCCTGATCTTGTACGTGAAGGACATTTGTTTATTCTCGAGACACCTTTGTTCCGGGTGCGTGATAAGCAAAAGACTTTCTATTGTTACAACGAAAAAGAAAAACAGGAGGCGATTAAAAAATTGCGTGGCAAACCCGAGATCACACGATTCAAAGGATTGGGAGAAATATCCCCCGATGAGTTTGGAGCATTCATAGGAGCTAATATTAAGCTGGAACCCGTATTAATACTTGATAATACCAGCATCGACGATATCCTTGAATATTACATGGGAAAGAATACACAGGAGCGCCAGGAATTTATCATAGAGAATCTTCGCTTTGAAATAGATGTGACTGAGAAGATAGAAGGAAGCCTTGAAGAAGTCAAGTGAGTAGTGAATCGTGAGTAGGCTTGCTAGTATCGTGAGACGTGAGGAGTGAAACGTGAGTTATTATTATTGTTGTTCTATGTGACTTTCTAAGTGTACTATGTGGTAAACCTTGTTTCTAAGTAGCTTCCTAAGTGTTCTTAAGTTTCTAAGTGGTTCCATTTTTTTTTGGAATAGGATAATCTTGTCCTTTCCAACTCTAACTTAATCCCCAATTAAGCGTTATCCTAATAGAGAAATTGCAGTTTCTCTGACTAAATGGCATAAAAAGCCCCAAAATATGCTTCCGTGTCAGGCGTTTGATGGGTGGAATGAAAATTGACCTGTTTTATCTTTAAACTGATTTTATCCAGCTTATATCCCTTGACTTATGTTTGATGATCTTGTTTTTGGAAGTGATGTTACCGAGGAAAGTGAATTCATGCCCATCATTTCAGTAGATGAGGAGGAAGAGGTACTGAATGGTGAAGAGTTGCCTGAGTTGCTTCCTGTACTCGCTTTAAAAAATACAATTCTTTTTCCCGGTATCGTGATACCCATCACGGTTGGCAGGGAGAAATCAATGAAGGCTGTTCGTAAAGCGCATGACACGAACAAGCTTATAGCTGTGCTTGCCCAGAAAGATGATGATACCGAAGATCCTGAAGAAAAAGATCTTTTTAAAATAGGTACCATCGCCCGCATCCTGAAAGTGCTCAAGATGCCGGACGGTTCTATTACTGCCATCCTTCAGGGTCGATCAAGATTCAATCTGGTTCAGATGGATTCTACCGAACCCTTCATGGTAGCGCGTGTCAGCAAGCAAGAATATGTTCCTGCAACAACAAAGATTGAATTCGAAGCCATCATAGGTTCTATCCGTGATCTTGCTGAAAAAATTATTAAACGCTCTCCGAATATCCCTTCGGAAGCAGTTGTCATGATCCGCAATATCAAAAGCGATACGCACCTGCTTGGTTTTATCTCTTCAAACCTTGGGATTGATAATGCCAGGAAGCAAGAGTTGCTCGAGATTACACAAATCGATACGCTCGCCAATGAAGTTTTCAAGATGATGCACAATGAAATGCAGATGCTTGAAATCAAAAACCAGCTCGAATCGAAAGTGAGAGTGGATATTGAAAAGCAACAACGGGATTACTTTCTCAATCAGCAATTGAAAACGATCCAGGAAGAATTGGGTCACAATCCACAGGAAGCTGAAATCCGGAACCTGATAGAAAGGAGTAAAAAGAAAAAGTGGAGCAAGACCGTAAAGGATACGTTTGATAAAGAAATTGCAAAAGTAAAACGAATCAATCCACAGGTTGCTGAATATAGTCTTCAGCTCAATTACCTTGAATTACTGCTTGATCTTCCATGGGAGCATCATACAAATGACAATTTTGATCTGAAGAATGTCAAAAAGACATTGGATGAAGATCATCATGGTCTTGAAGAGGTGAAGGACAGGATACTTGAGCACCTGGCTGTGCTCAAACTGAAAGGAGATATGAAGGCTCCGATCCTTTGTCTTGTTGGCCCTCCGGGTGTAGGTAAAACTTCTTTAGGTAAATCTGTAGCGCGTGCATTGAAGCGTAAGTTTGTGCGTATGTCGCTTGGCGGACTTCACGATGAATCAGAAATCCGTGGACATCGAAAGACATATATCGGTGCTATGCCGGGCCGTATCATTCAATCCATTAAAAAAGCAGGAACATCAAATCCTGTTTTTATCCTGGATGAAATCGATAAAGTAGGAAAAGATTTCAGGGGTGATCCTTCTTCAGCATTGCTTGAAGTGTTGGATCCGGAACAGAATTCTACATTCTATGATAATTATCTTGAACTTGAATATGATCTGTCCAAAGTGATGTTTATTGCCACTGCCAATTCATTGCAGACGATACAACCTGCTTTGCTTGACCGTATGGAAATCATCAATATCAATGGATATTCGACAGAAGAGAAAATTGAAATAGCCAAAAAACATCTGATCCCACGTCAGCGCAAAGAGCATGGATTGAAACCTGCTCATGTGAAACTGAAAGATGAGGTGTTACGTGAGATGGCTGAAAGTTATACACGCGAATCAGGAGTGCGAAGTCTTGACAGGCGCATTGCATCAGTCATGAGATTCGTTGCAAAGAATGTAGCGATGGAGGATAAATATAATCCTACGATTTCTAAAAATCAATTACCTGCAATACTTGGACCTGACCGTATTGATACTACGCTTTATACTGAAGTGCATAGTAGTGGGGTGGCTATCGGTCTCGCATGGACCAAAGTAGGTGGAGATATATTATTTATTGAGTCCAGTCTTAGTCCCGGGAAAGGAAAGCTCACGCTAACCGGTAATCTTGGGGATGTGATGAAGGAATCTGCGACTACAGCTTTGAGTTTCATTAAAGCGCATGGGGATAGTCTTGGAATCGATGCTACTACATTTGAATCAACGGATATTCATATTCACGTTCCGGAAGGGGCAATACCAAAAGACGGACCTTCTGCCGGGATCACGATGTTGACTGCATTGGCATCAGCTTTCAAGAAGAAGCCGGTGAAGAGTCATCTCGCCATGACAGGTGAGATTACGTTGCGCGGAAAAGTACTTCCGGTGGGAGGAATCAAGGAAAAAGTCCTGGCAGCTAAAAGAGCCGGCATTCAACAGATCATTCTATCTAGTTCCAATAAGCGTCATGTGGATCAGATTAAGCCTGATTACCTGACCGGGGTAACTTTTACCTATGTAGACAGGATGGAAGAAGTGTTGCAGCAAGCCCTTGATATCTGGTCGTTCTGAGAGGTAAAGCCGATGCAAGGAGTTTGATCCTGCAGCTTATTGTTGGAGCAAACTCCAACAATGGCATATACTAATCAGGGTTAAAAGGCTGTTAAAATCACATCCTTATCTGGATGTTTGACGGCTTTTGCCGTTAAAGAAGATTGAAACCATAACTTTACCCCATGGCATCATTTCCGGACCGCATAAGTACTTCATTATCAAGGTGCTTCCTCTCAGTCTTATTCCTGGCATTGTTTTTTACACAATCCGCCCAGGCGCAGAATAACAAAGACAGCGTTCATGTAGTCCAGATATCCGGAAAAGTAATCACGGACCAGAATAACAACCCTGTTGGTATACCATATGCTGTGGTGGCCGTAGTTGGCAGCCGCCGGGGGACATTCTCAGATTTCAATGGTTTTTTCTCCATTGTGGTCCGGAATGGAGAGACCCTTGTTTTTTCTGTCCTGGGTTTCAAGGATGCCTATTATCATGTGCCTGACACCCTTACCCGGGACCGGTACACACTTTTCCAGATCCTTACCACAGATACAATCTTATTGCCGGAGGCTGTCATTTATCCATGGCCTGACCCGGACTACTTCAACCAGCAGTTCCTGGCTATGGATGTCCATGAGGACCTGGAAGATATTGCAGCGGAGAATCTTTCTGAAAAGGCGATGACACAGTTGAGGGAGAATCTCCCTTCCGACGGTCCTGAGAATACATCTTACTATCTGAGGCAACAGTCAAAGAATCTTTACTATGTAGGTCAGATTCGTACTCCCCAGATACTTAATGCTTTCGCGTGGAAGGAATTTATCCAGGCATGGAAGAGGGGGGATTTTAAAAAGAAAAAGAAGTAGGGTGGGGTTTAAGCCGGAATGTGATTTTAAGTTTTGGACACTCTCACAGATTTCGTCGAAATCCTTTTAGATTTGATACTTAGGGTTTTACATATTAAAAACCTGATTTCCACCCATTTTTCTACATAAAATATTAATATCCAGTCAATTGATCATTACATATTTAATTAATCTATATAACATTGATTATTAGTATTTTATAAGAATACCTCAATCCGTGAAAGTTTTCTTCCTTCTCCCAAACCCTCTAAGATTTCCTTATTTCCCACATCCTTTTCCTTATCATCTATCCTTTGATAATGGCTTAAATTGAAGTCTTTTACCCCTTTTTCCACTTTATCCAACTTCCACCTCCGCCCCTACCTTAACCTTCATTTCTTCCACTTTTACCGCTAACCATCTGAAAATCAGGGTTCTTTTCCCTGCTGCCACTTTTTGAATAACATATTATAAAAATTTGGCATACGATTTGCTTCCTGTTTGCTATCAGGAATTTATGCATGGCAATTAATTGTCATGCGACAACAGGATCAAACATGAAGAATCGTATCTTTTACCCAGGCGCCAGCCCCCATGGCTCTATCTTCAAAAGAAGATTGGCATGGTGCACCTTGTCAGTTGTGCTGGCCTTAGCCTCCATGGCTCCGTTATCCGGCCAAGTCACTATCACTTGTCCTTCCACCATTACTATATCATGTAATGTGGATCCCAACCCGGCCAACACAGGCAGCGCGACAGCCTCAACACTGTGCGCAAACCACAACGTTAATATCTCCTTCGCAGACAATACCGGTCAAATGACAGGCTGCATGGGCACAGGAATCTTAAAAAGGGTCTGGACTGCTACGGACCAATGTGGATTTTCTGCCTCCTGCACCCAAAACATCCGCGTGGAAGACAATACTTCACCTACATTGACTTGTCCTCCATTCATCGTCATCTCCTGCGAGACAGATACTACACCCATACAACTGGGTATGGCAGTGGCAATGGATAATTGCACACCTACCAGTTTAATCATAATTTCCTATTCAGATCACACCCAGAACCTTGGTCATTGCAATGGTACCGGATCCTTTACCAGGCATTGGTCAGCAACGGATATGTGTGGAAATGTCGCCGTTTGTATTCAGACCGTAGTCATCATTGATAATACTATACCACAACTTAACATACCACCCGCTATAACTATCAACTGCACTCAAAGCACAAATACTTCAGTAACAGGCTTAGCTACAGCAACAGACAATTGCACATCATCATCGAATATCATCGTAAACTTTTCTGACAACGTCCTCGGCTTAACCGGATGCAGTGGCACCGGAGTTATCGTCAGAACATGGACAGCAGCTGACGCATGCCAGAATATTTCTTCAGGCACTCAATTCATAACCGTACAAGACAATGTTGCTCCGCAAATCACTTGTCCTGCAAATATTACAATCTCATGTGAATCTTCTGTATTACCTGCAGTAACAGGTGCTCTGACATCAACGGATCAATGTGGTACTACATTCAATTCATATACAGATGTAGTTTCTCAGCCTGTGGGTTGCAACGGAACAGGAACTATTACACGTCATTGGTCTGCAATCGATGGATGCGCTAATTTATCAACATGCATTCAGACGATCACAATCAAAGACAATACAAAGCCTGTTATCACTTGTCCTCAAAATATTACAGTTGACTGCTCATTAGGTATTCAACCGGCTGTAACAGGATCTCCTTCTGTAACGGATAATTGTACACCTGCAGGAAATCTTATCGTAACACACCAGGATGTAGAAGTTGCTCCATTAGGATGCAGCGGAACCGGAACAATAAAAAGAACATGGACCGTAGCGGATGCCTGCGGAAATAGTACAACATGCGTTCAAACTATAAAAATCACTGATCTGCTCAAACCAACCCTGAATTGTCCACCTCCGGCTTCGATAAGCTGTGAGGATTCTGTTTCACCTGATTTTACCGGCGTTGCAGTTGCAGCAGACAACTGCACGCCTGTAAGTTTATTGACGGTTGAATATACAGATGATGTATCCGGTCTATTCGGTTGTAATGGAACAGGTATCCTGAACCGTACATGGAAAGCAACTGATCTATGCGGCAATACAACAACCTGCGTTCAACAGATCTGGATCACGGATCATACAGATCCCGCAATAACATGTCCTGCGAATATTGAAATCAGCTGTTCTGAATCGTCTGCACCTTCTCATACAGGCCAGGCGACAGGAACAGATAATTGTAGTCCGACTGTAACTATAACATATGCTGATGTTAACCAATTAAATGGTTGCAATAGCACCGGTCTTATCCTCAGGACGTGGTCTGCACAGGATGCATGTGGAAATGTGGAAACATGTACACAACTTATTACTGTTGTCGATCACACCCCTCCGATTATTATTTGCCCGCATGATACATTGATCGACTGTGGTTTTTACAATAACCCGGATGCATTGGGTTATCCTACAGGTACAGACAATTGCACACCTTCAGATGAATTAATCCTCAACTTCCATGATGACCTTACCGGTTTGACTGGTTGTACAAATACAGGTGTCATCTTAAGAACATGGACAATGGAAGATGCCTGTGGAAACATAGGTTCATGTGTACAGGTCATCACAGTAGCAGACACTACAGCCCCGGTGATAAATTGTCCTGCAAACGTTGTGATTAATTGCAAAGACAATACATTGCCTGCAGCAAATGGTAAAGCAACCGCAACAGATTATTGCACTGCAAGCTTATTTATTAAAATAACATATAAAGATGATCTGACCCAGGCAGGCCAATGCAATGGTTCCGGATTCATCTATAGAACCTGGACGGCAACTGACCAGTGTGGAAATAGTGCAAATTGCACACAGACCATTCAGATCATAGATCACCAGGCACCAGAGATTCAATGCCCTGCATCTTATCAGATTTCCTGCGAAGTGGATCGTTCACCAGCGGCTCAGGGTTTTGCAAGAGCAACTGATAATTGTACTGCTGTTCCGGATATAGCCATAACATTTACAGACAACATTTCAGGCCTAACAGGTTGTAACCATACCGGAAATTTATATCGCACATGGAAGGCAACAGACGCATGTGGTAATTTTTCAACCTGCGTCCAGGTGTTAACGATTATCGATACAAAAGCACCCATTATCACACCTCCTGAACCTATTACGGTTTCATGTGAATCATCACTGGATGTTGCTTTTACTGGAAATATAATTGTTACTGATAATTGTACCGCCACAAGTTTATTAACCATAGTAGTATCAGATGATCTTACAGCTGTCATTGGTTGTAATCATACAGGTACCCTGAAAAGAACATGGGTGGTCACAGATCTCTGCGGAAATTCTACCAGTGCCACACAGAATATAAGGATCATTGATACTACACCTCCAACCATTACTTGTGGAAGTTCACTTGAAGTGAATTGTGGAGATTCGCTTGATCCTTCGTTGCTCGGTTATCCTGAGATTTCAGATAATTGTACAGCCATCGCTGATATGGATCTTCTTCATTTTGATAATACATCAGGATTGAATGGATGTAATGGTACAGGTACATTATTGAGGACGTGGGTAGTATATGACGATTGCGGCAACTTAAACAATTGTGTGCAGACGATCAATGTAGTCGATAAAACCGCACCTCAAATAACTTTGCCGGCAAATATTACTACCAGCTGTGAATTTGCAGATGACCTGGATGAATTAGGAAGAGCAACAGCAGTAGACCTGTGTACACCGACATCACAAATCGAAATAGCATACAAAGACAATAACATAGGCCTGATTTTCTGCAATGGAACTGGACAGCGTGAACGCATATGGAGCGCTACTGACTTGTGTGGGAACGTTTCTACAGCTACTCAGTATATCAGTTTCATAGATACACTTGCACCTATCTTCTATACTCCACTCGATGTAGTCATCGATTGTGGTGATAGTCCTGTTGATCTTATCCTGACAGGTAAGGTTGAAGTATTCACTGACAATTGTGCTGACCTCCATGATGTGGTTACCACATGGAAAGATGATATGGATGCGATTGAAAATTGTGATGGCAATCCGATCATTCACCGGGTATGGACGCTTACCGATCCTTGTGGAAATGCAAGATCACAGGTTCAGCGTATCCAGGTGGATAATTATGAATCTGCTGAAATTACTTTTCCCGGAGATATTACCATTCCATGTGATGAAGACATGATGGATTTCAATCTTACAGGATTAATAGAAATGCCTGAGAATGCCTGCAGCTATCTGACTGATACGATGTATGCGGTAGAATTAGGTGAAGTTTCGCCTTTCCACTTTGGCCGCAAATGGGTATGCATTGACTACTGTGGACATGTAAAAGAACAAACGCAGATCATTTTCATGGAAGATGCAGTAAGGCCTGTATTGACCGTAAAAAATATTTCAATCTCATTTGCCCAGGGCGAAGTAGTAAATATTCTTCCAACACAAGTAGTAACAAGTGTAACAGATAATTGCGATGTTGATGTAACTATTGCATTAAGCCAGTCTGTATTTGGATGTGAAGATTTTCTTACAAGCTCTGAACAAACATTGCAGGTTACTGCTACAGATGACCAGGGAAATATTGCTTACGCCGATGTGGCAGTCTCTCTCGTTGGTGGTTTGTTTATGATAGATTGTCCTCAGAATATTACTGTCTACCTGGCACCTGGCGAATGTTCAATGGGTGTTACTTACGAAATGGAACCTGAAGGCTTATGCAACCAGGAGCCTACTGTTGAACAGGTTGATGGAACGGGTTTAACATCTGGTGATTTGTTCCCTATCGGTATCACCAGACAGATATACCAGATCTCTGATCAGCTTGGATATACTACGCAGTGCGCATTTGAAATTCAGGTTGTGGAAGCAGCAGGTGGCGCACTTGTATGCGAAGACGGATTGGAAGTGTCAGTAGGTTTTGATTGTGAAGCTGTGATCGTTCCGGATATGTTGCTTGAAGGAAATCATTATGGATGTTTTGATAATTATATCATCACGTTTACAAATCCTGCTGTAGTATTTGAAAATGGTGTGCTGGAAGCAAGCCCATGGATAAATCAATATCTTGAAGCATGCATCACTGATCCAAGCAATGGAAACGTTTGTTGCAGTCGTCTTCTGATCGAAGATAAATTGCCACCACAGATTACCTGTTCAGATATTACTATTGAATGTTCTGATGATATATCTCCACAGGCGATTCCACATTTTCCTGTTCCGAATAATGTTGTTGTCATACCGATAGGTGGAAATCAATATTCAGTAGCAGGCATCGACAATTGCGGCCTGACTACACTTTCTTATACAGATCAGGTAGAAGTCCATATGTGCGAAGGTGAGTTTACACAAATCATCACGCGCACATGGGTAGCTACAGATGAAAGCGGACATAGTGTGACCTGCGATGAACATATATACCTGCTAAGAGGTACAATAGATGATTTCCAGTTTCCAAATGATACAACCATTTATTGTGGTAATCCTTGTATTCGTCCTGATCTGACACCGGATCCTGCATGTCTTGGTGGCCTGGAAGGTCCTTTCTGCGGCCAGTTCTTCTGGGGCTATGTGGATAAAGTGGTTCCTTACTGTGGAGCTTCTTATGCTGTGAAACGTGAATGGACATTAGTAAACTGGTGCAACCCATCGGAGATCATCATTCGTGATCAGATCATCAATGTGGCTGATACAACAGCACCGGTGATTACATGTGAAGCAACAATAGCTGTTCCTGCAGCTTTTGGGCAGTGCGGTGCTGAAATAAATCTTACTCCTCCTGTAGCCGTAGACGAATGTGGATCTTATCCGCTTGCTTATAAATTGAGCTTCAATGGTGTCATCATCGTACCGGTGAATGGAGAATTTATCCTGCCTCCTTTAGGTTTGGGAAATTACCAGGTGGTATGGGAAGTAAGAGATGATTGCGGAAATTTCTCAACATGCCAATCTGACATCGAACTCTTTGATAACACACCTCCGGTAGCTTATTGTGATCAGCATACGGTCATAGCGATCAATAACCAGGATCAATATGGTGTTGGCTTGTTACCCGCTACAACGCTTGATGACGGCAGCTTTGACTATTGCGGTCCGGTGACATTCCGTGCACGTCGTATGGATAGCTGTATCGATTTTGACTGGACTACGGATGGACATAACCATCAGCCTGACGGTGATGTCGACAATTTTGACAAAGGACTTACTTACAACCAATACGTTCCGTTTTCATGTTGTGATGCAGACCAGGAATATGTTCTGGTCCAACTGGAAGTAACGGATCAGCATGGCAACGTAAATTATTGTATGGTTCAGGTCGCTGTACAGGATAAAGTATCGCCTACGGTAACATGTCCTCCGGATATTTCCATAAGCTGTAAATTCTGGTTTGATCCGGAAGAATTGGAAAACCCTGCCAACAGAACATTTGGTACGGTAATCAATGGTTATGAATTCTCTCAACTTTTCCGCGAACCAATCATCATAAATGATCCGGGCAATCCACAATTTCCACAACCTCACAACTGGGGACTGGATGGATATGCAACAGACAATTGTAATCTCGATCTTGAAATCAGGGTTACTGTATTCAATGATTGCAGTGGTGATGATCTGCCGGGCAATGCTCCTCCGGGTGCTGTCAAATTAGTTCAGCGCAGATTTATTGCAACGGATCCGGGAGGAAAAGTTGGATTCTGTACACAAAACATATGGGTGATCAATTATGATCCTTTCTATATCAATCCTAATAACCCGAATGATCCGACAGATGATGTGATTTGGCCAGCTGATATTGAACTGACACATTGCGGAGTAGCTGATACTATCGAGCCTATCATTCTCAATGATGCATGTGCTACGGTGGGTATTAACCTGAAAGAGCAACGATTCGAACATGTGGATGGATTCTGTGTGAAAATCATACGTAAGTGGACTGTGATTGATTGGTGCCAGTATAATACTATTACAGGTGCAGGATTGTGGACATACGAACAAGTGGTGAAGATCAAGGATACTGCAGGCGCTGTATTCACGGATTGCACAGGTGCAGTGAAAGTATTTTGTACATCTGATGTAGAACTTACACCTGTACTTGATCCCGCTGTTCCAACATCATGTTTCGTTCACCTGAATTATACAAAGCATATCGAGGATATTTGTTCTGCGGTCATTACGTATGATGTCAAGATATATTATCCTGGTAGTTCAGTTCCGGTGATCGGTATGGGCACAACTGAAGCTGTTAAGAATCCGGATGGAACGTTTGATATCCGTCTGAATACAGCCTTAAGTCCGACTATCTTACTGAGAAAATATGGATTACCTTATAATGATCCATTGAAACCTTTGGAATATTACAGGATCCTTTGGTCAGTAAGAAGTGGTTGTGGAAATATCACTACGTGTGAAGATAAAATCAGGCTTGAAGATTGCAAGCAGCCAACTCCGGTTTGTATAAATGGATTGAGCACAGTGCCTATGCCTTCAACTGGTAATATCACCATATGGGCTAAAGATTTTAATGCAAGTAGTTTTGACAACTGCACTTCGAAAGATCAGCTCAGGTATTCATTCTCCGGAACAGTATATCAGCCAAGCAAATTATTTTCTTGTGAAGATATCCTTGCATTGGGAGTTCAGATACCTATCGATATCTGGGTGTGGGATAACTGGAATAACCGGGATTACTGTCAAACCACCATTGTATTCACTGATCCTTCAGGAGTTTGCGGACTTCCTTCCGGTGGGGTGAGTGGAGTAGTGGCAACACCTCAGAATGAAACTACGGTCGCTAATGTAGGAATCAGTCTTTTACAGGCTGGCCAGTTGTTTTCAACAGTTACAACTACGGATGATGGGACTTTCAATTTCCCTGTCATTCCTGCAGGTACGATGTATTCTCTTGAGGCTGTACGCGATGATAATCCGCGCAATGGTGTTTCAACTGCTGACCTGTTAAAATTGCAGCAACATATTTTAGGAATTGAATTGTTGCCAACACCATACAAGATGATAGCAGCTGATGCAAACAATAGTGGAAAGATATCTGCAATTGATCTCGTGGAGATCAGGAAGCTGATTTTAGGTAAGACGAGTGCATTCCCTGGAAATAAATCATGGAGATTCATACCTAAGAGCTATGTATTCAATGATCCGTATAGTCCATGGCCGTTTGAAGAAACATCCTCATTCCATGTGGATAGTACAGGAAGGATAGAAGATTTTGTGGGAGTCAAAGTAGGTGACCTCAATCAAACTGTCAATGCACACTTCAATATCCTGACACCACGCAGTGAACGTTCTGCTTCATTCTCTGTACTGGATAAATTTGTCAATGCAGGTGATGAATTTGATATTACCCTCGACTTGTCTGATTTTGGAAAGAACGTTTTCGGTGGACAGTGGGCGTTGAAGTTTGATGGCATGAAAGTGATCAGCATATTCCCATTGGCAACAGGAATGAATGAAGAAATGTGGTTTTTAGAAAATTCTTCTCTTCGTTGTTCATGGACGTCTAAAGAACCTATTCCTTCTGCTGGTGTGATGACGATAAGAGCAGTGGCATTGAAATCCGGGATGATAAGCGAGATGGTATCGATGGATAGGACATTCCTTACTTCAGAACTTTATGACGGAGAACAGGAAGCTTACAACCTGTCTATTGACTGGAAAGCAGAAGATGTGCAGGCCAGTGATGAAGTCGAATTGCACCAGAACAGGCCAAATCCTTGGGAAGGAGAAACCATTATTCCTTTTGTATTGCCTGAAAAGGGTGAAGTGACAATAAGTATAACGAATGCTTTAGGTGTTGAAATGACGGCTATCACCCGTGAATTTGGCGCCGGAAAGCAGCAGTATAAGATAACCAATGACAGTTGGCCCGCCGGTTTGTATTACTATTCGATCCGTTTTGGTGACTTCCAACTTACAAAAACAATGTTGATCCTGAACAAGCGTTGACGAAAGTCCGCAAGATGATACCCCGGACAATGGTCCGGGGTTTTGTCATTTTAGGAAGGATGGACTACCTTAGCCCACCTTTTCATGAAAGTCACAGAATTTTTTACCCAAAACCCAGGAAAGACGCACATGTCTTTCGAAATCCTGCCTCCCTTAAAAGGGGGTAGCATGTCTGATATCTTTAAGATGCTGGACTCCCTGATGGAGTTTAAACCTCCCTTTATCGATGTCACGTATCACAGGGAAGAGTTTGTATATACCAAGCATGAAAGCGGGTACTATGAGAAGACGGCCATCCGGAAGAGGCCCGGTACAGTAGGGATCTGTGCGGCCATCATGCACAAGTATGGTGTCGAAGCTGTGCCCCATCTTATTTGCGGAGGATTTACCAAAGAAGATACAGAGAATGCCCTGATCGATCTCAATTTCCTGGATATCAAGAATGTGCTGGCCTTGCGCGGGGATGCCATGACATTCGAAGAGAAATTCAATTTTACTCCCGGTGGCCACGCCTATGCCATCGACCTTGTGAAGCAAATCGCTGACATGAACCAGGGGAAATACCTCGATGTCAATATTGAAAAAGGAAATAAAACAGATTTCTGCATCGGTGTGGCAGGTTATCCGGAAAAACATTTTGAGGCCCCGAATATGGATAATGATTTATTTCATACTGCAGAGAAGATCAAATCGGGTGGCGATTACATAGTCACGCAGATGTATTTTGACAATCAGAAATTTTTCGAATACGTCGCCAATTGCAGGGCAAAAGGAATAAATGTTCCTATTGTGCCGGGAATAAAACCTTTAACCAAACGATACCAGCTGGCGGCGATACCAAGAAAGTTTTTTGTAAATATGCCGGATGACCTGGTGCGTGAAGTGAATAAGACTCAGACAGATGCAGCTGTAACAGAGATCGGCATTGAATGGACAATTGCGCAATGCAAAGAATTGATCCAAGGCGGTGTTCCCTGCATACATTTTTATACAATGGGAGATGGGAAAACAATCTCCAGGATTTTGAAAGCCATTATTTGAGATTAAATAGATTTCTATAATTGCCCCTGGCTTTATCGTGGGACAATATCAAGAAAACATTTTCTTGCTTTCTTCTTCTTGAATGGTTCCGGCATTGAAATTTATGGCTGAAGTCTGGGCAAGAGGGGAGAGCATATTAGGGCCAGTATTTTCCGGAATTTTTCAAAAAATTTAGAAGGTTTCCCAATATCTACAAGGCTCATAGCCAATTCATTTAGCCTAAATGCGAAATGAATCCGGCTCCTTGTTCTTTTCTTTTATTAACCAAAGCTAGCTTTCAATCTATGGCTGATTTTGGCTGAAAACCAGGTATCAGGTGAGGGTGTAAAAGGCTGAGTTTTTTGGGGAATATTTCAAAAAATTCTAGAAGATTTCCCAACAATTATATAGTTCATAGCCATTTCATTTAGCCTAAATGCGAAATGAATTCGACTCTTTGTTCTCTTCTTGAATGAGAGGATATAAAATGTTCCGATTTTTAAGGAATAGTTCAAAAATTTTTAGAAGATTCCCCAACAATTATATGGTTCATAGCCATTTCATTTAGCCTAAATGCGAAATGAATTCGACTCTTTGCTCTCTTCTTGAATGAGAGGATATTAAATGTTCCGATTTTTAAGGAATAGTTCAAAAATTTTTAGAAGATTTCCCAACAACTATATGGCTCATAACCATTTCATTTAGCCTAAATGCGAAATGAATCCGACTCTTTGTTCTCTTCTTGAATGAGAGGATATTAAATGTTCCGATTTTTAAGGAATAGTTCAAAAATTTTTAGAAGATTTCCCAACAACTATATGGTTCATAGTCATTTCATTTAGCCTAAATGCGAAATGAATCCGAGTCCTTGTTTTTGTGTCATATTTATTTAAAAACCCAACTCTCGGAATTCTTTTACCTTGGCCCTCATGAGAAATTTTATTATCATTCCTTTTCTTCTTACTTTTTTACAAGGCCATTTATATAGCCAAAACAACACACTAAAATCACCCGATCAGTTTCTCACCTACAAGCTGGGTTCCCGTTTCACTCCCCATCATTTGCTGGTGGATTACTTTAAACATGCCGATGAAGCCAGCAATAAAATCAAGCTGATCGAATACGGCAAAACCTATGAACTAAGGCCACTCATAGCCGCTATCATCAGTAGCCCGCAAAACATGGCTCGTCTTGAAGAGATCCGGATGAATAATTTATATCGAACCGGTCTTGCAGAAGGTCAGATAAAAAAGGATGATATCGCCATTGTCTATCTAAGCTATTCAGTGCACGGAAATGAAGCTGCCGGCTCTGAGTGTTCCATGCAGGTCTTATATGAACTTGCGATGGGAAGTCCTGATATCGATAAGTGGCTTGCAAATACAATAGTGATCATTGATCCTTCACTCAATCCTGATGGGTATGCGAGATTTTCTGACTGGAGCAATCAGGTAAGCAGTATTCCAAATGATCCACATGCTGAAACCAGGGAACACAATGAGCCATGGCCGGGCGGACGACTCAATCATTATTATTTTGATCTCAACAGGGATTGGGCATGGCAAACGCAAAAGGAATCAAGAGACCGAATTGCTTTTTATCTGCAATGGATGCCGCACATACATGCCGATATCCATGAGATGGGCCCGGAGTCACCTTATTTTTTCGCCCCTTCTGCTGATCCCATCCATGAATATGTCACTCCATGGCAGAGATCTTTTCAGGAAGTCATCGGTAAGAATAATGCAAAACATTTTGATAAAGAAGGATGGCGTTATTTCACAAAAGAAAATTATGATTTATTTTATCCATCCTATGGAGACACGTATCCTACATTTTCAGGAGCAATAGGAATGACGTATGAAGAAGGTGGGAGCGGTTACAGTAACAGGGCAATCCTTTTGGCAAATGGTGATACGCTGACACTTTCAGACAGGATCGCACATCATCGAATGACCTCGCTGTCCACTATTGAAGCCGGTTCAAATCATGCAGCGGCATTGGTAAAAGAATTTGAATTGTATTTTACTAAATCCAACCAGGATCCTCCGGGTAAATTCAAAAATTATGTGGTTTCAAAACTAAATCAGGCAGGACGAATTAAAGACCTGACTACTTTATTAGACAGGAATGGTATACGGTATGGTATTTTAAAAAGTAATGCACACGCCATAAAAGTATTTAATTACCTGGACGGTGAAAATATTTCAATGACTCCACAGGCAGGCGATATTGTCATTCCTGCAGCTCAGCCCCGCGGTGTTTTATTGAAAGCATTATTTGATCCCGAATCATTGCTGACAGATTCGCTCACGTATGATATTTCTGCATGGAGTGTTCCGATGGCATACGGACTGGATGCAATAGCTACTGAAGAAAAATTAGATTTTTCTCCGTACGTACAGGGATCAGGTAATATCATAAAAAATGATGCGAAGCCATATGCGTACATCATAGAGTGGGGATCTGTTTCATCTTCTAACCTGCTATCATCACTGCTTTCTGAAGGATTGGTAGCAAGGTTTGCTAAATATGAATTTAAAGTTGGCAATGTTCTCTATCCGCAGGGTACTATATTATTCATGCGTGGAGATAACCGGAAAATACCTGCGTTTGATGATTTGATCCGCGAAAAGGCATCATCTTCAATTGTAAGGGTTGCTACTATCAATACAGGTTTTGTAGAATTAGGTAAAGATCTTGGATCAAATGATTATCCTTTGGTACGTATACCACAAGTTCTTTCTATTGCAGGTGAAGGTGTGAGCTCGCAAAATATCGGGCAGGTATGGCATTTTTTTGAAGAAGAACTTAAATATCCGATACATCTTGTTTTGCCTGAAGATCTTGAGAACGTCAATCTCAATAACTATAATATCATCGTAATCCCGGAAGGCAATTACCATCTTGAAATTGATTTTATGAATAAATTGAATTCATGGGTCAGGTCAGGAGGACATCTGATAGCGATCGGTACAGGTATTCGTCAGCTGGCTGGTAAAAATGACTTTTCTATAAAAGTTAAAACCATTGAAGAAGATTCGGCAGAGATAAAGAAAGAGAAAGAAAAATTACCTGATCCTTATGCATCTACTGACAGAAAACAGGTTTCGGAAGAATTATATGGTGTCGTCTTTCAAACCAGGATGGATCAGACCAATCCGCTGAGCTTTGGGTTAGGGAAATATTATATGACGCTGAAAACAAATCCATCCTCTTATGCCTGGTTGCCGGCGGAAGGGAATGCAATCTACTTTGATGAAAATCAGAAGTATTATGGATTTGCCGGGTCAAAGGCTATCAAAAAAATGGATCGTAGTCTCGTGGCAGGGTTTGAGACCATAGGAGGTGGAAGCGTGGTCTACCTGGTGGACAATCCCCTTTTCAGGTCCTTCTGGAATAGCGGAAAAGTCCTGTTTTCGAACGCCCTTTTCTTCTAAAAAAGATAACGGATCATCGAAAAATTCAAAATTAAATTGATTGAACACGTCAATATCTCTATTTTGACGCAGCTAACGAATAATATCCTGTTAGAGGGCCCATGGTATGGGTTTAAATTTGTCATTCGATTCATTAATCAAAACAATTAAATGAAAAGTCAATTATTTGCAAAAAAGAGGTATGAAGATCTGATGTCCCAGGCGGCCAATTCAACGCTGAAAAGATCTTTAGGGGTTTTTGAGCTGACTATGCTTGGAATAGGTGCTATCATTGGAACAGGGATTTTTGTGTTGACTGGAGTTGCTGCCGCTGGTACACCGGATGCCTTAGGAGCTGGGCCTGCGCTGACGATCTCTTTTATGGTGACCGGATTTGCCTGTGCGCTCGCTGCTTTATGCTATGCAGAGTTCGCCGCGATGGTCCCGATTTCAGGTTCTGCCTATACCTATTCGTATTATTCTTTCGGAGAATTGATGGCCTGGATCATCGGATGGGATCTGGCCCTTGAGTATGCAGTTGGTAACATTGCAGTTGCTATTGGATGGTCCGGATATTTCGGCAGGTTCCTTGAAGGTTTTGGTATCCATTTACCTGGCGCCATCAGCGGAGCTACAGGGACTGATATGGTGCAGATTCCTACAGGTCAATGGGTAGCCCTTACAGAAGGAGTGAAGACTCAGTTTGCTGCCGTGTGGGAAACATTTCCACATGTGAATGCTCTACTTAATCTGCCTGCCCTGGTCATAACTCTTTTAGTTACGATTCTATTAGTGGTGGGTATTAAAGAATCAGCACGCGTCAACGCAACACTTGTGGTTGTAAAGCTTGCTCTTATACTTTTATTCCTCATCTTCGGATTGCCACATTTCAATCCTGATGTGTATTGGGAACCATTTGCTCCTAATGGATGGAAAGGTATTATGACAGGTGCAGCTTTAGTATTTTTTGCATACGTGGGTTTCGATGCGGTAAGTACAACTGCTGAAGAAGCAAAAAATCCACAACGGGATCTGCCGCGCGGTATGATTTATTCATTGCTGATCTGTACGGTTTTATACATCATTGTTGCAGGAGTTCTGACGGGTATGGTCCCCCTCAGCATTCTTGGAAATGAGAAACCTGTTGTTGCGGCATTGTCCGAAGTCGGAGAAAATAATATTGCTTTTATCATAGCAATGGGTGTGACATTTACCATGCCTACAGTATTGCTTGTCATGCAGCTTGGACAGATCCGGATATTGTATTCGATGAGTCGTGATGGCCTGATCGGAAAGAATTTTTCAAAAGTGCATGAGAAATTCAGGACGCCTGCTTATGGAACCATACTCGTTGGATTGGTAGTTGCAGTTTTCGCTGCTACAGTGGATATTGGTACTGCAGCTGAGTTGACAAATATCGGGACATTGTTTGCATTCGTGCTTGTAGCAATAGGTGTTTTCTTATTGAGACGCAATAGTCCTGATATGCCAAGAAAATTCCGGGTGCCTGCATATCAGATCGTTTGTCCTGCATGCGTGCTCATATGTTTATATCTGATGGCATCACTGCCCTGGTTGACCTGGGTGCGATTCTTTGTATGGATGGCATTAGGACTCGTTGTATATTTCGTATACAGTAAGAATCATAGTAAGGTGAGAGAGGAAATAAACAGCAGACCTTCATAGTAAGGATAATAAAATCATAGAATGGGATCAGGGTACTTACTTTGATCCCATTTTTTTTTGTATAAACTACTAGTCATTAATTTTATTTTTCTTTGATTTTATAATACTCATATCATGAAATACCTGGTAGTAATCATCTTTTTAGGATTTATCATTGGCTGTAAAAAAGAAGCTGGAGTTCAGGAGGATATCACAGCACGTCCGCAAATCATGTGCGCACCTCCATTGACGGATGCAGATTGGTATAAAACGGGTAAGACAGCGCCACTCCTGGAAGGAATGGATATGCTGAATTATCCCATCACAACAAAGAAGCCGGAAGCTCAAAAATATTTCAACCAGGGATTGTTGCTTTCATACGCATTTAATCATGCTGAAGCAGCAAGATCTTTTTTTGAAGCCACGCGCATTGATCCAGCATGTGCCATGTGCTATTGGGGATATGCATATGTGCTGGGGCCAAATTATAATGCAGGTATGGAACCTGATAATTATCCCCGGGCATATGATGCAATTCAACAAGCCATCAAACTTTCCGGTAAAGCAACACCTAAAGAAAAAGCGTTGATAAAAGCAATGTCGACACGATATGCTAAAGACCCTGCGCAATACAGGCGTTCTTTAGACAGTGCTTATATGGTAGCATTGAAGGAAGTGCATAATCAATTTCCTACTGACGTAGACATCGCAGCCATGTATGCAGAATCACTAATGGATCTTCATCCCTGGGATCTGTATGATCATTCTGGAAATCCAAAACCATGGACACCTGCGATTGTGAAAGCAATTGAATCAGCCATTAGCATTAATCCGAAACATCCCGGAGGGCATCATTTTTATATCCACGCGATGGAGGCTTCCAATTCACCCGGAAAAGCACTTGCAAGTTGTAAGCTTTTTGATGAAGGTCTGGTACCGAAAGCAGGACATCTTGTACATATGCCTTCACACATTTATATTCATACGGGTGATTATCATAAGGGGACTTTAGCAAACATCAAAGCAGCGGAGCTTGATAGTAATTATATCACGCAATGTCATGCACAGGGAGCCTATCCCGTCACGTATTATCCGCACAATTATCATTTCCTGGCTGGTTGCGCCACACTTGAAGGGAATAGCATATGGGCCATTAAAGCTGCATTAATGATGGCAGATCAGACTAATACAAAAGCTATGTTTAATCATAACCTGTTGGGCTTGCAGCATATGAATTCCATTCCGGATTTCATCAGGGTTAAATTTGGAAAATGGAATGATATTCTGAAACAAGGAGCTCCGGATAAAACACTTGTCTATCCGATGGGGATCTATCACTATGCAAGAGGAATGGCCTATATTGGAATCAACGATTTAAAAAATGCAAAAACTGAACTTGATGCATTGAAAAATATCGCTGCGATCGATTCACTTAAGAAGATTAAAATATGGGGATTCAATTCGATGTTCCAGATACTGGACATCGCGCAAAAAACCCTCGAAGGAAACCTGTTGGCAAAACAGGGAAAATATGATGAAAGCATAAGATTGCTTCGCGATGCCATTACCAGGGAGGATCTGCTTCTTTATCAGGAACCGCCGGATTGGTTTTTCTCTGTTCGACATTACCTCGGTGCTGTATTGCTTGATGCTAATAAACCTGAAGATGCGATCGCAGTCTACACAATGGATCTGAAATATTATCCAAAAAATGGCTGGGCGCTAAATGGTTTGAAACTAGCGTATGAAGCTTCGAATCAGATGGATAAAGCGAAGGAAACTGAAGTTCTTTTCAAAGAGGCATGGCAGTATTCGGATGTTGAACTGAAGGGATCGGTGGTGAAGTAGATTGCGGAGCATACGGGATAGTGGTGCCACCAGTACTCGTGCCACCAGTACTCGTGCCACCAGTACTCGTGCCACGAGGTCGTAACTCATTGAATGTGAGAGTCTCCGGATCGGTTTCCTGTAGCTCTTTTTTGCATCTTTTTGATCCGTTTTGGGTTAATTTTAAGCATGAAAAGACCCATTATAAAAGTAAACAGGAGCGGGATCTTGCTGGTGATCATCGTATCTCAGTTCACCTGTGTTTCGCTTTGGTTTGCAGGGAATGGTGTGATGGCGGATCTGATGCGGACATTTCAATTGCCTGAATCAACACTAGGGAATCTCACTTCGGCAGTACAATTTGGATTTATAGCAGGGACTTTGATTTATGCCATGTTTGCAATTGCTGACAGATTCAGTCCGTCAAAAGTTTTTTTGATCAGTGCTATCCTTGCTGCCTTCTGTAACCTGGGTACAATTTTTTCTGAAGGAAGCTTATCTGTTTTGATGTGCTCCAGGTTTTTCACAGGTTTTTTCCTGGCTGGCATTTATCCTGTGGGGATGAAAATTGCTGCCGACTATTATGATAAAGATCTTGGTAAGGCACTGGGATTTCTCCTTGCAGCATTAGTGCTGGGTACTGCATTTCCACATTTTTTGAAAACAGTATTAAGTCCGTTACCATGGGATTATGTCCTGATATCTACATCGATACTTTCATTGTCAGGAGGAATGCTTTTATTTTTTATGGTACCTGATGGTCCTTTCCGAAAAAAAGGAACACGCATTGACCGGCAGTCTATTTTCAATGCATTCAGAGAAAAAAAATTCAGAGTTGCAGCATTGGGATATTTTGGACACATGTGGGAACTGTATGCTTTCTGGGCTTTTGTACCCTTAGTTCTTGCAGGCGTATTTTCATATGCAGGCATTACGGATGTTCAGATCTCCACTACTACTTTTTTTATCATCGGGATTGGTAGCATCTCGTGCATCATCGGTGGATATATGGCGCAAAAAATGGGAAGCTATAAAGTTGCATTGATTGCATTGACATGTTCGGGTTTATGTTGTCTGATATCACCATTTATATTTTCTATTCATCATTATTTTATTTATGGATTTATGTTGTTCTGGGGCATGGTGGTGATCATGGACTCGCCTCAGTTTTCCACCCTGATTGCTCAATCTGCTCCTGAAGAAAATAAAGGTTCCGCGCTGACGATTGTCAATTGCATAGGATTTAGTATAACAATCCTGAGCATACAGTTGCTGAATTTTATGAAGGATGATGTTTCATATAAATGGTTGTTCTTTTTTTTATTACCCGGACCTGTGCTAGGAGTGATTGCTTTGTTGTTTGGAAAAAGAGGGAGTAGTGAGTAGTCAGTAGTGAGTTTGTGAGATTCGTTTTCGTGAGGCGTGTACTTCGACCTGCTTAACTCAATCTTGTGCTACAGCTCAGCAACCGACGTGAATCGTGAGAGGTCATTGTGAAGCATAACAATAGTAATTTTCGAAACCTTCACAAGTATATTTTATTCAGGGATAATATTCGTGGTTTTACGTCTGAATTCAAAAATTCAAAATTCTATGTGACTTTCTATGTACCTATGTGCCTATGTGGTTCCATTTTTCTATGAGATAAAGAAACACTGAATTCAAAAAAAGTTTACCACATAGACACATAGGTACATAGAAAGCCACATAGAAAAAACTGTCAAAGGAGAATGGTCAGAGTAGCCAGCTTAGTCGAATGTAAAAAGTCTAAAGTGAAATTAAACCTGTTAAATAATTTTCCTTTTCTGCCTTTTCCACCTTTTCTGCCTGGTTGCTGAGCTGTAGCACAAGGATGTGTTAGGCAGGTCGAAGCATTCTTTTTACCTTGAGCAGAACAATCTGACATCTACCGATCAATATGATATTAACTAAGGGCACTAAAGTTTTCATTCTTGCGGCTGTCTTCATCGCTGCATTATTAACTACTGTTTCCGGTCTGGATCTTTTGTATATGGCTCCTGCTATTACAGCAATCTTCCGGTGGATAGCCATTTTTAGCCTGGGATATTTAGTTTGGAAAAGAAAGAGCCTTACCACATGGATCCTTTTTAGCATGGTGGTAGGTGCTGAGTTTGGATATGATTTTCCAGCGGTTGCTTCGGAACTAACGGTAGTCAGTAAAGTTTTTTTGAAACTGATAAAGACCATTATTGCTCCATTAATTTTTGGAACACTGGTAGTAGGTATTGCAGGACATGCTGATCTCAAGCAAGTAGGCCGGATGGGGTGGAAGTCTATCCTTTACTTTGAAGTGGCCACAACCATCGCATTATTTATTGGATTGCTTGCCATCAACATCAGTAAGGCTGGTGTGGGTATTGTATTACCGCCTCATGCTGATGCAGCACCCATTGATGTACCTCAACCTTCAGGATGGCAGGAAACCATACTTCATATTTTTCCGGAAAATATTGCGAAATCAATAGCTGAAGGACAAGTGCTGCAGATCGTGATTTTCAGCATTTTCTTTGCAATTGGATTGGCCATGGTGAAAGAGCAACACAAGCAGACCATGCTTAAATTCTGCGAAAGCCTGACTGAAGTGATGTTTAAATTTACTGGTGTCGTGATGTATTTCGCTCCGTTTGCCGTTGGTTGTGCAATTGCTTATACAGTAGGTCACTTGGGATTTGGGATACTTGGCAATCTTTTCAAATTGCTGCTGACACTGTACGGTGCGCTAATAGGTTTTGTCCTGTTCGTTTTTTTACCGGTGGCATTGATCATAAAATTGCCAATTAAAAGATTCTTCAAAGCAGTACTCGAGCCTGCAACGATTGCTTTTTCAACTACGAGTTCTGAGGCAGCACTTCCTGCGGCGTTGGAGAACATGGAAAAATTTGGTGTGCCAAGGAAAGTTGTTGCCTTTGTCTTACCCGCAGGGTATAGTTTCAATCTTGATGGATCTACATTGTATTTATCATTAGCTACCATTTTCGTGGCGCAGGCTGCAGGTATTCATTTACCTGTCGGGCAACAAATCATAATCCTGCTGACCTTGATGTTGACTACGAAAGGGATCGCGGGAGTGCCACGAGCCTCTCTTGTGATATTGATGGCTACAGCTGCATCCTTTGGTCTTCCGATGGAACCTATATTTCTTATTCTGGGGATTGATGCCCTCATGGATATGGCGCGGACTTCTGTCAATCTTGTAGGAAATTGCCTGGCCTCTGCAGTGATTGCGAAGTGGGAAGGTGAGGAGGAATGGAATAATCCTGAGCATGTAGAACAGGAGTATTAAATTCAAAACAATGTGCAAAAAGCAATAGGCAAAAAAGCAATAGGTAAATACATTGTGTAAGTGTAATTAAACATCATACTGGAAACAAATCTATTACCTATAGACCAAGGAACAATCCTTCTACCTACCAAACTCAAACTCGTGCTAAATCTCAGTAATCGACTGGCTGCTAAACCTTTTGTCCTTAGGCCGCTTTTCTAAGTGGCGGTTGCTGAGCTGTAGCAAGGGGTTGAGCGCGAGCAGGTCGAAGCATCACCGTGAACTTAAGTTTCTAAGTGGTTCATTTTTTTTAATTCAATAGTAACTATCATTTTCAATGTAAATCCTGTGTAAACAAAAGTCCCTGAACAGGGGAACGAATTAACAATATCTTGAATATGGGAAGGGCAGGGCATGAAGGGATAAGGTAACTTTGCGTGGAATTCAGATCCCTGATTATACAGAAAAAAGGGTCTGGATGAGCAAGATCAGAATGATGTTAATATTTTGCAGCGACTGTTACTTTTTAAAGACCAACCCTCATTATGCTCCAACAGGCGTTAGCTGAACTTCCTACCCACCATCTTATATTTTTAATACTCGCGGTGATCGGGGTTTGTGCATTTGAATTTGTCAATGGCTTCCATGACACTGCGAATGCTGTAGCCACGGTTATCTACACAAAATCCCTGAAGCCTCTTGCTGCTGTGATCTGGTCAGGATCCTGGAATTTCCTGGGCGTATGGCTTGGAGGTATTGCAGTGGCGATGAGCATCATGAATTTGTTGCCTGTCAATGAAATGTTGTCAATGCCGCAGGGAGAAAATATTTCAATTGTTTTTGCGGTCCTGTTGACGGCCATCTCATGGAACCTTGCTACCTGGTATTTAGGCATTCCATGTTCAAGTTCGCATACCTTGATCGGTGCTATTCTGGGAGCAGGTATGGGATTCTTTTGGGTCCATGGAGGAAATGGAATCAACTGGCATAAAGCACAGGAAATCGGGCTTTCATTATTGTTATCACCGGCATTTGGGTTTTCATCAGTGATTCTTCTTTTGTTTCTTTTTAAAACATTTATCAAGAACAAGGAGATATTTAAAGATCCTTCACAGAACAACAATAAGCCTCCGCCGATCTGGATCAGGTTCATCTTGTTGACTACATGTACCCTGGTCAGTTTTTTTCATGGAAATAATGATGGTCAGAAAGGTGTAGGCATCATGATGATTGTATTGCTTGCCATATTGCCCGGATATTATGCATTGAACCCCCAGGTTAAATTGGAAAAGTTGGAAGCGGCTATAGCGACGATGAGGGATGCGACCAATGAATACAGAAAGGATGGCCTTTTTGACCCCCATTATGAAGCTTTGAATACGATTGATATACTGGAGAAAGAATTACCTCTTTTGGAAAGCAAAAACCAGACAGACAGAGTGAAAATCCGTCAAACTATCCAGTCTTTCGCAAAGAAAATAAAGCCTTTGCTGGAAGATCCTAATTTTATTCCTGATCCAAAACATCAAAGAGAATTCAAACATGGATTTGCCATCCTTAAAGATTCTACTGATTATGCTCCTGTGGAAGCAATACTTATGATATCCCTTTCTCTTGGTTTTGGTACGATGATCGGCTGGAGGAGAATAGTAGTGACGATCGGCGAAAAGATCGGTAAGACTCATCTCACCTATGCCCAGGGTGCCATTGCAGAACTCGTAGCTGCCGGTACGATTGGATTGAGCAGCGGTTTTGGATTACCTGTCAGTACTACGCATGTTCTTTCCTCAGGTATTGCAGGAAGCATGGTGGGTATGGGAGGTGTCAAAAATCTGCAGAAAAGTACGATCACGACAATAGCCATGGCGTGGTTGCTTACATTGCCTGTGACCTTTATCGGGGCGCTTGGGTTTTATTATTTGTTTCAGTGGATACTTTAGCCGCCCGCATTCTTTTCGTGAAACGTGAGTCGTGAGTCGTGAGATTTGTATTTCGATTTCCGACGTTCGAGTGTCTCTGACCTCGAACATGGAGAATCTCCCTTACCCCTAAATCCCCTAAAGGGGACCCTTTTCCTTTTTTCTAAAAATAATACGGATGTTCGAGTGTCTCTGACCTCGAACATGGAGAATCTCCCTTACCCCTAAATCCCCTAAAGGGGACCCTTTTACTTTTTTCTAAGAATAATACTGACGTTCGAAGGTCTCTGACCTCGAACTGGAGAATCTCCCTTACCCCTAAATCTCCTAAAGGGGACCCTTTTCCTTTTTTCTAAAAATAATACGGATGTTCGAGGGTCTCTGACATCGAACTGGAAATTTCCTTTTCCTAATTTTTAATTAGAATAAAATATGCCTGACATTCGAGTGTATCTGACCTCGAACATGCATTGATTCTTTTTTTTACTTTGTGTCTGGAGTCCGGCATCCGGCATCAATTTTATCCGGCATCCACTTTGTTTTAATTCGTAAATTGTTCTTATGGTTAATTCAAAAACTCAAGCCGAAGTTCTTAAAGAATTTCAAACCATTCCCAGCATAGGAAAAGCTTGCTCACTTGATCTATGGAACATGGGATTCAGAAAAGTATCTGAACTAAAAGGAAAAAATCCTGCAAAATTATATGCACAACTAAACACCGTCACAGGAATGACACATGATATCTGCATGCTGTATACATTTCGATGTGCAGTTTATTTTGTAACTGAAAATAAACATGACAAAGAGAAATTGAACTGGTGGTACTGGAAGGATAAAGAGTACATAAGTAAGCAGTAAGCAGTAATCGGTAAGTAGTAATAAGTGAGGAAGTGATATGGTGATTCTTTTCCCCTCAGCAAACGCAGAACGAAATGGAAATAGATTTTTGCGGCAGGAATCCGCAGAAAATGCAGACATTTCTTATGTAGATCAATAAGAAAAAAGGCAGGAATTTCCCCAGCCTTTTCTGTTTTATTGAAAACTATTCAGAGCTTATAATTGATGGGAATATAATATTCACCACTCAAATCTCTTACAAAATCTCCGGTCAGTTTTCCTGCACGGTCGAGATACATTTTGCATTGAAAAACAACATGTAAATGGCCATTAACATATTCGCCGTTCTGTTCCAGTTGAATATCAAGGACATTGAAAAAATTTTCTTCCGGCTGAGTCCCTTGCACTTCCTTTACTACATTCGAACTCCATATTTTCGAGTCCATCCTTAATCGTATCTTCAAGATCATAGATATTACACGCACTTAATAACCAAAATGATCCAAAAAATGCAATCTGTCTATAATTGAATTTCATGAGTTCAAAATTTAGGAAAGTAAATTTTAGCATTTAGTTCACTGTAACAGTTTTAGAATCCATACTAAATTCTTCGGTGCAGTCATTTGTGATTTTAGCTCTGACAAATTGGGAGTCGGTTTGCCAGAAGGAAACTTTTGCCCAATAGGGTCCAGTTTCAACGAAACTTGTACCTGTACTACCCGTCCATGTCAAAGTCTCATTATTCACTGCACCTGAATAAATATAGAAAAAATATAACATCTCACATCTCACGTCTCACCTCTCACCTCTCACGAGGGTGCGCGAAACCACTCACCACTCACTACTCACTACTGACTACTCACTAATAGTGCAACCACTTCCACTTCACTCCTCCCTTTCCATTAATTTCCAAAGCAGGCGCAGGGATTTTAAAAATATTCGCCATGCATAATAATGTCTTTAATGGTTTGCTTTTGATTTTTATTTTACTCAGGTCTATATCAGGTGATATATACAACTGGCGATACCTTGGATATTTTGATTCAGGTAAGACATACTTGATGTCATCCACCTCCCATTCGTTTTCAAATCCACCAAACATATTTTCTGCACCATATCCAAATGCAACATTCAGCCATTTTGGAAAGCGGTTTTCTTCTTTTAAAAAAGAATGAATATTGACAGAAAACCAAACGGTCTGCGCGTTGTAATCTTTGAGAAAAGATTGCAAAATATTTTTTCCATAAAGATCATTCGTACGTGTGCGCAATGTTGTAGAACCAGATGGAAACCCCTGAACGATTTCATCAGGATATGTACGATATGATGAAGACACTTTCATACGAATGCGTTGCTCATCCCACGCGAATTCCTGTGATGCCCACATTCCGGCTCCGACGATATTAGTTGCGAAATCAGAAAGTGAAAATCCCCATTTTGAAGAGAAGCCATCAAACGTTTCGAGGGTAGCCTGAAGACCGACAGCAGCCAGTGCCCCGGCCCAAATCGATGGACTACGTTTCACCCCGGTCCATTCTACAGCACCATGGATCCAGTCAGCTTCAAAATATGCGGTAAAGAGATGACCTCCTTTGTCCATCTGCAGCCATTCTTCAGCATCATTGAAAAAATGAAAAGATGTACGGGGATATTGCTTGTACCACAACTCATTGAGGCTGATCAACGTACCACTATATCCCACCAGGCTTACACCCGCCGCTGTCCAATATCGACCCGGATGAAAGTTGGAAGGAATATCCCAGATTCCCAGGGTATCCTTTTGTGCTTTAACCGAAATAGAAAGAAACAGAAGCAAAGGCAGCAGCAGGCTGGTCTTCGCCTGGCCTTTGGTGGATATAATTTGGTCTTTAAGCGACATCCGGATAGAAAAACGCTAATTATTGATATTTTGCAGGCAATTTAGATCATAAAACCGGTTGGAAGATCGCTTATAGATAATATGATGATACATCGACAAACTTTGCGGGTCTTGAGTGCCTTGTTTCTGGTCCTCCTCCTTAGCCCTGCCAAAAGCCAGGATATCCATTTCACCCTCAAACACATGGCCCCCTTAGCTTTCAATCCTGCTCAGACAGGTGCTTTCTACGGATCGTACCGGCTGTCAGGTTTGTACAGGGACCAATACAGGAGTGTGATCGGAAGTGCCGCATTTATGACACCCACATTTTCTATCGATGTTCCGGTGATCAGGGGTTTTAAGAAAACAGACTGGGTAGGTGTAGGCCTCTTTTTTTATTCCGACAAATCAGGTACTGGTGGTTTAACTCAATCCTCTTTCAAAGTGAGTGCTGCATACCATCTTGCGCTCAATAAAAAAGGAACAAGCATATTATCCATCGCTTACCAGACCGGAGCGATCCAACGAAAAGTATCAGATCCCACAAAGCTTGTCTTCGGAGATTTTCTTGAATCTAACGGGATGACAAATTTGGATCAGGGGACTGCTGATGATATGAATAAAGGTTTCCTTGATCATGTTGGCGGAATCCGGTATTCAAATAAATTCAACAAAACAGATGAATTCTTTATCGGTTTTTCCGCTGACAAATTTGGAAGACCTGATTGGTCAGTAGTTACTACAGGAGGCAATTATAGATTATATCCAAGAGTATTTGCACAGGCGGGATTGTCCAGAGTGATGTCCAATAAAATAAAATTTTCTCCAAATATTAGTTTTCAAAAAGTCCTGAAAGCTCCCGAAAATACAATCGTGCTCCAGGGCCTCTTTGATTATTTATACAGCAAAGAAAAAGAGATCATCCTCAAGGGCGGTCTTGGTTATAGAAGTGGTGCAGGCATAGGAGATGCTATACAGGTGATGTTAGGTGGAGAGCTCAAAGGCATCAATGTGATGCTGGGCTACGATGTCAATATCTCTCCGTTGTCAGGCGCAAGTGGAACAGTGGGCGGCTTTGAATTAGCTGCGCAATACATAGGTAAGGTCTATAAAAGACCTAAGCCTGATCCCGTTATATTTTGTCCAAGATTCTGATTATGAAGTTGAGCAGACTTATATTTTTTATCGTGCTGACTACCTTTGCATTTAAGGTATCTGCACAGCCTCTTGATGAGGTGCCTGTCTACATGATGCTGGAAACAGCGGAAAAGAGCATGGCTATTCCCGATTATTATACGGCATTGGAGTGGTATGAAAATGCATATAAGGAAACACGTGATCCGGAAATCGCCGTAAAGATCGCTGACCTCAATGTCAGGCTGCGTGATTTTAAAAAAGCTGAAAGCTGGCTTCAAAAAATCGTCGAAAAAGATCAGGGTGTAAAATATCCTCAGACTGTATTTCAATACGCACAGGTGTTGAAGATCAATGGGAATTACCAGGGAGCGATCGATGCCTTCAACCATTATGCAGGGCTCGCGGTCAACGATAGCCTGCTGGCGCTTGCAGATAATGAAGTTGCAGGTATTCAATTGGCCATGCAATCCAAGCCACCAATTGATCTTGTAGTTGAAAATGCAGGCAAGTCTATCAATTCTGCCTATACAGAGTCAGCTCCATTTTTAGGGAGTGATGGGAAGTTATATTTCTCTTCTTTTCGTCGTAAAGATCTTATCGTACTGGATGGTAAGGAAGGTGATTATTTCTTCAAACTCTATACAGCAGAAAAAGGAAAGGATGAAGATTGGGATGCTGCCAAAGCATTACCGGATAAAATAAACATCGAAGGATATCATACAGCGAATCCAAGTGTTGCACCAGATGGCTCAAGGTTATTTTTTACAAGAGCTACATTAACAGGAAATGTAGTGACAGAAAGCAAAATCCATGTGAGTGTTGCGAAAGGTGATAACTGGTCACCACCGGAAGAAATCGCCGGCATCAATGGTAATTATATTGCAAAACATCCAACACCAGGTGTGCTGTTTGGAAAAGAAGTATTGTTTTTCTCTTCTAACATGCCAGGTGGTTTTGGCGGGTATGATCTGTATTATTCAGATCGTCTATCTGATACACAATATGAAATTCCTGTTAACCTCGGATCAGGTATCAATTCTGCCCTTGATGAAGAGTCACCGTTTTACCTCAACAATAAATTATATTTTTCATCTAATGGTCATCCAAGCATCGGTGGTTTCGATGTATTCCGCACGGATTGGAATGGACAGACGTGGGGAAAAGTTGAAAACCTGGGTAAAGGATATAATTCATCCTACGATGATTTATTCTTCTCCGTGAATGAAGAAGGGAAAGTTGGATTCCTGGTATCCAATCGTCCGGATGAATTATCGAGATCGGTGAAATCTAAAACCTGCTGTGATGATATCTACTTGTTCCATATCCGTGATGTGGTCATTGATCTTATCACAAGTACGTATGAAGGAAACACACCGCTGTTAGGTGCGAAGGTTACAGTATTTGAAATCAACCAGGGTAAAACAGGCAAATCAGAGGTTCAGGTCAATGATAAAATTAATGATTCTCAATTTGGCCTGGATAAGGATAAGAAATATAAAGTGCTGATTGAAAAAGAAGGGTATGCTCCGGGCGAATTTGAAATCAACACTGTAGGCATGGTTGATAATCAAACCATCAAGCGTACTGTCAAGATGGTGAAGAAGCCAGAGGATAAATCCGGTATGGAAACTCTCACCATGAATGAGCCGATCCGTCTTAATAATATTTATTACGACTTTGATGATGACAAGATCCTGACGGAATCTGAAAAAGATCTGACTTTCCTGCTTGGCCTGATGAAACAATATCCGGATATGGTGATCGAATTGTCATCTCACACTGATTCACGTGGAAATGACAATTATAATGAGCGCCTTTCACAACGTCGTGCACAGTCTGCAAAGAACTGGCTGGTATCTCATGGAATCAAGGAGAACCGCATTGAAGCCGTTGGTTATGGAGAAAATCAGATCCTCAATGATTGTATCAATGGTATTGATTGCACAGAAGATGAGCACAGGATAAATCGCCGAACTGAGTTTAAGATCATCGCGGGTCCTACTACGATAGAGGTTAAAAAATCTGATCTCGGGGATCAAAAAAAAAGTGAATTAAAGAGCGGCAGTACTGTTCTTTCTTCAAAAGCTACTGTTCCGATCACAGATCCAAAGATCGAGCTCACATTCGATAAAAAGGTCATTGAGCTTGGAGCTGTGCACAAAGGGGATAAGAAAGAAATGTCTTATCAGTTTACAAATACAGGAAATCAACCAGTAGCTATAGAGCTCATCACTTCATGCGAATGCACTACACTTGAATATCCGCAGTTCAAAGTTTTTAAGCCGGGGGAGAAAGGTGTGATCAAAGCAGTCTTTGACAGCAGTCAGAAAGAGATCGGGGAGACCACTGACATTGATGTGATCCTCAGGCAAAATGATCCCAAGACAAATCATCCTATCCATTACATCCTTCAGTATAAGTTTGCACTCACCAAATAAGTGTCGGACAACCGGATAATAACTCCTTGCTAACGTGAATGTAAGCGTCCTGGCAGAACAAATAGCACATCAGGACGCGGTAGAGTGGGTGGGCCTGCTCACAGGCATCATCTATGTTATTCTCGCTGCTTATGAGAAACCGTTATGCTGGGTCTTCGGCATTATCAGTTGCGGATGTATAGCCTGGAAAAGTTTTACTGATTATCATTTAATGGCTGATGTGGGCCTGCAAATATTTTATGTAGTCATAGGGTTTATCGGATTGTGGAATTGGATGAAAGCCAAAGCAGGGGACGGGAATAAATCCATATTGACATCAGCTTTGCAACAACATTTGATCGTCATCTGTGTGGTTCTGTTGATTAGTTTTCCGTTGTCATGGGTGTTGATCCATTATGCAGATGCGCGTTATGGGTATCCGGATACAGTCCTGACATTACTTTCTGTATGGGCCACGATATTATTAGTCAGAAAGGATTTGCACAATTGGGTTTACTGGATTGTGATTGATGTGGCATACACAGGTTTATATTGGCGGAGCGAAGGATATTTGTTTGCGTTGTTATATTTAATTTATGCGGTGATTTCGGTGTGGGGATGGAGGAAATGGAAAGACACATATTGTTCGGCGTAGTTTGTAACTACGTCGGAGTGTTTGCAAATTTCCGATTTGCATTTGCGAAATCATTATCAAACAAATAAACTTAAAAGGTCGCAAAACCGAGTATTGCAAACGCCTCGACGTAGGTACAACCTACGCCGAACAATTTCTTTCGTTCTCACTTCTCTTACTGTCTTACTATCTTACTGTCTTACTGTCTTACTGTCTTACTGTCTTATTGTCTTACATTCTTACTGTCTTACATTCTTACTGTCTTACTATCTTACCGTCTTATTCTCTCACTGTCTTACATGAAATTAAAAACTTCCTTTGGCCTCTGGACCTGCGTATCGATTGTCATAGGCAGTATCATCGGATCAGGGATTTTTATGAAACCGGCGAGCATGGCTGCTCAGCTTGGTTCTCCGCAATTACTTATTGCTGTGTGGATAGGTGCAGGGATTATTACTTTGTTCGGGGCATTGAGTAATGCTGAAGTTGCTACGATGTTTCCTGAAACGGGTGGGCAATATGTTTTCTTTCAAAAGATGTATGGTGACTTTATCGCTTTTCTTTATGGATGGGCTGGTTTTGCAGTATTCAACACAGCTGGAGTTGCTTCTATCGCGTATGTGCTTGGTACGTATGTCGAATATTTTATTCATCTACCCCGGCTACCGTTAGAATTGGAGAAATCTATTGACATATTTATTCCATTGATCGGGCATATTTTACCTCTTGAAAATATAGGTGTCAAAGGAATAACTATAGTAGTCGTCATCCTGGTGAGCTATATCAACAGCCGGAGTGCAAAACTTGGAGGTAACATCAATGTGATCATTACGATTTTGAAATTAGTTGCCATCGGAATGGTTGTATTTGGATTATTATTTTCAGGTGCGGGAGATGGGGATCATTTTTTTCAGCATTCATCAATCATCAACCCTAAAGGATTAGCTCTCCTGGGTGCAATTGTAGCTGCAACCTCCGGTGCATTCTGGGGATATGACGGATGGAACAACATCGGATTTGTAGCCGGTGAAATCAACCAACCGCAAAAAAATATTCCGAAGAGTTTATTTTTAGGTGTAGTGACCTGTATTATCGTTTATGTCCTGATTACCCTCGCGTATTTGTATATGCTACCCATTGATGCGCTGGCTACTTCAACCATGGTCGCCTCAGATGCCATGAAGATTGCTTTTGGAAGCATTGGTGGAGGGATCATTGCGTTGATCGTAATACTCTCCACATTCGGAACTACACACAGTAATGTCCTTGCGACTGCAAGGGTATCTTTCGCAATGGCCGTGGATGGAAATTTTTTCAGGACTTTAGGGAAAGTACATCCCCGGTATGAAACACCCTCAAATGCAATCTGGATCCATTGTCTTTGGACATCAGCATTGGTATTAAGTGGTTCTTTTGATACGCTTACGGACATGCTGATCTTTGTGAGCTATCTCTTCTATGGAATGAGTGCATTCGGAATTTTTATTTTGAGAAAGAAAATGCCAGACGCACCCAGACCTTACAAAGTTTGGGGATATCCCATAGTGCCTGGTGTATTTGTTTTATTCTCTGTATTCTTCCTGGTCATCACACTTATCAACGACATCCATAATTATATTTCAGGTAAATCAATTCTGATCAATTCGTTATTAGGTATCTTGTTGACATGTATCGGAATTCCTTTGTACTGGTATTTTAATAAAATTAAAAACCGAACCCGGATCGTATGAGAAAAATGTTATGGATGGTGATCAGTTTTGGGTTTGTCCATTTGATCTCAGCACAGGATAAACATTATCCTCCCAGGGACGAGACGAATAGAGAACCTTCCCTTTCTGTTTTTGTTGCCAAGCTTAAACAGGCTGTTGACAAACGTGATGAGGATTGGATTATGAAATCGCTTGCTGATGATGTGGAAAGTGGATTTGATACGGAAGGAGGCAAGGCGGATTTCAACAATACATGGAGTGTTGATAATGACTCCTCGGATTTCTGGTTTATGACTTCAAGAATAATCGGTATGGGAGGAGTTTTTCTTCATGATACGGCGGATAGTACCGGAAGATATCAATTTGTATTTCCATACATCTATGATATTGAGCTAAGCCTGGAGGATGATTATTATGACATGGGTATCATCACCGGCAAAAATGTAAACCTCAGAGCGAAGCCTGATATCAAATCAGAAGTTGTGGTGCAACTGACATACAATATCGTCCATTACATAACAAATGAATCTGAAGGAATGCAGGTTACCTCAGGTTCTAATGGTCTTGGTGAGCCTGAATGGTACAAGATTGAAACCTATGGAAAAGATAAAACAGGCTGGGTCAACTGGAAATTTATTTATAACCTGATGGGGCCAAGACTTTTTCTCTATAAAGACAAAGAGCTCGGGTGGAAAATTTCTGCTTTCCTGACAGGGGATTGATTTGAAATCATAGCCTTGTTGGATCTTTGGAACCGACACAAGGATTCAAGTATTTATAAAATAAAACCGGTGATCTCCGTGCTTTATCTCCTTGTACTTCGTGCGAATTGAAGAAGTAGTGATTTTATCCGTCAACTCTGGTTAGCTCATGAAATCTTCAATCGTATCAAAAATCACATCATAACCTGCATTCTAATCTACTTTCGCATAGCCTTAAAAAAGTTTATAATCCAATGAATACCAATATATTATAAAATTGCATTTTGTCAAAACACGAAATGTACCGGATAGATTTAATATCATGTTTTTATTACTGCTTTCCATATTTATATTCTAAGTAAAATCTAATCTGAATATTCATGTCTTTATGATAGCCCATACTATTTTTACAATGCATCGTATAATAATAGAAGAATTGAATATTCGATGTATTTAATCATTCTCTCACCTCAAATCCAATTGATATGAATTTTAAATTTTACATCACATTAATCGCTTTCCTGTTTATCTGTACTTTGAATACCGGTGCACAGGGTTGTGTAGCTGTTCGCCAGATGGGTGGATTAAGTCTCAGTCCGTCAGATTCGTATAACCTTCTGAAAGGTAATTTCCAGATGGGAGCTAACTACAGGTATTTCCATTCCTGGAGACATTTTGTCGGTACAGAAGAACAACCACAACGCCAGGTCACAGGTGGTGGTCATGATGCAAATGGAAATGACAGGGGTAATGCAGTAAATATTTATTCACATGCATTAGACCTGAATTTTTCTTATGGATTAAGTAACAGGTTGCAATTAAATGCAACGATTCCTTACGTTCACAATGAACGTTCTCAGGTATTGAGACAGACGGCTCCGGAGATTGACACATTTCGTTATAGTGTGTATGCTGCAGGCATAGGAGACATGCGTATAGGATTGAATTATTGGCTTTTTGATCCTGAGATGGCACAAGGTGGTAACCTGATGGTTGGCCTTGGCATTAAATTACCAACAGGAAGATTTGATGCTACTGATAACCAGGTGCCTCAGTCTGATGGAACTAAAAAAGATTTTATCATGATGGATCAGGCTATTCAGCCTGGTGATGGCGGATTAGGTTTTTCAGTTGAATTACAAGCCTTCAGGCAATTGTTCACCAATTTCTATGGATTTGCAAACGGATATTATATGTTTAATCCAAGAGAATCCAATGGTGCATATAAATCTGCACCAAGTGTAATTAAAAGCCCGATTGATAATACTCCACTGGGTACTTTGACAGGATATAACCTTTATGCAAGCCCTGATCAGTATTTTGTTCGTGCAGGTGTGATGACAAATGTATTTAATAAACTCACTGTATCGCTGGCAGGAAGATGGGAAGGTATTCCTGCTTATGATGCTATAGGTGGCCAGATTGCTTATCGTCGTCCGGGATATGTGGTTTCTATCGAACCTGGTTTAGCATTCCGTACAGGTAATCATTCTTTCAGCATTTATGTGCCAAAGAATATCATACGCAACCGTATCCAGAGTGCAGCAGACATCGCACAACAGGATCTTCAAAACTCTGTGATTTCAAATCCATTAGAAAAAGTACATGTGCAGGGAGATGCAGCTTTTGCTGATTATTCAATCAGCATAGGATATGCATACAGATTTAGCGGGAAAACGCATTCAGAGGACATGACAGTCCCTTCGAATTGATATCAATATCTTCATGAGCTATTAAAGAAGCCCGGTGACTTACACCGGGCTTTCTTTTTGCTTAAAAGTATCCTGGCACCATTGGCAACAATCTTCAAATAAAGTAGATTGCGTCCTAAATCCTGCTTTTGATATGTTACCAGGCGAAAAATCTAATTCAAACCGATTATTAACCCCCATTGTCATCGTAGCCGCACTGGGATATTTTGTAGACATCTATGATATTCTCCTTTTTGGGATCGTGCGCAAAGCAAGTCTTATCGACCTGGGCATCATAGGCGAAGCAAACAGGGACCAGGGTGAATTCCTGATCAGCATGCAGATGTACGGCATGTTGCTTGGTGGAATATTCTGGGGTATCCTTGGTGATAAGAAAGGAAGGTTATCTGTGTTGTTTGGTTCCATCATCCTGTACTCTTTAGCAAACATTGCAAATGGAATGGTCCATTCAGTCGGAGCTTATGCGATTTGCCGTTTAGTGGCTGGAATAGGTCTTGCAGGTGAACTTGGTGCCGGCATCACGTTGGTGGCAGAAACATTGCCAAAAGATAAAAGAGGATACGGAACTATGATCGTTGCATCGGTTGGATTATTTGGAGCGATAGTAGCGAATTTAGTTTACCAGACTTTTGGGGACTGGAGGCTGTGCTATTTTGCCGGAGGTATCCTGGGACTTTTATTGCTTGTGCTCAGGCTAAGTGTGAAAGAATCATTTATGTATAAGCAGATCGAGCAAACCGATTCAAACCGAGGAAAATTCATTGCTCTGTTTACAGATTGGAAGAGGTTGCGAAAATATTTGCAATGTATACTTATAGGGATCCCTCTTTGGTTTTTGGTGGGAGTGCTGATCACTTTTTCACCTGAATTTGCAAATTATCTTGGTGTGGAAGATGCTATCTCCATCAGTGCGGGTAAAGCAATTGCCTGGTGTTATTTTGGTTTAGTGTTGGGTGATATTTCCACAGGTTTACTAAGCCAGTTATTACGCAGTCGCAAAAAAGTAATGGCCATCTTCTTATGTTTAAATCTTGTGATGATGTTTGTATATCTCAATGCATTCGGCATTTCCAAAAATGCTTTTTATTTGCTGTGCATGGGTATGGGATTTTCAGTAGGGTATTGGGTCATTTTTGTCACTATAGCAGCAGAGCAATTCGGAACGAATATCCGGTCTACGGTAACGACCACAGTTCCAAATTTTGTCCGTGGATCTCTTCCCCTGATCATCCTGATGTACCAGTTTTTCAGGGACAAAACTTTTTCAGGTAATATTCTTCATGCGGGGATGGTCATGGCTGTCATACTTGTGGGGATTTCACTCCTTGCCTTGTGGAAGATGAAGGAGACGTTTCATTCGGATCTGGATTATACGGAATCTGTTTAACCCCTAAATTCCCTAAAGGGGACCTTTTTCCAATTACTAGAATGACGTTCGAGTGTCTCTGGCCTATAACATGTCCTCAGCTTTCAATTGTCTCCAACTCGGACGTCCTTATTTATTTTTCATCTATTTAAAAAATTAAACGAAAAGGGTCCTCTTTAGGGGATTTAGGGGTTAAATTCAAAGTCAATATGATAATGATCATCATGCACCATATTGATCAGGTCACTGAGATGGGGTATAAAACGCAAGTGCCGTTCTGCAAGGATCTTTCCGGAAGGTGTGGAGAAGAGCTCGTCGTGGAGATTTGTATTAAATAATATTTTCCTGATCCTTAAGCCATGTTGTTGTGCGGCATCATCGATGGCAAGGATATGCCTGGCGATGGTTTCAAAATCAATAACCGTCTTATGACCTAATGAAAATTGCCCCTGCTCATTGAATTTTATGAGATAGTGAAGCATTCCAAGCCTGTCGATCCAGTTGCCGGATTCATCACCTCTTATGACCGGCACCATAAAGTCAACGCTGGTTCCATTCTGATGTGTCCAATGGATCAGCATCCGGCCGCCGTGTTTCCCGGTGCATTCCATCAAGGTGAATTTTTTTCCCGGACATGTCGTTTCGCAGGTTTTATATGCATCAGTAACGGTTGCATATACAGATGAATTCATAAAACCATTATTCAGGATGTAATAACTGAAGGGGCTGAAATAGTGAAAGTTTATGCCTTTGTATGGGATAAGCCAGCCATTCTTTAATTTTCCATTTCGAACACTGCCTATTGATTCACTGACGCCATTATTGACATGGAAGATTTCAGGAAGTGACATTGCACCGGATATTACGATCAATGAAATGAGAATTATCCACCTTTTTTTGAACTTCCTGAATCGAAACAAAATTTTAGATTTTAACTTTTATTTTTTGAATCCAATTACCAGATATTAGTTGGAAGTTATTGACTTCACTACTCACTATTTACTACTCACATCTCACGTCTCACGTCTCACGTCTTTTGTGTTTTCCACCGGTCCAGCCGTGACCTGATAAATATTGCAGGCCTGAAGAGATTGCACCTTGTTCGATGGTTGTTCCCATGGAATCATTCCAACGATTGAGAAAACCAAATAGTGCAACAACACCGGTAATTTCTACGATTTCTCCATCATCCCAGTGTTGCCGAAGGGTTTCAGCGATTTTATCATCCACAGCATTTGGAATTGATGAAGCAGCAACTGAAAAATCCAAAGCTGCCCTTTCAGCTTCTGAAAATGAAGCATGTGTTTTGTATTCCCAGATGTGAAGCAATTGATCTTCTGAAGTGCCATAGCGTTCTGCAGCCCGTATACCATGTGCCTGGCAATATTGACAACCGGTGGTGAAGCTGGAGATATAGGCAATCAATCGTTTTAAAGCGCTTGTGACGCGACCCTGATTTTCCATCACGGCTTTATTCAGATTTATAAATGCTTCAGCAAGATGAGGCCGGATCTGCATCGTTCGAACACTATTAGGACAAAAACCTAATGTTTCGTTGTAAAAATTTATAAGTTCTGCTATTGAAGGATCAGTTTCAGGAATAGGACTGACTAAAGGATTTTTCAATTTACAATTTTGGATGTTTGCTGAACTGTAATATAAGGTCGAATAAAGCAGGCGACATGCTGAGCCCATACGAGGTTCGAAGATTAGATTTTAGACCATACCTTTCATTATTGCCGCAAATTCCGCTAATTATCGCAAATTAAAACTCACGACTCACGTCTGACGCCTTACGAGTGTGGGAAAATCTCCAAATTCACCACTCACTACTCACTACTCACTACTCACTACTCACTACTCACTACTCACTACTCACTACTCACTACAACGTCCCTCTCAGCTCCTGTTCTCTTTCAATTGCTTCAAAAAGTGCTTTGAAATTTCCTTTGCCAAAAGACTTAGCACCTTTACGCTGGATGATCTCAAAAAACATAGTAGGCCTTGATTGAATAGGGCGCGTAAAGATCTGCAGCAAATAACCTTCAGGATCACGATCTATGAGTATACCTAAATCCTGAAGTGGTGCAAGTTCTTCATCTATCTGCCCCACACGATCCAGTACGGTATCATAATAGGTAGAAGGGACTCTCAGAAATTCTACACCCCGGTTGCGAAGATCAGTTACTGTCTCTATGATATTATCAGTTGCCACAGCCAGATGTTGAACACCTTCGCCTTCATAGAAATCAAGATATTCTTCTATCTGCGATTTCTTTTTACCTGCAGCTGGTTCATTGATAGGAAATTTTATTCTTCCATTACCACTGCTCATCACTTTACTCATCAATGCAGTGTACTCGGTAGAAATATCTTTATCATCAAAGGTGATGATGTTTGTAAAACCCATCACGTCTTCATAGAATTTCACCCAATGATTCATTTTGCCAAGCTCTACATTCCCCACCATATGATCGACAAATTTTAAACCTGTTGATTCAGGATTATAATTTGTTCTCCATTCAGTATAACCGGGAAGGAATGGTCCCTGATAATCTTTTCGTTCGACGAACATGTGAATTGTTTCTCCATACGTATGTATACCGGCACGAACGACACGTCCATGCTGATCTTCTTCCACTGTAGGTTCCATGTAGGATTTCGCACCGCGTGAAGTGGTTTGTTCCCATGCATCTGTAGCATCATCTACCCACAATGCGATCATTTTCACACCGTCACCATGCTTATCAATATGACGACCAATGACAGAATCGCTATGAAGTGGTGATGTCAGCACAAGCCTGATCTTATCCTGGATGACGACATAGGATTCAACATCCTTATCACCAGTCTCAAGCCCTTTGTAAGCCCAGGATTGAAAACCGAATGCGGTTTTATAATAATGAGCTGCTTGTTTTGAATTGCTTACATACAATTCCACATAATCCGTGCCATTGAGTGGAAGAAAATCTTCCTGGATCTCAGATAGTTGTGCTTCTTTACTTGTTAGAACAGACATAGTTTTTGTTTCTGTGAATACCTGGTGCAAATATACGGTTCATTCTGCAGCAAGACCAGGCCATGTTTCATTGACAATCCGGTTGTATACTTCACCAAAGCCAATGCGTTTTTCTTTATTTTCTGCCCATCCCCTCATGATGACCATATCGCCATCTTCTATGAATGAACGAAGCTTTCCGTCAGAAAGTGTAATTGGATTTTTTCCACCCCAGCAGATTTCGAGCATGGATCCAAAAGAACCCTGGTCATGCCCGCTGATAGTTCCTGATGCCATAAGATCACCCACCCGCACATTACATCCATTGGAAGTATGATGTGCAAGCTGCTGGCACATATTCCAATACATGTATTTAAAATTGGAACGTGTCACCACAATTTCCTCATGTCCTGCAGGTGTGATGGAAACTTCTAGTGCAACATCATAATTTCTATTGTCTTCAAACTCCAGATAAGGTAAAACCTGTGGTTCCTGAATTGCACCTGGCACCCTGAATTCATTCAGTGCTTCAAGCGTAACAATCCAGGGGGACATAGACGATGCAAAATTCTTTGCTAAAAAAGGTCCCAGTGGCACATATTCCCAGGCTTGTATATCACGTGCTGACCAGTCATTGAAGAGGACCAGTCCAAAAATATAGTCTTCTGCTACTGCAGTGCTGATACTGGAACCGAGATATGTGTCCTTGCCGATAATGAATCCCATTTCAAGTTCAAAATCAAGTTTTTGCGTAGGTATGAAAACAGGTGATTCTGCATCTTTTGGTTTTACCTGACCTCTTGGACGATGAATAGGCGTCCCGCTCACAACTATTGAAGAAGATCTTCCATGATATCCCACCGGCAGATGTTTCCAATTTGGCAGAAGTGCATTTTCGGGATCCCGGAACATTTTTCCAACATTCGTAGCATGTTCAATACTCGAATAGAAATCTGTGTAATCGCCGATGTGGACGGGAAGATGCATGACAATTTCTTCGATGGGCCTGAATAGTTGCGGTGATTGTTTTAGTGCGGAATTTGCATCTGACAAAGCATGTTGGATCTTAGCTCTTACTTCGTTAGTCACCGCTTTGCCCAATCGTATAAAATTATTCAGAACGGGCTGATCAAAAACACTTAGATCATGTACCAGGCCATTAAAGAAACCTGTTGAAGCCAGGGCGCTGAGATTTAATACATGATCTCCGATTCTTGTGCATACAAATTGTCTTCCACCGGCCAATGTTCCAATGCCAAATGGAATATTATGTATTGAAAAATCAGAATTTGAAGAAACAGGAAACCAGGATTTCAATGTTTATGAATTTACGATTTACGATTTTTGATTTCTTTTCATCAGGATTCACGTCTCACGTCTCACGTCTCACATCTCACGTCTCACGTCTCACGTCTCACATCTCACATCTCACATCTCACGTCTCACGTCTCACGTCTCACGGTTCACGGTTCACGTCATTCACTACTCAAGCCAGGATTGAAAATATTTCCCATCATCAATGTCAAGCGCATGTTGTGTGACCATCAGCGGTGCAAACGTATCAATCATAACGGCAAGTTCTTCTGTAGATTTTACGCCGATGCTTCTTTCATATGCACCTGGAGCAGGACCATGAGGTATGCCGCCCGGATGCAAGGTGATATAACCTTGCTGGATATTATTCCTGCTCATGAAATCACCATCCACGTAATAAATAATTTCATCTGAATCAATATTGCTGTGATTATAAGGAGCAGGAATAGATTTTGGATGATAATCGAACAAACGTGGCACGAAGGAACATACAACAAAAGCTTTCGTCTCAAATGTTTGATGAACAGGTGGCGGTTGATGAACTCTTCCGGTAATGGGTTCAAAATTATGAATAGAGAATCCATAAGGGAAATTATAACCATCCCATCCCACGACATCAAACGGATGAGTGGCATAAACCAATTCATGCATGAAACCCTGCTTCTTGATTTTAATGAGGAAATCGCCTTTCTCATCATGGGTCTCAAGATTAGATGGCAATTTATAATCACGTTCGCAGTAAGGGGATTGTTCGAGCAACTGTCCGAACCAATTGCGATATCTTTTTGGTGTATAGATAGGATGAAATGATTCTGCGTATAAAATTTTATTTTCAGCAGTATCAAAATCCATTTGATAGATCATCCCACGTGGAATAATAAGGTAATCACCGTATTCAAAAGGAATGTTTCCTAAAAAAGTCCTGAGTGTTCCTGAGCCGCGGTGAATGAAGATTAATTCATCGCAATCTGCATTTTTATAAAAATAGTTATTCAAAGACGAAGTAGGAGCTGCAAGGCCTATATGGATGTCTTTATTTATCAATAAAGGATGCCGGGACTCAATAATATCGCCACCTGATGGAACTTCAAAACCTTTTAAGATGCGGGCAGTAAGATTTCGTTCAACAGCGATAGCAGGCCTTGCATCTATAGGTAACCCAATGGTTTTTACCTGGGTTGGCCTGTGAAGATGATACAACAGCGAAGCCATGCCATCAAATCCTACTGTTCCAAAAAGTTGTTCGTAATGAATGCCTCCCCCCGGTTTCTCAAAGATAGTATGACGCTTAGGAGGTATTGATCCGAGCTTATGGTATATGGGCATGCTATTTTTTTGTCAAAATTACAGGATTTGTTGGGAAAGGAGGGGAAGGGGTAAAGGAGGCTATTTAGTCCGAAATTCATTTCGCATTTAGGCTAAATGAAATTCCCAGAAAGTCCGTCATTATTAGGTCATGGCTAATAAAAACGGAATTATTTCAATCAAATCTTACCTGGAAAGGGGGGTTTCTGAGCGTTAATTCAAGTACAATCATGCACATTAAAGCTTGAAAATGCCGATTTGCCCGAATACGAATCATATTATCTTTATAAAATGAGACCCGGTCCGATTTGTACCATATCATTCATTTTACTTGTATTCTCAAGGATTACATTGACTGCCCAATGGACAGATCATTTTGAAAACCCCTGCGGACTAAATGAATGGCTTGATCTTCAGCAAACCGAAGGATGGAATATACAATGCATGGAATCGCGCGATGTTAGCATTACCCATCCCGGTGAATTTACCATGATGCCTTACACTGTCACCTGGTACGAAGACAGAAGGGGCCCTTTATTTTTTAAATTAGCCAATGGAAATTTTATACTCACTTCAACAGTCGAAGTGAGCAACAGGCAGGAAAGTGCAATACCAGGTTCTGCCTATAGTCTTGGTGGTCTCATGATCCGAAATCCAAAAACATTGACCAATGGTCCGGTTGGATGGACACCAGGTCATGAAGATTATGTCTTTCTATCACTTGGAAGAGGTTCGACCGGACATCCTTCCTGTCCAGGTTGTCCTGCTCCTCATTTTGAAGTTAAATCAACAAACAATAGTGTTTCAGATCTGAATTTATCTTCCATTAATTCTGCTATCGCTGATATAAGACTTGTGCGTTTGGGTGCTGTCATATTTGTTTTGTATCGGCTGCCTAGTCAGGATTGGGTTGTTCACAGGAGATATTCACGGCCTGATCTTAGTGATACATTACAGGCAGGGATGGTGACCTATACAGATTGGGACAAAGCATCTACATATCAGACGACTTTTCATAACAGTCATGTCATGAATGCTAATCTGAATCCTGATCCGAGCAGCAATCCTTCACTGCCGTTTGCTCCGAATATCAGAACGAGGTATAAATATTTACAATTGCTTTCGACTATTTTACCACCAGCATGGGCAGGTCTCAATCTGATGGATGTAAACCAGGTGACGAATGCAATGATCCTTAGTCAATACGGAACTGTTGTGGTTATTCCTCCGGGATCATCTTATCCTGTTTGGCTGGGAAGAACAAATTCTAATTGGAATACAACCTCTAATTGGTTATCAAATTCATTGCCCTCTTCAGGTGATAGCATCAGGGTAGTCCCATGTAGTTGTCCGTTGACAAATTGCATGACGTTGCCTGTTGGAACAACTACGATTTCTGGCATGAGTGTAATGGAAGGGGCGACGATAACTATTCCTGTGGGAGCAAGTCTTATCATTAATGGTCATTTAACTAATCATGGGCAGATTGATGTGTATGGTGTTTTGTCTACTGATGGAACACCGGCGCAGGATGTTCGCAATTATGGGATGATAGATTGTAAGCCGGGTGGGCAGATAATGGTGAATGATTAATTGTTATGTTTGACTTCTTAGTCGAAACTATCCAGGAATAATTTTAATTTCCTCTTCATGATTTTAAAATTCTTACCATCAAGACTGTAGTATGTATGTGGAGTTTTTTCTTTGCATATAACTAATTGTGCATTTCTCAAAATTCTCAGATGTTGTGAGATAGAAGGTTGAGAAAGGGGCTGTGTGGAACTTAATGTTTCTACAGAACATGTTCCAAACTGGTGAAGGGTTCTAAGTATGGATATCCGTGCAGCGTGACTTAAAGCTTTGGCGAATTGGCTTGCTTGCTGATCTTCAGGATCATAGAGGTAATTTTTGGTGAAGGCCATTTTGTAAGGATTTTAATTGTTTTCAACGGTAATAAATTTAGGAATTATTTGTAAAAATCCAGGGAAAATATTTGTGGTTATTGCTAAAAGGATTGGGAGATTTTCCGTCGTGGAAGTTGGCCTCATTAAGATAGTAAATTCAAAAAGTATATAAGCAATATACGTGCGCTTCGTAAACGTTTGTTGACGGCTTTCATAAGTTGGTGAATCTCTTGTATTTATAAGACTTTTTAGCTTCAAAAGTATATAAGCAATATACGTGCGCTTCGTAAACGTTTGTTGACGGCTTTTTTCAGGCTATAAAATGCAGGACCTTTGGTCTTTCCAAATTGTATAACTTTCCATTTCAACTATCAATAATGCCCAACCCCAAACCCCTCACCCGATGCCACTGGCCCGGCAATGACGAACTCTACATCAACTACCACGACACCATATGGGGTGTACCCGAATGGGACAACAAAGCCCTATTCGCAAAACTCATCCTCGATGGTGCCCAGGCAGGCTTGAGTTGGATCACCATCCTCCGCAGACAACCTGGTTACATGGCTGTATTTGACAACCTCGATCCCGATAAAATCGCGAAGTACACTGATAAAAAACTCGAGAAAATCCTCCTCGATGAACGCATCATCCGCAATCGATTGAAAGTTTATTCCGTCCGGACAAATGCACTTGCTTATCTCAAAATGCAAAAGGAAGGATTAGATTTCAGCACCCACCTTTGGTCATTTGTCGATGGCAAACCTATCAATAATAAAATCCGCTCCAAAGAAGACTTCCGCGCCACATCACCCGAAAGCGATGCACTCAGCAAAGACCTGAAGAAAAGAGGTTTTAGCTTTGTCGGCTCTACGATCGTTTATGCGTTTATGCAAGCCGTTGGAATGTATAATGATCATATTGTGTCCTGCTTCAGACATGTAGAAGTGAATAAGATTAAATCTAAATCTTAACAACGGGCTTTATATAATGCCTGTAGCTCCCACGCAATTTAAGACTGATGAAATAAACCCCGGGAGGCTCGTTTGCTAAATCAACTGAATAGCCAGATTGCTTTGAAACAAAACTACCAGTCACATTCCTGATGATAACTTCAATTGGATCGGAAACACCTGATATTTGAAGAACGCCGGATGTAGGGTTAGGGAATATCACCACCTTATCTTCTTTAACCGGAATCGTAGAAACAGTAGTATACCAACAGGAATCTGAATCCGGGTTGTCATACAATAATGTATCATTTCTCGAAACACACAATGTACTGGTGCCACCACCATCCGGAATACAGTCATTAAAATATAAATTCTGCACCCCATTTGTGCCGCCGATCCCTTCAATCCAATACCGGTAACCCCAACCATGATCTGGATCTGTATCAAAGGAACAACGCATAGCTAATTGCTTACGCCTCTCACCATTTTCAAGTGTAACAGAGTCTATTGAAGCAACTACAAGGTATATTCCAAGATCCCCGATAGCTAAGGAATCATTGACAGACAGATTATAGTCATAGACAGGGTATTCTTGATGATATTGGTTGACAAAAACCTTCCCTGATATATCAGACCTATAGAATATTCCGGTTTGTTCCCAATTATTACCATTCGGTTCAAGCGATCGTAATCTTTCGTAATAAACCAAACCGTCTATTTCTGTGGGCTCTGCAGAAAAAGTATATCGAAACGTATACGTTTCACCCGACATAGTTAATTGACTTTCTGTCCAGGTGTAAGTAGAATCAAGGAAATTATCCTGGCCAATTCCCGGTGAAGGATACAGAAAAATAAAGCATACAACGGTGAATAAATAATATTTCATATCCCAAATTAAGAAATCTATACTTCGAATTGACTTTTATAAGTGGTTTTGTTTATAAACTGACAATGATTAAGTAGTCATTAATTCCTAATCCAGATCCTTAACCTCCGCCTTAACCTCCGCCTCCCCGTATATTTACAATATTCCTACCTTCGCGAAAGATTTAGTAACAGATTATGATCCATCCCCCCAAACGATATCTCGTGACCTCCGCTTTGCCTTATGCGAACGGACCACTCCATATAGGCCACCTCACCGGCGCATACCTTCCCGCTGATATTTATGTACGTATGCTCCGCATGCTTGATAATGATGTAGCGTTCATATGCGGTTCAGATGAAAACGGGGCAGCGATTACGATCAAAGCCATGAAGGAAAATTCCACGCCCCGCGAGATCGTGGATAAGTATCATGCACTTTTCATGGATACGTTTCAAAAAGCCGGCATCTCTTTCGATATTTATCATCGTACTTCTGATCCATTGCATCATGAAACCGCCCAGGATTTTTTCCGGAATCTTTACACGAAAGGTGAATTTATTGAAGAGGAATCTGAGCAATATTATGATAGTAAAGCAGAAAAGTTTTTAGCTGACCGGTATATCAAAGGCACATGTCCAAAATGTGGCAATCCATCAGCTTATGGTGATCAATGCGAAAATTGCGGTTCCTCATTAAGTCCGTTGGACCTGATCAATCCGGTATCAACCATTACAGGTTCAATACCCGAATTGCGTAAAACAAAACATTGGTACCTGCCGCTTGACAAATATGAATCCTGGTTAAAGGACTATATTGAAAACGGTACTCTGGACAACATTCCCCATCATGATCCGGCAGAATGGAAAACGCATGTGATCGGTCAATGCAAATCATGGCTGGATGGCGGACTTCAACCCAGGGCAATGACACGCGATCTGGATTGGGGCGTAGATATGCCACAGGAAATCCCCGGATCACAGGGTAAGAAATTATACGTCTGGATGGATGCTCCGATCGGTTATATTTCTGCCACAAAACAATGGGCAGCTGATCAGGGCAAAGACTGGAAATCATACTGGCAGGATCCTGAATCCGCATTGGTTCACTTTATAGGAAAAGACAACATTGTATTTCATTGTCTTATTTTTCCAGCCATCCTCAAAACGCATGGCCTGTTTAATCTTCCTGTCAATGTCCCTGCAAATCAATTCCTGAATCTCGAAGAACAAAAAATATCAACATCACGCAATTGGGCAATCTGGGTGCACGAATTTCTAAATGAAAATCCGGATCAGACGGACGCACTCAGGTATGTGCTGATTAAAAACATGCCAGAGCAAAAAGATGCTGAATTCACATGGAAAGGATATCAGTCTGATGTCAATGCTGATCTCGTCGGAACGCTGGCTAATTTTATACACCGCGTGCTCGTTTTGACGCATAAATTTTATAATGGTAAAGTTCCTTCATTCGATGAAGATGCTCCGATCGTAGGTGCGCATGGAAATGATGAAGCCTCATGGCATGAAGTGGAAATGATGGATCTCTTTGACAGGATGTGGACTGTTCAGGATAATATTTCAAAATTCGATTTCCGCGCAGGCCTGAAAGCCGTTATGGATATTGCATCTGCCGGCAACCAGATTTTACAATTCAACGAGCCCTGGAAAATTCAGAAGGATGACCCTGAAACAGTAAAAGCAGTTCTCAATTTATGTCTTCAATATTCTGCAGCGTTGAGCATTGGATTGCATCCATTTATGCCGGAAGCTTCAAAGCGTCTTCGAAAATTACTTTCATTGGAGCCTATTGTTGAACAAGGTGTATGGGTCACTACATTGGATCAGCTTGCAGAAGGTACTCATTTGATTAAGCCTAACCATATGTTGTCACAAGCTGAACATCTGTTTAGCAGGGTAGAGGACGATTGGATTCAACAACAAATTACCAGGCTTCAACAAACTGTTCCTCCGGCAACTTCTGTCCCGGTTGAAACTACTAAAGTTGCATCGACTCCTGAAAAAGCAAACATCTCTTATGATGATTTTGCTAAAATGGATATAAAAACAGCGAAGATTATTGCAGCAGTTTCCGTTCCAAAAGCAGATAAATTGTTAAAACTCACTCTTGAAGTGAATGGCGTAGAGCGGACAGTTGTCAGTGGTATTGCCCTTCATTACAAACCTGAAGAATTGCCTGGTAAGTATGTTGTCATATTAGCTAACCTCGAACCGAGGAAAATAAAAGGAGTGGAATCGCAAGGCATGATACTAATGGCTGAATCAAGTGATGGCCGGTTGCATTTTGTTCAGCCTTCAGTTGATGAAAGCGGAATGCCGATAAGTTAGAATAACTCATTTGAAAACAGAATGAAATATTTTGGAGTAATCGTATTTCTGAGTTGTACGCTGTTTGGCAGGGCTCAGGATTTTACACATTATATTGAAACAGACACTTCCTTTGTCGGATACGTTGGAATAATACGGGACAAATATGTTCACTTGTATTTACAATTTGTAAATGACTCTTCCATTCAGGGCTATTATTTTTATCATATCGAGGGTATTAATTTTAAGCTAACAGGTGAATTGTCAGGAGATAACATTTTATTATTTGAAAAAGGGATTACTAATTATAAATCCGCTTTCATTAGAGGAAAGATTGTAGGTGATGCGATAATTGGAATATCCAACTCTAAAAAGAATAATAAGCCAGTCGATGTTAATTTACATAGATGGACCGCAACAGGGGACATTTATGCAGCAAATATTGAGAACAAATCTCTTGTATTTTGTTCGAATGATCAAAGTTATATAATCCCATTTTCACAATATCTGGATAACCGGAATAATTATACTTATGTTGTATTGTTCAGCGAAATGATAAACCATCATTTTTATTCCCTTATCAGGTTTTTTAATTATCCGGACATTCAACAGGCAAAAGCGCAATATGGCTGGCCCGATACTGAGCATTTTTTACTATATTCTGCATCAAATGAAAATGGTGAAATTGAAAATGTTCAGACGATTAAAATTGGAGCCAGCCTGGAAAAGATTTTTGGTGATTGTAGGGTTGGAAGTATCATTGATACATTTAAGGATTCTTTGAATATTGATGTAGTTTCAGTTAAGGAAAAAAGCAAGACAAACTTAGCTATAGGGAGGTCCAGTTTGATGAATGGAATAAGTATTAAAAAAAGTGGAATTTACATTCCTGACTACCTGTTTGACATTATAGAATTGAAAGTGGATGATTGCTATGATCTCATTATCAGATACAAATTGAGCAATGTATATGGTGATCTTGACTATATTTATCAGGTTGATTCTGTTTATGAATTAAATAATTTGAATATTACAAAATTAGATTCCTTTTGTAATGATTTAAAACAGTATGAAGCCCAGTATGAAAATGGTCTGATTAAATTTGGTGATTACAGTGACATAAAAATTGAGGATTATAATTTTGATGGGATTGATGATATTTATATTTTCAACAACATTAACTCAGGTAATGGAATTCGGTCTCAAACCATTTGGCTTTATAATCAAAAGGAAAATAAATTTATTAAAGATGCTTTTTTGTCCGGCTCATCACTATGCTCGAATGATAAAGCAAAAAAGATTATCACTTTTTGTGGAAATGGAGGAGGTGGCAATTATGGAAGTGTTAGTTATCAAATGAGAAACGGAAAATTTGTTAAAATCGCTTCTTTATTTTCATCCTATAATCAAAAAGGTACAGTTCGAACCATTATTACCGGAAAATTAAGTAACCATAAATGGATTGAAAGAAAAAGAATAAAAAAAATAAAATAAAAATCTGGCGAAATTGACCATTATCATTTTTTCACTATGCTAAAAGACATTACCGAAATTAAATCAGGCAATGCACCAAAGATAGCAGTGCTTTGTCTGCTGATTCTTTTATTTGCATTCTCAGTTTGGCGTATCATCGTATTGCCTTTGTGGGGATGGTGGCCGTTAGTGATGCTATTGTCATTCTGGAGCATAATTATTTTAATCTTTTTTCCAAAAGAAGCTGAAAAAAGAAAATGGTTAGGGGCAGCTACAGCTTCAGGAGTGATGCTCGGACTTGGATTTCCACCGTCGCCAATCACCTGGATAGTTGCATTCGCGTGGATTCCGCTACTGGCTGTTGAAAATGGTATTTTTCAAAAACTTGATCGACCATCTCCAAAACAGGTTTTCTTTTATTTCTTTCATGCCTTCATCCTCTGGAATATAATTGCCACTTTCTGGGTAACGAACACAGCATTTATAGCAGGCATATTTGCCAATTTCGTAAATGCTGCGATCATGGCTACTGTAGCAGTGCTTATACATGCAGTTGGCCGGCGTCTTCCTTTGCGTTGGTTCTTCTTTGTGTTTATTTCTTTCTGGATTTCTTTTGAATACATTCACCATCATTGGGACTTCTTGTGGCCCTGGCTTGCGTTGGGAAATGCATTAGCTGAATATCCATGGGCAGTCCAATGGTACGAATACACAGGCGCATTCGGTGGATCGTTGTGGATTCTTCTGTTGAACGTATTCGGATACGTAATGATTATTCGCTGGCTTCGTGCCAAATCAATAAGAGTCGGCGTGTATGTTGGATTATTTTTATTGCCAATTTTATGTTCTCTTTTTTTATGGAAAATTACAAAGCCTGGAAATGCTCAGCCTGTTTCCATTACTATTATTCAGCCCAATTTTGAACCGCACTATGAGAAATTCATAATTCCTGAACGCGAGCAGCTAAAACGGTTTCTTCAATTGTCAAAGCAAGGTGTAGACAGTTCTACATCATATTTAGTTTTTCCGGAAACCAGCTTTGAAGGCGTGCAATTGAATGCTAATGTTGACAATCCGGTAGTAGATTTATTTCAGCATTTTATTGATTCATTTCCAAATCTTCATCTTGTAGCGGGTATAACTTCTTATCGCATTTTAAATAAGGATGAAATAGCAAATACAAATTACAGGCTACACATCAAGCCTGGAGGGGATACCACATATTGGGATGTTCAGAATTCGGCTATCCAATTATCATCCGGGACTAAAGACATGCAGGTTTATTTTAAATCAAGGTTAGTTCCCGGGCCGGAGATGTTTCCATTTAAGAAAATTCTTTTTTTTCTAAAACCTATCATTGTTAGCCTTGGTGGAAGTTATGAAGGACTGACTGAACAGAAGGAGAGAACTGTTTTTACAGGCGGGCCTTTAAAAGTGGGACCGATCATTTGTTATGAATCTATTTTTGGGGAATATACCGGCGGCTATGTTAAAAATGGAGCAACCGCATTATTCATTGTTACAAATGATGGTTGGTGGGATGATACACCAGGGCATATCCAGCATCTGAAGCTCGGCGCATTACGAGCTATAGAACATCGAAGGCCAATTGCAAGAAGTGCTAACACCGGTATTTCCTGCTTTATTGACATCAAAGGGAAAATTCATCAGCCAACAGAATATGGTGTGGCTACATATATCAAAGGAGACATTATTCCGGAAACGAGAATTACTTTTTATACGCGTTGGGGTGATTTGATTGCAAAAGGAATGTTGGGAATTTCAATACTATTTGTACTGTATTTGGCATATCAGTTGTTGCTGAGGAAAAAATAATGAAGGAAAAAAATCAGTGCCCTCCGTGGTATTTCCTCTTGTCCTCTCCGTGCGAATCATGCCTAATATGTCCAGGTATTTCCAAATCAATCTAGACTTCTTCACTTCGCACGGAGTAAAAAGAGTATAAAGCACAGAGATCACAGATTTTAAATTAACCTATCTTTAATCACAATACGTTTTCATACTTTGCATACGAAAACGAAAAATAATTTGTCACTCCCTCAACCTGCCCGTATGACAACTTTCTGGATTCTCTGGATCTTTAACGCACTCATTTGTTTAGTGCCCATTTACTTCTTTTTTGCCGGAATAGGAGATGGCACTATCACTTCAAGGAATATTGGCATGTGGTTCCTGATCATGTTAGTAGTTGCTATAGTTTTAGGTGGACCTTTTTTGCTTAAAGCTGCGAATCAATTGCCCCTGGCTAAGTTGCTGATGATATTTGCCGCGATTCCGGGTATTTTAGTTGTGTTGTATTTCGTAATCGTATTTACCTCCAAACCAAATTGGCATTGATACCAATTCCTTGCCCACCAAACCATAAATTATTTCCTGATGGCTGAGCAACCTGACCACAATGAGGCCGGTGCAATATTTCAAAAATCAATGCAGGATGCTTTGGCTAATCTTGACAAAGTGGCCGAGGATGCGCGGAAAGCCCATGAAGAAGCCATCGATTTACAGATAGCTGCAAAAGCTGAATTGCATCGCATTCAACTTGAAGCCGAAACGATTTCCAGGGACTTCATTGATAAGCATCGTAAGGAGTTCGAAGACAGGTTAAATAATGAGTTTCTCTTGTCAGCAGCAAAAAAGTTGATCATGCATGGCATGAAATCCGTTGACATCATGGCTGCGCTGGATGTTTCAGAAAAGATGATTGCCGAAGCATGGGGTGACCTGGGCTTCTCAAAACTTGGCACCAATCATGTTGCAAATGTTGCCTATGAAGACCAGGGCCGCGCAGGCAATGTTATTTTTTATCGTGAAGACGTAAAGCTTAAATTCTGGTATGAATTCGGTGGGGGACTGTCGCTCGCCTTTATTGATGTTCCTAAAGAAGAACATTGGACATCGGAAACAGGGCTTCCATTAGAGGATCGTCTGCCAATTCTAAATTTTATTGGTGAACGTGTCATTCGTGACCAGGCGACAGGTTATAGATACGAGATTAAAGAAGATGCTATCAATATCACTCTTTAACGATATATATAAAAACGACCTGATGAATAAATTATCAAACTATACAATCGGCCCTGAATTGTTGTGGGCGTGCTTTTATATAATAGTTGCTCTTATTATTAGAATTACAAATTCGCCAATAAAATCAATGGACAATTTTTGGGTGAATACTGCTTTCATTATTCCATTAGTTTTAATCCCGCTGACTTTTGGACTTTATTATATCCCCGGAGTCCTTCGTCCCTGGTTGCTTTTGCGCATCTGGATAGTCGGAATTATTGGAGGTCATCTGGTGCTCAGTAGAAGTTTACAGGCGCATTCCGAACAGGGGCCTGGCGTGGGAACTGCTTATATAATGGGGATGGGATTTATGTTTATTATGTTGATTATAGGAAGCATTTTTGCGAAGATCAGGTTCTAGTATTCGGCCTGATTTGGTTGCCTTAAATGCTATTTGTGTCAATTTGCATTTAGGCAAAATGCGAAATGATTTTCAGCAAAAAAATGTTAGCGAAATTGTTTCTAACATGCACGAAATCAATAACCTGTAATAAATCATTTAGGCTAAATGCGAAATGATTTTGGTTAAAATAATTTCATGAATTTTAAATTTGAAACAATCTTCACAAATAAAAGGAATCCAGGCAAAATCCGATATGATTATCTCCAAAAAATGAACTGCAAGAAGCTTGTAACTATAACAAAATCAATAACTTATGAAAAAGCATTTAGGCAAAATGCGAAATGATTTTTAATTTGATAATGCGGCTTGTTCATCTCTATTCCCCAATCCTAAAAAACTATATAAAATAAGTTTCCTAAACCATATCCTCCACCCTCACCCAACTATCAAATTCATCCGAAGTAAGATACCCAAGCGCAATCGCAGCCTCCTTCAATGTCATATTCTCCTTGTGCGCTTTCTTCGCTATCTCAGCTGCTTTATCATACCCAATATGCGTATTCAATGCAGTCACCAGCATCAGCGAATTATCCACATGCATTTTAATTCGTGCCATGTTCGCTTCAATGCCATCCACACAATGCTCAATAAAGCTGTGACATGAATCCGCAACAAGCCGTGCAGAGATCAGAAAATTATAAATGATCACAGGTTTGAACACATTCAATTCAAAATGTCCCTGCATACCGCCAATGGTGATCGCGACATCATTACCCATCACCTGAGCCATGGCCATTGTCATCGCTTCCGATTGAGTAGGATTGACTTTGCCCGGCATGATAGAAGATCCCGGTTCGTTGGAAGGAATATTTATTTCACCAATTCCACTTCTGGGACCTGAAGCCAGTAATCGTATATCATTTGCAATTTTATTTAATGATACAGCAACTGTTTTGAGAGCACCATGCGACCCAACTATGGCATCATGCGCAGCGAGTGATTCGAATTTATTCTTTGCTGTCACAAATGGATGATTCGTCAATGCAGCTATTTTTTTGGCAACCAAAGTATCGTACCCTTTCGGTGCATTCAATCCTGTTCCAACTGCTGTACCACCAAGGGCTAATTCAGAAAGATGGGTTAAAGTATTTTTTATAGCCGTGATACCATGCTGTACCTGTGAAGCATATCCGCTAAATTCCTGTCCAAGTGTAAGTGGAGTAGCATCCATAAGATGCGTACGTCCGATCTTCACAATTTTTTGGAATTCATTCGCTTTGTTGTCCAGTGCTTTCTGCAATAATTCCAATGCAGGAATCGTATGTTCCACCAGGTAACTATATGCTGCGATGTTCATCGCTGTCGGAAATGTATCGTTGGATGATTGTGATTTATTGACATCGTCATTGGGATGAAGGATTTTCTTTTCATCATCAAGCTTTCCACCTTTCAGCACATGACCGCGATTGGCAATGACTTCATTGAGATTCATATTTGACTGCGTACCAGAACCTGTCTGCCATACGACCAAAGGAAACTGGTCATCGAGTTGATGCAAAAGGATCTCATCACACACTTTCGCAATTAAATCAGCTTTGTCTGTTGGCAAGACTCCGAGGTCAACGTTTGCCTGGGCAGCTGCTTTTTTAAGAATTGCAAAAGCCATGATGACTTCCACCGGCATTTTTTGACCGCCTATTTTGAAGTTATCCTTGCTGCGTTGCGTTTGTGCACCCCAGTATACGTCGGCAGGCACCTTTACCGGGCCAAGACTGTCTTTTTCTATCCTGTATTCCATTTTTTTGAAAGTAGAAAACAAATATAGCAATTGGCAATTAGCGAAAAACTAAAAACTAAAAACTAAAAACTAAAAATTATAAACAAAAATCAACAGTAAATTAAACTAGTATACATTGACCCGCTAAACTCAACCATGTACTACAGCTCAGCAACCATCGTCATTCGTAATTCGACAATTTGATGCCCCTGGGTTGCGCAGCAAACAGGGGAAGAGAAATTTCAAGATCGTAGCTCAAAATTTCGAAGGGGCAGAATCAAGTAGAATCAAATCATGACTGATCATGACAATCATGATTATCAGCGTTCAAATTTTGGTCTTGACGGCAATGTTTTATTCAGAAGTCACAACCCTCTTAAGGATATGTTCACCGATTTTTCTTCCTTCTTCAATACCATTATTGATAGCAGGACTATAATGGATTCCTCCATATTGCCTGCTGATCGCAGCTTCTGCAGCAGCTTCTTTGAAAGAATTGAACGAACGAACAGACAAACCATATTCGACCTCTGTACTATCAACGAAACTGAAATTTTCACCAAACAAATGAGTTAGGATCACTGAAGAAGCTGTGGATATCACACTATGTCCGCTGGTATATTCAGGAAAAGGAGGTGTTTGTAGCGTAGGCACCCATTCCGGATCAATGTATTGATTGATGTAAGTTTCGGGCCGTAATACGTTGCTGCGGAATTTTTCATCCCAGCAGCTGATGAATCCATCAAACAAACCAATCGAAGTGAGCGTATATGCTTCTGATGTTGCAGCCATGTCCAGATCAGCTTTACGTGTCACTAATCTGACGATGCTCATCCAATGTCCGCCGGGTGTCATTTTTTTTGTCGCAAACATCAGGTGTCCCTGCTGATGCATCACATATGGATTGCAATCCCAAAAGCTCGCAATCGCCTGTTTATTTTCTTTATCAACATCATTGACTGTATACACTTCCATGGCCTCTTTGTAGAACTGTGAATTTTTATCCGCGCTGAATGGAGTAGGGGGAAGAGGAGGAAATTGCCTGGCACTATCCAGAGTCAACGGCCTTATCTGGCGCCAATTGGGTTCAACGCCTTCTATATACGCCGGTGGAGTTGGCTGCCATCTGCCTGGCTCATTTGTAACTGTATATTTAGGAAAGCTTCTCGTCTGTGCATAATTATCTTTTTTCGACCAGGCAAGTATGTGATCAGCTACAGTTTTCCCATAAGCTCTCGATGCTTCAAATACATCATCCGGAACACCATCTGCTTTGAGCTTTGCATAAAGTTCTGTTCGAAATGCTTCAACTTCTGCTTCAGAAAAAATAAGTGCTTTCGAAACGGTGATATAGGCTTCAAGTCCAGCAATATCAAAGTTGACAGGTTGATCTTTTGGTGGCTCCGGTACTTCTGTCAATCCATTCAGTTGACCTGCAAGGCTCCTGTATTTTTTAGGATGATCATACCGGAATGCTTCATAGCCCGCTATGTTGGAATATGCATAAATCCGTGCAGCGACTACCGGCGAAAAGATGTCATGCACGATTACTTCAGTGGTCTTCTTCACAGCAGCATGCAGGTACTCTGTTTTGCCACACATTTTTGCATCAAAAGGGGGATTCTTACAACCCTGTATAAAAAAGGTTAGGATAAGGAGGGATAAACACAAACCTGACTTCATTTTTCAAATTTTAATTGGCGGCAAAGGTAGAAAAAAAGAGCCTCCCGATTGAAGTGAATGCCTAATTTGAGGCACTGAAGGAATATACATTCATGAATTCTAAGCAAAATCTAATGTTAGCACAAGTTTTAGTACGAAATGAAAACCCTGAAAATTCCTTTGAATTGAGGGAGGTTCCTGTTCCTGAATTGAAACCGGGGCAGGTACGGATTAAGGTTTCGGCTTTTGGGTTGAATTATGCGGATGTCATGGCCCGGCTTGGTCAATATCGGGAATGTCCTCGTTTGCCTGCCATCATTGGTTACGATGTTGAAGGCGTGATTGATGATGTAGCTCCGGAAATTGAAGAATTTAAAAAAGGTGATCGCGTATTTGCATTAACAAGATTTGGAGGTTATGCGCAATATGCGTGTACGGATGTTGAAGCTGTTGGTCATCTGGGCGCAGATGCTCCTGTCGGTGAAGGAACTGCATTGGCCACACAGTGTATTACTGCATATCATGCGGCAGTGCACTGCCAGACATTGATGAAAGGTGAGAAGGTTTTAGTGCATGCTGCTGCAGGAGGCTTGGGTACTGCACTTATACAACTTGCATTGTGGAAAGGATGTATTGTGATTGGTGTTGCAGGTGGAAAAGAAAAAACTGAGTATTTAAAAAAATTAGGTGTCCAGCATGTTGTGGATCATCAGCAGACCTCTTATCTGGATTATGTCCGTGATAATCTCAATGGAAGGTTGGATGTCGTGTTTGATAATGCCGGTGGTTCATCTATAAAAAAAGGAAAATCAATTCTGGCACGTGGTGGACGAATTATCACGCTGGGTGCTGCATCCATCAGCGGTAAAAAAAGTAAGCTGAGTCTTATCAAGCTGGTGTTTGGTTTTGGATTCTTTTCACCTATTGGTTTTCTTACGAAATCACAAAGCCTGATTGGTGTCAACATGCTCAAGATCGCAGATCACAGGAAGGATATCATATCGCACGAATTCCAAGAAGTGCAACGTCTTCATGAAGATGGCATATTAAAGCCCCACATCGGAAAAGTATTCGACTACACTCAGCTTGCAGATGCACATGCATGGATGGAGGATAGGCATTCTATCGGGAAGATTGTTGTTAAGTGGTAGAAATAAATATAAATAGAAGCTGAGCGTCGGTTGACCGACGTTCTGGTGTGTTCAAAGCTGCGCTTTGAGTTTTGACATGTACAATTCTATAAACGAAAAAAAATTGGCACACAGATAAAATTGGAAAAATCATGATCATTTTTCATGACTGTAGTTTTAATTTTTTTCTATGTGATGTTCTATGTAACTATGATTCTATGTGGTTCATTTTATTAGTCTCCAAACAAGAAAAATCTTCATGTGGAGTTTAAATTCCACTCTTCCGCCTTTTCTACCCTTTTCATATAAGCATCTTTTTCACATATGCTATCTGCCCGATATGATAAATATCATGTTGAATAACTCCGTATAGTAAATAACGAAAATCATAATCCCGCTCAGCTACAATTTCAGTAAGTCTTTCTTCCGGAAATCCGGCAATTAATTCAAGAAGTCGCTTTTGTGTCTCTTCCAATCGTTTCAAACCTTTTTTCCAAAGCGTCTTGTCACTATGATCAAGCTCAACCCAGTCATTTTTTCCGAAGTAAGATGAAGTCTTACCCTTTTCAGGCGAGAGTCGACTGATAGTAAATTCTCTCCAGTTGATCATATGATACAGTAATTGTAAAATGCTGTGTTGTCCATTTGGTTTCTGAATGGCTTCTTCAGTTTTAATTTCAGAAAGAAGGTCCTTTACGTTTCGCCCAAACCATGGATCACCGTCGTAGATTTCATTGTATACATCCAGGATATTTCGAATTTCGTTTTGCATAAAATTTATTTTACTTTCTTTGCCGCAAATTTCGCGAATTAACGCAAATTGTATTTTTCTGATTACTGATTACTGATTACTAATTACTGCTTACTGCTTACCTCTTACCTCTTACCGCTCACTGCTTACCACTTACTTCTTTAGTATCCCTTATCAATTCCCCTCTCCACGGCAGGAATTCCTTCTTTCATCCATCGTGGCATAGGTTCACTTTTTAGATAGTGATCAAAAAACTGCGCCATCCGGATATTAAAATCTTTCCGGTTCTGCCATTTGACAGGCCAATGCGGTTCTCCGCGATAATTTAACAACCATGCTTTTTTACCCAATCTTCTCAGGGCACTAAAAAATTCAATTCCCTGTTCGAAAGGAACTGCCGAATCTTCATCATTGTGTAGGATCAGCAACGGAGTGGTGATCTTATCCATTTGAAACAAAGCTGAATTGGAAATATAAGACTGCGGATCTTCCCACAATGTTTTTCCAATCCTGCTTTGTTCTTTTTCATACTGAAACATTCGGCTCAATCCTGTTCCCCATCTTATGCCGACATATGCACTCGTCATGTTCACTACAGATGCCCCTGCTTCAGCACATTTGAATAAATTAGTTCGTGTGAGAATGTATGCTATCTGGTATCCGCCCCAGGAATGCCCCTGTAGTGCGATATTTTGAGGATCAGATATATGCCGGTCGATCAAAGTATGTACACCGGACATCACGATCTTATATGCACTTTCACCAGGAAGCCCAATCTTATAATTGATATCAGGATTGAAAATTACATATCCCCGACTTGCATAGAAAGCATAATTAATAGTCGAACGATGAGGAGCCGGCGTAGGATGATTATGTAATTCATCTGAAGATCTCTCATAGAAATTGACAATAGTAGGGTAAGTGTGCAATGAGTCGAATCCTGCAGGTTTGACAAGAAGCCCGGTATGACTGATACTATCCTCATCTATCCAATGATATAATTCAATGCTTCCCCAGGCATAATTTTTTTGCTGTGGATTTGCATCTGATATTTTTTCATTTGTTTTAAAACTGTCTTTTGACCTTAGTATGTCCGGAAATGTAGTAAAGTTTTCCTTCTGAAAAAGAAAAACATCTGCTTTACGCGCCTTAGTGATTTGCATTGAATATTTGAAAGGTAGAAGCTGAGCAGCATCCGTCATTTTATTCAGAGGAGAATACGATGTATAACCTGATGATTTTGTTTGATCATCTGTAACCTGGAGCAGCCAAAGACTGTCACCTGATAAATATCGCTCTTCGGGATCTGTTCGGATATATCTGTATATCCATCCTGAATCTCTTCCGTGTGTCAGTTGAACAGGAACTTTAGTTCTCAAAGGAGACCAGCTCCATAGATCATACCTGTCATACAGGATTAGCGATTGATCATCTTTCGTCCATCCTGCTGAACCATATGCATTTGGATATCCGGGCGTATCGCTTAGCTCATTATAAAAAAGTGGTAATCCTTTTGAATTCAGAAATGTAAACACACCTGTCGCAACCTGGTATGACCACCATGTGGTGTCAGATTCACTATAGCCATATGCAAATTTTCCATATGGTGACATCCTGGGTTGTGTCACAATACCTTTTCTGAAAGGTGTGATTTCTCCGGTTTGAATATCGACGATGGCGAGATCTTTCTTTGAATCTCCTGTCCATGTAGATTCAACCTGGTAAGGCTTTTCTGTATATAGCAGTACAAAACGGCTATTACTTTCCTTGTTGAAGACAGCTATCTCCCATTCAGGATTATTGATAGAAGCATGCTTCTTCGATTGTGTATCATAAGCAAATAAATATGCGCGCTTTTCTTCACTGGGTTTATTCACATTTTGTACTGTATACAATATAGGATCATTCGTGCGCCAGATTTCCACATCGACAGATTCATCTTCCAGCAAAGTCGTGTCTTTAATTGCAGGTATAATTGACCGGCCATAATATAGATACCTTCCATTATCACTCCACCTGGGTTCATTATGTTGACTTACCAGTGGAAATGAACTGGTATTTTTTTGTGCCATCGTAAAAGCAGAGTCTGTAGAAAAATCAAAATAGTAAAGTTGCCATGGCTGCACCTGCGCTTTTGTAGTGTCAGTATTTCCTAAAAAAGCCAGCTTTGTTCCATCTGCACTCAGTGTCATTTTTGAATATTCACCTTTTTGTTTTTTGATCAGCTGCCATGCATGTTCCTTCCATACATAAACACCGGGTATATTCAGTGAGTCTACATATTCGGTAGTTGCAACCAGGACAGGGGCTTTGTCTGCCCATGCATATTCTTTTATATTCTTCAATGTATCCTCAACGCCTGTATTTAGTTGCCGGACAATTAAATGAACAATATCTTTTTTGGATTTTTTGGTTTTAGTCGTAGTATCTCCTTTGATACCTTCCTGCTTCAGCGTATATGCCAGCCAGTCACCATATTTTGGCGGGTATTTAAAATTTGTCACACAGGGAATGAATTCCTTTTGCCGGCTTTTGCTATTGTAGATAAAGAGTGTATCGCATGGCCATTTTTTCTTTTCGATCTTTTTACGTTCAAGGTTCCTGAGGCTATCGCGGTTAGGTGTTATAGTTCCATAAATAAACATTCCATCATAGTCGATGTTTGATTTGCTTGCCCGGTCTACTTTCTCTGTTGTTTTGTCCGTATCATCGTAAATGAAAAGATCCGGATCCCCTTCACCGGGAACAAGCCGATACGTTGTCAGACTGCCATCAACTGAAAGCTGGATATCCTGGATAGTGTTCCAGATCAGGAAATCACTATGATCAAGAGTTCTGTGGCCCGGATCCTGAGCACTCAGGAGACTGATAAAAGCGAAAGAAAAGAATACATTGAGCAGGATTCGCATAATTTCCGATGTATATATACCGTAAAATAAACTGTATTGAATTTTAATGAAATTTGTACTGCAAAATAGAAAGAATTGAACCTATGATAAGGATAGCTATGATTGCCCATGATGGAAAGAAAGCAGATATGGTTTCTTTCGTTTTAAAAAATAAAGAGCTTTTCAAAACAGCCGAGCTTTTTGCCACGTCCACCACCGGTGTTTTCCTGGAAAAAGCAGGGTTTAAAGTCACCAAGTTCTTGTCCGGACCGGTAGGAGGTGATGCCCAGATTGCAGCCAAAGTAGCCACCGGAGAGCTCGACTTCGTATTTTTCTTCCGGGACCCCTTGTACAGGCATCCACATGAGCCTGACGTTCAGATGCTTATGAGAATGTGTGATGTGCATAATATTCCCTTAGCCACAAACCCTGCTGCTGCTGAATTTCTACTGAAAGGAATGATCGCAGACGAAGACACCGATATATGACCGATGATGACTTTAAAGAAATTTCGGGCTCTTTGCCCAGGCAGCCGGGCGTTTACCGGTTCCTGAACCCGGAAGGAAAGGTCATTTATGTAGGCAAAGCCAAAAACCTGCGAAGCCGTCTTTCATCCTATTTCGGGGAGAAAAAGCACCAGTATTTCAAAACGATGACAATGGTCAAACATGCTCATCACTTTGAGTATACCATTGTCGAGAGTGAACAGGATGCTCTTCTTTTGGAAAATACACTTATCAAGCAAATACAACCGAGATATAATGTGTTGCTTAAGGATGATAAGTCGTATACGTTCATTTGTATTAAAAATGAACGTTTTCCCCGCGTCTTTCTCACCAGGAAAGTGATCCGGGATGGCTCCACCTATTTCGGTCCATATACTTCAAAAGCAAGGGTCAAGGAGATTCTTGAGATTGTGAAAAAGCTTTTCCCTTTACGTACCTGTGCATTAAATCTCAGTCCGCAACCTATTGCAGCCGGCAAGTATAAAGTTTGTCTTGAATTCCATATCAAGAATTGTCTCGGCCCTTGCGAAGGTCTTGAAACTGAAGAATCATATAATGTCCGCATTGAACAAATCCGGAATATGCTGAAAGGACATTTCAGGGAGGTCTTAAATCATCTCAAATCTCAAATGGATCAATATGCCATAGAGATGGAGTTTGAGAAAGCGCAACTGATAAAGGAAAAACTAAACCTCTTCGAAGATTACCAGGCTCGTTCTACCGTAGTGAGTCATATGGAAAGAGACCTGGATGTCTTCAGCATCGCTACAGATGAAACATATGCGTATGTCAATTATCTCAAAGTGGTTCAGGGTGCCATCATCAATGGTTATACACAGGAGCTTCAGAAGAATCTTGATGAGGATGAAGGACAATTATTAGCATTTGCGATCGATCGATTGCGTGAAAAATTTAATAGCATCACGGAGGAGATCATAGTTCCGATGAAGGTGACGCTCGTGGAGCAGGGGATCATTCAAACGGTTCCTCAACGCGGTGAGAAAAGAGAATTGCTTGACCTGTCCCTTAAGAATGTTAAATATTTTCTCCTGCAAAAACAAAAGGAGAAAATGAATAACATCAAACAAACTCCTGCAGAACGCATATTAGGAAAGTTGCAACAGGACTTGCGGATGAAAGAAGTTCCCATGCACATTGAGTGTTTTGACAATAGTAATTTCCAGGGTACAAGCCCTGTGGCTTCATGTGTTGTATTTAGAAATGCCAGGCCTGCAAAAAGGGATTACAGGCATTTTCACATTAAAACGGTGGAAGGTCCGGATGATTTCGCGTCGATGCGTGAGATCGTTGAGAGGCGCTATAAACGGATGCTGGATGAAAATCTAAAATTGCCTGATTTAGTAGTGATTGATGGGGGTAAAGGTCAACTGAGTGCAGCAATTGAAGCAATATCCTTATTAGGGATCCGCGATAAGATGACAGTGATAGGAATTGCTAAAAAGCTTGAAGAAATATATTTCCCGGGTGATTCAATACCACTCTATATAGATAAAAAATCTGAGTCACTCCGGCTAATCCAGCAGATCCGGAATGAAGCACATAGATTCGCCATTACATTTCACCGCAATACGCGGAGTAAAAATTTTGCAAGCACGGAACTTACATCCATAAAAGGAATAGGGGAGAAGACAGCAGAAAAATTATTAAAACATTTTGGGTCGGTGAAAAAACTAAAGGCAGCTTCGCAGGAAGAAATTATAAAAGTGATCGGCCAGGCTGCTGCGAAGAAGATTGTATTTGGGGAAGTACCGGTTGATGGAACAAGTAATCAGTAAAAAATAAAAAGTAAACGGTAACAGGTAATCGGTAATCAGTTACTTGTTACCGTTTACTTTTTACTGAATACTAAGACACTGATTACTGATTAGCGATTACTTATTACCGATTACTGATTACTGATTACTGTTTACCGATTACTGATTACTGATTACTGATTACTGATTACCGATTACTGATTACCGATTACTGATTACTGATTACTGTTTACCGATTACTGAATACTGATTACTGTTTACCGATTACTGATTACTGATTACTGATTACTGTTTACCGATTACTGACTACTGATTACTGATTACTGTTTACCGATTACTGATTACTGATTACTGATTACCGATTACTGATTACCGATTACCGATTTTATTTTGTCCCCATACTCCACACATCCTCATCACCCGAATGATGCAAAAACTGCCCCATCTCCAAAAGTTTATCCGCAGTCACATAACCTTCATGTCTTAACATCACCTTTCCTTTTCCATCCACAAAAATGAAAGTCGGAAAAGAGGTCACACCATACATATCAGTCAGCTCAGGACCAGGAGAAGCACCACCTGCATTGATTTTGTAGTTGACAAAATTTTGATTGAAATAGGCGGCCAGAGATCCTTGTGTAAACACGGATTCATCCATGCGCTTGCAGGTTGGGATCCATGGAGCATAGAAATCAAGGAATACGGGTTTTTCCATCTTATCGGCAAATGCCAGGATATAACTCAGATCAGGGCTCTCGGCAAACTGCATCTCCCTTGAACAGGAAGCCGGCCTTACCACAATCGGATTATAATACGTCGGCGCACACGCGCTTGCAGCGAACAGAAATAGACAGGAGAGGGTCATGTAGGTATACCACTTCATAGGTTGATTTGTGAGTAAGCGTTCAACCTCTACATGCAAAACATATGCCAAAAAAATATAATATGAAATATCCTGGAAGAAACCTTCAGTGAACAAGTTCTGACCAATACCAACCATAACAATATTTCCGACTATAATCTTGAAAGTAAAGGCTGTATATTCCAATATTCTTAAAGGAATTTGGACAACCAAAATTATAAGGACTAAATAGAAGCTTTCCTTCTCTAACAAGATCTGTAAAGCATCCTTTTTAAAATTAATTGACGCGATGAAAGTAACAATGATAATATGCGCTATGCTGTGCTGTATGTTAAGCAAGGATATTCAGGCCCAGGGAAATACGATTAATAGGACTTTTAGTTTTTTACCCTTTAAGACTTCTATTTTCAACAGTATTGTTGTCACAGACAGTTGTTATTATATAACCGGAATAGTTGCAGACAGTGTTTGGCCGTACAATGCAGGTGCACTTTTCGTGAAGACCGATCTAGACGGTAATCCATTAATCATTAAAGGTCTTACGGATTCAGTTAACAGGTATGAAACATGGTTTCAAAGTCTAAGACTGGATAGGGATGGAAACTTGGTTACTCACGGCTATAACTATGCACAGGATACTAATACGCTGTTTTTTGTTAAGTATGATTCTGAAGGGAACGTCTTAACACTTTCAGATTTTCATGCAGCTCCGGATTCGATCCAGGAAATACCCTACGATATGGTGAGCTATGGGAATGATCAATCCATGGTTTGTGTAGAGGTAGCGCACGAAGGGGGTTATTCAGAGCTGTGGGTAGTTAAACTTGACAAGGACGGGAATCCACAATTTAGCAAGCCAGCTGCCAGTAATGTAAATGTAATTACCCTGAACCGGATCACCACCTCCACAGATGGCGGCTTCATAATTGGTGGACTTGGGAGTGATCAAAATGTAAAAGCGAAGAATATTATTATGCAAGTAGTGCTCACCAAAATAGACAGCCTTGGTAATAAAGAGTGGGACTATTTGAGTCCGGTAAATGAAGATTGGTTTGGGACGTTAGGAGGAGTAGTCGTCAATGAAAACCAGGAGATCGTTTTTGGAACTGCGAAAGGGAAGGCGATTCCAATTAATTCTTCCAGTGAGTATTTTGTCTGGGACTGGTGTATAGTTAAAATGGACGCTAATAAAAACATCCTTTGGAGAACATTTTTCAGGCCATCAGCTGATGCTATTCAGGATGGTGATCAACATCTTTGGAATATGATAGCGCTACGAAACCAAAATGGGTATGTTTCAGTAGGTCAGAATCTTACATTTGGCCCTTTTTGGCATGGTTGGATAGCAAAAGTGGCAGAAAACGGAGATAGCCTGTGGATGCGTAGTTATAATTTTGAAGGAATGAATATTGTCTATGAACTAAAAGACATAAAAGAGGATTTGGAAGGGAACTTGATAATGGTCGGTGAATATCGTGATATAACTGCCGGCGACGTGGGACAAAAAGCCTGGCTGCTTAAAGTTGACCAGTATGGTTGCCTTATTCCGGGTTGTCAATTGGTACACACAGAAGACGTTGACTCGGAAGAAATTAATTTGATATTATATCCAAATCCGGCCAATGATTTCTTAAGTTTCTACTGTTCATTTTCTCCAGTATTGAAAGAATTATCATACTCGATATCAGACATTCAAGGACAGGTGGTCTTTCGTTCGAACCACTTGACGAACAATACTACAAACATATATTCTGTTGGAAACTTGGCTCAGGGCACTTATTTCCTTCAACTAATCAGCAGTAACCAAATTATTAAAACAGAAAAATTCATAGTTGCCCATTAATGGATAATATCTAATCAAGGACTTATGAGAGCTATACATTTTATATTGATCTTTTGTTTTATTTCGTTCTTTTCAAATTTATTTGGACAATCTTATTTTAAACTTTTAAAAGATGGTCGAAACTGGATTTATACACGAATGGCGCCAGGCGAAGAGCCCCCAGTACATATTGTGTTGGCTTTTGCATTGTCAATGCAAGGCGATACTATAATCCAAGGCAATTCTTACAAGAAAATTTATCAGCGCACTTTAAGGAAAAATGCAGGCTCAACTGCTATTCAAGACCCAAAAGAAATACTGAACACCTATCTGTATGCATTGATGAGAGAAGACACAAATGCACGAAAAGTCTATTTGCTGCCATATAGTGATACTATTTCTATGTGCCAGCCAGTGGAGCATTTGTTTTATGATTTTTCCTTGCTGGAAGGGGATACCTTAAATGATTGTGTACTAGAAAATTTGTATGAGCCATGGGTGCCATTTGTGCCACGAGTAGATTCCATTCGATCATTTGTTTTTTGGGGACTGGCGACCAGAGCTTTTTATACACAAGGTGTTTTCTCCAATGGTGAAGATCTATTCTACGATGTAGGTCGCTTATTAGAAGGATTTGGATATGAGATACATGGACTGATTAATTATGGAAGAAAGGGGCCTTCAGTGGTATTTCAATATTTTTGTGAAGGTGATTCTCTCGATTGCGAGCTCCTTTCAGCTGTACAGGAGGCTCCAGAAATACCACAATCGATTATTTCGGTTTCACCAAATCCCACACACGATATTGTAATTATTCAAATTGATCCAGCTTTTCAGAAAGCAAGAAAATTGCAAGTTTCTCTACTTAGCCCCATGGGAGTTGTTATCCACAATGCTAACTGGAATACTTTCCAAGAACTGAAAATGGATGTTAGCAACTTACCCGAGGGCATGTATTTTTTAAACGTCTATGGAGAAAATACTAGAGCTGTTAAGAAAATTGTAATCGTCCACTAAGAGATAAGTGATTATAGGGAAATCTGAATCATATCCCTTCTATCATGTCTTTCAAACTTTCCGGATCCAGCAAAGCCCCCATCGCTATAAAATGCGAATTCAAAAGCTCAGGTTTATTGTACAACAATGGTGTTAATCTTTCTGCATGAATCACACTACCACCTGCCTCTTCAAGCACACATTGCGCAGCAGCTGTATCCCATTCCATAGTAGGAGCAAATCGAGGATAAAAATGCGCAACCCCATCAGCAATTAATAAAAATTTAAGCGAACTTCCAACGGATACTATTTCAGGTTGATTAAGTGATGCAATAATGTTTTCAGTCAGCGGATCACGATGACTTCTGGAAGCAACCACCGAGATTCCTTTATCCATCAGATGAAAAGGTTTACTTCGGAGTTCTGATATCTCACCTTCACCATTTATTCGAAAAGCCCCTTCTTGCTTCACAGCCATGTAAGCTAAACCCGTAACAGGCACAAAAACAAATCCCCCCACCGGATGATATCCTTCCATGTATGCAATGTTAATGGTGAATTCTCCATTGCGTTTGATAAACTCCTTAGTCCCATCCAACGGATCTACAAGAAAATATTTCTCATACCCCGATCTCATAGCGTAAGCGATTTGCTTACTCTCTTCTGAGATCACAGGAATTCCGGGATACAATTCATTTAGACGTTGTATGATGATTTCATTCGAACGTCTGTCAGCCGCAGTCAAAGGGCTATGATCCGGCTTTACTTCAGTCTGAAAGCGGTCTTCATCAGAATAAATTTCCAGGATGGCATCACTTGCCTCGCGTAGTATGGGAAGAATTGTGTTAATCATTGCATTGCATCGGATTACAATATGGTAAAAAATCCACGTACGCCGACAGATTTGACCTCGTGGCACGAGTACTCGTGCCACCAGTACTCGTGCCACGAGGTCGTATCAGGTTGATAATCATAGTGCTTATGAAGGTTTTTGATGTCGCCTAATGCACAGTTTGGGATGCATTTTGCATGATTCAGGAGCTACTTCTTTCCATGATCCCATTAAACTTACCTTTGGAAAATGTCGCAACAGAAGATTATTCCTGGATTTTCATCGGTGAAGCCTGTGTTCCGATTCATTATCCTTACCATATCAATCCTCTGTCCTGGACTGAATTCCCACATCCATGCCCAGCGCCCCATCTACAAAATCACTGCAACGATTGACACTTTCGGAACAGATACCATGCGAGGTATCATTGATATCACATGGACCAACCGCTCTGATTCACCATTGGATAAATTGGGAATTCATCTTTGGCCTAATGCCTACAGTACGCGAAATACCGCTCTCGCAAAACAATTAGCTGAACATGGAAACTTTCAACTCCTGCGTGCTCGTGATGAAGAACTCGGTGGCCTGTATGATCTGGCATTTACTTCATCTGGTGTGCCACTAAGATTAACCTTCGATGAAAATAATATTGATATGGCCTGGATTCAATTGAATACACCTCTATATCCGCACGCCACCATTCATCTTTCATCTCCTTACACCCTGATTATTCCGAAATCATTTTCCAGATTAGGAAGAACAGGCGACGCATACCAGCTCACACAATGGTATCCTCATATTGCAGTGTATGATGATGAGGGCTGGCATATGATGCCTTATCTCGACCAGGGTGAGTACTATAATGATTTTGCAGATTATGAAGTTTCGGTCACAGTTCCACAACGCTATAAAGTTGCTGCGACAGGAGTGCTCCAATCTTCTCAACAAGTAAAAGATCTCATTCAATGGAATTTCAAAGCAACCAATGTGCTTGACTTTGCTTTTTTTGCAAGTCCGACTTTTCGCCACGAAACCCTTAAAGTGGATGTTGGATTAAATGAACCGGTCGAATTGAATATTTACACAGATGCCTGGCTTAATGCGAATTGGAAATCTGCAGTTTTATATGGTGAACGTGCATTGAAGTTTTATAGTGATTGGCTTGGGCCATATCCTTATCCCCAGATGAGTGTGGTGCATGCGCCATATAGCAGAGGTGGATTCATGGAATATCCGATGGTCGCGCAAATAGCATACACTCCTGATGCGAAATTCCTGGATAGGGTGATAGCACATGAAATCGGGCATACATGGTTGTACGGAATAGTTGCGAATAATGAACGAACCAATCCCTGGCTCGATGAAGGATTTAATACATTCCTGGAGGATCAATATATGCAGGCATATTATAAAGATCCTGAGGAATCCCAATTTCCGGATTGGCTTAAGAATGATCAATCGATGCCCGATTATGATGCCGTTCAGCATTCATTGAGATTTAGTCACGAATTACAGCCATCTGATGCACCACCTAACCATCAGAAAGAAAATCAATATCTCTTCAGCGCATACCTGTTACCCAAGGAAGGATTAGATATGATGATGTCTATGGTAGGGCCTGTGAAGATGAAACAAATGTTCAGGCAATATTTCCAGGACCGGAAGTTTTCACATGTTGCTCCTGCAGATGTAAAAGCTTCCTTTGAAAAAGTATGTGAATGTGACCTCACCTGGTTTTTTGAAAGCTGGTTGCAACATGGTCATGAGGTAGATTACCGGATAAATGATTTTGATGCAAAATTGAATAATGTAACCATTGAAAATCATGGCCCGGTTTCTATTCCCGTATTGCTCAGTGGATACCAGGATGGTGAAAAAGTCACACAAAACTGGATCGACGGATTTGCTGGTGAGAAAGTGATTCATCTCGACAAAGATGTTGATGAAGTAAGGTTGTATGATGGCCTGATGGCGGTCAATAAAAAATGGACCGGAAATAGTAAACCCCGAAATTTTATTCCATCGATTACTCTTTTTCCTAAAATTGGTAGCTACGAAAAACCTGCGATTAATGTAACTCCAGTGGTAGGCGAAAATATAGCTGATGGATTTATGGCAGGCCTTGCTCTGACTTCAGGATTATTTCCGCAGAACAGGTTCAAATGGTTTGTGATGCCGATGTATGGATTTGATAGTAAAAAGATCAGGTATTATGGGGAGGGCAGATTTATTAAAGATATGGAGAGCACTATATTTGAAAAGCTATTGATCTCTTTGTCTGCAAGCTCTTTTGGCTACAACCTGGATACGCATTATGTTTTCAGGGATCACTTTATACGGTTTTCTCCTTCGGTTGGTTTGGAGCTGAAATCTTCACCTGATGAACACCATCTCACACGTTGGATCAAATACAGGTATGTAGATATCACGCAACACTATGGAAGAGGAATAAATTTTGGCAATAAAATTTATGAAACGAATCAAAGACATTACGGTGTGCATGAAGTAGCATATCAAATGAGCTCTGATATTGCAATTAAACCTTTTAAAGCGATTGCAAATGTGCAGGCTGGAAAGGGTTTTGTGAGACTAAATGTCAATTACAAACAACATTTTGTTGGGAAAGATAAAAACCATGGAATATGGATTCATGGTTTCGGCGGTTGGTTGCCTGTTTATACAAACCCTGATGCCAATGTGGCTTTTTCGATCAATGGTATTTCCTCTACCGGCATTTTCTCACAGGATTACATGTTTGACGAATGGCTAAGTGGAAGGAATGCGAATGACGGAATATATGCAAGACAGATTTTTATGAAAGATGCAGGGCTTAAGACACTTGCTTTTCTTGGCAATAATGATCAGTGGATGATAGCCGGTGGTGTCAGCACAGCTTTGCCTGTAACTTTAATTCATCTGTACATGGATGCTGCTCTTGCACCAAGTGCTATTACAGATAAAGTTACTTTAAGTTACAGTGGAGGGATTTCACTCGTTTTGATGAAAGATATTTTTGAAATTTATGTACCCATCATCGAAAGCCGCGATATCCGTGAAAGTATAACCTATATAACCCGGGACAGATGGTTTGACCGGATATCGTTCCAGGCCAATTTTAAAATTGCAAATCCATTGAATGTGGTGGATGCCATACAATTAAAATATTAATAAGATTACAAATGTGAGAGCAATCATCTTTTTAAAAAAAATAACAAGAATTATATTTTATGTTTTATTATCTGCAATATCAATCCTGATATTTGGATTTATTATTGGAAAAATGATAAATTTCATATGTATGACTTGTTCACATGAGTTTATAAAAGAATACAACTTATTTAGTTATTCATTTGATCAACTCCTCATGCCGATGTATTATGGGTTTCCTATATTTTTTATCCCCTTTTATTTCCTGGTTTTTATGGTGTTAAAATTGATTGTTCGAAGATGGAAAGCAAGATGGTATCAATTAATAATTATTATGGTACCCATTTATTTTTTATATGGCTTTTTACTGTTTGGAGGCCAATTTTGGCATGTGTACAGGTATGATAACAGAAATTTTAATTTTTATGAATGGCTGGGTTCAGAGCACAGGGATCTACATTTTTCCGTTGCAAGTTTTTTCAGCTCAGTCCTTTTTATTTGGTTAAGCGTTTATAGAAAATTAAAAAATGAAGTGGATCAAAAGTTGAAAATTAATAATGATTGATTACAATTTTTATTCATCATCATCATCTTCATCATCGTCATGCCCTTCAGCCGGAACAATGATTTCAGTCCCATTTCCTATCAGCCTCAATGTATTCACATTATCTTTCCGAAGATGATTTACAACACGCAATACATCATCAATAGTTACTTCACCAATACGATCTGCCTCCGTATTGATCAGGTTAGCATCACCAAGAGATTCATAGTATGCTAAATTGGTAGCCTTATGCGAAGCACTCACATTTGAAAAGCATATTGTGCTCTCATTTTTATTTTTTAGCTTTTCAAGAATAGAAAGTGGAATAGCATTCTGCTGCAAAACTGCTAATTCTTCCCAAAGCGCAGCTTCCATTACTTCCATCGTAATATCCTTTGCTGGCCGCAGTTCCATGATGAACAATCCCTTCTCCTCTGTGCCGGTAATATAAGCATCCATATGAGCGCAAACTTTCAACACTTTTACCATTCGTTGATAAAAAATAGCTGAACGGCCCAGGCTCATCACATCACTTACTAAATCATAAGCATAGTAATCAGGACCACTGCGTCCATCCATTTGCCATGCGAGATAAAGAACTGATGAAGGATATTTTCCCTGGTCCTCTAAAAATCTTGGATTCAACTGACCTGGCTCTTCAGCCCTGGGTATTCTAACTATTGGTCTTGCAGGAATATCTTCAAACCTAAGTTTTACCATTTCCAGCATTACTTGCGGATCAGTTGGGCCTGCAATTGAAATGATCGCATTGTTAGGGCCATAAAAATTATTATAAAAGAATGTTACATCTTCCAATCGTGCATTTGTGACATGCTCAATGGTTTTTCCTATTGTCGGCCATCGATAAGGATGAACTTTATAACACAGATCAGACAACATGTGCCAAACCATTCCATATGGCTGGTTGATACATGTCTCTTTGTATTCCTCAGTCACCACTTGCTGTTGTGTGCTCAGCGATTTCTGATTGATGTTGAGATATTGCATCCTGTCAGCTTCAAGCCATAATGCAGTATCCACATTAATTTCAGGAAGCGTGCTATAGAAATTCGTGATATCTGAATTTGTAAATGCATTGCAATCGCCTCCCGCCAACTGGATCGGATCATCAAACGAGACAGCATGCTCTGATCCACCAAACATCAGGTGCTCGAACAAATGTGCAAAACCAGTCTTTTCCGGAGATTCATCCCGCGATCCTACCTTGTACAACACATTGACGGTAGACAGGGGGGTGTTTTTATCCTGGTGAATGAGCACACACAAGCCATTGGCCAGAATGTGTTTTTCGTATATAACCAAAGTCGAAGTTTCTGTTAAATGAGGGGTAAAATTACGAAAATGAACTCCACTTACCCCTAAATCCCCTAAGGGAGACCCTTTTCATCTTGGTAAATGTCATTTTTAAATAAGGAGACAAATAAACCAGCTTCATTTATGAATTGGAAAAAGGTCCCCTTAGGGGATTTAGGGGTTAGGGGAATCTGAATCTCCTTATTATTACGCATGCTTAAGCCACCGGAAACGAATGATCTTACCTGGAATTGGGCCTCTATCCCTGAAAAAGATCCAAAATCACCATTGAAAGGCTATGTTTCCGGTATCGCGCCTTATTTAAGAGGACCGTATTCAACAATGTACCTGGTTCGCCCATGGACGATAAGGCAATACGCAGGATATTCAACGGCTGAAGACAGCAATGCTTTTTATCGCAGAAATCTCGCCGCCGGTCAGAGAGGGCTCTCAGTAGCATTCGATCTGCCCACACATAGAGGCTATGATTCTGATCATCCCCGTGTCATCGGAGATGTAGGCAAAGCAGGTGTAGCCATTGATACCGTAGAAGACATGAAGATCCTGTTCGATCAGATCCCGCTTGATAAAATGTCTGTTTCGATGACCATGAATGGTGCAGTCATTCCTGTTATGGCTTTTTTTATTGTGACTGCAGAAGAACAAGGCGTTTCACTTTCAGATCTGACAGGCACAATACAAAATGATATCCTGAAAGAATTTATGGTGCGGAATACATACATCTATCCTCCCAGGCCATCCATGAGGATAGTAGGTGATATTTTTTCCTATCTCGGTCAGCATATGCCGAAATTTAATTCGATCAGCATATCCGGATATCACATGCATGAAGCAGGAGCAACTGCTGAACTCGAACTTGCATACACACTTGCAGACGGATGGGAATATGTACGCACAGGTATCGCTGCCGGACTTGATATTGATGATTTTGCTCCCAGGCTTTCGTTCTTCTGGGGAATAGGTATGAATCATCTTACCGAGGTAGCCAAGATGCGTGCAGCAAGAGTGATCTGGGCTGAAATTATCAAACGCTTTAACCCGAAAGATCCTAAATCAATGGCTTTGCGCACACATTGTCAGACCAGTGGATGGAGTCTCACTGCGCAGGATCCATATAACAATATCGCAAGAACGACTATCGAAGCAATGTCAGCAGTTATCGGTGGCACACAATCCTTGCACACAAATGCAATGGATGAAGCACTTGCTCTGCCCACTGATCACACTGCAGCCATTGCAAGAGATACACAATTATTTCTTCAGACTGAATCGGGTATTACAAAAATGATCGATCCATACGGCGGATCTGAATATGTCGAAGCATTGACAGATGACCTCATTCACAATGCATGGAAGCACATCATGGAAATAGAAGGTCTCGGAGGAATGGCAAAAGCAATGGAAACAAACATTCCGAAAATGCGGATTGAAGAAGCCGCTGCACGTCGACAAGCCAGGATTGATTCTGATAAAGAAAAAATAATTGGTGTAAATATTTTTGTTCCTGAAGAACAATCATCATTGACATTGCTTGAGGTGGACAATTCCAATGTCACTAAATCTCAATGGGCGAGGCTTAAAAAAGTGAAACGGACACGTGATCAAAAGCTTGTCGATGATTCGCTTACTGATCTGACCGAAGTTGCAAGGACAGGAAATGGAAATCTTCTTGCTGCTGCAGTAGTTGCCGCAAGACATCGTGCTACCTTAGGCGAGATCAGTGATGCCATGGAAAAAGTTTTTGGTCGGTATATTGCATCTCCAACTTTAATTTCAGGTGTGTATGCAAAAGAACTTAAGATGAACGAGGCATTTCAACATGCACGGGCTGCTGCTGATTCATTTGCTCTCCAGGCAGGCCGGCGACCGCGGATCATGGTTGCGAAGCTGGGCCAGGACGGACATGACCGGGGTTACAAAGTGATCGCTACCAGCTTTGCAGATTTGGGTTGGGATGTAGATATCGGTCCATTATTCCAGACACCACAGGAAGCTGCTAACCAGGCCACTGAAAATGATGTTCATATCCTCGGTATTTCTTCACTCGCCGCCGGTCATAAAGTGCTTGTACCTGAAACTTTAAAAGTACTGAAGGATCTTGGCCGCGAAGATATTTTAGTAGTTGTCGGTGGTATTATCCCTGAACCGGATCATGCTTTGCTAAAGCAACAAGGTGTTACGGCGATTTTTGGTCCCGGAACTGTCATTGCAGAAGCAGCGATCAGTTTGCTGGGAATATTGAGTAGGAGATAATTCTTTTGTCCATTGATGGAGCGTATTTAAGGAGAATACGAAATGTATTTAAGGAGAATACGAAATGTATTTAAGGCAAATACGAAATGTATTTAGTAAAAATACTAAATAATTGATCCTAAGCACTTTAGCAACCGTCTTTACCATATTGAGACTTTATCAGCTACTAAGTAATTTTAAAAGTCCCCTTCAGGGGATTAATGGGTTGGGGAAGAATAGAATAAATCCGCCGCAATCCCATCCGAAAAAAAATAATACTCCGGCCTGAGCACCCAGTTGCCTGATTCATTTTTATAAAACCGGTCTGCATATCTTGCAACAACATTCTGCAGATAATGAACAAACTCATCTCCAAGCTCTTTAATTCTTACAGCCTCGATGCCATGAGATGTACGTAGTCCAATCATCACAACTTCATTGTATCGTTGTGCATTAGTCAACGTTTCTTTTTCAAATGGAATAACATTTTCTTGAAGAGCATTTATATACTTAATATTATTTGAAATATTCCATTGACGTGATACTCCATTAAAACTATGTGCAGCAGGCCCTATTCCAAGGTAATGTGCACCTGACCAATAATTCCTGTTATGTCTTGATTCCATTCCGGGTTTTGAAAAATTACTCACTTCATATTGTGTAAAACCATTTCGCTTTAGTATAGTTTGTAAAATCGCATATTGCCGGTTGCTTTGTTCGTCATCCGGTGCCATCACTCTTCCTTTTTCTATCTGGTGCGCTAGTGCAGTACCTTTTTCTACTGTCAAAGCATAACATGAAATATGCGGAATCCCACTTTCTATCAGTATATTGATGTTGTATCTCCAGTCTTCATCACTCAATCCGGGTCCGCCATAAATCAGATCAACAGTTATGTTTTGAAATCCTGCCTGCTGTGATAATTCAATGGCGGTCTTCGCCTGCTGCGATGTATGACTTCTGTTCCATGCTTTTAACAAATCTTCCTGGAAAGCTTGTATCCCTATGCTTAACCTGTTGATTCCAATGGACTTCCATGCTTCTGCGGATTCACTTCGGATATCATCAGGATTGGCTTCCAGCGTGATCTCAACATTTGGTACTACCTGAAATTTTTCTTTGACCGCATCTAGGATCTTTTTGATATCGGAAGCAGGAACAGCCGAAGGAGTTCCACCACCAAAATAAATCGTTTCAATTTCCTGTCCTTCCAGATAATCGGCCCGGAGATGAATTTCCTTTATAAGGGCGCTGATCATCTCATCTTTTTTCTGAAAAGAAGTAGAAAAATGAAAATCACAATAATGACATGCTTTTTTACAAAAAGGAATATGAATATAAATACCGGCCATAGTAACAAAAGTAAACTCTTAATTGGTAAGCTTCTATGACATTCATATTCATATGCTTCCTTCTCTTAAAAGGAGAATTGTAAAAATTCATTCCCCTGGTTGCTGAACTGTAGCACAAGGTTGAGTGTCAGCAGGTCGAAGCATTAGAGGGTAGGGGGTTAAACGCTGACACCTTCCATTTTCAGTCATTACATTTGAGTATAAATGCTAAAGCACTTTCTTTTCTTAATTATTCTTTGTCAGTTCTGTCCTGCCAATAGTCAGCTTTATACTCTTCATCTCTCTTCACCCGAAAATAAAATCATCACGCAATGGTACCACAGCCAGCCTCCTTCCCAGGATTCAATCTCATGGATACTGGCCAGGAATAATTTATTCCATACCCTTCACAACGAAGGTTTCCTTTTGGCTGATCTAAAAGAATGGAAATTCGAAGGAGATACTATTTATGCAGTCATTGATCCGGACAGGCTAATACGCTGGGCAAAAATTTCTTTCAGAGGCATTGAATTTCTACCTCCAAAATGGGTACAAGAGCTGGATGTTTCAGGACAGATCGTCGATTATCAGGCATGGAAATCCAACGTCTCCCGTATTCTCAAAAACGCTCAATCCGAAGGATATCTTTTTGCAGATTATCGTCTTGAAATCCAGGGACTCCAAAATGATTCTTTACAGGCACAAATTTTATTTAATCCGGGTTTGAAAATCACCCTCGACACCATCGAAGTAGAAGGAACAGCTAAACTGTCTGACCAATACCTTGAAAAAACCATTGACTTAAAACGTGGACAACCAGTAACACCGGAAGCTCTGGCAAATCTTCAGCAACAGATCAACAACCTTCGTTTTGTACAACAAACAGCACCACCTGTATTAATCCTGGTCGATGGGAAAGCCACGATCAGAGTTTATCTCAATAATCGAAACGCAAGTTCATTTGATTTTCTCCTTGGACTGCAACCTTCAGCCATCGCTGACAAAGCAATCACGCTAAACGGATATGTCAAGCTCGATCTTATCAACCAGCTCTTCCATGGCGAACGCATGTATCTCAATCTCGAAAAGCTACGTCCACGAAGTCAGAAACTTGACCTGAGTGTAAGCTATCCTTACCTGTTGGATTTACCATTTGGAGTGGAAGGTGAATTTAATTTATTGAAGAATGATACGTTGTACAGCGAGGTTCAATGGAAAGCCGGTATTTCTATACCCTTCGGGAGAACTCAATACATAAGAGCTGGAATAACTCAGCATGCTACAAATATTATTTCCATTGACAAAAACAGGATTGTCAGTACAAAGCGATTGCCTGAATATGTGGATCTGCGAATAAAAGGTGTAACCCTTGGACTATTTCGGAACAGGCTGGATTTCGATTTGAATCCCAGGAAGGGATATTCTGTTTTATTGAATGCAACATTCAGTCAAAAGCATGTTGTTCCAAACAGTCTCATTGAAGATCTTGGAGAAATAGATCCTGCGTTTGATTACAGCACGCTGTATGATAGCCTGAGAGAAAATTCATCAAGAGTATCCCTTGAAGGTAACTTCCGGTATTTTATTCCATGGGGATTGAGATCCACTATCCTGTTGGCTGTTGATGCAGGTGCATTGAAAGGTGGAAGCAAGCTTTTCGTAAATGAGTTATTCAGACTTGGAGGATACGCCAGGTTGCGGGGCTTTGATGAAGAATCTGTGCTCGCACAATATTTCTCCATTTTCACAGCTGAGTACCGCCTGATCATGGGTGGTGGCAGTTATGTTTCATTATTCACTGACTATGCATGGATCCGGAATGCAGATGTCGATATTCCATATGAAGACAGACCTTTCGGATTTGGCTTCGGCCTCAACCTGGAAACAAAAGCCGGCATTTTTGGATTACGAACAGCTGTAGGATCACAACGTGGAAATCCAATTGATTTCGGCGCAGCCAGAATTCATTTGGGATATACAAATCGATTTTAAAAATAAAAAAAACTGAACCACATAGACACATAGTAAGCCACATAGAAAAATAATATTTCAACTCCCCCTTTTTTAGGGCGTTGGGGGTAAATGAGAATTCACGTAGAAAAATTTTAAACTCATTTTCTGCCCTTCTGCCTTTCCGCCATTCTGGCTTTTTTTCATCGTTCAAAAGAATACAACCCCGCATCAGGATTCTTCTTCCCCCTAAGCATATCACAAATGATCTCTGCTGCTATAATGCTGAATGTGATCCCATTGCCTCCAAATCCAAGTGCATAATACGTATGTGGTGTTTTATCATAGGTCCCGATATAAGGCAATGAATCTTTGGTCGATCCGAATATTCCTGCCCAGCTTAGTTCCGTATTAAATTCAATGGCAGGAAATAAAGTGGTAAAATCTTTCTTTAGATGGGTTGCCTTTGATTTTATCAGCTTATCACGCCTGACATCATTTGTATAAGGTTCATCTCTTCCTCCGACAAGGATCCGGTTGTCCCTGGTAAGACGGATGTATAAATATGGATCCGCTGTGTTCCAGTATATGGTTTTATCCTCCAATGCAGGTTTTGGGGTTTGAATTTGTTCAGAAGCAATTACATAGGTAGAGCCCAGCTTTACAATTTTTTTATGGATCATTTCTGTGATTTCATAACCGGTAGCATTGATTATTTTCTGAGCTGTGATCGTATGCTTTCCGGGTGTTGTTAATCTGACACCATTTTTCTGATAGTCGATCTTTATGATTTGAGTACGGTCATAAACCGTTAATCCTTTTTTCAAACCCGACTGAAGAAGAGCATGTGTAAACATATATGCATCTGTTGTAGCTCCCTGTTCGGATAGTATGGCAGCGGGTGCATCAAAACCAAATTGCTGTTGTATTTCTTTTCCTTCTAAATATTCAACAACTAGTCCGGCTTTATGGCGGATTTCAAATTCTTCCCTCAGGCTGGACGCGTGTTTTTTATGTGCTGCGAAATAAAGACTTGATTTTTTCTCAAAAAAAGGAAAATTTAATTTTCCTGATATTTCGCTGATCTTATCAATGGATTCGCTGCACATGACATATGCTCTTGCTGCTTTCTCATACCCGATTTGTTTAGTCAAATCCGATAGCGATGTATCAAGTTCGTATTGCAACAGGGATGTACTCGCACAAGTGCTCCCTAAGCCAATCGTTCTGGCATCTACAAGTATGCAATTCTGGCCAGCCTCCGCCAGGTAAAATGCCGATATCGCTCCTGATATACCCCCGCCGATGATGACAATGTCCGTTTCAACAGACTTGTCAAGCTTGGGATAATTGGCAGGCAATCCGTTTGTAATTAGGGAATATGGATAGCCGGTGGAAAGATTCATAAGTATCCAAACACTCAAACCTGCGCATGGTTGAGATAGCACTAATTCATTACTCTTTATTCTTGATCCTTTATTTCTCCTTGTTCTTCGTGAATAACTCTCGCGCTCTCTGTGCGAATTTCACACGGAGTGCATGGAGAAATATCACGGAGTTCACGGGCGAATTCATAAGTTTCAATTTTTTAATTAGCCATGGCCTCAGCCTTCACTTCTGGTTGTCAAATATTGCACTAACGCTGTAGCCGATTGCAACGCCGGTGCAGCAAGAGGTTCAGAAAAAAAACTATTGATCTCTCCTTCACCGAAGTAAATACCATCAGAGACTAAAAAAGAAATTCTCACTTTGCCTTTGGGAGGGTGGGGGAGTCTGGGTTTGTCCCATGGACCGATGCGCTGGACAATACTTGAACTGTCACGGAACAATTGTGTGGTCAATGTTGAGGATGTTTGATCCGTTGTTTCCCAGATTATCATTTTTTCGGAATGATTGATATAGCGTGCAGTTCCATCCCTGAATGAGGCCAGTACATCCAGCCCATCATCCAAAGCGACTTCAACGATAACTCCTTCGAGTTGTCTGGCTTCTACCTCCACACCAGCCGAACGCAATTTTAGATAAGCCAAAAGTCTCACCCTGGATTCTGTGTTCTCATCCATGATGAGTTTTTGCAATTCACCAGAATTTGGCTTGTCTGCAAATAAAATATTCCAGGGAGCAATATCCTTTTGAGTTGTATTTTTTTTGTACAATTCAATGTCATCGCAAAACAAAAGTTCGTAAATGAGATTTCTGGACTCATCCTTATAGGGGCCAGTCAATGGTTTCAATTTATCAAACAAGCCCATAGTAATAAAATTGATTCGAAGTTATTTTGCTATAGTCTTTTCTCTTTGTTCTTTGGCCCCAGCTCTTTCCATAAATTATCTCTCGCAAAGACGCAAAGAATGTCTTCTCATTCATATTCGAGGTCAGAGACACTCGAACGTAAGAGTGATTCATATTCGAGGTCAGAGACACTCGAATGTCAAAGTGATTCATGTTCGAGGTCAGAGACACTCGAATGTCAGACTTTTTGTTTATTGTTTATTGCTCATTGCCTATTGCTAGTTTCCCCTGCTCCCTGCTCCCTGCTATTTTTTCCTTGCCACACTCAACCCATCCCTGATCGGTAAGATGACTACATCAACACGATTATCGTCCCGCAGCATCTGATTGTACTTAATGATCACCTTAGCATCTATATCATTAGGTTCATTCACCACTTTTCCACTCCACAGTACATTATCGGTCAATATCAATCCTCCGGAACGTACACGATCAATTATCGCATTAAAATATTCCACGTACTCCTGCTTATGGGCATCTATATAAACGAGATCCCACGTCTCTGTTCTCTCAGGAATAATTTTCAGGGCATCACCTATCAATGTTTCCACTCGGTCATCCACACCTGCCAGTTCCAGATGTTTGGTTACTAAAAATGAAAATTCAGGATTAATATCAATCGTAACCACTTTTCCATTCGTCGTATTTAATCCCCGTGCGAGGCATATCGTACCATACCCGGTAAACGTACCGATTTCCAAAACATTTTTTGCCTTGATCAATGATGTCATCAGAGTCAGTAACTTGCCCTGCATGCTGCCACTTAGCATCTGGGGTGCAATGGTGTGGAGATGCGTATTTCTTTCTACCTCATTCAATACAGCATCTTCGATATTGCTGTTATCGTCAATATATTTTTGGATTTCAGGTGCGAGCATAACGGGATTGCCAGATTGGATGAATGAATACAGATGCAAGTATAATGATAGCTCCAATATAAAATGCGGTATTCAGTTCTTTCCCATCATTTAGAATTACAAGGGCAAGTAAAATTCCATATACTGGTTCCAGATTGATTACGATCATTGAGTCGAAAGCGGTAATGGTCCGGATCGCACGGGCAGCCAGCACCCATGCAACACAAGTGCACACGAGGCCAAGAATTAATAAATAGATTAAGTCAGTCCTTCCGGGAATAAAGTGATCAACACCGGTAATAAAATATTCACCTGTCAGCCAAAAGGTCATCGCCACCCATGCTCCTGCCATCTGCATGAAAACCATGTGCTCAGGATCAGTTTCCGTAATCCATTTTTTTTCCAGGCTTGCAATAAATGCGATCAATAGTGAGGCAATCAAACCCAGGATAATGCCAAGTAATACCTTGCCTTCAGCCTGTCCTGCTATGAGCACAATGCCCGGTATAACCAGCAACCCGAAAATGATTTCATGGGTTTCTCTTTTGCGTTTTGTGATCGAGGGTTCAATAAATGCAGTGAATAAAGAAATCGTGGCAAAACATATCAATGCGGTGGATGCATTAGCCAGTTTAACGGAACCGAAAAAGCAAATCCAATGCACTGCAATCATTCCGCCCACTGCATACATTTTCTTATGTCCACGGACCAGTTCCATATTTAACCTGCCTGTCATCCAAAGGAATAAACCTGTGCCCAGTCCGGCAATAAGCGTCCTCCACCACACTAAAACACTGGCAGATAAGGATATCAAATCGCCAAGTATTGCTGTCAGCGCAAGGAGCACTACAGCTATATGTAATTCGATATATGTCCGCCTTAAACTCACAGGAGCAATTTCTTGTTATCTTTGCGTAAGTATACACATTTAGAGAACAACCTGAATTGATTAAACCCAAATAACTGACAATGTCCCTACGTATCGGAGACAAAGCCCCTGATTTCTCCCTTTATTCATCAGATAAAGAATTGACTCACCTGCATGATTACGTGGGAAAAAATGTGGTGCTGCTTTTTTTTCCTTTGGCATTCACCAGCACATGCACAAAAGAATTATGCTCCACACGTGATGATATTTCTGTCTATAATGACCTGGATACTGTAGTGCTTGGGATTTCGATCGACTCACCGCAAACACTGAAACGATATAAAGCTGAGCTTGAGCTCAACTTTACACTTTTGTCTGATTTTAACAAGGAAGCCATAAGGGCATATGACGTGATTTATGAAGAATTTTCTCTGGGCATGAAAGGAGTAGGAAAAAGAGCTGCCTTTGTGATAGATGCTGGAGGATTTATACGTTACATCGAAGTATTGGAAGCCGCAGGGAACTTACCCGATTTCACTGCTGTTCAAAACACGGTCCGCCAGTTACAATTAGTATAAATATGATTTTATTACTTAAAATTCCCCTCTCATGAATATCAGCAATCAAACCAAAGAAGTAGAAGACATACTCGTAGATGATATCATCAACAGCGGAGAGCAGGCTGAACTTGTCGTGCTCAATGATGATTACAATACATTTGAATGGGTGATCGAATGTTTCATGGATCTCCTGAAGCATACTTCAGAACAGGCAGAACAATCCGCCTACATCATCCATACCAAAGGCCGTGCAAGTGTCAAGCTTGGTGTTTTTGAAGTCCTCAAGCCCTACAGGGAAGCACTTGTAGATCGTGGCCTTAATGCTATCATCGAGCACGAAAAAGTGAATCGCTGATCGTTCTAAACATCTTAAAAGAAAAGAGTTGTCTGAAGTCTTAAACTACAGACAACTCTTTTCTTTTTGACGATTCTTAAGTAAAGAGGAGTAATAATCTAAGCAGACAAAGCATGCCGGTCTTTTCCCTCGATGATGAATTAGTTTTTCCGCATCCCACACTTCGTGATCCTGATGGTCTTCTCGCGGTCGGTGGTTCACTCAGTCCGGAAAGAATTTTATTGGCTTATCGCTGGGGCATCTTTCCATGGTTCCATTCTGATCAACCCATTCTTTGGTGGTGGCTGACTCCTCGCCTGATGGTCCGGCCTTCTGAAATTCATATTTCGCACTCTGTAAGGAATGCTATCAATCAGAAAAAATTCAGGGTTACAATTGATAAGGATTTTGAAAATGTAATCCATCGATGCAGTGCTGTCCCTCGACCCGGACAGAGTGGGGGAACATGGATCCTTCCGGAGATGATAGAAGCATATACAGGTTTATTCAGAACCGGATACGCCCACAGCGTCGAAGTCATGTCAGATGGAAAACTCGTCGGTGGATTGTACGGCATTGCACTCGGAAAAATATTTTTCGGTGAAAGCATGTTCTCTGAAAAACCGAATGCCTCAAAAACAGGCTTCATTTTTCTTGCAAAACATTTGGAATCTCTTGGATTTGAATGGATAGATTGTCAACAGGACACTCCACACATGCGCACCCTCGGCGGACAGCTTATCGCAGAAGATGATTTTCTGAATCTTCTGAGAGAGAATCAACGATATTTACTTAATGCAAAAGAAAATGGAATAAAATTTATTTAAAGTCTCGTTTCTATACTGCAAAAATGAAAAAAAGTTATACGTAGTTTCAAACTACGTATAACTTTTTTTCATTTTTATATACGTCTCACGTCTCACGTCTCACGTCTCACGTCTCACGTCTCACGTCTCACGTCTCACGTCTCACGTCTCACGTCTCACGTCTCACGCTTTGAAATGATTTATCAGCAATTGCGCCAATTCCTTCCCTACATTCTCCTGGGCTTCAGCTGTTGATCCTCCGATGTGAGGGCTAAGGGAAATTTTTGAATGAGTTAGAATATCCATACGTGGAGTAGGTTCTCCTACAAATACATCCAGACCTACACCTCCTATCTGACCTGATGCTAATCCTTCAAGAATGGCATCTTCATTGAACACACCACCTCGTGCGGTATTGATCAGCAGAACACCGGGTTTCAATATTGCCAGCTCCTCCTTTCCTATCAAAGGTCTGTCAGCCATCGGTATATGAATGGTTATGACATCAGCCTGTGCAAATAATTTTTGTATATCATCGGTTTTGATATGGACTTTTATAGTTTCTGAAGCACCCTGCACTTTGATCTCAACGATGGCTTCTTTGACAAAAGGATCAGTTGCCATCACATGCATGCCCAGTCCAAGCGCTATTCTTGCAACTTCCTGCCCGATACGACCGAAACCAATAATTCCTATCGTTTTCCCCAATATTTCGAAACCCTCGCTGCATTGTTTTTTTAATTTGCCAAAATCTGTCTGACCGCGTTCAGGCATTGCGCGGTTCGCAGTATGCATTTGGCGCATCAATGTAAGCACATGCGTAAACACAAGTTCGGCTACTGATCTTGATGAAGCAGCCGGAGTATTATAAACGCCTAACCCTTTTTCCCTCGCATATGTGACATCAATATTATCCATTCCTACACCACCTCTTCCGATAGCTTTGAGGTTCGGACATGCATCAATCAATTCCTTTCTCACCTGGGTAGCACTCCGGACAGTGATAGCATCAAATGTTTTCAAAACTTCCGCTAATTCATCTGCTTTATAGTGAGTTGTCACTACATTAAACCCGGCAGCTTCAAGCATCGCTTTACCTGCATCATCAATTCCGTCATTGGCTAATATCCTGATCTGGCTCATAGAATTGGAAAGTAATTGAGAGGAAAATAATAAGGGAGCAAAGAAAAAGAAATTCCATCACAACCTGGTCGTAGGAATACGTTTAAGCTAAAAATCGAAAATCCTAGTTCGTTTTCAGAGTTTTAATTTCATTTTCTTTCTCCCGGAGCTGTCTTTTTAGATCATCATTTTCAGTATGCAATCTTTTTAATTCAGTTTTACAATCATCCGTATTGTAGGTATCTGATTTCGCATCAGGTTCTGATGAAGCCGGCTTTCCAACAATTTTATGATAGAAATCTTTGATGATTTGGAATCCGTTCTCACCCCTGAAATAGGTTGCACCAAAAAAAACTGCAGGTATGAAGATCAGGAAGAAAATAAAAAACCGGAAACAGCCGGTGGTTTTGTATTTTGGTTTCATAACGATCTGGTTTTATTACAATGAGTAAAATAATAACCTCTCATGGAAATACTCCATTTTTTAGATTTCAATGATCATTTAATCGATGGAACATTGAAATCACCTTGTTCACATGTAGGTTTTTTTACAAATCAGGGTTATGAATTCTTCAAAAACGGTCAGTCTTTATTATTTTACCATAATATCTATCCAGGTTTCCAGATGCTTTTACAAAATAAATTCCGGCAGGTATAAAGGCAAGATTTTCTATTTCGATTTTATTTTCTTTGCTTTCAACTTTGGTTTCATGAATTACTTTACCATTCAGATCGGTGATCGTAATCATATAACTTCCTGACAGATCCATGATGGTAAAAGAATTTTCAAATGGATTTGGTTGAATGACAGCCTTTTTAAACTGAATTTCTTTATTAGCAGTAGTGATCCTGTAACAGATATCAAGCTTGGGATGCTTCGAATCATCACCTACATCCCCGGAGGAAAATTTCATGCTTCTCAATACGACTTCATCGGATTGTTTTAACAAAAACCCATTGCTTTGTGAAGGATTTGCATACATATCTGAAACCAGGTCGGTTACATTGACATCCAAATAATCCTGGTCTGTAGACGTACTTACCGGAATTTCTACTTCATGCAGGTGGCTGGCGGCAGGTTGATTGTTCCAGTTGATACTATGTTCGTCCCATGGTTCAAGTACTCTTTGCAGTAATGAATTGTTATCGCCAGCTTGTCCGGCACTTGAGGTTTCATCATTGTAATAAAGTGATAAGGCAGCACTTATAATTTCTGCATTCGCCGGGAGAGATGGTAAATCAAAATCCATGAAACCTCTCAATATGCCAAGATCGCCGCCAAACGTCCAGGTAGCTGCTATAAAATCCAGATCATTGCCAAAATTAGTTGTCGGACTAAGACTAAACACCTTCGCATCTTTTCCTTCAGAAGCTGGCTGCAATGTTATGCATTCAAAAGGTTCTGTTGTATAGGTTATTTCAAGTTTAGGATGCTGTGAAGCCTGGGATGCATCGCTTGAAAAGAATTTCATGCTGCTTAACACTTCTTCAACTTCTCCCATAAAAATAAATCCAAAACTATTAGAAGGATCTGACAACATATCTTTTATCAATTGGGTAACATTTATATTTTCATAATCCTGGTCACCGGTTGTGCTTTTAGGAAGAAAAACCTGATTGGAGCTAGTATATGATGGTTGGGTATTCCAGCTTACAGAATTCTCATTCCAATTGTCCGTAATTCGCCTGAGAAAAGAAGCATTGTTTCCTGCCTGGCCCGCAGACCCGGTTACAAAATTGTAATAAAGTGACAATTTGGCATCAAGGATTGTAGCTCCTTGCGGAATAGAAGAAAGATCGAATTGAATCAGGCTTCTTAGCTTTCCCGCATCTCCGGAGAAAGTCCAGGTGGCAGCTATGAAATCGAGATCCGAACCAAAATTTTGGGAAGCATCCAGGCTAAATACTTTTGCATCTTTACCATCATTCGCACCAGGTTGGAGAATAATGGTAATCTGACTAAAAGATGTGCCCAACAAAAGAGAAAAAATGATAAAAAGAAAAATTTTCATAAGAGTCAGATTTAATTGTCAACAAAGATAATTAATAATTACCTGCATCTGTTGAGGCTGACCCAATAACCCACTACGAGATTCTCGACCAATCCTGCTTATACCGTTGCTCTGTCATAAGGTACCTCGCTAATGGTAGGTTTTCATGGCTTTTTAATTCCGGATCATTCGTGATGATTTCTTCTGCAATGGCTCTCGCAGTTCTCAGTATTGCCTGATCTTCTACAAGATTCGCTGCTTTAAATTCATAAGCTCCGCTTTGCCTGGTACCCGCTATATCACCCGGCCCCCTTTGTTTGAGATCAGCTTCAGCAATGAAAAAACCATCATTGCTTTTGCAGATGACATCAAGTCGTTCTTTTGCGCCTTTAGATAATTTGTAACTCGTCATGAGGATGCAATAGGATTGTTCAGCCCCTCTTCCTACACGTCCTCTCAATTGGTGCAACTGCGCAAGGCCAAAACGCTCCGCATTTTCAATGATCATCACGGAAGCATTTGGAACATCTACACCTACTTCAATGACAGTCGTCGATACCATGATTTGCGTTTTCTTTTCAACAAATCTTTTCATCTCTTCATCTTTAACATCACTCTTCATACGTCCATGCACAACGGATATCTGGTACTCCGGCCTTGGAAAAATTCCCAGCAATCTTTCATAACCATCCATAAGATTTTCCAGATCCAGTTTCTCAGACTCTTCGATGAGAGGATAAATAATGTAAACCTGTCTGCCTTTCGTGATTTCGTCTTTTACAAATTCCATCACTCTTGATCGGTGCGCTTCAGTTCGTTGTTTTGTTACAATAGGTTTGCGACCGGGAGGCAATTCATCAAGGATCGAAATGTCAAGATCTCCATAAATAGTGAGTGCCAATGTCCTGGGTATCGGCGTAGCAGTCATCACTAATACGTGCGGAGGATGAACCGGAGATTTGGTCCACATCTGCGCTCGTTGCGCTACACCAAATCGATGTTGCTCATCGGTAATAGCAAGACCAAGATTTTTAAATTCAACTCCTTCTTCAATGACAGCATGCGTTCCTAATAAAATATTGATCTGCCCGTTTCGCAACATTTCAAGCAATTGCGTCCGTGCACTTCCTGTGATGCTGCCAGATAAGAATGCTACCCGGATATCAAGACCTTCCAAATAAAAAGAAATGGATTTGTAATGCTGCATCGCCAGTACTTCTGTCGGCGCCATCAGGACAGATTGATACCCATTGTCCGCAGCCAGTAACATGCACATCAATGCAACCACTGTTTTACCACTGCCTACATCACCCTGGAGCAAACGGTTCATCTGCTTTCCTGAACCCATATCCTTCCGTATTTCCCTCATTACTCTTTTCTGTGCTTCCGTCAATGAAAAAGGAAGCTTCTCCGAAAAAAAAGTATTGAACAAGGTGCCAACTTCTCCAAATACAAAACCCCTGATCGTTTCAATGCGCTTTGCTTTCGCACGGAGTAACAGGAGCTGGAGAAAAAACAATTCTTCAAATTTTATCCGGTTGCGTGCATGATGAAGTGATTCTTTATTAGCAGGTAAATGAACATCTTTAAAGGTTTCAAACCTGTTTTTAAAACGCAACTTTGAAATAATGGCAGCAGATAGATTTTCCCTGATATCGGAAGGATGAAGTTGACTGAATAATTGTTTGATAATCTTACGGCGGCCTTTGCTGTCGAGACCTTTTAACATTAATTTTTCAGAGCTGCTGTATACGGGTTCTAATCCGGTGGACAAAGTTTTGTCATCCGGTATTTCTTCAATTTCGGGATGCACAATATTGTATTTCCCCCTGAAATCCTGAAGCTTGCCATACAATAAATACGGTTTTCCGGTTTTGACCCATTGATCTATTTCTTTATATCGCTGAAACCAGATCACTTCAATTTCTCCGCTGCTGTCTTCGAAGGTACCTACCAGCCTTTTTTTATAACCGGTCCCTTCAATCATTTTTTCTGTAAATACTCCTTTCAACTGGACTGCATCAGGAATGGACCTGGCCTGGGCTATGGTGGTGATTTGTGATTTATCAATATACCGGAAAGGCAGATCCCACAGGAGATCACCCGTACGGTGAATATTCAATTCCTTGCGCAAAACCTCTCCGCGGGCAGGCCCTACACCTTTCAGATATTCAATAGGTTGATCCAGGATGGATTCTTCTCTGCTCAATTTGGTTGTTTTCAGAAGGGTGAAAGATAATTACAACATTGATGAGTGGCTCTTGCCATATGTTACGCCCCCACACCGGGGTGAAACCAGATCATCAGGTCAGGTCGGAGTTTAAACCTTACTTTTGACAGATCCTTGAAAAATAGTTAGCGGCATGCAGACGAAGAGACAGAAACAAATCAGCGAACTGATTCGCAGGCAATTCAGTATGGTATTGATGGAAGAGGGAAGCTACATCTTCGACAAAGCCCTGGTCACAGTTACCAGCGTCGTAGTTTCTCCTGATATGCAGAGCGCTAAAATTTATCTGTCCGTATTCAATGCCGACAATAAGCTCGAAGTGATGGCCGCAGTGGAGGAAAACAATCATCGCCTCCGTCTCGCCCTTTCTAATAAAGTCGGAAAACAGGTGCGCCGGATCCCGGAGCTTCAATTCTATCTTGATGAGTCCCTTGATGAGTTTTTCCGCATGGACAAAGTCCTTAGCGACCTTCGCGCCAACAACCAGATGGGATCAGAAGAAGAGTGAAAATTCGTGAGACGTGAGACGTGAATCGTGAGCCATGAGAGATGAGTAATAATTTAATTATTTTTTCTATGTGGCTTCCTATGTGAACTATGTGGCTATGTGGTTCAATTTTTTTATCGTGTGGTTATATGATGATGTGTGATGGAATGATGAACATTGTGGGATATGCGCCATGAGTCCTGCATCCGGTATCCTTTTATCCTGAATCCCTTATTCCTGTATTCGAAATATCCGAGATCATCTCCACAACCACACCTTCTTTCAGCGCGTATTCACAATAATAAAGCTTTTCCGGTGCCACTTTTTTAAACAAATAACGAATAAGAATATAGGCTACCACTATATAATCGATCCGTTCTTCCGGTATTTCATGCATCCTTCGTCTTTCATCAATATTTGCCAGGATCACCGTATTCATGATTTCTATTACACCAGTGAGCTCCAGTTCAGCCCAATGCGTAGTCGTTATATTCTTCGGTAATACATCATAAAGCACTTCAAAGGATCCACTTGCCCCGATCAGATAGTAAGGCTGATTTTGTTTCAATACTCCAATCAATGATTCCAGTTGCTCATCTAATTCTGTTTCAAGCAAACGGATATCATGGGTACTTATAGGATCCGATTGATGATAGGTATCGTATAAAACAGCAACCCCAATTTTAAAGCTCTCTGCAAATGCAACATCATTCTTTTTGAATAGTATGAATTCAACACTTCCTCCACCGATATCCATGATGAGACCATACTGATCAAGATCAGGTAATACGCTTTGTATTCCGGCGAGGATATATTTTGCCTCATGCTGTCCATCGATGATATCTATTTGGATGCCGGAGACCCTGGATAAGGTTTCAGCTACAGCCACACCGTTCCGGGCCTCACGTAATGCAGCAGTACCTATTGCTCGTGTGCTGGTGACTTCATATTTTTTAATAAGGTCCCTGAAACGAAGCATGGCATCAATAGCTCGTTGGATAGCATGCTCATCGATCAGATCCAGTCCGCCATCGGCAAGCTTTACATACTCTCTTTCTTTGTGAATAGTTACCCAGGATCTGTGTGAATGGATTTCACAGATCAGCAGGTGAAAAGTATTGGATCCAAGGTCAATGACAGCGATCCGTTCCCCGGTCATTTTGGACGTTGTTGTGCAGCCTGGCTTATGATCTGGGTAAAAAAGACCACACCTGATTCAGACATTGCATTAGAAGCTACAGGTTTATTGTCCTGCATAAAAATAAAATACTGGCACCCGGCATCGCTGTATATATCGGCTTCTCTTACAATCGCTCCCTGGGAAATCCAGCTAAGCCTTCCTAATGCCTTGCAGGGATTGCTCATTACAGCCGGTGCAGGAGATATGTACATGACAGTATTCTTTGCACTTTTCGCATCGTCCTGGTTGATACTCATCGGAAGATTATAAAAGATCATATCCACCTTATCTGTAATGGAAAACAGCCTGGTGATCTCTTCGTTTGACAGGGGAGGGTATGGAGAAGCAGCTGAAGAAGTTGTTTTTTCTTCTTCTTTAATTTCTTTTGGCCTGGGTGAGCACGACCCGATCAATAATGAGAGTAAGAAAAAAGAGATTGTGGTGGCCTGAATACATTTTATCATGCATTAAAAGTAATACTCTCCCCTGAAGGTGATAAAGTAAGACACAAGTCTTTCTGCAGCCAGGTCCTTTTTTTTCGGATTTAGCAGTGGCGTGATTCCGCGTGTATATCTTCCGGTCATTCCCCAATGTGGTCCAAATCTATAAGAAAGGCCCACCATCCATGAAATATCATTGTTATTGAAAAAAGGAACCAGCTTATCCAGGTTCATATCCGATGGATGGAAGTAATCAAATGTTTTTGCCTTGATCAGTCTGCCATAGCTGAGCCCGGCCTGGGCAGATACTTTATAATATTCCCCTTCTTCCTGCCACCAGTCACCCAGCGTAACATAGACAGGTAATTCAGCATACATCAGGCTGATATTGATGTTCGGATCATAATCCGGATTAAAAATATCCGGACGGCTGCCCCGTTGGGAAAAAAGAAATTCAACATTCAGATCAAAACGTGATTCAAAATTGAGAATCGCTATTATTCCGCCAGTCAACCCTACCTTGTCATACCCCGCGAGTTGATCCCCTTCAATCTGGGAAGCATTGAATCCGCTTGTCATAGCTGCCCCGAAACGCTGTGAAAAAACCGACGAAACCGGAGAAAAGACCATCATCAGGGTGATGAAAGCCGGAAGACATATCAAAGGTTTTTTTAATTTCATGGTTTGATTTTGAGCCTTGAATGGAAACAATACGAATTCAAACAGGCTAAAACGTTAACTACACAAACTTACGATGGTTAAATATACCAAGCATAATCTCAACAAGCTTGAAGATATATTCAACGAACTCAAGATCACGGTTCGTTATGAAAAAGGAAGTTTCCAATCCGGATATTGTATAGTATCTGGCAAAAATATAGTCATTGTCAACAAATTCTTTGACATAGAAGCCCGGATACACACCCTTTTGGAAATCCTCGATCAGGGAACCTTTGATCCGAGCCAGCTCACTACTGAGAACTTCGAATGGTACCAGAAGGTTAGGAAAGAAATGCTGAAACCCGTGTGAATTCAATACTCGAAATCACCTTGCTGGGTACAGGGACCTCCCAGGGCATACCTGTCATAGGATGTAACTGCCCGGTTTGTACCTCCTCTGATCCAAGAGATAAACGACTGAGGACAGCAGCTTTCATTCAGGCAGGAGAAACCGGCCTGGCGATTGATCTTGGCCCGGATTTCAGAATGCAAATGCTGAATAACAATCTCTCTGACGTACATGCGGTCCTGCTGACGCACGAACACAACGATCATATTTCAGGCCTGGATGATATCAGGCCAATAAATTTCCGCTACAAAAGGAATATTCCCATTTATGGATCAGCAAGATCACTTGGAGAAATTAAAAGGCGTTTCTTCTATGCCTTTGATCCTGATTACCTCTACCCGGGTAAACCTCATGTCACAGGTATCGTCATAAATGATGATCCATTTGAAATCAATGACATCAGCATCATCCCTATACCGGTAGATCATGGAGATCTGCCTATCTATGGCTTCAGGATCGGCGACCTGGCCTATATCACCGATGCAAAAAGGATCCCGGAGAAAAGCAGGAAACTACTTCAGAACCTTGACACCCTCATCCTCAATGCGCTGAGAATAGAACCGCATGAAGCCCATCTCAACATAGATGAGGCAATTGAAATCGTTAAAGAGCTTAAACCCCGCCAATGCTTTCTGACCCATATCAGCCATGCCTCAGGCCTCCATGCCGATATTGACAAATTCCTGCCGGACGGTATTAAGTTAGGATTTGATGGAATGCGCTTAAGATTGTCTTGATGCTGAAGGAGAATAAATGTTTATTTGACGACGAATTCTGCCGGATCATTACCCTTTTGCCGGAACATATATAATTTACCTTATCTTTAATGGCAGCAAGTAAAAAGAGAGGATCGGTGTTAAGCATGACTATTCATTTGCGGTTTTCTTTCCTGTGTGTCTTCATGATGATGATGCATTGGTGTATAGGACAGCATGGGATGCAGAGCAGTCTCAATATGTTTGATCGCTATGCTTTTAATCCGGCCTTTGGCGGAATGGAAAGCAGCCTTGCCGCAAACCTTCAATACAGAACTCAATGGGCCGGTATCCCTGGTAATCCGGAAACCTATATGGTGAATGCCCATATGCCATTTTATCTTTGGCAGGGTGCTGTTGGACTCGAACTCTTCAAGGAATCAATAGGCGCAGAAAATCAGAATGCATTTCTTGTTTCGTACAATTATATCCGCGAAACTCCGATCGGTCTTTTTTCTCTTGGGTTAAGAGCAGGAATATCTCAGAAAAGTCTTGATGGCACTAAGCTGAGAGCACCAGGTGGATTTTATGAAGGGACCATCATTGATCACCAGGATATCAATTTACCCAATGGGGCTGTCAGCGGTATCTCACCATTAGTAGAAACAGGTCTTTATTTTGCAGGAGATTATTTTGAAACGGGATTGTCCATGACGGGTTATTATCCTGGAGGAATAAGTCTCGGTGATGGTATTCATTACAACCCGAGAACTGGGTTCAATTTTTTTGGAGAATATTTCATTGAAACCTTTGATCAGATATCTCTTTATCCCGTCGTATTTATCAAAACGGATTTGGTAGAAACACAGGCAGAACTATCCGTAAGGGCGGAATGGGAAAGTATAGCAACAGCCGGAATAGGGTACAGGGGTTTTGGAAATGATAATCTGGATGCACTTATTTTATCAGCGGGTGTCCGGCTATCATCTAAATTCTACCTACATTATGCCTATGATATTGGATTAAGCAGGCTGAATTCAGCTCATCAGGGAACGCATGAGTTATTGATCAGGTATAATCTTGGAAAAATGATTGGTGCCGGACTACCACCCAGGACCATTTATAACCCAAGGAATCTATAGGAATATCATAAATACACTAAACGAAGAGTGTAAAAAGTTAGTCAGGAAAGCCTGGCTTTCCTAACTCCAATATGGGTGAAGGATGACTTTATGAATGAATAACCATTAGGATATCAATTCATTAGGTTTACCAACTTAAATTCTTTGAATTGCATACTACAGTCAAATAATATGTCGTTACAACCGATGTTGGCATAAATTATGTTGTCTGCGGTGTGGTCAGAAAAAGATATTTGTTTGGATATCTAAGTCAAAAAACTATCTTTACGCCTCTTTTTTTAGCTACCCAAAACAGCGAAACTTTTATAAAAAGGATGAGGAACATTTCGATCTTAGCATTAGCCATAGTGATTGTGGCTTCATTGTTCAGTGCCTGCAGTACCAAAGAGACTGGGCAATTGATAGGTGTCGTTGACCGCCCCAACTATACGGGGATCAACCCTTATGGAATGGAGTACGTACCAAGCGCTACTTTTCATATCGGACAGACGGATCAGGACATCTTCAACAGTTATATGCAGCGGCCACTCGCGGTTTCTACCATTGGTTTTTTCATGGATGACACTGAAATCACGAATAATGAATACCGCCAATTCGTCAACTATGTGAGGGATTCCATCGCACATACGACCCTGGATCACTTCGTAGAAGATGAGCAGGGAAATCAGAAAATAGATTGGGAGTATGAAATTGACTATGCTGATGAAGGTCTCGATGGTATGTATTTCCAGGGGGATGATGTTTTTGGCAATGCTAAAGAAGTTGATACCCGCAAACTTATCTATAAGTACGAGTGGAAAGATTGGGATAAAGCAGCTAGCCCAAATTTTAAAGGTAAACGTACCGAGATCATTAATAGAGAAGAAGTGAGCATTTATCCGGATACTTTGGTTTGGATCCGTGATTTTGCATATTCTTATAATGAGCCTTTTACAAGAAATTATTTCTGGCATCCCGCTTTTGATGATTATCCGGTAGTTGGGGTGAACTGGAAAATGGCCAAAGCTTTCGGCGCCTGGCGTACTAATCTCTGGAACACATTCAGAGGTGAAGAACCAAATACTGAAGAATTCAGACTTCCAACAGAATATGAATGGGAATATGCAGCCCGGGGAGGACACGATCTTGTTCCTTATCCATGGGGTGCTTATGGACTAAGAAATGCAAAGGGTTGTCTCCTGGCTAACTTCAAACCAGGCCGTGGTAACTATCCTGAAGATGGCGGTCACTATACTGTGAAAGCAGATGCTTATTTCCCCAATGATTTTGGTCTTTACAACATGTCAGGGAATGTTGCCGAATGGACTGAATCTGCATTTTTCGAAAATGCTCAATCCTTCATACACGATGAAAATCCTAACATTAAATACGATGCTAAGCCAGATGATCCGGCAGTTTACAAGCGTAAAGTAATTAGAGGAGGTTCATGGAAGGATGTTGCTTATTACCTGCAAACCGGTACTCGCAATTGGGAATATCAGGACACGACTAAATCCTACATCGGATTCCGTTGTGCATTGACCTTCCTTGGAAGATCGATCAACGACACGAATTAATTCATCCGGGGACTTAGTTAAACAAGCAGACTAATCATCTCCCGAACCTTTTAGCTGAATATCTGAAATCAATAAATACAAATCCGGGATAATACAGGGTGATGTTTATAAATCCTGCTGTTGTCTTTTTAACTCAATCAATCATTCGTTAACTTAAAAAACATCTCAACCAAAATGTACAGGTTTATTAAATCCAGCTCATTCAAGTATTTTAAAAACTTCATCATTGGGATCGGCGCTGCTGTCGTAATGATTGGAGCTTTAGGTAAGATCAGAAGCACATCCTGGGGTGACGCTATGATTACTGTAGGGCTCTCTACTGAAGCCTTTATCTTCCTCATGTTAGGTCTTATTCCACCTGAGAAAGATTACTATTGGGAAAAACTATATCCGGGAATAGAAAGATATAACAGTAAGATCTCTCCATTAGCCGCAGGTGAAATGGACAAAGATCAAAGACCGCTCAATGGTGTAAAAGTTGAAAACCAATTAGGTGGTATGCTTTCTGAACTGCAGATCATGTCTAAAAGCATGAGCTCTCTGAAAGCTTTACAGGAAGTTGATTTTTCACAAACTTCCGACCAGATCAAAGCTATGGGTAATTTCTATGACCGGATGAACCAGGCCATGCAGGAATTGAGCCACAGCGTAGAAGAGACAAAAGCTTACCGTGGTCATATCACTGCATTGAATCAAAACCTTGTAGGTGTGAATACAATGTACCAGGGAGTTCTTCAAACTAAGGATTCATTAGCTAAGATGAACGATGCAATGGTTGAATTAGGAAATACAGCAGATGATGCACGCAGCTATAAGGATCAGATGGGTACACTCAACAAGAATCTGAAGTCCTTGAACAGTGTATACGGAAATGTACTGACTGCTATGACAGGTGGTGCGAAAGCTTAATCGAGATCACTAATTTCGATGCAATTTATTTTTTAATGAAAAACTATTAATTCGATATGTCAATTCCAAAGGAACCCAGGCAGATTATGATCAATATCATGTACCTGGTTTTGACTGCCCTTCTTGCGCTTAATGTTTCAGCTGAAATCTTCAATGCTTTTAAGGTTGTTGATAAGAGTATGGAGAGAAGTAATTTGGCTCTAGATCAAGCAAATGATAAGATGCCAAAAGCAATAAAAGACGGTGCAAAAAAGAAAGAATCCCTTGCAACGTATGCTGATCGTGTAGATCCAACGCGTCAATTGTCAGTTGAGTTTAACGACTATATTCAACACATTATTGATACAATGATCAACATCACAGGTGGATTTATGGTTGATCCCGAAACCGGACTTCCTACTGAGAAACTTAAAGGTGAAAAAGAAAAGAATGTCACCACCAGATATCTCGTAGATAAAGGCGTCGGCGAACAAGTTAAAGCTAAGATCCTTGAGTATAAGGATAAATATGCAATGATTTTTGATACGAATGATGTCTCTAAATTCAGTAAAGACATTTCATTATCAATTGATGATGAGACCTGGAAGAAGAGGAAGAAGAAGAGTTGGGCTGAAATGAACTTTAATCACATGCCACTTCAGGCTGCAATTCCGATTCTGCGTAAATTTCAGAACGATAATAAAAACACAGAAGCTACTGTGCTTAATTACCTGGCAGGTAAAGTGGGTACAACAACAGACGCTGTATTCGAAGAGTTTATGGTTGTGTCTGCCGCAAAGAAATCATATGTTATTAAAGGTGATACATATGAAGCTGATATCTTCCTGAGTGCTGCTGCTGGTTCCGATAGTAAGACTAGTATTTCTATCAACGTTGATGGAAGGTCATTACCGGTTGGAGCTGATGGTGTTGCTAAGTATTCTGCTGCGACTGGTTCAGTTGGTATTCGTAAATATAACGCAAGTATTAATGTAACGAACCCTGTAACTGGTGAAACAAGTACTTTCAAAAATGAATTTGAATACGAAGTAGGGGAGCGTTCAGTTTCAGTTTCTGCTACAAAGATGAATGTGTTTTACATGGGGGTACCAAATCCTGTAGAAGTTTCTGCAGCAGGTGTTCCTAGTAATCAGGTTCAGGTAAGCATGAGCGGAGAAGGTGGAGGAAGCATTACCCGTAATAGCGATGGCACATTTAGTGTCATGGTTACTTCTCCTACAAAAAAGGGGGAATTCGCTTATATCAATGTATCAGCGCCTGGTCTTTCTACAAAGAAAGAATTCCGGACCAAAAGAATTCCTGACCCTGTGGCTAAATTGAGTGCCTCCGCAGGAGGTGCTATGTCTTCAGGTGAATTCAAAGCACAACGTGGTCTTTTTGCAATTCTTGAAAATTTTGACTTCGACGCAAAATGTGAGATCATTGGTTTCCAGTTGGTCCGTGTTCCGAGAAGACAGGATCCACAACCTGCTACGAACAGGGGTGGTCCATATGGAGCTGATGCTAAGGCGATCGTTGATCAGGCAAAAGCAGGTGACACCTACTATTTTGAAGATGTGAAAGCAAAGTGTCCTGGTGATGCGCAGGGTCGTACCATCAATCAACTTGTATTTAAAATAAATTAATTCCATATCATGAAGTTATCTTTTGGTCATCTGATTGGTTTTTGCCTGGCTCTTATACCATCCTTAGGATGGTCTCAGAATGCCGAGACAACGGTCATCACAGAATCAAGCGATCCTGTTGAAGATGTATACCTGGATGATGTCGTCAGGCATACAATGATCTTTGAAAACAGGGTGCTGCCATACGAGCCTCTCCGTGAAGCTGATGTCCCATGGGACAGGAAAATATGGCGTGTCATCGATGTGCGGGAAAAGATCAATCTCCCGTTCACATATCCACCACTGCCATTATTTACGATTCTCTCGGATGGCACACAGTCAGGAGAGATCAAAGTCTTCAAGGATGAGGAATTTAAAGAGATGATGACTCCTGAGGAGGTAATGGGTAAATTGATGCATACCGATACCAGTCTTGTTTTCAATCCTGATACTTATGAAGATGAAGTGGTAGTTACTAACAGTCCTGTTAACCCGGAAGACATTAAGAAATACAGGGTCAAGGAAATGTGGTATTTTGATAAAGAGGCATCGCGTATGAAAGTTCGCATCCTCGGTATCGCTCCGATTAAAGATGAGTATGATAATAATGGCCTTTTTAAATATGCCCTTCCATTGTTTTGGGTATACTATCCTGAGGCTCGTGAAGTATTAGCTCGTTATCAGACTTACAACGAAGCTAATGATGCTGCTCCGGGTACCTGGTATGATCTATTTGAAGAACGCAGATTCTCAAGCTATATCTTCAAGCAATCGAACGTACTTGATGTTTGGTTGTCAGAATATTTCATCGACGCAAATGGTGAAGACATGGGTGTAGCAAGACTTATGGAATCTGATCGCATCCAGGCTGAATTATTCAACTGGGAGCATGATCTCTGGTCGTATTAAAAAGTCCTGAATAAAAATATTTAAAAGCCCTTGTAAGATTCTCTTTCAGGGGCTTTTTCATTCTAAGAGACAATTGCTTCAATCTTGAAAAGAATACAAAGAATTTTTTCTTTTACAGTTTTCCTTAGCCTTGGCCTCTGCCTAATAATAACTTCCTGCTACAAAGAAAAATTCACTACCGATCAAAACGATGCGTTGACATTTTCTACAGACACATTGAATTTCGATACAGTTTTGACAAGCGTCAGCACGGTCAGCCGGTTTTTCAGAGTTTATAATCCGCACGGTCTTTCAATACGGATTGATGAAGTAAAGTTGGCAGGTCCAAACGCTTCATTTTTTAATCTGAATATTGACGGCATTTCCGGTGATTTGGTCACCGATGTCATCATCCTTCCCCATGACAGTATTTATGTTTTTGCTGAAGCTACAATTGATCCTGATCAGCCGGAATCTTTAAGCCCATTCATCCTCGAAGCAGATATTGTCTTTGTAACCAATGGCAATACACAAAATGTAAAGTTGATTGCATGGGGACAAAATGCAAATTATATACCTGGACCGAATGCACCGAACCGCATATCCCTGCTCACCTGTGAGATGGGAGAGATCGTATGGGATGATCCAAAACCTTATGTCCTTTATGGTACATTATTGATAGATTCATGTACCCTGGTTTTGCCGGCGGGGGCAAGATTGTTTGTTCATGGAGGTATAGCCAATAACCAACTGGGTATTTATAACGAGGGACTGATTTATACATTCCCATCAGGCAAAATAAAGGTGATGGGGACTGCCAATGATCCGGTCATTATCCGCGATGATCGAATTGAGCCCGATTTTGAAGGAGAGTGGGCAGGTATCCGTCTTGGACCTGAAAGCGGACCTCACCAGTTCAGCTTCATGAATTTGTCGAATGGTATTGTGGGTATTTCCGCTGATAGTGCATCAGAGGTGAGCATTGATCACAGCAACATTTCATTCACCAGCGGCCCAGGTTTTTTTGCCCGTCATGCGAAGGCAGATATTTCAAACTCATTATTTTTTGAAAATGGTAGTCAGTCGGTTGCCCTGACATTTGGTGGGGATTATTCGGTCACATATTGTACCATGTCGAACTTTGGAAACACCACAGAAGCATTGTTATTAAATAATTTTTATTGTTCTGACCCGCTATGCTCAGGTGGAGCGTTATTAAATCTATTGAACGCCAACGTCCGGAATAGTATCATGGTGGGTTCCTCCACAGATGAATTATGGATGGTAGATGCAGCAGATCCTGCTGAATTGTTATTCAATGTCACTATGAAAAACAACATTGTTGTTGTTGACGAACTGCTCGATCCGGATAATTTTCCTTCTTTCTTCGAAACGATATGCCCGGGATGTAAGGAATGGTCGCTCTCTGATACCTTGTTCGTTGACATCGGCAAAAATGATTATCACCTCGACACGATGTCAATTGCAGAAATGAAAGCTATTCCGGTAGCCGGTTTAATAGATGATTTGGAAGCACAACTGCGGGATGCCGTTGCGCCTGACATTGGATGTTATGAATTTCAATAAAAATTAAAAATGAAAAACGAAAAATGTTATTTGTTATATGTTACTCGTTACTCGTTACAGTGTTTATTCTACTCTTATCCACTGTAATCAGCATCACTAGTCCACCGATAAAAAATAAGATTAATACAAGCACGCTCATCCTCATATTGCCAGTGATTGAATTGACAAGCCCAAACATAAATGTACCTGAGATGATGGCCAGTTTGGAGATGATATCGTAGAAGCTGAAAAAGGAAGTCGGATCATCTTTTCGGCCTTCAAGTAATTTAGCATACGTCGCCCTCGATAAAGATTGTATCCCACCCAGCACCAAGCCGACAAATCCCGCGATAGTAAAGAATTGCCATTTTTCCGTAGTGGCATATGCGCCTGCACATATCAATATCCATATGATGATCTGGATCAGAAGACTGAACTTATTTCCTTTGATCGTTGAAATTTTTGCAAAAAGTAATGCTCCAGGAATGGCAATTAACTGGAGGAGTAATATGGTAATAATCAGTTCCGTATCCTGAAACCCCAGTTCCTGGCTTGCAAAAATGGAGGCCAGGTAAATGACGGTATGCACACCTGCTATATAAAAGAAATAGGAAGCGAGAAATCGCTTTATATGCGTGTCCTCTTTTATTTTATGCCACACTAAAATAAGTTCGTGCCAGCCTTTCTTAAATAAATTCTCAATATTCCGGATCCTGTCATCCGGAGGTAATCGTCTGAAAGTAATTTGCGCAAAACCCAACCACCATAAGCCGACCAGGACGAACGAAATTCTCGAGGGAAGTTTTGGATCTGAAATGAAAAACCATTCAGGTTTTTGAATCATTACAAGACAAAAGATCAGTAGTAAAACACTTCCTAAATATCCATATGCATACCCTTTGGCACTCACCCGATCATATTGATCCTCGGTAGCAATTAATGGTAAATAAGAATCATAAAAAACCAAACCACCTGCTGCTCCGATTGTCCCCAGTATAAAGGCAGCAGTGCCAATCCACATTGTCTCAGGTGATTTAAAAAGAAACAGTCCAATACACCCGATTGCCCCGGTAAGAGTAAAAAGCTTTAAAAAATACATTCTTCGCCCGCTATAATCTGCAATACCGGATAATAATGGTGAAAGAAGCGCAATCAGAATATAAGAAAGTGTTACTGAAAACGAATAAAGTGCAGAACTTGAAATCGATCCCCCGAAAATATCGATTCGTTCATACGCTACATTTGAAAAATAGATGGGAAATATAGCGGTTGAAATGACCAGGTAGTAAGCCGAATTCGCCCAGTCAAAATAAGCCCATCCGGTGATGGTTTTTTTATCATTCAATTCCGTAGTCAATGTTATCGCATTTATTAAAACAAGGTAAACCATCTTGGCCGAAATAAACATCCTACTCGGTCAATCCCTTTATCTCATAATTCATAATTTTAAATTTTCCTTCATAATTCTAAATTCAAGATTCCTTATTCCAGATTCTTTTCCCTGTGTTCTTCGTGAAAGTCTCTGTGAACTCTGTGCGATTTTCACGCGGAGTGCCCGGAGAAATATCACGGAGTGCACGGGTGGTTTCTTGCCTTGCGCTGTGAATCCATTTTCTCGGTATGTTTTAATTTTAAATTTTCCTCCATATTTCTAAATTCCAGATTCCTTATTCCAGATTTCCTTCCCTATCTTCCACCGGTATGCGAATCCTGATACTGAGCCGGAGCCCTATTCTGTATTCTACCCATAGTCTTGTCATGGCTGCGCGCCGCAGGGGACATGCTGTGCGAGTAGTAGACCATATGGCATGTGACCTTACTATTCTTGATGGGCAATTAGGTGTTCGCTATCAGGGGGAATTCCTGGGACGGCCGGATGCAGTCATTCCCAGGATAGGTTCGTCGGTGACAAGCTATGGTGCCGCCGTTGTACGGCAATTCGAAATGATGAAAGTCTACACAGTTGTGACCACCGAAGCATTGATGCGCGCTCGTGATAAGAGGACTTCCCTTCAATACCTGGCAGCACATCAACTTCCTGTGCCTGATAGCGTTTTTACTGCAATGCCTGATAATGTTGAGTCCATGCTCAGGATGTTAGGAGATAATTATCCTGTGGTGATCAAGATGCTCAATAGCACGCAGGGCCAGGGGGTGATTCTAGGTGAGTCCCTGAGTGCTGCTCAATCTATTGCGGAAGCATTCATACGGCTTAGGGAGGAAATATTGTTACAGAAATTTATAGTTGAATCCAAAGGCAAGGATGTGAGAGTATTTGTCGTTGGAGGGAAAGTGATAGCGACCATGGAAAGGAGTGCAAGAGATGGTGAATTCAGATCCAATCTTCACCGTGGAGCTTCTTCAAAAAAGGTCCGCATCACTGCTGAGGAAGAGGAAATTTCGCTACGCGCTGCAAGACTCATGGGACTGGATGTTGCAGGTGTTGACATCCTTCGATCAGATAAAGGACCCCTGATATTAGAGATCAATGCTTCCCCCGGACTTGAAGGAATAGAGGGCACCACCAATGTCGATATCTCAGGGCATATCATAAAATTTGTAGAGACACATGCCCGACCAGTCACAGTATAACGAGTTGCGGCGGATTCACCTGGGCAGCAATGAAATCTTGCCCGGCACAAGCACAAAAGCAAGCTACAGTGTAGGAAATCTTCCATCAGGTACTCGTGTAGCGATACAAATGGAAATATTCCGAAGTACCCAACCCGGGCCTCACATCCTTGTCATAGGTGGTGTACATGGGGATGAAGTGAATGGAGTGGAGATAGTGCGAAGGACGCTTGAAAAAAATCTTTACAAAGAGATGATCTGCGGGTCTGCAATCGTAATGCCTTTGCTGAATGTATATGGATTTATCAATTTCAGCAGGGATGTGCCTGATGGTAAAGATGTTAATCGCAGTTTTCCGGGTACGCTGGCAGGTAGTTTAGCATCCCGTGTTGCAAGGATCCTCACAAAGAATGTCCTTCCGCAGATCGATGCCATCATTGATTGTCATTCCGGCGCCCAGGGTCGTTATAATTATCCGCAGGTACGAATCACAAAAGGTGACGAAGAGAGCTACAGCCTGGCAATGGCATTTAATTCGCCATTTATCATTCACAATCATGCATTGAATGGCTCTTTAAGAAAAACAGCAAGAATAGCCCAGAAAATGTGCATTACGTATGAAGGTGGTGAAGCGCTAAGATTTGATGGTTATTCCATAGCACGCGGCGTTTCAGGAATTGAACGCACTCTTCACCATTTGGGAATGATCGGTAAATCCCCGCCTGAAATTGGTGTCCCGGTGGATATAGAGCATGCAAGTTGGGTGAGGTCATCACATGCAGGTTTGTTTATCTGGTCCAAAAGTTCAGGTTCCCTGGTCCGGAAGGGAGAGCCTTTAGGTACGATCAGCGATCCATATGGCGCTCGCCAGGTTGTTGTGCTGGCACCCAGGGAAGGATATATTATAGGACACACAAACGCCCCTGTGGTCAGCCAGGGAGATGCTCTTTTCCATATTGGATATTGATACAAAACTTGCGCCATGACGGTTCTCATATATCTTTGCTGCGCTATATGAAAATCACCTCAGGTATTCTTGCCGTTTCGGTCCTGTTCCTCTTGACAGGCGTAGGTTGTAAATGGTATAATGGAAATAACCAGAATGAGGATGATGGCAAGGTCAGCTCCACAGATTCCACAGAGATCAAAGAATTCGAAACAGATGTACAGGTCTATGAAAGTCCGGATCGAGTCATCTGGCAGAAGCCTGATTTAGTTATTGAGCAATTAGGACAGGTTGACGGTAAAGTGATTGCTGACCTGGGTGCAGGAACCGGATATTTCAGCAGGCGGATCGCGAATAAAGGAGCAACGGTAATAGCTATCGATATTGATCCGGAGGCCATTCAATGGATGGAGGAGCAAAAGGCCAAATTTCCGGCTGAGATCAGGGACCGGCTCATCATCCGTTTGGCTGACAAAAATGATCCTCACCTCAGGAAAAATGAAGTCGATATCGTCTTGTTAGTAAATACCTATTCCTATATCACTGACCGTGTCCGGTATTTTACAAAATTGAGAGATAAAATAAGGAAAGGTGGAAATATCGTCATCATTGATTTTAAGAAAAAAGATACACCTTTTGGCCCTCCGCTTGCTGATCGAATCGCTGCATTCGATGTTGAAAAAGAACTCAGTGATGCAGGGTATGATATCCTGAAAATGGATGAAGAATCACTCGAGTATCAATACATCATCAAAGCACAAAGACAATAGTGAATAGTGAGTAGTGAGTTTGCTGCCTGACATCCTTTTCGTGAGACGTCAGACGTGAAACGTGAGTTGATTAAAACAACAAAAGGGTTAATCGTAATTTCAAACTACGAACAACTCTTTTGTTTCTTCCTTAAAATCGAAAATCGAAAATCGAAAATCGAAAATACTTTTGCGTCTCGAGTCCGGCATCCCGCATCCTTTTTATCCGGCATCCCGAACTATCAACTCGTCTCTTCCAGGCCCGATCGAAATAAAGGATATGGGTAACGACAATTCTTTCTCCAGGTAAGAAATATAAGATTTCGCTTCTTTAGGCAGATCATCATAAGTTTCTGCGACAATTTCTTTCACCCATCCAGGATGTTGACTGAGGACAACATCTTTAATACTTTCTGTCAAATCAAACGGCAATTGTTTGGTGATGGCAGATCCGGTTTCGTATTCATCAGCAACGGAAATAAATTCAAATGCATTCAATACATCCATTTTGGTGAGTGCAATGTGCGTAGTGCCAGTGATCATTGCAGCATACCTGAGCTGGGGAAGATCAATCCATCCACACCTTCTAGGACGTCCTGTGGTACTGCCAAATTCGTTCCCTGCTTTTCGAAGTCTTTCTCCGTCTTCCCCCGTAAGTTCTGATGGAAAAGGACCAGAGCCAACACGTGTGCAATATGCTTTAGACACTCCGATGACATTTCTGATTGCAGTAGGCGGAATTCCCAATCCACTGCATACGCCTGATGAAATCGTATTGGAAGATGTAACAAAAGGGTAGGTGCCAAAATCAATGTCGAGCATCACACCCTGGGCGCCTTCTGCCAGGATATTGTGACCAGCCTTCAGATGTTCGAAGAGAAAATATTCCGCATCGATAAGATCCAGTATTCTCATTCGCTCTATTGCTTCGAACCATTTATCTTCTTCTGTCTGCAGATCAAATTCAATCTCCGGATACTGCTTGAGCAAACGTTGGTGTTTGTCCCGCAGGGAAATATATTTCTGATAAAAATTAGCACTCAATACATCGCCTACACGCAGGCCGTTTCTTCCTGTCTTATCCATGTAGCATGGACCGATTCCCCGTAATGTTGACCCGATTTTATCAGCACCTTTTGAGGCTTCGGAAGCCATATCAAGCAGCTTGTGCGTAGGTAATATCAGGTGGGCTTTTTTAGCGATGTTCAAGCGGCTTGTTGCATCGCATCCACCGGCAACAAGCGCGTCAATTTCGCGTATGAGTGTGATAGGGTCGATCACAACGCCATTCCCTATAACATTGATCATATGATCGTGAAAAATGCCGGATGGAATCGTGTGGAGTACAGTCTTCTTCCCATCCACCCAGAGTGTATGGCCGGCATTCGGACCTCCCTGGAACCTGCAGACCAATTGGTACTGATCTGCGAGATAATCCACAATTTTTCCTTTACCCTCATCTCCCCACTGCAATCCCAATAATACGTCTACAGCCATCTTTATTAATAAAATAAAGGCCACATGGCCTTGAGGGGTAAAGATAAAAAAAGCATAGAGCATAGGGCATAGGGTAGAATGGATTCTATGCGTAAGATCCTCAGTAGCGTATATTGACTTCTTAGAGTGGATTCATCCTGGGAACAACGAGAATTTACAAATCGTCAATAGTCAATAGCCAATAGCCAATCGTCTATTGACTATTGGTTATTGTCAATTGTCTATTGTCAATGGCCTTTGGTCTTTTGTCATGATTTCATTTTTTCTCTAGTATCTCCATTCGGTTCAACAAATCCTCGATCACCTGATTTTGTTTTTCGATCAAGAGTTCCTGAGCTTTATTTTGATCATTCAGTTCCTGTAATGCCTTCACCATTGGCGTCATCAAATCATTATACCTAACACCATACCAACCATTGTCATCTTTCGAGATTATTCCATTATCGGAAGCTCCAGATGAATTAAGTGCCTCTTCCAGATCCTGCGCGATGAAACCGTATTCGCGTTTTTTGCTTTCATCATTATTGCGGTAATAGGATACAGGTCTTAGTTTTGAAATAAAATCCAATCCGAGATTTGACGCCTGAATATCTGATTTCCATCTACGGTCGGAGGTGATGGTCCAGGCGACCTGAACACCTGCATAGGTAACATAATTTCCTCCAATTCTTACCTGATAACTTGCTGTTGCATTCGGAACATTTGCACTTTCTCCTATCACTGTATTGCCGGTACCACTTGTAATCTGGTTGCCAGCAAAAGTACCCAGTGCTGTATTGCTATTCCCTGTGGTATTAAAAAGACTGTAAAAGCCAACTCCACAGTTAGAAAATGCAGTGAAATTATGTGCAAGGGATCCATTTCCAATGGCTGTATTTGCGTTTCCACTTGTATTGGATAGGAGAGCCTCATTTCCGATAGCTATATTATCTGATCCTGATACATTGTTTTCAAGGGCTTCCACACCCATGGCCATATTATTGACTCCGGTAGTATTTTCGAAAAGAGCCAGCGTTCCATTGGCGGTATTACCTGATCCTGATTCGTTGTTATAAAGTGCACCAGATCCTGTTGCAGTATTAGACGATCCGGTTGTATATCTGAGTGCGCCTGCGCCAACACCCGTATTATTTGAACCAGAAACATTTGCATAAAGCGCAGAAAAACCCAGCCCGGTATTGCTACTTCCATTTGTATTAAAATTGAGAGCACCATACCCTGTGGCTGTGTTTGCACTTCCTGACGTGTTGGCGTTTAAGGCAGCATATCCTATACCCGTATTACTCGCCCCGCTAGTGTTGAGACTGCCGGCATATCCTCCGACAAATGTATTTGCTATTCCACTACTTTCTGTGATTCCTGCACCGACTCCGATAAAAATATTGGTTGCATTATTAGAATGAATCCACATGAGATCACTACCCATAGAATTCCTCAATTTAATCAGGGGATTGCTATTGCTCTGTCCACTTGCCGCATCAATGATTAGTTGTGAGGTATTAGTCAATCCTTTCAGGTGAAACATTCCTGCTGGCGTTGTAGTATTAATTCCTATGCTCGATCCATTATCAAACAGTAGAGAATTGCCAATGATATTCGATGAGGTAAATTTTGGAAGGAAATTTATTGTACCACTTCCACCCATTCCCGATGCAGACGTTTGCCAGGATGCTATGCCTGTTGCATCAGATGTAAGGACTTTTCCATTTCCTGGATTACCACCTGAAATTTTTACCTGACCATTGATATCCAGTTTCGCACCTGGTGTTGATGTGCCAATTCCAACATTTCCTCCATTATTAAAAACATTACTGCTGTTAACCACCCATGTTGTGCCATTCCAATAGGGAGTGTTGCCTGCATTTGTACCATTCACAAGTATACCAGGAGGTCCCTCAGGTCCGGTCGCTCCTGTAGCACCTGTAGTTCCGGTTGCGCCTTGAGGTCCTTGAGACCCTGGTTCACCTTCTGAGCCGTCAGGTCCTTGGGGTCCTGTTTCACCCGCCTGGCCTTGAATGCCCTGTGGCCCTGTTTCACCCGTATCTCCTTTCGGACCTTGTGGTCCCGGATTACCACTCGCAGCATATAGGGCATACGGGACACTGAGCAATTCAGAAGAACCCATGCTCACAAAGGCATTCCCGCCTTCAGCATCCATATCCACCTGAAGCCATGCTTTTATTTCTGACCAGGGGATAGTTGAAAAATTTCCTGCAGTTGGATTTCCATTTCCGATTTTGACGGTGAATAAACCAAACTGGTTAGTGGCAACGCTTTGATTTTCCTGATATATCAGTGATCCTGCTTCTCCGTCCGTAATGGAAAATTGAATCTTGATATTCCTGTTTTGAAAAATAGTGCCGTCACTGTTACGGGCTACGGCCTGATAATTTAAACCCTGAGGAGTCTGTGACAACAACGACGCAATTGGCAATAGACAATTGGCAATAATTAAGATGATAGTCACATTATTTAATAAGCTCTTTTTCATTTTGTGTTTATTTGAAGTGGCTACTTAATGATGTTAATTTTTTTGACGAAATGATATGCAGGATCCGTATTGTTCTGTTGTATAGTGAATGCAACTACATAAATTCCTTGTGGTTCTTTCGAAAAATCAAAGGATTCAATATGGAGTCCGCTATTTTGAAAATATGAAGTCTTATAAATTTCATTTCCAAGCAAATCAAACATCCGCAGATCAACATATTCATTCACTTCTGCTTCAGTGACCAGATTAAAATACCCTTGTGAAGGATTAGGATAAATATCAACTGAAAAAAATTGATAGTGATGTTCATCAATCGATGTACCCATATCCCAATATTGTTGAAAACCTTGAGTCAATATGGCAGTTGGTGATGTGAAAGTTTCCAACGCCGACATTTCACATGTAGTGAAGCTTAGCATTCCTGATGAATTCACATAAAAGCCACCTGATGAGGACACAACATAGGGTGTGAGTTGTTGAGCTGAAAATGCAGTGGATAGTAATATCAACATGAAAAGCAATATCAATTTTTCCATTTGTTATTATTTTTTGGTTGAGTCGGTATCTCCATTCTTAGACTTTCAAAAAGGTTTTGTGGTCGATGTATTTTTCCGGCTTTTATTTGGTTTTCTATATGACCGGGAAATAAATAGAGGTTCCAAAAACAGAAAAGCTGTGATCATCACACCTATGAGCAATACACCGGCAACGAACATTATTTTTCGAAATCAAATTATTAGCTTCAAATTGTCGTGGAAAATTAGCAAGCCCGTGTGAGGATTAGTGTAGCCTTTATCCGGATGCGAAAATCAGACATGAATGGTGAGCCTGGTTTATTGAACCGTTAGGCCAGAACTTGTCTTTTTTCGGATATGAAGCCATATGCGGGTCCCTGCAGGCGTACCATCAGGGAGGTATAAATCTTCTATTTTTAGTGGATCAGAATGGATTGATCCGTTGAAGTCGCGGAGTCTTTGAATGGTGTTCTGAATAGCGGTTGACTCATGTTGTGTCATTTGAGATTTAAGCATGGATGCTTTTTGTCTTCCGATTCCGTTATCCGTTATACTAAAATGAATCCATTCTTTGTCAGCACGAATACTGAGTTCTATTTTCTTTTCGCCTTTCTTCGAAGATAAGCCATGCCAAAGGGCATTTTCAATGAAGGGTTGCAGGACCAGGGGAGGGACGTGAATCGTTTCAGGGAAGATTGACTCATCCACTGTTTCAACAAATTTTACATCTTCATCAAGTCGTAACTTTTCCAGGTCCACATAAAGACGGAGCGATTCCAATTCCTGGCGCAAAGAGATTTCACTGCGTTTAGAATTTTCAAGCACCTGTCTCAACAACCTTGCAAATTTGCTGATATACTTATTGGCGGACGAGGTTTGATTCGTAGCGACTAACGACTGAATAGAATTAAGTGCATTATAAATAAAATGAGGGTTCATCTGTGCGCGCAGTGCTCTCATCTCAAGTTCGAGCATTTGTCCTTTTATTTCTCCTTTTGCTCTTTCCTGTTTTAACCGTATGCGGAATATCCAGGCTACTATGGTCGATACCATAAGTAATATTAATATCCGGAACCATGTAGTTTCCCAAATTGGTTTTGCAATAGTGAATGAAAATAAAGTAGGGTTGCTCCATTCTTCTCCGCGATGGTGGCTGCGTATCTGAAACAAATATTGCGCGGGTTTTAACTGATTGTACGAAACAGAATTATTCACCGAAGCTTGGCTCCAGACTGTATCTGCCGGTAATAGCCGATAAGCATACTGGGTGCCTGGGTTTTCAATTGTTGTAGGAGAGTTGAAAATGAAAGTAAGTGAATTCTGATCGTATTTGAGCTTCGGATTGACAGGTATTTCAAAGTACGTGGTGAGTGAATCAGAATACAGAGTCCAGTTTGTCCGTTGGTTTTGAAGCTGGACCTCCTCAAGTATGACATTCCCTGTCTTTTTGAGGGTTTCTGAAATATCGCTGTTAAAACAAATCAGTTCATTTTGCAGATTGACCCAGATATGATCTCCTGACTCAGCGATGTGATACCAATCCGTGTTAGCCTGCCTGCACATTTCATATACAGTATATTGTTTTGATGCCCATTTTTCATCCGATGTTTTGAATAGATGCTGTATTCCACGATTTGTGGTACACCATAAGGATCCGCTATCATCTGCGATAAAGTCGTAAAACAAAGTATTGATATTTTCAGGGGAATCTTTTATAATATCTACCAATTCAAAGTCAGCACCAGATGGATATTTGATTTTGTATTCAGAAACATTCTCTCCTGCATTATATATCCAAAGGTTAGAATGATGGTCTTTATAGAGATACCTTCCCCAGGAACTGGATGCATGTGTTTTAGTAAAATGAAATTGATTTTCTTTATCCGGAGCATACAGAAAGACCTCATTATCCAATGTCTTAATCGCTAGGCATTCCTTATCTACAAATAAAACCTGTCGTGGAAATTTTATGTAAGTATGATCTGCATCAAATAATGTATCCAGTGTATTGTCATTTACAAACGTTAAAACAGAATCTAAAGCAATAATGATTTTATCCGTTTGCGTTCCGCATGCAATTCCTGCTGCAAACGGCTGACCGGCTTCCCTGATAAGATTTGTTTTATTTTCCAACTTCCCTTCCCTGTAGTAATAAAGTTGAGCATTTCGGGTAGTCATCCAAATGCCCTGGTTCAAATCAATCGCATAGTTATCTACAAAATCGTTAGGCAATTCCAGGATATAGGATTGCAGAATCTCGTAGGATGTCTTTTTGTCTGTATCATAGCGTATGAGCAATAATTTTCCATCACTAATAGAAACAAATAATTGATTTTTTCCATACGGAAATACATTGCGTATATGTTCTCCGGTTGATACTTCATTGATCTTCATTTTTGAAAAAGAGGGAGGCAGTATTTTCATCAGGCCATATGCATATGTAGCCCACACCTGATTGTCCCGATCTTCAAAATACTTTCCAATGGTTATGCTGGCAAAAGGAGTTTTTACTTTCTGCTGACTGACATACCCATTTTTTTGCTGTAAAACCAATAATCCATCTTCTTTAGTGGAAATCCACCATTGGTCATCTGTGGATTTGTAAAATGAAAGAACAGTCTTGTCTTTTAATTCATTGGGAAAAAGTTTTTTCTGATGGAGGGAATCAATAAGATAAATAGCTGCATTCATATTTACGTACGCATGGTCGTCGATACTTTCAATCTGTTTGAAAAATGGACCCTGATCCGGATGATACTGAAGCCTTGTGATATTTCCTTTGTTGTTTTTATAGAATAGCTCTGTACCTGTGATGGCATATTCTCCATCAGACGTTCGGACTACTGTTCCGATGACATCCTTATTATTTTGGTTGAGTATTGCATAGGGTTCCCAGGCCTGACCATTAAATTTATATTGACCTTCACGGGTGTTCGCTATTATTTCTTTATAAGCATTTTCATAAAGTTGGGAGACGTATGTTGGATGAATTTGATCAGTGGTTGGATATACGTAAAACGAATCCTTCCTGAATTCGGCCATTCCATTTCTCGTGGCGATCCATAATCTGCCTGTATGATCTTCTAATAATTGATTACACCACAGGGATGGCATGCCATTCCGCACACTAAAGGTTTGAAATTTGGTTCCGTCATACCGGTCCAAACCATGGATAGTCCCAATCCATAAATATCCATATTGGTCCTGGTAAAAACATGTGAGTAAATTCTCTGACAATCCATCAAGCGATGTATAAGTCCGTATTTCTAAATCCTGCGACCATATACTATGATTGTAGAATAGAAAGCCAAAAAAGTAAAGGATGAGGTGCGGACGAATCAATGTCAGGATTTAAAGAACTGCAAAAAAACTTCTTTATTGGCGCGTGATACATCCAATTCATCCCCATTGCTCATGACCACAGAGCCACCTTCACCTCGCTTGTACGCTGTAATTTTGTGTGGATTGACCATGTAGGAACGATGTATCCTGATGAAGGAATGAGGCAATAGTAATTCATTAAAGTGTCCCAGGGTGTAGCTCGAGATAAGTTTTTTGTTATCCGCTAAAAAAATTTCAGTGTAGTTACCGTTCGCTTTGCAATAGAGAATTGAAGAAATGGATGTCAGTAGAAATCCTTCAGGAGTGGGGACTACTAATTTATCATTCAGGATAGCAGTTTCCCTGATACGAGTCTGGAGGTGAGAAATATTGAGAGATGTTGATTTCCCTGCATTTGCTATGGCTTTTTGTACAGCGGCCTGAAATTCATCCGGATCGATAGGCTTAACCAGGTAATCAACAGCACTGTATTTGAATGCCTTGATCGCATATTCAGTGTGCGCAGTGATAAATATGATCTGAGCCTTGATCTCTTTACCCTCGTCAAGTAAATCAAAACTCGTGCCTTCACGAAGTTGAATATCCAGGAAAACAATATCAAATGTTTTATGTGTAATCAACTTTTTAGCTTCCTCAATTCCAGCGACTTCTTCGACAATAATTTTGGGAAATTGATTTTGAAGATATTGTCTGATCAGCGCGCGGCTCTGTTTTTCATCATCAAGGATCAAAGCTGTCATAAACAGAGGAAGGTTAATTCCGAGAAAGATAGGCAGTAGTTTCCTATTGATGAATGCTTATTAGTATATAAGGTTTTTAGGTTTATTGCCTATTGTTTATCGCTCATGCTCTCTGCTCACTGCCTCAGCCTTATCCTTTCTTGCAACCACCTTTACAATGCCCATACAAATTCAGGCTATGATGCTCAATCGTAAAATCCAGGATATCAGCCACCGTGGTTTTTATTTGGTGAATACGGGGATCGCAAAATTCCACCACCTTTCCGCATTCAAGGCAAATGAGATGATCATGCTGTTTGAAGCCATACGATTTTTCGTATTGCGTCAGGTTTTTTCCGAATTGATGCTTTGTGATGAGATCACAATTAATGAGCAGTTCAAGCGTATTGTAGACTGTAGCGCGGCTAACACGATAGTTTGAATTTTTCATGTGGATATACAAGGCTTCAGCATCAAAATGATCTGAACGGTTGTAGATCACCTCAAGGATCGTATACCGTTCCGGTGTACGTCGAAGATTATGTTCTTCAAGATGCTTCGTAAAAATCTGCCTGACATCTTCGAATGATGCAGGTGTCGTAATCCGCGGGGTGGAAGCTCCTGATGTCATATGATTAGTTTTCACGGTATACGGATGAAATGCCTTGTAAATTCTTCAATGAACGGATCACCATATTCAACTGGTTCTTATTATTTACCACCAAAGAAACCTTTCCTTCAAAATATCCCTGCTTGCCTTCAATGCTGAGCGAACGGATATTGATTCCCAGGCCGGAACTGATTTTATTGGTTACCCTTTCGATGACACCCGGGCCATCATCTACACCGGTGATACGCAGGTTGACCACGGATTGAACATTGCCGGAAGTTACCCATTCTGCTTTTTGTACGCGGTATCCATAACTGGCGATCAGGTGAGTTGCATTCGGACAATTGCTTCTATGAATTTTTACACCGGCACCTGATGTCACATAAGCAAATATCTCATCGCCTACGACAGGATTGCAACATGTAGCCAACGCATATTTATATTGTTCTCCATCTTCACCACCTATGCTGATACGGGGTTGTACTGAATCTTTACCTAAGGCAGGAGATGTCGATGGTTCAGTATCTGTTACGCTGGTGCGCTGAGGTTGCTTAACCGGAAAAATAATTTTTCCTCCTTCCACTCCAAACTCCCTGATCTGCGCCATGTCAAACTGATCCACAGCGATATCATAATAGAAATCCATCCTGGAGGTGTATCCAAAATATTTGACGAGATGATCTACATTATCTTCGAGATCAGCTTTCATGCCCCGAAGCTTTCGTTCGAGTTTTTCCATGCCCTCTTCGGACTGGTCTTTCTTCGATTCTTTAAGGGCAGTACGGATCTTGGCTCTTGCTTTTCCGGTCACAGCCATCCGTAGCCATTCTTCATTTGGCTTCTGGTTCCGGCTGGTGATGATCTCTACCTGGTCACCGTTATTGAGCTTATATCCCATCGGTACCATCTTGTTGTTGATCTTGATGGCAGTTGCATGATACCCGATATCAGAGTGAATAGCAAATGCAAAATCAAGTGCTGTCGCACCCTTTGGCATTACTTTCAAATCACCCTTGGGTGTAAAGACATACAATTCTTCAGCATAAAGATTCGTACGGAAATCACTGAGGAATTCAAGCGCGTCTTTATGCGTATCATCGAGCATATCACGAATATTGTCAAGCCAGTTTTCGTAGATATACTGTTGTGTGTTTACATTTTTATATTTCCAGTGAGCTGCAAATCCACGTTCTGCTATTTCATCCATTCGCTCCGTACGGATCTGGATCTCTACATATCTTCCTTTCGGTCCTATGACGGTAGTATGCAGTGATTCGTATCCATTCGATTTCGGAGTGGTGATCCAGTCTTTCAGGCGTTCAGGAATAGGCGTGTGCGTTTCTGTGAGAATGCTGTATACAAGCCAGCAGGCTGCTTTCTCTTTTTCAGTAGGCACATTTAATACGATGCGTATTGCAAAGAGATCATAAATTTCTTCGAAGGGTACTTGCTTCTTTTTTAATTTATTATAGATCGAAGCAATAGATTTAGGACGGCCCACAATTCTGTATTCAAAACCCAGCTCTTCAAGCTTTTCTTTCAGCGGTTTGATAAATTCCCTGATGTAGCGTTTGCGTTGCTGCTCGCTTTCCGTCAGTTTTTGTTCGATATCTTCAAAGATCTCCGGTTCCTGGATGGAAAGGATGATGTCCTGCAACTCTGATTTTACATTATAAAGACCCAGGCGATGGGCGAGGGGTGCGTATATATAATCTGTTTCTGCGGCTATGCTGAGTTGCTTATTCCTTGGCATAGGGCCTATGGTGCGCATATTGTGCAACCTGTCCGCTATTTTGATCAGGACAACCCTGACATCCTCGACGAGAGTTGAAAGTACTTTTTTAAAATTTTCAGCTTGCTGGGATGGAGCATTGTACAAGCCGTCAAGTTTTGTGAGACCGTCTACAATGTGACCGATTTTGTCTCCGAATTCTCTACGGATATCTTCGATCGTCACATCCGTGTCTTCAACCACATCATGAAGAAGAGCGCAAACTGCAGCAGTGGGGCCCAGGCCAATTTCATTGACACAAATCCTTGCGACTTCAATAGGATGGAAAAAATAAGGCTCGCCACTCTTGCGTCTTTGCTTGCTGTGAGCCTCCAGGCCCATTTCAAATGCTTTCCGGAGATTCTTCTTGTCGGTATCATCCAGCGGAGCAGGCAAAGCCTTCATCAGCCTCTTAAACTCACGCTGAAGGGCTAGTTGTTCATTTTCTGTTATGCCTGACTGGGTATGTGGCATGGTTACACAAGTTAAGGACAAATGTGCTGATCTGATAGTTAACGGCTTGTGAAGCCGGGATGTAGATAAACACAGGCATTTAATATCACGTTCATTTTTTCAATTAATGCCTACATTTGCAGCCGTTTTTGGAATGAGCGGGTATGGCGAAATTGGCAGACGCGCTAGACTTAGGATCTAGTGCCGCAAGGCTTGGGGGTTCAAGTCCCTCTACCCGCACTTCTTTTCCTTGAACTTTTGGATACCTGCAAGGGTTACATGCCGGGCTTTCCTTCCTCAAAAACCAAAGAAAACCCGACCAGTACCGATAGTCTCTATTCAACAAGCTACTTCACAGAAGAAACACTCAGCAAATACCATACACAAGGATGAAAATTGATTTTAACCGTTTAGACGATCTCAACGCCAGATTAACATTAGTGATCGAACGCTCTGATTACCAGGCTAAGCTTGAAGAAAATCTAAAGAATTACAGCAAGAAGCTCAATATCAAAGGCTTCAGATCTGGAAAGACACCTAAAAGCGTCCTGACCAAAATGTATGGTAAAGGAATGCTTGAAGAAACCGTGTCTACTATGCTGAACGAGAAGTTATTCGCATACCTGGAATCTGAAAACATAGAGATTTTTGGAAACCCTGTTATGAATGCTGATGCAGATCCGATTGATTTCAATCCTAAAGCTCCTCAGGACTACACCTTTGTTTTCGATTTGGGTTTGAAACCTTCATTTGATCTCAAATACAATTTTGAAACACCTCTGAGCATCAGGAAAGCTGTGACTGACCAGGACGCTCTTGACCAGGATATCCAGCGGTACCGTCGTGTATTTGGTGCTGAGGAACCCGTCACGGATGGAGAAGTGGAACAACATGACAGGGTAGGCATCAAATTAAACAGGATCACTGAAGATGGCCAGGCTGAAGAGAAAACCACAGAGACCGTGGTTGATCTTGAAAGAATTCAGGGTGAAGCCAAAACAGATCTTCCGGGAAAAAAGACAGGTGACACTTTAGATGTCGACCTGGTAGCATTCATGGGTTATGCTCGTGACATGCTTGTGAAAAATACCCTTGGTCTGGATGCTGATCCGGATCCTGAAAATCCATTGAATTACAGGGTTACCATTGATACCATCGCCAGGCCACAGATGACTGAGCTGAGCGGTGATCAACTCACCAAATATGTCGGCTCAAAGGTGGATGATGAAGCTTCATTCAGGAAAATGCTGGAAGAAAGAGAAGATCATTCTAACCAGACCCGGACAAATGATATGAGGAAGATGGCAGTTCGCCATGAACTGCTTAAAGCCAATCCGTTCTGGATCCCCGAGGAGTTTTTACTCAATTGGGTGAATGCCCAAAGACAGCAGAAAATCGAACCCGGTTCTCGTGAAGCAGGTAATTTATTCAGGGAAGCCAAATGGTCATTACTCCTCAATAAAATAGCGAAAGAAGAAGGCCTTGAAGTGACGGAAAAGGATGTGCAGAGCCAGGTGACGAAATGGATCCTTGAAAATGTCAATTACAGACAGACGGATGTACGAAAACTAATGAAAGAACTACATGCTAACGAATACTTCATGAGCACAATGAAAGAAAACGCACTTGAAGAAGTCGTATTTGGACACATCATACCTAAATATCAGTTCGATGAAACAGGGGCAACTCCGGAAGAGTTTGAACATGCTTTCCACGACCTTCATCATCATTTGTTTGATCATGGAGACCATTCACATGCGTAATACCATTAATTTAGCGTTTTAATTTAAAACCCACCACTTTAACATGAGCAACAATAGCGAGTTTTATAAATATGCCACGAAACATGCAGGTATTTCAGGTACACACCTTGATAAATACATGCAAACTTCTGTTCCCGACATCAATGGTTTCACACCTCAGGTGATCGAGGAGCGCCAGATGAATGTAGTAGGAATGGATGTATTCTCAAGACTGATGATGGACCGCATTATCTTCCTGGGTGTGCCGGTCAATGACTATGTAGCCAATGTCATCCAGGCGCAGCTTCTATTCCTTGAGTCTACTGACAATAAAAGGGATATCCAGATGTTCATCAATAGCCCTGGAGGAAATGTCATTTCAGGCTTAGGTATCTACGATACCATGCAATATGTTTCTCCGGAAATAGGAACAATCTGCACGGGTCTTGCAGCTTCTATGGGCGCAGTATTACTTGCAGCCGGAACAAAGGGGAAACGAACATGCCTGCCTCACAGCCGTGTGATGATTCACCAACCAAGCGGAGGTATGCAGGGACAATTTACAGAAATGGAGATTTCATACAACCTGATCAAAAGCATGAAGGATGAATTGTATCAGATCATGGCAAAACATACAGGAAAATCAGTTGAGCAGATTGAAAAAGATTCTGATCGCGATAACTGGATGTCCTCTCAGCAGGCAAAAGACTATGGCCTGGTAGATGAAGTATTGACAAGAAGTAAATAATGATTGTTGGAGCAATCTCCTGCAACAAGAATAAAAAATACCGTTGCAGGAGTTAGCTCCTGCAACTCAATAAATAATAAATTATGAAGACGAGTGATGATCAGTTTGGATGTTCATTTTGTGGACGTGATAAGAAAGAAGCACTTATCCTTATAGCAGGCATTGAAGGGCACATCTGTGAGCTTTGTGTGGAACAGGCCTATGAGATCGTAAGACAGGAGCTGTATGACAATGAAGAGAAGAGTAAGAGAAAAGAAGAAAGCCTCGATGTGCCGGATCATATCACTCCACAGCAAATCAAAAAGTATCTTGATCAATACGTGATCGGCCAGAACGAAGCCAAGAAATGTATCAGTGTTGCTGTATACAATCATTACAAAAGGATAAAGAATAAATCGATTGATGAAGTTGAGCTGGAGAAATCCAATATTCTTCTTGTAGGGCAAACAGGTACAGGCAAAACACTGATTGCAAAAACGATTGCAAAGATGCTTGATGTTCCTTTTGCTATTGTTGATGCAACTGTTTTTACAGAAGCAGGATATGTAGGTGAGGATGTCGAAAGTATGTTGTCTCGTCTGCTTCAGGCTTGTGATTACAATGTTGAAGCTGCTGAACGTGGAATAGTCTACATCGATGAGATTGATAAGATCGCACGCAAGAGTGACAACCCAAGCATCACGCGTGATGTCTCTGGTGAAGGTGTTCAACAAGCGATGTTGAAGATCCTGGAAGGAACTGATGTGTTGGTTCCTCCACAAGGTGGGCGTAAGCATCCTGAACAAAAGCTTGTAAAGGTCAACACACAGAATATTCTTTTCATTGCCGGTGGTGCATTCGATGGATTGGAAAAGATTATTTCACGCAGGCTCAACAAAAATGTGATCGGGTATGGCAACCAGGATACGAAAGCCATCGATTCAGAAAAGCTTTTCCATTACGTTTCGCATAAAGACCTCAAGACCTTTGGCCTTATTCCGGAGTTAGTCGGAAGGTTGCCTGTGCTTGGTTATCTCGAACCTCTAGATGAAGAAACACTTGTCCGTATCATGACTGAGCCACGCAATGCCTTGATCAAACAATACAAGAGGCTTTTCGAACTGGAAGGGATCAAATTTTCCATTACGGAAGGTGCCATTGAATACATTGCGCAAAAAGCGATTGACTTTGGATTGGGAGCACGTGGCTTGAGATCCATTTGTGAAGCCATCATGATGGATGCCATGTTTGAGCTACCGTCTAAAAAAGATGTCAAAGTCTTCGAAGTCGATCTTCGCTATGCAAAAGGTAAGCTGGATAAAGTGCAGTTGAAAAAACTGAAAGCAGCTTAGCCAATTGGCAATAAGCAATAAGCAATAAGCAATAATCAATAGCAAATAGGCAAAGAGACATAGGAAGTTTTCAAATTTTTTGCCAATTGCTAATTGCCAATTGTTTTTTTGCCTTAGCCTTCGCCTTGATTTTTACAAATCATTTGGTTATCAATAATATTATTGTATATTTAACCATTCCCCCAATTAAATAAAGAGTATTTATCCCTCCCATGTACTAAAGATGCATTGCCATTGGCATAAGTGATATCGACATGATCGCTCCAAACCCTGATTCTTCTTCGGATGGTCAGGGTTCTTTTTTTGGTTAAGGGTAAAGAGAAGAATTCCACCATATTTGCATCTTATGCGTTGGCGTTTAGAACTGAGCTATTTCGGAAAAGCCTATTGTGGTTGGCAAAAACAACCCGGGGACCTTACTGTGCAGCAGGCACTGGAAGAAGCTTTCTCCATGATCCTTCGCGAACCCATCGAAATCACCGGGTGCGGACGCACAGATACAGGAGTGCATGCAAGACATTTTACCGCGCATATGGATGTTGCTTCTGCAATCTATTCACCCAAAATGCTCTATCAGATCAATGCTGTTCTTCCTCTGGATATAGCCATTCATTCCATTACCGAAACAGACTATTCATTTCATGCCCGGCATAGTGCTATCGAGAGACATTATCAGTACTATATCCATTTTGAAAAGAATCCGTTTAACCAGGATCAATCCTTTTATTTTAATCAGAATACAGAGCTTGATATGGTGGCCATGCAGGAAACAGCCATCCTGCTTAAAGAATATTCTGAGTTTCTGCCATTTTGTAAAACCGGATCAGGTGCTGAGCATTACAAATGCACAGTGACAGAATCACATTGGATCTTTGATGATCATAAAGCTACGTTCTCCATCAAAGCAAATCGCTTTTTACGTGGCATGGTCCGTCTAATAGTAGGAGCATGTCTCAATGCAGGCTTAGGAAAATTATCAGTGAATGATGTAAAAGAATGTTTGGATAAACAGATTCCTCTGCCGGTACAATGGAGTGTTCCTCCCGAGGGTTTGTTTTTGGAGAATGTGGTTTATCCATAGACCTAAATCCCGTTTGCCCCTAAATCCCCTGAAGGGGACTTTCATTTAAAGTGGCTCGCTAATCCACAAATTCCTCCAAGATGAACTGATAAATCAGGTCAAAATGGATTTGGTTTTGAAAAGTTGATTCTAATGTCGTTAGAATCAATCATTTCAGGTTTTCCTATAATGCAATAGTGTTTTCCTTAAACATCATAATGTTTTCCTTACATATCCTGATGTTTCAGGAAAACATTATTGAACGGTTTATGGAATGCCCTGAATTTCCCTTAGAAACAGAAAGATTAAGATATTGCGCATTGTTCGAGGTCGGAGACTCTCGAATGTCAGATTAGAATTAAAAAAAGAAAGTCCCCTTTAGGGGATTTAGGGGCAAGTTGTCATTCATCCGGAAACAACCTGAATGAAGATGCAAAAGAATTGATCTTATGATGCAGATTCTTTAATACAGTTGCATCATTCCTGTTGACCAATGCTTCATCCATCCATTCAACGATCTGAATACAATCCGCTTCATTCATTCCTCTCGTTGTAGTGGCTGCTGTACCTACTCTTATACCAGATGTAACAAAAGGACTGTGCTTATCAAATGGCACCATGTTCTTATTGACCGTGATATCAGCCTTGATCAGTGTATCCTCTGCTTCTTTTCCAGTCAGTCCTTTGTTTGAAAGATCGATCAGCATAAGGTGATTATCTGTGCCGTCAGAGATGATTTTATAACCACGTTCAACAAACGCTTTAGCCATAGCCTGTGCATTCGATATGACTTGTTTCGAGTACTGCTTGAAGTCAGGAGTGGAAGCTTCTATGAAGGATACTGCTTTGGCTGCAATCACATGTTCCAATGGTCCACCCTGCATACCAGGAAATACACCGCTGTTCAGGATGGTTGACATTTGAATGGGTTCACCTTTTTTAGTTTTTCGATCCCACGGATTGTCAAAATCACGACCCATCATGATAATGCCTCCTCTCGGTCCTCTCAGTGTTTTATGTGTAGTAGACGTTACGATGTGACAATGAGGCATCGGGTCATTCAATAAGCCCATTGCTATCAATCCTGCAGGATGTGCAATATCAGCCATCAACAGTGCCCCAACTTCATCAGCTATCTCTCTCAATCGCTTATAATCCCAATCCCGGGAATAAGCAGATGCCCCACAGATGATTAATTTAGGTTTATGCGTCGTGGCCTGGCTATACACTCCATCCATATCCACCCGGCCTGTCTCTTGTATTACATTGTATGGAACCGCCTTAAATGTAAGACCGCTGTAATTGACCGGCGATCCATGTGTGAGGTGACCTCCATGAGCAAGGTTAAAACCAAGGATCGTATCTCCAGGTTTAAGTACTGCCAGGTAAACGGATGAATTAGCCTGGGCTCCGGAATGTGGCTGAACATTAGCATATTCTGCACCAAAAAGTGACTTCAGACTATCGATAGCTATGGTTTCGATTTCATCCACTACTTCGCAGCCACCATAATATCGTTTGCCAGGGTAGCCTTCTGCATATTTATTGGTAAGGCAGGAGCCCATGGCTTCCAAAACAGCAGTGGATGTGAAATTTTCAGAGGCAATAAGTTCGATGCCTTTTCGCTGCCTGTTTTCTTCCTTGCTGATTAGTTCAAATATGGTTTTAGCTTCGGGATTTGCCATTTGTATATTGAGGTTATTCATTGCAAAGATGTAAAATGTTTAGCCCTTGCCGGCCTGATTTCCGGATTTGCTTTTTCCGGGATAACAAATAAAATATTTCCGGTTTAATGCGATGCTGATAGGGGTTTCCAGGAAAGAGGAGAAAGGTTTTATCTCTTCATCTTTCGTCAGGATTTGGATTTCGTCAATATCCCGGTTGTAGATGGAATTAGATTCACTGCCGCTCCAGACTAATTTCCTGGCATCTTCTTCTGACCATCCATATAGATGGGCGGTTTTCCTGATCATATCCTGCACGATATGTTCATCGATAGGCTCTCCGCTCCATTGGATTTTGTGAAGTTTACGGTTGACAAGGTTGGAAGTCAGAAATGCGATTGATTGGGAAGGATATGAAGTGAGCCGCTTGATGCTGTAATCTATAGATATGTCATCCAGGGCCAGGAAGTAAGGAATGATTTCGTCGAAATCCTTTTTGAAATGTTCAAGATCGACTTTATTTGAAAAAAAATATTCAAGCTCTGAGGCTAAAAACGGTGCCCGGGTCAATGATTTCTCCTCTCGCAGTAACCTGATGATATGCTTCGCCATCAATTCAGCAGACAAAACAGTTTTGTGAAGGTAGACCTGCCAGTACATAATCCTGCGGGCAACAAGAAATTTCTCGATACTATGAAGGCCTTTTTCTTCAACAACAAGTTTGTCATCTACGACCTGGAGCATGCGCAATATCCGGTCATGCCCTACAACACCTTCGGCCACACCGGTATAAAAGCTGTCCCTGGATAAGTAATCCAGCCTGTCCAGATCCAATTGTCCGCTGATCAGTTGATGGAAAAAAGGACGATGATAGAGTCCTTCGAACATTTCAAGTGCAAGACCGATTCCCGGGTCCAGTGTTTTTTGGAGATGACCGATCAGTAGCTTGCCGATGGATTCATGATCAGCCTGTACAAGTAATCCTTCAAGGGCATGGCTGTAAGGACTGTGGCCGATATCATGAAGAAGGACGGCAATTAGTGCCGCTTCCTCCTCTTGTGGTGTTATTTCTGTTTGTTTGGACCTCAGCTCGTCAATGGCCATTCCCATCAGATGCATAGCCCCTAATGCATGGTGGAAACGGGTGTGCTGGGCGCCGGGGTAAACCAGATGCGTCAGGCCGGTTTGTTTTATCCGGCGAAGCCGTTGAAACAAAGGATGTTCGATAAGATCAAAAAGAAGTGGCGTACGGATATGAATTAAGCCATAGACCGGATCATTTATAAGCTTCCGTTTGTTCATAAGGCAAAGATTAAGAAAATATCGGCCTTTCGGGGTTCGTTGTTAGGATCATTCTTTTACCTGAATCAACTAAGCGTAGTAATATTGAAATATGGATAAAATAAAAATTCTCTGGGCAGACGATGAAATAGATCTGCTCAAGCCCCAATTATTTTTTCTGGAAAAAAAAGGATACAACGTCATCACCGTTTCCAATGGTCATGATGCCATCGATGAGTTTGAAAAAGCCGGAGATGTTGATATCATTTTTCTGGATGAAAGCATGCCCGGTCTGAGCGGCCTTGAAACATTGCAAAGACTGAAAGCTTTAAAGCCTTCTCTCCCGATCGTCATGATCACTAAGAATGAAGCTGAAAGGATCATGGAAGAAGCCCTTGGCTCGCAGATCGATGACTATCTGATCAAGCCTGTCAATCCAAACCAGATACTCCTGACGCTAAAAAGAATCGTAGACAATAAACGCCTTGTCAGAGAAAAAACATCTTCAGATTACCAGGTGGAGTTTCGGAATATCATGGTTGAGATCAATAGCGGTCTAGACACCAATTCATGGGCCGAAGCTTATAAACGAATCGTCAACTGGGAAATAAAAATCGACACTGCACGCAGCGAAGAAATGATCGATATTCTATCCATGCAAAAACAAGAGGCGAATTCAGAATTCTCAAAATTTGTGGGTCGTCAGTATTTGTCATGGATAAAGGATAAAGACAAAGCCCCATTGATGTCGCCGGATCTGTTGTCTGCAAAAGTATTTCCATACATCAATGATCAGACGCCTGTTGTGTTTCTTTTGCTGGATAATCTTAGATGGGATCAATGGAAAATTCTTGAACCCGTCATCACCGAATTCTTTGAGGTTGAAGAAGAAGCATTTTTCTACAGCATACTTCCTACATCGACACAGTATAGCCGCAATTCGATCTTCGCCGGCATGATGCCTGCCGAGATTGCAAAAAATTTTCCGGATATGTGGCTTGAAGATTATGAAGAAGGTGGAAAAAATATGCACGAAGCAGAACTCCTGGGCAAACAAATACAACGTCGCATCAGGAAGGAGATAAAATGGCAATACATGAAGATCACCAATGCTGAAGATGCAAAAGATCTGGGTGAGAAAGCACTGGATTACATGCACAACAATCTCTTTGTCATTGTTTACAACTTCATTGATATGTTGTCGCATGCAAGAACGGAAATGGAAGTATTGAAAGAGCTCGCAGGAGATGAAAAGGCGTATCGCTCACTGACATATAGCTGGTTTGTCAATTCACCTGTATGGCTTGCCCTTCGTAAAATGGCGGCGCAGGGGATGAAGCTGATCATCGGAACAGACCATGGAACAATTCGCGTGAAGCAACCCTCTAAAGTGGTTGGTGACCGGAATACGACCACTAATCTCAGGTATAAAATGGGAAAGAATCTTCAATACGATCCCAAAGATGTATTGGATATAAAGAAACCAGAAGAAGCCGGTTTACCCAGGCCTAACCTGAGCAGCAGCTATATTTTCGCGAAGGAAGACAAGTATTTTTTATATCCGAATAATTACAATCACTTTAATAATTATTACCGGAATACATTCCAACATGGAGGTATATCGCTTGAAGAAATGATATGCCCGATCATCAGGTTATCACCGAAAGCGGGAGGAAGGCTATAAGTAATGAATATGGAATAGCGAATATCGAAGTAGGAAGTTGAAGTCGAAGCTGTGAATAGGAAGCGGTGAATTAGAAGTGATACTTCCATACCTCTACTTCTACTTCAAACTTCAACTTCTTATTTCGATATTCGCTATTCTTTATTCCTTTGGATCGTTACCGATTGCGTCGCGGGAAAGAATACCTTCAAGTTGCTGCGGATGATTTTCAACAAAATCCTGCCATAGCTTCTGGCTGGCAAGGAAATAAATATGTTTTCCAAAACTTCCTTTTGATTTTAATTCAATATGAAATATCCTGTCAGGTAAAGCAGAAATACCATGTATTGATTTCACATCCGAAAATGGATATTTAAAAGTCCTGAAATAATTACTGACATACACGGATTTATTATCCATGTCAATCCTGTAAAAACGAAGGAGGACAAAATAAATAAATGCAAAACCGCTCCCCAGGATAAAGAGCAGCGAGCCCCATAAGATCGGGTTGGTAAAAAGCTGTGCTTTACCACTCACAGCTATGCTGAGCAGGATGACAAGAGACAATATCGTGACAAGCCAGACCGTGGGCAGCACGATACGCAATACAATGGTGAGCGATGAAGAAACTCTATCCATTTTCAGTGTCGTCGATTAAATCTTTTGCAGCCCGTTCCTGATCCACCTTCTTAGTTACAATGATGCTGATTTCGTAAAGCGCATAAAGTGGCAACCCAACTAATGTCATCGTGAATATGTCCGTGGTAGGAGTGATGATTGCAGATAAAATCGTAATGACGACCACTGCATGCCTCCGGTACTGAGCAAGCATAGGTGAAGAAACGATTCCAATTTTAGCCAGGAAATAAATGACCACCGGTAATTCAAATATCAAACCCATAGGAAGCGTAAACATGGTCATGTTGTCGACAAAGGAATCCAGGGTTGTAGTATTGACGACATCAGGGCTTACACTATAACTCGCTAAAAAAGTAACGGCTACCGGAGAGATGAGAAAGTATCCGAAAGCCACGCCAAAGAGAAAAAGAAAGCTGCATATGAAAACCATGCCCCTCGCAGCTTTTATTTCTTTCTTGTACAAACCAGGTTTAATAAATTTCCAGAATTCATAAAAGATGTAGGGGAAAGAGACGATAAACCCAAGCCATAAGGAAACTTTGATATGGCACATAAACTGCTCCTGGATATCCCGGGTGATAATATTGAGCTTTGCAGGAAAAAAACAAAAGCTTGGGCCAAAGCTGCAGAAAAACCTGTATGTCGGGAAGCCGGGACTGAGTGGACCCAGGATGACATATTGAAATATGAAGGTTTTCGCCGAAAACATGCCTATGGAAATGATCACCACAGCCAAAGCAGACCTGAAAAGATGCCACCGCAATACTTCGATATGCTCGAAGAAAGACATTTCATTTGGATTCTTAAGTGGCTGAGCCATTACCTGCTGTTTCGGGGATTTGAATGATCAGGGCACGAATATCGTGAACACTTGACAGTTAACAGTTAACATAAAGCAAACAAGTGAAAACTTGGCATCTGAAACAACCGAAATGTTCTCCTGTTCTCCATATCCGCGTTAACTCCTAATTTTGGCCGGGGAAGTGAAAAGAGTTGAAAAAGCGCATATTAAGGTTAAACCTCCTGTATTTTATTAACCCAATCATTTACATGAAATATTTATTCAAGGCACTGAGTTTTAATGGGATGAAGGTTTTTTTAGTCTTTATGGGCATTGTCATGAGTTATGGCGCTGCCTTAAGCCAGCCCACTGATGGTCTTGTTGCCTATTATTCATTCAATGCCTGTGACGCCAAAGAGGATACGGGAAGCGGAGCGGATGGCATTATCATGGGGAATGCGGCCTGTGGTTGCGGTGTACTATCAAGCGGATTGAGCTTTGACGGGAATACAACGGTGCAGATCCTTGGCAATCTTGATGTTCTCTTTGGAGACGATTTTACGATCAGCTTTTTTATCCTGCCTGATCCGGTTTCGAATCAAACCATGAGCATTTTATCCAAAAGCGAAACATGCGGAATAGACAGCACGGTTGAAATCAGGTTTAATCCCGGAAACCGGGAAATGAGTCTCTCTTTGTCAGAACATGCCAATAATTTTGTACGTAGCGCTTTTAATCTCCCCTCAAACAGGTGTTATCATCACATTGCGTTCGTGAGACAGAACAGAACACATTATTTCTATTATGATGGCATTCAGCAATCTTCCTCGGGCAGTCCTTCCTTTCTCAAAATTAGTAATAATGGCATCCTCACTCTTGGTGGCAGTCCATGCCAGGCGAATGGGGAAATACCTTTCCGGGGCACGCTTGATGAATTGAGAATGTATAACAGGGCTCTTACTTCATTTGAAGTGAAAGAATTGTACAGCCCGATCGATCTCATCACATCTCCTGATACTGTTTTGTTTACCGGTACATCCATGCAGGTTCGGTTGCCGGTGACCTGTGCTACAAATATTCAATGGACACCTTCTGCGGGAGTAAGCAATGCTTCCATTGCCCAACCTATATTAAGTCCTTTGGCCAGCACTACATATCATGTGGATATGGATTATGGATTCTGCCTGGCTTCCGACTCCATACATATCACAATTGCAGATTCAGCAGACCTGGATTGCGATAAAGTATTTTTTCCTACAGGTTTCACACCCAATGGAGATAATATTAATGATGTATGGGGGATGAGCAATGTGGTTTTTCTGGGTGAGTTTGGTTCATTGACCATATATGACCGGTGGGGTGGGCAGGTATTCGAAACCACAGATCCAAATGCGCGATGGGATGGTTCGAGAAAAGGAAAAGAACTGATGCCCGGTCAATATGTGTTTCAATTCCTCTATACCTGCGGCGGCGAACAAAAAAGGAAAACAGGCGGTGTGGCAGTAATCAGATAAAAAGAAAAAAAGTTATGTGTAGTTTCAAACTACACATAACTTTTTTTCTTTTAGTCTCATGATTCATGATTCATGATTCATGATTCATGATTCATGATTCATGATTCATGATTCATGATTCATGATTCATGATTCATGATTCACGATTCACGATTCACGATTCACGATTCACTACTCACTACTCACTACTCACTTCACAAGTGTGATATCTCCCCGGTAAATCAACTTCGTCTCGTTGTCAATGAATTGTATTTCTGCAACGTAAACGTATACTCCCGGACTTAAAGGCTGGCCATCATATGTTCCATCCCAATCACCGGCTCCTTTTGAGCTTGGGAGCATCTTTGTTTGTGAATGAACAAGGTTGCCCCAACGGTCATAGATGTGCAGATAATTCACAGATACCACTCCGGGACCTGTAAAAATGCTGAAGTGATCATTTCGACCATCACTGTTTGGGCTAAATATATTCGGTATGAATACGTCCCTGTCAAAATCCACTCCGACCGTGATGCTTGCTGTTCCCTGGCAGCCATTGATATCAGTGACTGTCCATGTGTAAACAGTAGGTAGAAAATTAAACACATAAGTCTCATCACAGGTAGCGCAACTCACTTGCGGATCTGTTGATGACCATAAAGTCATTGCAACCGGATTATCACTTTGTTCAACATGTCCCGTGATAAGAAGACTATCTCCTAACTCAATAATAGCATCACCGGGGCTAATCGATAAAAGTATAGGATTGGGTTCCATCACGATGTAGGTCGTATCATCTGAACAACCCCGGTCATCAAAAACACTTACGATATAAATACCAGATGGAATCAAGACAGGCTCTCCGATATTTAGTAATTCGCCGCCATTGATATTAAAACTATAATTACCACTTCCTCCTGAAACCTGGTTTATCTGAAGAACTGTTTCATCTCCAAAGCATTCAGGAGGAACAATATCAGGCCAGATCGTAACGATAGGCGGAGGGGAAGTTAATATATAGGATGTTGTATCTGTACAACCTTTAGGATCTGTGATCGTGATGAAATAATTTCCTGCTGTAAGATTGACCGCCAGGTAACTATTCGATACATCCGGATTCCACAGGAATGTATAACCTCCATCATTCCCTCCGGAAACATCAATGGCGATGATACCATCATTGCTGCTTCCACAGGATAAATTCTTTGTGCCTGAACTATCAATCTGGGCTATCAATGTATCCGGTTCATCCACGTCAAAGCTATCCAGCTGAATGCAACCATACATATCCGATACAGTCACCAGGTATGTTCCGGCGCTTAGATCAGTTATGGTTGATGCCATAAGCCCACTCTCCCATTTGAAAGTGTAACCTGGTGTGCCTCCTGATGCAGTTACTTCAAGACCCCCATCATCACCACCAAAGCAAGTGACAGGTGTTGCAACTGCAAGATCTACATCAATGGGTGTAGGAGATAAAATTTCAACTGTGTCAGTATAAAAACAAACACCATCCTGTGAAACAGTAAAGGCTATAGGACCCTGGCATAAGTTCTGAACCTGGAAGAAAAAATTTGTATCCGCATGCGGTGTATTTGTTGTCCAGTATAAGAAATAATCCATCGTGATATCGCCATCTTCAGGAGTGACTAATACAGCACCATCACAAGCGGCAGGACATGAAGTGCTGTCAGGAATCCCAAACGTAAGATGAAGCGCATCGGGAGCAATGATTTCAAAACTATCCACTGCAATAGAATCCAATGCATCAGTAACAGTCACATAATATTTTCCCGGACTTAAGCCAGCATAAATACCGGTTGTAGTCACATCAGGAATAGACCAGGTCCAGGTGACCGGAGCCACTGCATTAACGGTATCGACGATGACTGTACCTGTATATGGTCCTCCCGCAGCTTCATCATTGCAAAGGGGTTGTATTACTGTAATATCGATGTCCAGTTTTTTATCGCAATTGAGAATTACCGTATCGTCAATAAAGCAAAAGATAGGATTGCCCAGGAGAATGTGAACACTTAAAGTTTCCCCTTGTACAATGGGAATCGTCTGTGTAATCGAATCATTTGACCATACAATGCCTGAACCCGGAGGCGGATTTCCTCCCTGGTAGAGCACGGTCACCGTTCCACCATCGCAGGGAGTACCATCTATCTGAAATGTAATATCAGCCTCTTCATTATCATCATAATCATGTATCGTAAATGGAAGATTTGCTTTGCAACCTTTACTGTCTGTTACTGTAAGCGTATAATTCCCGGAGTTGAGTTTTTCTAATGTATCCCCATCCTGAACTCCACTGCCGGCAGATAAAATATAAGGCCCCATTCCATTTGTAATCTCAAACCAGGCAGCACCAATCCCATTCATTACACAATTATCAAGACTCGAGCCTGATAATGAAACCGTCATAGGTAACGGTTCTCCGATGGTAAAAGGGATTGAATCTGATTTACACAAGCCCTCTTCTACAATGATCATATAATCTCCCGGAGACAAGGGACTATAATTAAAAATACCGACTATATCTGTTACACTCGTTTCCTGTACACCGTGATTGTAAATGGTATAGGTATACATCGGACCCGAAACACCATTGGTAAGTCCTCTGACAGATACATTTCCATTCGTTCCAAAGCACGGAGCATCGAATGCAGATACATTGGCAGTGATGATGTTCATTGCTCCGATATCAAAACAATAAACAGTATCACATTGTGAGACCTCATCATCTACTGTAATACAATATCTGCCTGGATTCAGCAGCCCAATGGTGACAGCATTACTGGTGACCACGAAATTGGGCGTAATAGAAATAGTATAATTAAGCGAAGCATCGGGAGTCCCGCCTGAAATAGTCAGATCGATAAATCCATCCGCTGAACCATTGCATGTAGCGTCATGGAGATTATTCACAGTGAATATGAAAGGCTTGTCGAGAAGTTCAATAATAACTTCTTCTTCGCAACCATTATCATCTTTGACAAGAATGGAGTACATGCCATCTGCAAGACTTGTCACTAAAGATGAGTCACCAACATTTCGTATGAATCCGGATCCGGCTTTGGTAGGGTCTGAAAGACTTTTCCATATATAACTGTAAGGGGCCGATCCACCTACAGGTATGATCCTTATGGTGCCATTTTCAAATTTATAACATGTGGGATGCTTAAGCCTGGTAACAATACTTAAGCCCAATGTGTCGACATCAGTATTATAAGTTACTGTATTCCCTAAACCATCCGTTACCAAAACATCATAGTTTCCGAATGGCACATTTATTAACGTATTACCTCCTTCAGTCGGAACGATGACTGGTCCTCCGGGAGTTCCTGAGATTGTCTCTGTCCATGTCACTGTATATCCGGGTGTTCCTCCGTAGACAGTGAGATCCATCGTTCCATCATCTCCCAATATTGCAGGACCACAGCTAGTGAGGAATCCAACCAGGTCCACTGCGTTAGTCACATTCATAGTACAGGAAACAGAATCAGACGGAATGACACTGACTATATCAGCAACCTCAAAATCGAAATATGGGCTTACACCTACAACACTCGAAGAACCTGGTGTGCCAATAATTCTGAAACAAACTTCGAATAAAGTGCTTCCATCAGGAAGAGTCTCCCCATTCGTCAGGTCCAGGTTAAGAGGAATAAATTTCAGTGCATTTGGTCCGGAGTGGTTAAAATCAGCAGTATTGATATTCGGTAATGCAATATTGCTGATCTCTATAAAATCCAGTACGTCGCTATCCCAAATAATCTCCATTTGAACAATGACGATATTGACAAAACCGGTGACGGTGACGGGTACACAAATCGTATCCCCGGGTTCGCCGTCGATACAATTGAATGTGAAAACGACAGGAGGCAGGCTGCCAGAAGGCTGATTGGTTACCGGGGTGAAATTGAAAGGAGAACCGGCAATCAGATTAGTTGATGAAAAACTCAGGCAAAAGGCCAAAAAACACAACCATCTTCTCATTTTCCAAATAGCTTGATTTTCCATTCAACAATATTAGTATAAAATTTTTTTATAATATGTAAGGCGCAAAAATAGGCTTTACTATTGTGATTCAGGTCGGGGTTTTCATTTATTTTCTGAGGGAATCTTGTCACCCTTTAGATGCAATTCAGACTGGATACGCTGCCTTTTGGGTGATGACATATCTCAACGAAAAGTAATATCTGGAAAGTATAGATCTCAGGACTTTAAGACTGTCCATTTTATCATATTGGATTGATCACCTGACTTTTCCTCCTGTGATCACTTTGTCTATCCATGAATGACCATATGAATAGGGCAGAAAATCTATAGAATTAACTTTCTTTGTAATGATCAGATTCGCTGTTTTTGAGGGCGTTATGCTTCCTAGCTTCGAGCTTAGCTCTAAGGCTGCAGCACCATTTATTGTGGCGCCATTGATGGCTTCCTGGGGTAGCATTTTCATTTTGATACAGGCAAGAGAAAGGATGAAAGCCATATTTCCGGAAGGAGAAGTCCCCGGATTGTAATCACTAGCCAGGGAGACACATATCCCGTGGTCTATCATTTTCCGGGCCGGCGCATAGGGAAGTCCAAGGAAAAAGGCAGTCGATGGAAGTAGAGTAGCGATGGTCTCGGATTTTCCAAGAGCTTCTATTTCTTCATTCCCTGTGTATTCGAGATGGTCTACAGAAACAGCATTATGTTTCACACCCACCTGGATGCCCCCGGAGTAATCCAATTCATTGGCATGGATCCTGGGTTTCAATCCCATCTTAGTACCGGCATCAAGAAGCATATCGGTCTCGTCTACGGTGTAAAATCCCTTATCACAAAAGACATCGATATAATCAGCCAGGCCCTCATCGCGAATTAACGGCAACATTTCTTCAATGATCAAACGGATATATCCGGGACGATTGTTTTTATACATCAGGGGTACAGCATGAGCACCGAGGAAGGTCGCTCTGACAGGAATAAGATTGAGTTCCTTTAATCGGCGAATGACGCGCAGCATTTTGACCTCACTTTCAACAGTCAAACCATATCCGCTTTTGATTTCGATAGCTCCTGTTCCAAGTGCTATGACTTCTTTAAGTCGTTCTTGAGCTTGTTCAAATAATACATCTTCATCTGCATCCTGTAGTTTCATTGCAGAATTCAATATTCCACCGCCTCGTTTTGAAATTTCCTCATAGGTCATTCCTTTGATCCGGTCTACAAATTCATTTGCTCTCCATGCTGCAAATACCAGATGAGTGTGGCTGTCACAAAATGAAGGCAATACTATTTTACCTGAACCATCAATGACATGATCAGCCCGTTCGATTGCATTTTCTTGTTCAGGTCCGAAGCTTTTAATTTTTCCATCTTCGATCAATAGATAAGCATCAGGCATGGAAGGAAGGGAAGCCATCTCATTTCCTCTGAGGCGTTGAGTCTCTTTAGGCTGAATGCCTGCAAGCAATGAAATATGACGAATAAGAATGGATCCGGACAAAATATAATTTATTGATTAGCAACAAAGGTAGGAATCAGAGTGGACAGGGTCACTAAATCCTCTGCTCTTCCTATACTCAACCCTGTACTACAGTTCAGCAACCGGAGACTTTTATTATATCTATACTTTTATTCGAGTTTTAAACTTCATTTGTTTTTAATTCTTCTTCACACTTGTCTTAATACCTGCAGCATCCATACGTTGTTGTTCAACATTTATTTCTGATTCTGCATTGTACATTTTCGAAACTACCCGGTAAAAGGTGCTTCCATCCTTTTGCACATTTTCAATTTTAAAATTTGCAAAACCTTTTGTTTTCAGGTCACTAATCAGTTTTTGCGCATTACCTTCTGAGCCAAAATAACCGGCCTGTAAAAAGTAACCTGTAGTAGGTTGAGTAATTACAGGATTTGGATTTGTCCCATGACTGATTTTGGGTGTTTCTTTTTCTACCACTATTTCACTCGACGGAGTTGCTTTCTGAATTGTATTTGTATTGGAAGTATTGACAGGTTTTTTTTCAATGATCGAGGGTGGTATGGTTTGATCAAAAAGAGTTGGATTTCCTGAAGAATCTTTCCAGCCACCGGTCCACTTTTCCTTCACTTCTGACGAGGGCGAAAGGATCACCCAACCCGGCACTTGTTTTACATCAAACAAATCAAAACATACACCACCGTCAAAATCCTCTATATCCATCCTTGTCGAGACATATAGTTGGGCTCCTTTACTATCCTTAGCAAATGCAGACCACGCAGATTCGCAATTGCTGCAGGAACGGGAGGTGAAGAAAACCACCATTTCCTTCTGAGTAGCCTTCGAAGCCTCTTTAGCAGATGAATAGCTCTGATAAAAATTAGATGGCTGATTGTTTCCAAAAAACAAACTCATGGACATCGAAAGCAGGTAGATCAACATAACATTATGATTTATAGTTATTTATAAAATGTTGTTATTTAGCTATTTGAATTGCAAAAATCATTCCAAAATGGATGCCGGATGAAAGGATGCCGGATACCGGACTCGTGACACAAAGTATTTTCGATTTTCAATTGTTGCCTGGCTTTTAGCAGTACTGTGATTAAGTGCCTTTTTCTGTGATAGCAAAAAGTCCGGGCGGTTGCAAAACGCCCCGACTTTTTGCTATCACAGGGATTTTTTCATTTCTCTAGTTAGGGCGTTTTGCGAACACCCCCAGACTTTTTGGTATCACTGAGATTTTTTCCTTACTCAAGTCGGGGCGTTTTGCAACCGCCCAAACTTGTGTAAGGAAATACTTTATTCCTTTTTCTTCTCTGTTTGCTGAGTTTTCTATGACATAGCCAAATTGTATTGATAGTTTTTTTCATACATAGTATTATTCCTGACTACGGCAAAAACTCTGCTAATTAACTTATTTCTTACTGCATTCAATACCAACATCTTAGGCT